>Ga0163144_10016722_pt1 | contig 15013 bp, 12 predicted proteins | sample OliLak19BULKMAT1_FD_123175 | JGI IMG/M metagenome (GOLD analysis project Ga0163144, IMG submission 123175) | Freshwater microbial mat bacterial communities from Lake Vanda, McMurdo Dry Valleys, Antarctica - Oligotrophic Lake LV.19.BULKMAT1 | ecosystem: Environmental > Aquatic > Freshwater >... | reverse complement strand
TCCTCGGTGGAGCTGTCGCCCCAGTAGATCGGCGTGCCGGTGTGGTTCTCGAACGTGCACTTGGTGACGAGGCGATCGCCGGCCCCGACGACGAGCGGCGTGTCGAACGGGTAGTTGACCTGGTCGTTGAAGTCGAACGGGTCGTCGTGGATCGTCGTCGCCGTACCACCGGACGGCGTGAACGTCACCTTGTGGTGAGTCGAGAACTGGTGGCTGTGCGGCCAGTAGGCGAACAGCGTGCCGGCACGCGAGAACGTGCAGCCGCCCGAGGCCTTGTACGGGGTCGCGCCGGTCTCGCCGGGAATGTCGATGCTCATCGTCCCGGCGAAGATCATCTCCGCCTCGTTGACGACCTCGCTCTCGGGGATCGACTTGATGTAGATGCCGGAGTGGCCGGTCATCTCCTCGCTGGGGCTGGCGTTGAACAGGTGCAGGTTGAGGTTCACGTACTGGCCGGCGCGCACGCGGATCGCGACGCCGTCGGGGAAGACAAGGTCGTCGGTCCCGACGCCGGACGCGAACAGCATCTGCAGATCCAGGGTCTCGACCGCGCAGTTGTACTCGCCGAGCGTGCTGCCGCCGAACCCGCCGAGGTTGTCCTTGATCGTCAGCACCTGGTGGTGCTCGCCGTCGGCGCCACCGGCGCGAAACGTCGAGATGTACGCGTCCGCCTCGAGCCGGACGCGGATGCAGCGGTAGATCTCCTGACCGGCCGGGATGGCCCAGTCGCGACCCACCAGCTCGGTGAAGTCACCGAGCGGCTCCGCGTCGGGCGGAACGTTGGGATCGGCGTCGGGATCGACGACGTCGTCGCCGCTGGAGGCGTCGTCGCCACCACACGCTGCGACCGAGAGCATGGTGCCGAGACCGAGCAAGGCGAGGCCAGAACTGCGCATGAAGCCCTCCAGAGTTGCGGGCAGTATACGGAGCAGCCCTCGAACACGATCGCGAGAATCGTCCCTAGATCTCTATCCGCGTCTGTCGTGATCGCGAGGTGCGGATCGGACCTACATCGAGGCTCGCGTGCGCGCGCATCGGGCGCGAAGCCGGCCCGCAGCCAGGAGATTCGCTATCCTGCTGAGCGGTGGCGGAGCTGCGCAATGTGATCGTGTTCGCGATCGGGGGAACCCGATACGCCGCCGAGCTGCGCTGGGTCCGCGAGGTGATCACGCTCGGGTTCGTCACCGAGATCCCGACCGCGCCGCCGGGGCTGGTCGGCGCGTTCAACCTGCGCGGCACGATCGTCCCGGTCCTCGATCTGCCGTCGCTGCTCGGAGGCACGCACCCGGCGACGCCGCGCCAGGGCGACGGCGCGCTCCTGCTCGAGGCGGATCACGCGATCGCCGCGCTGCGCGTCGACACGATCGACGAGGTCGGCACGCTCAACGCGGGGCCCGGCGTGGGCACGGTGATCGACGGGCGCGGCCGGATGGTCGCGGTCGTCGACCCACCGGCGCTGGTGCGTCGCGCCGCCGCCGCGGCGTGGGCGGTGCGCGGGATCCCGGCGCCGGCCGACGACACCGACGAGCCGATGGAGGGCTGGCCCGGCGCGGCGCCGGAGCCGCCCGACGTCCCGGAGCTGCCCGGCGGTGACGGCCATGGTTGACGACGGGCCACCCGGCGACGAGGGCGGCGCCGACTTCGCCGCCGACGAGCTCGAGTCGCTGCGCCAGTTCTTCCGCGACGAGGCGCACGAGGCGCTCGAGATCGTGACCGCGCGCGCGCTCGCGGCGGGCAGCGGCACGCTCACCGCCGAGGCGGTGACCGAGATGATGCGCGTGACCCACACGCTCAAGGGCTCGGCCGGCACGGTCGGCCTCCACGGCGTCGTCGACCTCGCGCACCGGCTCGAGAGCGCGCTCGCGCCGCTGCGGGTCGGCTCGGTCGCGTGGTCGCCGGCGATCGCCGACCGGATCGTCGAGATCGCCGACGGCATGCGCACCCACGTCGACGCCGTCGACGCCGAGCAAGCGGGGCTGCTCGCCGAGCGCGTCCGGGTGCAGATCGCCGAGCTCGCGAAGGCCGGGCGCGACGGCGACGCGGTGCCGCGCGCGGTCGATCCGATCGACTCGGGCTCGCGTCCTCGCCGCTCGACCGACTCGATGGTGGTCACCGACGAGAGTGATCCGGGCCGGACCTCGATGTCGATGAAGGTGCCGGCCGCGGACCAGACCACGAGCCACGACGGGCGCGTGCTCCGGGTCGACGCCGAGCGGGTCGACGCGCTGCTCGCCGCCGCGGGCGAGCTGCTGTTCGATCGCACCCGGATCGAGCGCCGCGTCCAGCAGCTCCGCACGCTCGCGCGCGATCTCGGCCGCACTCGCCAGACCCTGCGGGACGACGTCTCGCGGCTGCGCGGCGCGTCGACCGACGGCGCGCGGATCTCGCTCGAGGATCACCTGCGCGGCGTCGAGAACCACCTCGCCGAGCAGTCGACCCAGCTGGCGCAGGCGACCTCCGCGCTGCTCGACGACACCGAGGCGCTGCGCCGGACGATCGCGTCGTTGCAGGCGGGCCTCACGCGGGTGCGGATGCAGACCGCGCGGTTCCTGTTCACCCAGCTCGCGCGCTCGGTGCGCGCCGCGGCGCGCGCGGCCGGCACCCGCGTCGAGCTGCGCACCACCGGCGAGGGCACCGAGTTCGACAAGGCGGTCGCCGAGCAGATCACCGATCCGCTGATCCAGATCCTGCGCAACGCCGTGGTCCACGGCATCGAGCCCACCGAGGAGCGGCTGCGCCGCGGCAAGCCCGCGGTCGGGACGATCACCCTGTCGGCGCGCCAGGAGTCGAGCCTGGTCGTGATCGAGGTGACCGACGATGGCCGCGGCATCGACACGTCGCGGCTGCGCGCCAAGTTCGTCGACGACGGCAAGTGGACCGAGGCGCGCGCCCGGCTCGCGTCCGACGCCGACGTGCTGACCGCGCTGTTCGATCCCGGCGTGTCGAGCCGCGACGAGGCCGACGAGATGTCGGGGCGCGGCATCGGTCTCGACCTCGTGCGCGAGACGATCGCGCGCCTCGGCGGCGAGATCACCGTGACGTCGCTGGCCGGGCGCGGCACCACGTTCCTGCTCCGCCTGCCGGTGTCGACGGCGGTGTCGATGTCCCTGCTGTTCAAGGTCGGCGGGCAGGTCTACGCGATCCCCAACGTGCACGTCGAGAGCACCGCGCTCGTCGACGCCGACGCGACCAGCCTCCAGGTTCGCGGCGAGCTCGTGCCGGTGCTCGCCCTGCCCCACGTGCTCGCGACCGCGACGGCGCCGCCGGCCGCGGCGGATCGCCGGACCGCGCTCGTGCTCGGCTACGCCGGCAAGACGCTCGCGGTCACCGTCGACAAGGTGATCGGCCCGCGCGAGATCGTCGTGCGGCCGCTCGGCCCGTTGCTGTCGCCGCTGCCGCTCTACGCGGGCGCGACCGTGAGCGCGTCGGGCAAGGTGCAGCTGATCCTCGACGTTGCGCACCTCGCGCGGCTCGCGCACCCCGGCGCCGCGACCGGCGACGAGCCCGCGCCCACGACGCTCGAGCCGCGCCGCGTCGCCGGCCGCGCGCTGGTGGTCGACGACTCGCGCGCGATCCGCGAGGCGTTGACGACGATGCTGGCGCGCGAGGGCTGGATCGTCGACGTCGCGGAGGACGGCAGCCACGCGTGGCAGATGGCGCAGCAGCTCCGCTACGACCTCGTGGTCAGCGATCTCGAGATGCCGCGGATGACCGGCTTCGAGCTGATCCAGCGCCTGCGTGACGACACCCAGCTCGCCGCCACGCCGGTCATCGTGATCACGTCGAGGACCAGCCCGGAGAACCGACGTCGCGCGCGCGACCTCGGCGTCCGGACGATGATCTCCAAGCCGGTGACGAGACGGAAGTTGCTCGACGCGCTCGCGCCGCGCTGAGCTAATGTCGATCTCCATGACGCTGAGCAACCTCGACGCCACCGCGCAGGCCGAGCTCGTCCGCACCGGCCAGGCTACCGCCACCGACCTCGTCGAGGCCGCGATCCGCCGGATCTACCAGCACGACCGCGAGCTCAACAGCGTGATCGTCCCGATGTTCGACGAGGCGCGCGAGGTCGCGGCGAAGGGCCTCGCGTCGCTCGATCCCGCGGTCGCGCCGTTCCGCGGCGTGCCGATCGTCGTCAAGGACATCATCGCGCAGGTCGCCGACGTGCCGTACGCCGCCGGCCTGCGTCCGCTCAAGCAGCTCGGCTGGCGGCCGCGCCACGACAGCTACCTGGTCGCCGCGCTCCGCCGCGCCGGGTTCGTGATCGTCGGCAAGACCAACACCAGCGAGCTCGGCATCCTGCCCACCGCCGAGCCGATCTCGTACGGCGCGACCAGGAACCCGTACGACCCGACGCGCTCGACGGGCGGCTCGAGCGGCGGCACCGGCGCCGCGGTCGCCGCGGGCCTGGTGCCGGTCGGTCACGGCAACGACGGCGGCGGATCGATCCGGATCCCGTCGTCGTGCTGCGGCCTGGTCGGCCTCAAGCCGAGCCGCGGGCGGGTCTCGCTCGGGCCCGACCTCGCCGAGATCAACGGCGGCCTGGTGTGCGAGCACGTGCTCGCGCGCTCGGTCCGCGACTCCGCGGCGATCCTCGACCTGCTCGCCGGCTACCGCGCTGGCGATCCGTACGCCGCGCCGCCGCCGGCGCGGCCGTACGCGCAGGAGGTCGGCGCGAAGACCGGCCGGCTCAAGATCCGCTACTTCACGCGCTACATCACGCCGTCGGGGACGATCGCCGAGTCGCACCCGGAGTGCCTGGCGGCGGTCGAGCAAGCGGCGGACGTGCTCGCCAACCTCGGGCATGACGTCCACGAGGGCGAGATCCCCGCGCTGCAGCACAAGGACTACGTCGCGAGGTTCCTCGCGGTGTGGTCGACCGGCGTCGCCCTCGATCTCGACAACGTCGGCGCGATGCTCGGCCGCGCGGTGACGCCCGAGGACGTCGAGCCGCTGACCTGGGCGCTCGCGCAGATGGGCCGCGCGGTGAGCGGGCCGGCCTACGCCGCGGGCTGGCAGTTCCTGCGCGCGCGCGGCCGCGAGCTCGCGTCGTGGTTCGACACCCACGACCTGTGGCTCACGCCGACGATCACGTCACCGCCGGTGCCGCTCGGACACTTCGCGTCCTCGGCGAAGGATCCGATGGGCGCGATCTTCAAGGCTGCCGAGCTCGCGCCGTTCACCGCGCCGTTCAACTCCACCGGCAACCCGGCGATCTCGGTCCCGCTCCACACCACGCCGGAGGGCCTGCCGGTGGGAGTGCAGCTCGTCGCCGCGTACGGCCGTGAGGATCTGCTGATCCGCATCGCCTCGCAGCTCGAACGCGCGAAGCCGTGGCAGCACAAGGCGACGCGCCCGGACGCGTAGCCCCGCATGGGCCTCTACTGGAAGCGTCGTTGGCTTGCGCCCGATCTCCGGCATGACGACTGGCGCGTGGTCACGCCTTGAGCATCGGCACACCGTATGCGACGAACGCATCGTCGTGCGTCACGAGCGTGTAGCCCTCCTCGAGCGCTTGCGCGATGAGCAATCGATCGAACGGGTCTCGGTGATGCCACGGCAACCCGCGCACGCGCAGCGCGGACGCGAGGCCGAGCTCCGCCACCTCGAAGCCGGAGCGGCGTAACACCTCGGGTAGCCACTGCTCTGCTGGCTTCGCCAGCTCCAGCTTGCCGATCGACTGCTTGATCGCGATCTCCCAGGCGCTGACCGTGCTCACCAGGACGTCGCTCGTCCCATCCTCGATCGCCGCTCGCGCCGCGGACGCCAGACGATCCGGATCGGACGCACTCCACAGCACCACGTGCGTATCGAGCAGGAGCTTCACGAGCTCCCGAGCGCAGCCGCGATGTCGTCGGGCAGATCGTCGAAGTCGTCGGCGATCTTCGCCTCGCCCGCGAACAGCCCGAGCCGCCGCTTGCGGACCGCGACGCGGTATGGCGAGAGCACGGCCACCGGCTCGCCAGCCCTTGCGATGACGACTCGCTCGCCTGCCTCGACCTCCTCGAGGAGGCGAGACAGCTGGGTCTTCGCTTCGTGGACGTTCACCCGTCGCATCCGTCCACCTTAGCTAAGGTTGACTAGGCCGGCAAGCCCCACCGCCACAGCCCCTGTGCTACTCGCAGCCGACCGGCGTCATCGCCGCGATCCACTCCACCATCAGCGCGTGACCCTCGTCGTGCACGAGGTTCCGGCCGAGCTCCGGCATCTTGACGTCGGCTTCCGTCGAGCCGGTGCGGAACGTCAGGATCGACTGCGAGGGATCGCCGGGGACGATGACGTATGGCAGCCCGCCCGAGCCGGTGCCGGCGGCGACCGGCCCTTTGCAGACGCCGAACGCGTATGGCTCGAGGTTGGCGGCGCGCAGGTCGAGGCCGCTGGTGCGGGCCGCGCCGGTCGGGCTGTGGCAGTGGCTGCAGTTGACGTCCATCCACGCGCGGGCGCGCTCGTCGAGCGTCGAACGCGGGATCGCGCGGCCAGGCGTCAGGATCCGGCGCGCCGTCGAGCATGCCGAGCTCGATCAGCTCCTCGAGCTGGCCGTCGTGGTTGATCCGCCGCGCCTTGGGGCCGAGCGGGCCGAGCTCGTCCTCGACCTCCTCGTGGCAGTTCTTGCACTGGTTCTTGTTCGGGACGGTGTACGCGTTGTCGCGCGCCTCGCCGTCGTCGTGGATCCACGCGGTCTGGATCGTCGCGCCGGCGACCGCGAGCCGCGCGTCGCCGTCGTCGGCGTCGTAGACGTAGGACGCCGCGTCCCAGCCATCGTCGGTGTGGATCAGCAGCCGCGTCTCCAGCAGGTCGCGCGCGCCGTCGGGCTCGCGGCGATCCTCGAGGTACGCGAACGTCTTGACCAGGATCGTGCCCACCGGCATGTCGAAGCTGGCCTCGTCGTCCCACGTCATCGCGTCGCCGTCCGGCACCGACACGAACCGGTACTTGGTCGTGTAGTCCGAGAACAGCTGCGTGTTGAGCTCGTACGGCACCACGCCGGCGGCCGGCGTCTGCGCCGGGATGTCGTCGAACAGCGCGTACGACGACAGGTGCTGGCACAGGTCGCCGCCCGGATCGCACACCTCGGCGGCGTCATCGCCGCCGCACGCGGCGACGAGGACCAGCGCGGCGACTCGCTTCACTCGAGAACGACCTCGGGCAGCGGCTCGTGATCGCAGTCGTGCACCGACGCGTCGGTGTCGGGGATCGGGCCGTCGTTGTTCGGCCAGTGCATGTTCACGAAGTCGGCGTCGCCGTTGTTCCGGATGCAGATCTGGAGATCCGCGGTCAGCGTGTGGCCAGTCGGATCGGCGACGAGGTCGGCCTTGTCCGCGGGCACGACGCCGTCCCACGCGATGTCGGGCACGAACTCGAACGGGTCCTGGATCTCGCTCATCGCGAGGATCAGCAGCGCGCCGAGCTCGCCGGTCGGCATCGTGCTTTGGCCGTTGATCTCGTTGTCGTGGATGAAGATCGTGTCCGGGTCCGGACGGCTCGTGCTTCTACAGACCGATCCGCGCGAGCGCTTGACCAATCGACTGGTGTGACTGGTTCAGGATCCGCGCGGCGCCTCGCTTGTTGCCGCCGCTCTCGACGTACGCGAGGAGCTTGGGCGCGTTACGCCGGAGGTCGTCGAAGTTGTCCGGCCAGTTAAAGGCCATGAGCGCGCCGACGGCCTGATCGCCAAGCTCGGCGACGTCGCGCTTCTTTTCGAGTGGTGGCCGCCGGAACAACGAGTTGAGGATCCGCGGGACATCCTCCCGGCGCTCGCGAATGGGCGGGATCTTGACGATGCGGAGTCGGTGTGCGCGATCGGCGCCGAGGTGCGCGGACACCTTGCTGAGATCCGTTGCGGCGATGATCGGGCGCACCTGATAGGTGTCGCCGAACAGCTCCTTGACGAACGGCGCGGGGATCCTGTCGAACGCCGCAAGCTCCATGAAGGCCGTCCCATGCGACGCCAGCGTGAGCTGCGCCGTCTGCTCCGCGGCGTGGGCCAGCGGCGGCGCGATCGCGGCGAAGCCCTTGAACCGGCGCGCCGACGTCGCGTGGATCTGCTCGGCGAGCCAGCGCTGCTCGCAACCCACCTCGCCGAGCAAGAGCAGCGGCTCCCCGGTCGCGATCATCTGGAGCATCTCGTCGACGTGAGCGTGGGCGGTGAAGCCGAGCACCCACTGGAGCCGCGCGCGCAGCAAGCTCATCTGCTCGTCCATCGCGAGCAGCGTGACGGCCCACGGCCCCTTGCCGACGCGAAAGCATTCGCCGGGCTCGATGTCGCCATCCTCGACCTTGCGGCCGTCGACGAAGGTGCCGTTCGTCGACGCCTGGTCCTTGATCCAGAGCCGCGTGCCCTTGCGCTGCACGAGCAGGTGAACGCGTGACACCTCCTCCTTCCCGGCAGGGGCACCGCGCATCTGCGAGCTGACCTTCACGGTGACGTCGGGGTCGTTCAAGTCCGAGCCGAGCAGGAAGCTCTTGCGCGTGGGCGCGAGGTGAATGTCGGGTCCGTCCGCGCCGACGATGCGGAGGGCGATGACGGCGTCGGGCGGAGCGAGGGTGAGGCCGCACTCCTCTGCCAGAGGTGTCGCGAGGCTCCGGGGGCCATTCACGCCAGAGGGGTGACCATCCTTGCGGCGGCTCATGCGTGGTCGATGGTACGTGCTGGGACGGACATCCTCTCGGGCGGCAAGGCATCGCGACGCTTTCGCCGAGACGACCTGCCGCCGATGGCGCAGGGTTACGCCCCGTGAGCCGGCAAGCCCGCGAGATTGCATGCTCCTGCCCGGCAATGCGTCCGCGATTCACGGCGGTCTCGCGGTGCCGGATGGGAGTGGTGCAACGGCGCCCACCGTAATGACCGAGCGATTGACCCTGGCCATTCACCCCGGCACCATGCGAAGGCGGATCCGATGAATCTCAAGCTTGTACTCGTTCTGCTGACGACCTCGGCGCTGACCGCGTCCGTCGTGCGAGCCGATGATGCGCCGCCGTGCGCCTCCGAGGCCGAGGCCGTCAAGAACATGAAGAAGCGCGATCGATCTCTGGAGTACCCGACGGACAAGGGCGCGAAGGAGAAGCTCGAGCTGGGCAAGCGCGCGTTCGGCGTCGGCGAGTACGACAAGGCGATCCTGAGCTACACCGAGGCCGGGTTGCTCAGCGACGCTCCGCTGATCCTCTACAACCTCGGGCAGACGTATCGGGCGCTCAAGGACTACGAGAAGGCGACGCGGCAGTATCAGCTCTTTCTCGAACGTGGGCAGCCCGGCGCGGAGGTGAAGGCGCTCGTCGCGTGCCACATCGCGACGATGGCCGCCGAGCTGGAGCACGCCGCGTCGACCGCGCCGCCGCAAGGTCCACCACCCGATCACGACGAGGTCGTCGACGGGCAGGAAGCGACGGAACCTGCGGTCGACGAGGCGCGCGCTGACCAGCCGTTGTCCCCGTGGACGACGAAGCGCAAGGCGGCGGTTGGAGTGGGCGCCGCGGGCGTCCTGGTCGTCGCCGCCGGCATCGTGTTCGGCATGCAGGCTGGAGACTTCAAGGACGAGGCTGCACGGATCTGTCCCTCGGATCCGTGCGCGCGGGCGGACGAGGCGAACCGGTTCAGCGACAAGGCCAGCACGCGTGCGACGCTCGCGAACGTCTCCTACGGCGTGGGTGCGGCGGCGATCGTGGGTGCGGCCGTGCTGTGGTTCGTCGGTGCGCCGGAGCGTTCCGAGGAGCCCGCGGACCAGACGGCGATCGTCCCGCAGCTCTCCTCGGGCTTCACCGGGCTCGCTCTGAGTGGGAGGTTCTAGTCATGCGGTACATCCTGATCGCGTCGGCGGTTCTCGCTGCCGGTTGCACGGGCGGCAAGCACTACACCGGTCTCGACGACGATGACGCCGCCGTGGCCGATATCGACGCGGACCCGACGGCCATCGATGCACGTCTCGTCGACGCCGACCCCAGCGCGCCGGACGCTGAGCCGCCCGACGCCATGGTGCCCGCGGGGCCGCTCGTCACCAACGGGCAGAACGCCGAGCTGGTGCTCGGTCAACCGAACTTCACGTCGGCCACCGAGGACAACGGTGGGGTCTCAGCCCATGCGCTGGACAACCCCGTCGGTGTGACCTCGGACGGCACGTACCTGTGGACGATCGACAGCGGGAATCACCGCGCGCTGCGGTGGGAGCCGCTGCCGGTGACGAACAACAGCGACGCCGACCAGGTGCTCGGCCACACGCTCTTTACTGATGGCACCGACCCAGGCGCGACCGGGTCGGCGACGACGCTGCGGATCCCGAACCAGGTCGCGATCGCCGGTGGCAAGCTCGTCATCTCCGAGGGCAACCGCGTGCTGATCTGGACCTCGCTGCCCACAAGCAACGGGCAGGCCGCGAACCGCGTCCTCTGCCAGACGACGCTCGCAGGGATCGCCTCCGGGAACGCGGCGGGCCAGTGCAACGCGCCGAAGGGCGTCTGGACCGACGGCGTCAAGCTCGCGATCGCCGACATGGGAAACAACCGCGTCCTCATCTGGACCACGTTCCCCACCGCGAACGGGGAGGCGGCCGACATCGTGCTCGGCCAGACCGACTTCGGGCTCGGGACGACGCCCTCGAGCGCCACGGCGTCGAACATGTGGTTTCCGCGAAGCGTCTACTCCGATGGGACCAGGTTCTACGTCACGGATGGCAACCAGAATCGCGTGATGGTCTGGAACAGCTTCCCGACGACGAACAACCAGGCGGCCAACTTCGTGCTCGGTCAACCCGACCTGACGAGCAAGACGGCGGCGGTGACCCAGGCCGGCTTGCAGATCCCCTACGACGTCACGGTCGTCGGAGACGCCGTGTTCGTGTCCGACATGACGAACGATCGCGTGATGATCTGGCAGCCGATTCCGACCTCGTCCGGGGCAGCGGCGGCGTTCGTGCTGGGCGTGAACAACTTCACCACCGCGGGGGGTAGTCCCACCGCGTCGCAGGCCAGCCTGGACGCGCCGATGGGTCTGCGGGTCGTCGGCGACAAGCTCTACGTCGTCGACTACAACCACCACCGCGTGATGCGCTACGGGTTGAACTTGCCTTGACCGTCGCGCCTGGGACCATGATCGGCCAGTACCGGGTCCACTCCCTGCTCGGCGAGGGTGGGATGGGCGCGGTGTACTACGCCGAGCACGTGGTCCTCAGCCGACCGGCCGCGATCAAGGTGCTCCTCCCGCACGTCGCGCGAGACGCGAGCCTCGTCCAGCGCTTCATCAACGAGGCGCGGATCGCGGCGGCGATGAACCACCGCAACGTCGTGGACGTCCTCGACTGCGGCATGTTCCCGGCGTCCGACGCGCCCGGCGCACAGTGGTACATCGCCCTCGAATTCCTGCGCGGCGAGTCCGTCGGGCACTTCATCGCGGCGCGGCACGGACAGCCGATCGAGTTCCCGGTCATCCTGCACATCCTCGCCGAGGCCGGGAACGGGCTCCACGCGGCGCACGAGCGGCACGACCTCGTCCACCGAGACGTGAAGCCGGACAACCTCTACCTGACCCAGACCGAGGACGATCCGATGCGGGTCAAGATCCTCGACTTCGGGATCGCGAAGCTGCGCATCCCGGGGAGCGGCGTACAGACGCACAGCCAGATGGCGATGGGAACGCCCGCCTACGCCGCGCCCGAGCAGTTGCGCGACAGCAGTCAGGTCGATCGCCGCGCTGATGTCTGGGCGCTGGGCGTGATCGCGCACGAGATGGCGACCGGCCAGCGCCCGTGGGGCACGACGAACAGCGTCTACGAGATCATCGCCCACCACGCGCGGATGACGCAGGCCCCGGATCCGCGCGCCATGCGAGCGGATCTTCCGCAGAAGTGGTCGGAGGTCGTGTCGAAGGCGATGGAGCCCGACGTCCGCCGCCGCTGGCCCTCGGCGAGGGAGTTCGTCCGCGCGCTCGCGGACGCGACGCCGATGCCGTACTCGACGAGCGGGATGGCGATGCTGGAGAAGGTCGCCAAGGAGCTGACGATCGGGTCGACGCACAGCCTGACGGTGGGCCGACCGATGCCGCCGGAGCTTCGACCTGACGCTGGCGCGGTCGCGACCGCCCCGGAGCGTCCCGCTTTGATGGCGCCGACCCCGGCGACGATCTCCGATGGCGTTCCGCGGGCGCCGGGCGCGACGCGCGTGGTGACGCCAATCGCCGGCCCGATCTCGACGATCGCGGGTTCGTCCGGTCAGTCGGTCGCAGTGCCCCAGCAGGAGCGACGTCGCACGCCGCGGATCATCGGTGCCGCCGTGGCGGGGGGCGTCGCGCTCGCGGTGATCATCGCGCTGTCCGTGTCGAGGGGCCGCGACGATGCTGGCACCGCAGGAACGGCGGCGAAGAGGTCGACGACGCCCGACGCCGCTACGCCCGCCGTCGCGCCCGCCGCGTCCGCGCTCGCGATCATGTCGGTCCCGACCAACGCCGAGATCTTCGTCGACGGCGTCTCGAAAGGACGTGCGCCTCTCAACCTCCAGTTCCCGGTCGGCACGAGCGTCGAGGTCCGGGCCGAGTTGGGCGGATACGTCGCCTCGTCGAAGACGGTCCGGATCGAAGCAACCCCGGCGACGATCCAGCTCGAGCTTCCCGCGATCGACGTGGCGCCGCCCGACGCGGGCGTCCCGGTGGTTGTGACGCCGAAGGACAAGCCGAAGCCGCGCACCACGAAGCCGAAGAAGGATCCCGGCAAAGGGAGCGACGCCGGCAGCGGCAGTGGATCGAACTTCGATCCCAACGACGTGCTCTAGCATGGCCGCTCGATCACCAACCCCGCTGCCACGGGACCGCGGCAGCGTCGCGGCTCCCTAAGACGTCGGCGTTGCGGAATTGGTTTGACCGGGGCCCCGGCTTGGAGTTAGTTCAATCGTCTTCATAACTTCGCTAGGAGCTGCCATGCGCCACGCCGCGCCGTTCATCCTGCTCTCACTGCTCGCCGCCTGCAGCGACCCACCGCAGGAACCCTGCAAGGACGTCTCCGGCACGTGCGTCGAGGTGCCCTCTGGTGCCGATCGCGCCGAGATCCAGGAGCTGATGATCACGATCGAGAGCGGCGCGACGTTGGCGTTCCCGTCGGGAAGGTTCCAGATCGACGGCGAGCTCGACCTCGACGTCGATGGCGTGACGATCCAGGGCGCGGGCATGGACAGCACGATCCTGTCGTTCGCCACCCAGACCACGGGCGCGCAGGGCATCCTCGTCACGTCGGACGACTTCACGATCCAGGACATCGGCCTGGAGGACTCGCCCGGCGACCTGCTCAAGATCGAAGGCTCCGATGGCGTCACGATCCGGCGCGTGAGGGCGGAGTGGACGGGCGGTCCGGACGAGAACAACGGAGCGTACGCGCTCTATCCCGTGCAGTGCGCGAACGTCCTCATCGAGGACTCGAAGGCGATCGCGGCATCCGACGCAGGCGTGTACGTCGGCCAGTCCGACAACATCATCGTCACGGGCAACGAGGCGATGTTCAACGTCGCCGGCATCGAGATCGAGAACTCGACGCGGGCCGACGTGTTCGGCAACGACTCTCACGACAACACCGGCGGCGTGCTCGTGTTCAACCTCCCTGGGCTCGAGATCGCGAACGGCTCCGGCACGCGCGTGTTCGACAACCACATCCACGACAACAACACGACCAACTTCGCCCCCATCGGCAACATCGTCGGCAAGGTCCCCACCGGCACGGGCATCGCGCTCCTGGCCGCACACGACGTCGAGATCTTCGACAACACGATCGAGAATCACAACAGCATCAACGTGGGCATCGTCAACTACACCATCGTCGACGACTTCGAGGACCCGGAGTACGACGCGTACCCCTACTCGATCCACGTCCACGACAACACGGTCAACGGTGAGTCGACCAGTCCGACCGGCGAGCTGGGCGCGCTGCTGATCCTGGCCTTGGCAGAGGTGCAAGGCAGCGACATCAACGTCCCCGACATCACCTGGGATGGCGTCGTGTCCCCCGCGCACGTCGACAGCCAGGATCCGACCCGGCTGGCGGCCGGCTTCGAGATCTGTCTCCAGAACAACGGCGATGCCAACTTCGGGAACCTGCACTGGCCGAACGGCGACGTGCTCGAAGCCGAGTTCGATGCGAGCCCGCACGACTGCAGCCACGAACCGCTCCCCGAGGTGGTCCTGGAATGAACCGCTGGCTGCTCGCCGCGCTCTTGCTGGCCGCCTGCGGCGGCGACGATGGCGCGACGCCGGACGCCGGGGAGATCTGCGAGGTCCCCGGTGATGGCCCCGGCTTCGATCTCGACGGGGCTATGTGCGAGAGGCTCTCGTCGTACCGACTGTTCGACGACATCGCGTCGCAGGAGCCCGCCGACGGGCTCGTGCGCTACGAGCTGAACACCCCGCTGTTCTCCGACTACACGGCGAAGGATCGCTTCCTGCTGGTGCCGGCCGGCGAGAGCTTCGCGTGGGCCGACTACGAGTCGTTCGAGCTTCCGGTCGGGACGATCATCGTCAAGACGTTCTCGTACCCGCTCGATCTCCGCGAGCCTGATGGCGAGCGCGACCTGCTGGAGACGCGGCTCATGCTGCACCGCGAGGACGGCTGGGAGGCGGCCTCGTACGTCTACGAGGACGGCGACGAGGACGCGTACCTGTCGATCGCAGGCGAGACGGTCCATGCCGAGTGGATCCACACCGACGGCGAGACGCGCGAGAACGACTACGCCGTCCCCAACAAGAACCAGTGCAAGAACTGCCACGAGGAGCACGACGAGATCCTCGCGCCGCTCGGACCCAAGGCGCGGCACCTCAACCGCGACGGCCAGCTGGAGGCGTTGATCGACGCCGGCACCCTCACCGGCGCGCCCGCTGATTCCACGACCTGGCCGAAGACGCCGGTCTTCGACGAACCGACAACCGGCGACGTCGAGCCGCGCGCGCGCGGCTGGCTCGACGTCAATTGCGCCCACTGCCACAACCCGACCGGCGCCGCGCGGACGAGCGGCCTCGACCTTCGGGTGAGTCAGACCGATCCTGCGGAGT
>Ga0163144_10016718_pt1 | contig 15015 bp, 11 predicted proteins | sample OliLak19BULKMAT1_FD_123175 | JGI IMG/M metagenome (GOLD analysis project Ga0163144, IMG submission 123175) | Freshwater microbial mat bacterial communities from Lake Vanda, McMurdo Dry Valleys, Antarctica - Oligotrophic Lake LV.19.BULKMAT1 | ecosystem: Environmental > Aquatic > Freshwater >... | reverse complement strand
TGCCCGGAGTTGTTCGGGCCGAACAAGGACAAGGAATTTTTCTACGTCTTCGACTACTGCCAGAACCTCGAATTTTTCAGCCAAAACCCGGAGACTACCGACGGCTCGCTCGGAGCGTCGCTCGGCCAGCGGCTCTTTACCTCGCGGCTGGAGTTGATCGCCGCTCTGGACGAGCAGCTCGGTGAAGAACTCAAAATGCGCGAGGGAGCGGGCAGCCTCGATGAACTGCGCAAGGAGACAGCGACGCTGCTGCGGAATGAAGTGGCGGCTATGAACCTGGAAAACTTCATCGTGCGACCGCAGCGCCGCTTGGTGGAGCGGTATGCCGCCCCGGAGGCGTGGACTGCAATGACGTCCGAGGCGCTGGGCGAACTTGCGGCTCAGGTCGCCGGACTGCCATCGGAAATCGAAACCGACGACGAGGAGGCCAAGCGGTTCGACCTGCTCATGCTCAACCTCCAGCTTGCGCAGCTCCGCTCCGAGCCGGGCTTCGTGCGCCTGCGGGATCAGGTGAAAGCCATCGCCGGACTACTCGAAGAAAAAGCGAGCATTCCGATGGTGCAGATGCAGATGGCACTGATTCAGGACATCCAGACGGAGGAATGGTGGCAGGACGTGACCGTGCCGATGCTGGACCAGGCGCGGAAGCGGCTGCGGCTCCTCGTGAAGCTGATCGAGAAGCAGGAGAGGAAGCCGATCTACACGAACTTTGAGGATGAGATGGGAGCTGAGCGGGTTTTCGAGCTGCCGGGTTTTTCCGCGCCGGACAGCTACGAACGGTTCCGCGCAAAAGCCCGGCAGTTCTTGAAGGCGCACGAGGATCACATTGCCATCCACAAACTCCGCGCCAACGAACCGCTCACGGCGATGGACCTCGCGGAGTTGGAGCGGATGCTGGCCGAAAGCGGTATCGGCACCAGCGGGGACGTGGAGAAGGCCAAGGCCGAGAGTCATGGGCTGGGACTTTTCGTCCGGTCGCTGGTCGGGCTCGACCGCGAAGCGGCCAAGGGCGCGCTCGCCGCCTTCATCGCCGGAAAAGCCCTGCGCGCAAACCAGATCGAGTTTCTCAATCTCGTGACCGACCACCTGACCGAGCACGGCTGCATGGATGCCGCCGCACTTTATTCCACCCCCTACACCGACTTTAGCCCGACGGGCGTGGAGGGGGTTTTTACTTCGTCGCAAGTGGACGAGTTGATCTCCGTCCTCGAAGAAGTGCGCAAGCGGGCTATCGCTTGACCCGAGAGCCGCGCGAGCAACGTCCGTGCGCTTCTTCCGTCGCCGCGCTCAGCGTTTTATTCACCGCAGAGCTTTTCCAAACTCCCAACGGCCTGCGCGACGTGCGGGCGCGAGCGCGGCGAGGACGCGGGCGAAGTATTCCGGGGCGAGATTCCACACCGCCCAGGCGCTCAGCTCCGGCCAGTCGCGGGCCAGTTCCTCGCCGGGGGCCGCGACCGAGGCCACGCCCGGCAGGGCCGTGAGCGCGGGCCGCAGTTTTTGCCAGGCGGGCGGCGCGCGGTGCTTCCGGCAGCGCCGGATCGGCCACCACATAGACCTCGCGCTCGCTCGCAAACCGGCGCTGAAACTCGGTCAGTCCGCGCACACTCGGCAAGTGCCCCGGCAGCAGCGGCAGCAGCTCCGTTTCGAGCCGCAGCGTGCTCCCCGCCCACACCCCGCCGAGCAGCAGTGCGCCCACGACGAGCAGCCGGATCGGAGAACGCCAAAGGCTCACGCGGTGGAAGGAGAAGCTAGCTCAGGACGCGGCTAGTCCTTCTTCTTCCGCCGCTTTTTCTCGTCGTCCTTTTTGTCGTCTTTCTTGTCGTCCTTCTTTTTCTCGTGGGCGCGTTGGGACTCGCGGATTTCCCGCCGCCGCCGCTCGTCGGGCGTCTCGCATTTACCGCGCGAATTATGATTGTGGCCGATGACCACGCCGCTCCCGTAAGGCTGTGGGCGTCGCTCGTAGTAGCCGGCCGGGCGCGTCTGGTAGTACTGCCGGGGTGGTTCGTCGTAGTAACGCTCCTCGCGGTCGTCGTCGTAGCTGTAGTCCAGGCGCTCATCGTAGTAACGCACCGGCGCGCGCTGGACCACGACCTCGCGGCGAAAGTAGCCGTTATTGGGACGCGCGTAGCCACCTTGATGGACGCGGCGGGGCGGGGCCGAGACGGTCTCGTATTCTTCGTAAACACAACCACCGAGACTCATGGACACGGCGAGGAGAGGCAGGAAAAGTTTTGGGAGAGGCATGGCGGAATTTTGCAGGAGGCCGGCTTATTTCCAAGGAAGACTTCGCGCGTCCGCGCTGATCGCGGGTGCCTATTCCGCGAAAATCTTCGTGAGCTGGGTCGCTTCGGAAAGACTGCGCGGCGTGATCATGAGCCGCTCGCCGGGAACGTTGCCGCCTTCGATCTGCCGGATGACCGCGGCGTGCGGTTGCCATTGGAGTTCGCCGAGTTTTTGGAGTTTGCCGAGGCGCTCGCCGGTGGCGCGTTGGAACGCTTTGTAGATCAGCTCCGAGCAGTAGATCGCCGCGTCATCGAGATCGTAGTGGATGTCGTAGGGCCGCCCCGCGTAACTCTGCGCGGCCCGGATGAAAGCGGGGATCTTTCCGCGATACCGCGCGTCCAGCCGGAACGCCGTGTAGCGCTTGCCCCGGCCTTGCGCGATCCACGCGGCGAGCGGCGTCTCGCGCACGGGGCCGATGGCCTCGATGACCACCCAGCCGCCGCCCGCGCGATGCAGGATGCCGCAGTGGGAAAAGGGCGACGTCGTCGCGCCCTCGATGGCATCAATCAGCGGATTGTGCGGCAGCGATTGGAAGACGACATCGCCTTCCGCCGGCTGGTACGCGGCCACTACGGACGGGCGCGTGCCGCACGCGGCGAAGACCAGCGCGAGCGCGACGAATAGGGCGGGAAAAAAGCGCGGGAGTTTCATGGCGCGGCAGCGTGTCACAGGCTGCGCAGCATCGCCAGCATCTCGCGCAGGCGCGGGGTGGGTTCGGGCGCGGTGAGGCGGGGAAATTTTCCGCCGATCAAAATGAAATCGCCGCCGCGCGTGAGCATGAGTTTGCCGTCGCGCGCTTCGACGACGCTGATCTTGCGCGTCGCCGCCGCGAGCTTCACCTCGGTCATCGCCAGCAGATTTTCCGCGGCCTCGGGCAGCGGGCCAAAGCGGTCGCGCCAGATTTTGCGGAGCGCCTCGAGCTGCTCCTGCGTGGTGACTTCCGCGAGCCGGCGATAAGCCTGAATGCGCGGCTGCGACTCGGCGATGTAGGCGGCGGGGAGGAAGGCGGGGGCGAGGGGAGAAGGCGAAAGGCGAAAGGCGAAAGGCGATGGCGTGGGAGTGGATGTGGGCTGCCAGCCGCGGCGGTTGCGCATGGCTGGTGTGGCCGTGATGCCTTCTTCCTCAGAAATGCCATCGCCTTTCGCCTTTCGCCTTTCGCCTTCTTCCCCTGCGCCTTCTTCCCCTGCGCCATCGCCTTTCGCCTTTCGCCTTTCGCCTTTCCCCACCCACTCCGCCTCGCGCGAACATACGAAATCGGTGCGCAGGATCACCTCCAGCCGCGGGCGCACTTTCTCGCCTTTCAGTTTCGACACCGCCTGCCGCAGCAGCGAGCAGTAGAGATCGAAGCCGATGGTGACGATGTGGCCGCTTTGCGCGGTGCCGAGGATGTTGCCGGCGCCGCGGATTTCGAGATCGCGCATGGCGATTTTGAAGCCGGCACCGAGCGAGCTGTATTGCTTGATGGCGTTGATGCGCTTGCGCGCTTCGCCGCCGCTCAGCATGTCGCGCGGAAGCAGCAGGTAGGCGTAGGCCTTGTGCTGCGCGCGGCCCACGCGACCGCGGAGTTGGTAGAGATCGGCGAGGCCGAAGCGGTCGGCGCGGTCAATGATGATGGTGTTGGCGTTGGGAATATCGAGGCCGCTTTCGATAATCGTGGTGGAGATGAGCACGTCGGCCTGCGCGCTGACGAACTGCTGCATCACGTCCTCCAGCTCGTGCTCATCCATTTGCCCGTGGCCGATGACGAGACGCGCTTTCGGGCAGAGCTGCGCGATGCGGTCGCGCGTTTTTTCGATCGTCTGCACGCGGTTGTGGAGGAAATAGACCTGCCCCTGGCGCGCGAGTTCGCGGTGGATGGCGTCGCGAATGATGCGCTCGTCGTACGGGCAGATGAGCGTGTCGGTGGGGATGCGATTCGCGGGCGGCGTCTCGATGGTGCTCATGTCCTTGGCGCCCATGAGCGAGAGGTAGAGCGTGCGCGGGATCGGTGTGGCGGAAAGCGTGAGCATGTCCACGAGCTGAAACATTTCCTTGAACCGCTCCTTGTGCAGCACGCCGAAACGCTGCTCCTCGTCGATGACCACGAGACCGAGGTTTTTGAAAGCCACGTCTTTCGAGATCAGCCGGTGCGTGCCGACGACTACATCCACCGAGCCGTCGCGCAAACCTTCGAGCGTCTTGCGCTGTTCGGCGGGCGAGCGGAAACGCGAGAGCGTCTCGACGCACATCGGATAGTCGCTGAAGCGTTCGCGGAAATTCTGGTAGTGCTGCTGCGCGAGGACGGTCGTGGGAACCAAGATGGCCACTTGCTTCCCAGCCGTCACCGCCTTGAACGCCGCGCGGATCGCGACCTCGGTTTTGCCAAAGCCCACATCGCCGCAGATCAGCCGGTCCATCGGGCGCTCGCTCTCCATGTCGGCCTTCGTCGCGGCGATGGCGGTGAGCTGGTCGGCGGTTTCTTTGTAAAGGAACGACGCCTCAAACTCGTGCTGCCATTTCGTGTCCGGCGGAAAGGCGAAGCCCTGCGCGGTCTCGCGCTCGGCGTGCATGGCGAGGAGTTTCGAGGCGTAGTCGAAGACGGCTTTTTCCGCGCTCTTCTTGGCCTTCGCCCACTTGCCGTCGCCGAGCTGCGAGAGCTGCGGATTCCTTTTGCCCACGCCGACGTAGCGCGAGATGAGGAACGACTGCTCCAGTGGCACGTAGAGTCGCGCGTCGGCGGCGAAGGCGACGACGAGCACCTCCTCGGTTTTGCCATCGGCGCTCGGGATGGACTTCATGCCCTCGTAGCGGCCGATGCCGTGCTCCAGATGGACCACGAGTTCGTCGTCGGTCAGCTCGCTGAAATCAATCTGCGTGCGCTGCGCCTGGTCGCGCGCGCGGCGCAGCGCGAGGCGGCGGGCGCGGTTGTTGCGGTAGCGGCCAAACAGCTCGGCGTCGGAGAGCACCGCGATTTTTCCCGCCGGGAAAACAAACCCGCGCGCGAGCGGCCCGATGGTGAAGCGCAGCGGATCGGTCTCGACGGGCGGGATGAGGTCGTTGAGGCGTTCGATCTCGCCCTCGTTGTTGCAGAAAATGTGGACGCGCCAGCCGTCCGTGCGCCACGCGCGAAGCTGGGCGAAGAAGCGCTCGCGCTTCATCTCATCGATCACGAAATCGCCCGCCTCGAATTCGCCGAGCCCGTGGTCGAGAAAGGCGGTGGTGAAGTCTTCGGGGGACGGGATGGCGGCGACAGCCCGGACATCGCTGGCATCCACTTCGGGAACTCCGTCGGTGTCGTCCGCCAAGGCCGAGCCTTCCAGAATCCGCACCCGCGCTTCGGTGAACCCGGCGGCGGCGTCGATGGTCACGTCCGCGGCGTGGATGAGTTCGCGCAGCGTCGTCGTGGCGGTGGGCCGGGCGTCGGTCGTGGCGTCGCCGAGGAGAAAGCTCGCCGTGTCCACGTGGCGCACGCTGGTTTGCGTATCGAGGTCGAACTCCCGCAGCGACTCGATCTCGTCGTCGAACAACTCCACCCGCACCGGCAGCGTGTGGTGAAAAGAGAACACATCGAGGATGCCGCCGCGCACCGCATACTGGCCGCGCGCCGCGACTGTCGGCGCGTGTTCGTAGCCGGCCTTGGCGAGCTGTGCGAGGAGCGCCGCGCGATCCAGCCGTGCGCCCCGGGCCAGCTTCACCTCCAGCTTTTTCAGCGCCGCCGCCGCCGGCACCTCGTCATCCAGACTCCCGTGGGTGAGCACCACGATTTCCTTTTTCCGCGAAATCGCCAGCGTCCGCACCAGCGCCAGCCGCTCCGCCGCGGTCTCGGGATCGGGCAGCGCGCCCTCGACCGGCGCGCGGTCGGCCTCGGGAAAAAAGAGCGCGTCCGGGTGCCAGTGGAGCAGTTCGTTGTGCATCGCCTCCTGCGAGCGCACGTCCGCGCAGACGATCCACACCCGCGCCTTCGCCACCCGCGCGAGCAGCGCCGCGAGCACCGGCCGCGCGCTTTCCACCACCTGCTCGAAGACCACCGCCGGCCCACCCGCGCGCACCTCGGCGAGCTTCGCGCCGAGCGCGGGAGACGTAGCGATTTCGTCGAGCAAGTCGGGCGGCGTGGCCATGCGTCAGCGATGGAGCGCCTAGCTCGCGAACCCGTGGCGCCCACCGCAGCGCCCACCGCAGCGCCTTCGTAGCGCCCACCGTAGCGCGAGCCTCCGGCTTGCCGTATCGCAGCGCGTCCCGCCTGCTTCACGCTCGGCTGCAAAACGCGCGGCCTTTTTCCCCGCAGCCCCGCCGTGGCAAGCGGGACGCTCGCGATACGGCAGGCTGGAAGCCTGCGCTACGGATGCCGCAGGCACCTGCACTACGGCAGGCGAGGACGCCTGCGCTACGGCTGCCGCCGCCGAAACCACCGGCGCTACTTCAGCGCGGCGAGGTAGTTTTCCTCGGCCTGCGCCCAGTTGATGACGGCCCAGATGGCCTTGAGATAGTCGGGGCGGCGGTTCTGGTAGTGGAGGTAATAGGCGTGCTCCCAGACGTCGATGCCGAGGACCGGCGTGCCTTCGATACCGGCGACGGCCTTGCCCATGATCGGGTTGTCCTGATTGGCCGTGGAGCCGATTTCCAGCTTGCCGCCGCTGACGTAGAGCCAGGCCCAGCCGGAGCCGAAGCGCCCGACGCCCGCAGCGTTGAGTTTTTCCTGAAGCTGGCCGAGGTCCCCGAAAGTCGCGGTGATGGCCTCCGCGAGTTTGCCCACGGGTTTGCCGTCGGAGCCGGGCTTGAGGAGCTTCCAGAAAAAGCTGTGGTTCACGTGGCCGCCGCCGTTGTTGCGCACGGCGGTGCGGATCGCGTCGGGCACGCTGGCGAGGTCGCGGATCAAATCTTCCGCGCTCTTGCTGGCGAGAGCGGGCGCGCTTTCGAGCGCCTTGTTGAGGTTCGTCACGTAAGCAGCGTGATGTTTGTCGTGATGGATCTCCATCGTCCTGGCGTCGAGCGACGGTTCGAGAGCGGCGAAGGGATACGGGAGTGCGGGTAGTTCGTGGGCCATGGTGATGTTGTTTTTGGTTGTGGCCCCGCGAAGTGGAGGCCGGTGTTAGTGATTTCGCGCGGATGATGGAAAGTGGATGCCTGCTTGGCAAGCGGGGTGTGGGAAAAAAGTGCGCGGGCGGGGATTTTTGGGCGGAGAAGGTGATTCCGCCTTGAGTTGGCGCGGGTGGCCCGCCATTCATCTGCCCTCAATGGATACTGCGATCAAGTCACTCGGACCCTGCGAAAACCTCTCACCGCTGCGCCACCACGGCGGGGTGGAGGTGAGTTTCAAGACGGACGAGGAGCGCGTGCTTTTCGACCACCGCATGTCGTTGGGCGAAGTGCCGCAGCCGCAGCTCAGTTTCGAGGTGGCCGGAGCGCGCGAGCGCATCTTTTTCAACCCCGCAAAAACCACCGCCGGTATCGTGACCTGCGGCGGGCTGTGTCCGGGCCTGAACGACATCATCCGCGGCATCGTGACGCAGCTCCATCTGCGCTACGGCGTGACGAAAACCTACGGCTTTCGCTACGGCTACGAGGGGCTGGTGCCGAAATACGGGCACACCCCGATGACGCTGAAGCCGGAGTCGGTGTCGCAGATTCACAGTTTCGGCGGGAGTATTCTCGGGACCTCGCGCGGGCATCAGGACATCGGCGAGATGGTGGATTTTCTGGAGGAAATGAGCTGCGATATTCTCTTCGTGGTCGGTGGCGACGGGACGTTGCGCGGCGCTTTCAAACTGACGGAGGAGATCGAGCGGCGCGGTTTGAAGAAGGCCGTGGTCGGCATCCCGAAGACGATCGACAACGACATCATGTTTCTCGACAAGTCGTTCGGGTTTGAGACGGCGTTTGGCGTGGCGGTGCAGGCGCTCAAGTGCGCGCACAGCGAGGCGCTCGGCTCGATGAATGGCATCGGGTTGGTGAAGCTGATGGGGCGCGATTCCGGGTTCATCGCGAGCTATGCGTCGCTCGCCGGGAGCAATGTGGATTTCGTGCTGATCCCGGAGGTGGAGTTCCAGCTCGAGGGTGCGCGCGGGCTACTCGAATCGCTGCGCTACCGTCTGGCGAAACACAAGAACGCGGTCATCGTGGTGGCGGAAGGAGCCGGGCAGGACTTGCTCGTGGCCCACGGTGAAACGGATGCCAGCGGCAACAAACGTCTGGGCGACATCGGCCTTTTTCTGAAGGACCAGATCAACGCTTTTTTCAAGGAGCGGAGGATTGAGTGCAACCTGAAGTATATCGACCCGAGCTACATGATCCGCAGCGTGCCGGCGAATGCGGCGGACAATTTCTACTGCTCCCAGCTCGCGCAGCACGCGGTGCATGCGGCGATGGCGGGTAAGACGGGCCTGCTCGCGGGGCGCTGGCACGGAGCCTTTGTGCATCTGCCCATCCCGCTCGCCACGCAGGGCCGGCGCAAGATCGATCCGCAAAGCGAGCTGTGGCACTCGGTCTTGGAAAGCACCGGCCAGCCGGCGCGGCTGTCCTGAGCGGGAGCCGCGTTATTCCTCCGGTTCGCTGACGGTAAAGGTCACGTTGGCAATCCCGGCCACGGCGAGCGAGTCGAGCACGTCCACGGTGCGGCTGTATTTCGCGAGCGGCTCGCTGAGGACGGTGACGAGGACGAGGGTTTTCGACTGGTCGCTGGCTTGCTTGAGGCGCAGCAGGGTGTTCTTGAGCGCGGGGAGCGTAGTGCTGGCGGGCGAATCCATGGGCTCGTCGTTGAGGGTGATTTCGCCGTTCTCGGCGATGGCGATGACCATCTCGTCGGCCATGGGTGTTTCGCCCTGGGTCTCGGCGTTGCCGGGGAGCTGCGAGGGCAGTTCCTTTTCCACCTTTACCGCGCCGGCCATGACCATGAAAAAGAGCATGATGACGAACACGACATCAATCATCGGCGCGATTTGAAAGCCGATCATGCCTTCGCTGGAGTTGAGGTCGAGGCGCTTCACGGGTCAGTCCTTGTTCACGGCGGAAAAGGCGATGTCGCCCACGCCGGCTTCGGCGGCGGCGTTCATGGCGAGCGACACGCTGAGCGCCGAGGCGTCGCGATCTCCGCGGATGACGACGCGGAATTCGGGATTGGCCGAATTCGTGACTTTGAGTGCGCCCGTTTTTTTCGCGGCGATGATGGCCTTGCTCACATCCTCCAACGGGTAAACGCGGTCATCAATCACGTATTCGGCCCGTTTCTTCACTGGGTCCCAGCGCACGTTGACGATGGTCTCGTTGCGCATCTGGTCCTTTTTCAGCGCGTTGGGAGCCAGCGGCAAAGCGATGGATTTGTCCACTTTCAGCACCTGCGTGGTGGTGATGCTCATGAAGAAGATGAGCAGCACCAGCAGCACGTCGATCATCGGCGCGATCTGGAACTCCGGTTCCCCTTCGGCTCCGCCTCCTCCGCCGGCCATGTCAGTGGATTCTCCCGTTCATGGTTGCAGGCATCGGTCAGTCTTGGCCGGTGGGGCTTTGCTGCTCGTGGCCCAGCCAGTTGGGCGTGCCAGCGTAGAGTTCGTCGGTCCCGATGTTCGCGCCCACGAGCTGATCGTAAGGCATCTTGCGCAGCAGGCTGGCCATGGTGTCCTGGATTTCGTGGATGGCTTTGATGGAGCGGTTGCGCAGCACGTAGTAGCCGAAGAAGGCGGGAATCGCGATGAAGAGACCGCTGGCCGTGGCCACGAGCACTTCGCCGATGGCTCCGGAGAGCGCCGAGGGGTCGCCGATGCCGGCGCTGCCGAGTGTTTCAAAGGCTTTGACCATCCCGGTGACGGTGCCGAGCAGACCGATCATGGGCGTGCAAACACCCATGACCGAAAGGTAGCTGATCCACGTGTTGATCTTGGAGGTTTCCTTCGCGAGTTCGCCGAGCAAGCCTTCCTCGACGGCCTCCTTGCCTTCCCCGAGCAGGCTCACCGCCACTCCGCAGACATTGGTGAAAGCCGAGGGATTGGCGCGGCAATAGTCGAAGGCACCCACGTAGTCACCCTGCCGAAAACTGCTTTTGACGGCTTCCACATGCGCTTCCGGCAACATCTTTTTGGGGGTGGTGCGGATCCAGCCGTCGCCGATCAGGTAGAGCGTGGCGACGGAACAAAACGCGATCGGGTACATGACCCAGCCGCCTTCCTTGATTTGCGCCCAGAGCGTCTTTTGATGGATGGCTGGCGGCTCGTCGCCCTTTTTCGCGGGAGCCGCCGGAGCCTGAGCCTGCAGGCTGGTGACGATGAGGAAAAGACCGGCGGTAAGCAGCGCGAGGAGATAGGCGTGTTTGAGCTTCATGGGTGGGTTGTGAAATCGGGAAGGGTTGGGATAGGTGGCGTTTCTATTTCGGGTCGGCGAGCGCTTTTTCACGCTTGGCGATCTTTTCCAACTCGGCCTTGGCGTCGGCGACTTGGGGCGAGGTGCTGTAGTCCTTGATCAACTCGTCGAGCGTGGCCTTGGCGCGGGGAAAATCCTCCAGGCCGAAATACGCGCGGCCCGCGCCGAGTAGGGACTGGGTGAGGAGCATTTTGTGGCGGGGATAAAAGACCGGAATCTGGAGGAACGAGAGCAAAGCGGAATCGTATTCCTTCAGCGCGAGCTGGCTCTGTCCAAGGTTCACCGACGCCGTCGCGAGCGTCATCGGCTTGTTCGTTTCCTTCAGCACTTCCTGGAAAAGTTTGATGGCTTTGGCGTGGTCGCCGCGCCGGGTGAGCTGGCCGGCGACGAAGACTTTCGCGGCCCGCACGGTCTCGGGATCGGTGGCCACGCGCGAGAGGTTGTCGGTGAGCGGGTCGGCTTCCTTGAAATTGCCCATCGCGTGGAGCGCCTCCAGTTTCAGCAGCACGGCATCCGGCCACCAGCTCCCCGGCGCGTCGCGGAACTGCCCGAAGTAGCGCACCACGGGTTCGAGCTGGGTGAGCGCCTCGGCGGCTCTGCCGTTGGCGATCAGTTCGGGCACGGCCAGCAGCACGGCCGGCTCTGGGAAATCCAGCTTCGCGATCTTATCGAGGGGATAGCCGAGTTCGCCGGTCTGCACTTTGGCGGGCTCGGTGCCCCTGGCGGGAATGGGGATGTCCACCGTGGCCATGATGGTGTCGCCCTGACGGCGCAGGCCTCTGGTGACGATGGTCTTCCCGTCTTTGAGCAGGATATTCAGGGTCGGGGCGGCGGCGGGAGTCTGCGGTGCCTGCGCGCGGACGGTTCCACCGAGGGCGAGGCCGACGAGCAGAAGCGCCGCCATTTTCCTCCGCAGTCTCACAACGACACCCCCCAAGTAATGAGCATCCGCCGGGCTTGCTCGGTCTCGGGAAACTTCTCCAGCTTCGCGTTGCGCAGCAGTTCCCGGAGGGTATCCACGGCATCCTGGCGCTTACCCCATTTGTCGAAGCTCTCGGCGACGCCGATGTAGGACTTGGCGACCCAGGGGAGCTGCTTTTGGTAGGCGATAAAGACGCGCCGGTAGAAGGCAATGGCCTCGGCGTAATGGCCCTGCTCGGCTTCGATCTGGCCGATGGAATAGATCGCCATGGCGGTGGACTCCCCGCGCCATTCCCGCACCGAGGCGACCTGCTCGAAGAGCTTCTTCGACTCGGGATACTTTTTGAGGGCGAGCAGCGTCTGCGCTTTGCCGATGGTGGCTTCCTTGAGCTTGGAACTTGCGCCGATCTTGTCGAGCGCATCGGTGAAAAGTTCGAGCGCCTTGTCGTATTCCTTTTTGCTGAGCGCGATCTCGCCGAGGCCCACGTAGGCATAGTCGAGATAGTCGCTTTTCAGGAAGTCCTCCTTCAGCAGGTTGAAGTAGGTGCCGGCCTTTTCCTGGTCGCCGCGGAAGAGCAGAAAGTCGCCGAGCACCGCCAGAAGATAGGGACTGAGATCCGCAGGTTTGAAACGCGCGGACATTTCCAGATAGATGGCGTCCGCATCGGCCGGTTTGCGGATGGCGCGGGCGAGTTCGGACTTGGCGTAAAGCAGGCGCGCCTTGGTGGTGATGGTGGCGTCCTTTTCGAGCGGCGCGATCTGCTTCGCCAGCTCCGCGTAGGCGTCGTACGGGGGCAGGGGAGGCGGCGTGGCTGGCACGACGGCGGACGTGCCGTCGGCGGGTGGCGGCACTGCTGCCGGAGCGGCAGCAGTGTCGGACTTGGCGGCGGCGGGAGGCACCGGCTCGGGCGGAGGTGTCTTCGGGCGCGGCCGTTTGGCGCAGAGCTGGGCGAGCTGCTGGAGCAGCGGTTCCACGGCTTCGCGTTTGGGCTCGGCGATATACTGTTTGAGCGTCTCCACGAGGAAGGTCTTCGCTTCCTCACTCTGGCCCTGTTTGGCTCGGGACTTCGCGATCCAAAACATCGCGGTGATGACCGCCGGATGACTCGGTTTTTCCTGCACAAACTCCTCGAACATCTTCGTCACCTCCGGCCACTTGTTCAGCTTCTGCAGGTGCTTGCTCGTCTCGAAAAGTGAGTAGTTCAGCACTTCGTCGGTCGTCGCCACTTTGTAGGACCGCATATAGGCTTTCGCCGCCGCTTCGGATTGGCTCTCCGCGGAGAAGCAGTCGCCCAGCAGCGCCTGCACTTCGCCCTCCTGTGCTTGCCCAGGGTATTCACGCACCCACGTTTCGGCGTCGGCGATCACCTCGGCGTATTTCATTTTGGCATACTTGCAGACCATCAGCCGGTAGCGGGCATCCGCCGTGTAGAGCCCCGTGGGATTCTTCTTCACGAAATCCCCGAGCAGGGTTTCGGCTTTGTCGTAGTCGCTGGAAAAAATCGCGCAGAGTCCCTGCCGGTAGCCCACTTCGTCGAAGCGCTCGCCGTTGGGATAGTCCGTGAGATAGCTGGCGTAATCCTTCGAGGCCGCTTCGAATTTGCCCTGCATGAAACGCGCGTTGCCGAGCAGGTAGCGCATCTCCTCCTTGAACTCGCTGTTCGGCACTTTCTCCAGCATGCGGACGAAAGTCTTCTCCGCGCCGACGAAATCCAGCACCTGCATGGCCACCGCGCCGGCCATGTAGCCCACGGTGCCCGCGCTCGGGCCTTCCGGGAACTCCTTGAAATACTGGTCGCAAACCACCTGGCAACGGCGCGGCTGGAGCAGGTCGGCGTAGGCCACGACCTGCCCAAAGAGCGCGCCCTCGCGATCTTTGGCGTCCGGGTAGTAGTCGAGCAGTTTTTGGTAAACCACCACCGCCTCCCAGCGCTTGTCCCATTCATAATAGGCGCGTCCCATCCGGAGGAGCAGGCCAGGACCGAAGTCGGGAAGTTTCTCGAATTCCTCAAGCTGTTTCTTGATTGGTTCGAGTTGGTCCTTGATCTGCGTGTTGAGCATCTCCACCTGGGCCTGAAGCTGCGGATTGCCGGTCGCCGCCTTGGTGTTGGCTTCCATCGTTGCGGCCAGCCGGCTGATGCGTCCCTTTTGAATCCGCAGGACCGTCTCCCGCGAGAGCACTGTGCGGTAGGCGGCGAGACAGTCGGCGTATTGTTTGTCTTCCAAAAAGCCGTCGCCGAGTTTCACCGCGACCGCGTTGAGCCCGATCGGGTTTTCGACGAATGAAGTCCTGATTTCGAGCCGCTGGAGGACGATCACCGCTTTCTTGGAATCCTTTTTCTCCGCATACAACTCGGCCAGCATGATCGCGCCGCCGGCCTGCGCCGCATTCCTGATGTCGGGAGTGATCAGGCGCACCAGCGTGGTGATGGCGTCGTCCAGTTTGTCCGTGGCGCGGTACGACTCGGCCTGCGAGAGCAGCGACTCGTCGCGCCAGATGGGCACGGGTTCGAGTTCTTTGTAGAGCGGGATGGCTTCGGCGTAGTTTTTGGCCCGGAAAGTCGCGCGCGCCAGGCCCAGCTTGATCTCCCAGATCTTTTCGGCGTTGGGATATTTGGTGATGTATTTCTTGAAAGCATCGATGGCCTTGGGGTTGTCCCCGGCGTTGAAATACGCCGCGCCGATCATGAAAAGAAGCGGCGGATGCTGCGGTGCCCGCTCGTCGGGAATCATCTTCGCCGCCGCTTCGAAGCCCGCCGCCGCCTCCAGCCAGCGGCCTTCCTCAAACGCCTTTTGCGCGTCGTTGACGGCCAGCGCCACGGCCTCCATGTCTGTCGGTGCAGGGCCTGCCGGAGCCTGCCCGGGAGCGCAGGGCGCCAAGGCCAGAATCCAGGCGAGCGCGACGACGGCACGCCACGCTGGGCGGCCGATAGCGGCAGCGGGTGAGTAAGCGACGGGTGGCGGTGGGAGGGCGCTCATCGGAGGGCGGATTTTTACACTCGAACGGCACGCATACAAATTTTTCCCGCAACTTTTTTAACTGGCCGCCTCGACACCGCTCGGCGGGCCGCTCGGCGGGCCTAAATTTTCGCCATGCAGCGCGCGCGGTAGCGCTCCGCGAGGGCGCGCCGGCTGATCTTGCCGCGCTCGTCCGCCGGGATCTCTTCCACCACCCACACGTCGCGCGGGACTTGCCACGCGCTGAGCGTCTCGTGACAAAACCGGAGCACCTCCGCGGCCTCGACGCCAGCACCCGCCACGCAGGCCACCGGCTCCTCGCCACGCAGCGCCGACGGCACGCCGAAGACCACCGCCTGCGTCACGCCCGGACAGGCCGCGAGGCGCGCCTCCACTTCGAGCGGGTTCAGTTTCCGCCCGGCCACATTGATGACCTCCGAAGTGCGCCCCGCGAGATGCAGCCCGCGCGCGCTCCGGCGCACGAGATCGCCCGGCACGAAGCGCCCGCCGCCGAGCACCGTGGCG
>Ga0163144_10016717_pt1 | contig 15015 bp, 10 predicted proteins | sample OliLak19BULKMAT1_FD_123175 | JGI IMG/M metagenome (GOLD analysis project Ga0163144, IMG submission 123175) | Freshwater microbial mat bacterial communities from Lake Vanda, McMurdo Dry Valleys, Antarctica - Oligotrophic Lake LV.19.BULKMAT1 | ecosystem: Environmental > Aquatic > Freshwater >... | reverse complement strand
GCGCCTCACGCGCCGCCCAGGCGAGCCGACTGACCTGTTCCTGCAGGGCGTTCAACTCCCGCTCGTACGCGGCGACCGTGAGTTTTTGCGAGAGATCGACGCGGTCGAGGAGGCTCGCCCCCGGGACCCAAGCACGGGTCGGAGACTTCGCGTGGGCGGCGACGGCGGCCGACGTCGCTTTGACGCGTGTCGCCTTGACGCGCGTCGGATTGACGGGCGTCGGCGGCGCCGCGCTCCGCCTTGAGGCCGCGTCGGCCGCATCGGCCGCGTCGGCCGCGACCGCAGCGTCGAGTGCATGCAGCAAGGCCTTCCCCGCCGCAATCTCACGGTAGCGTCGATCGGTGGCATCCAGCACATGCCAAGGGGCATTGGACACATCCGTGTGGACCAGAGCGGCCTCGGAGATCTCCCGGAACCGGTCGTACGATCTATGATGCTTCCAGTCGTCTGGACCGAGCCGCCCATCTTTTTCGAGTTGCTTGAGGCGCGCATGCTGCGCGGGCTTGGCGAGATGCATCCAGAGCTTCACGAGATGCACGCCGTCGTCGGTGAGCATTCGCTCGAAGGCAACGAGGCGGTCGAGTTCGGGGACGAATTCCCGTTTTCGGCGTGCCTTCGTGACGCGGTCGATGATGGGGCTCGTGTACCACGATCCGAAGAAGATCCCCACGCGCCCGTTTCCCGGCATCGCCCGCCAGAAGCGGTAGAAGTGCGGGCGCTCCTCGTCTTCGTCGGAGGCATCCCAAAAGGCCTGCGTGATGACGGCGCGCGGATCGAGCCACTCGTTGAATCGGTGGACCAGTTCGCCCTTGCCGGCCCCCTCGGAACCGGACACGATCACAATGACCTGTCGCCGCGTGTCGCGGAGGGCGAAGTGGGCTTTGAGGAGGCGGGTCCGCAAATGGCGGAGGGCCGTCTCGTAGGCTCGCTCGGAGAGGGTGAGGCCTTGTTCGGCGGCTTCGAGCATGGGGGCGGGGTGGCGGGTAGATGACGCGCGTGTTCGGAAGTTGGGGGCTGCGCGAGCGCGGGGTAGTCGGGGCGAATCTGATGCCGAACGCGGTTGACCCTTGGAGGCGAATCCGCTTTATTTAAAGGCTCATCCGGGCCTGTAGCTCAGGTGGTTAGAGCGCACGCCTGATAAGCGTGAGGTCGAAGGTTCAACTCCTTCCAGGCCCACTGATCGTATACGACGGCCTCGTAAGCACTTAGCTTGCGAGGCCGTTGTGGTGAGACGAGAATACTCGAACTGTGTTACCACGGCTGTGACCAATCAGGGCGGTTCTCAACCCAAAGGCGGAGATTTCCAGGGCTCGAGATCGGGGGATCCGTGCGCGACTTCCCGACGTGGCGGTAACGTCTGCGCAGGCCGCTTGCGGCAGCCCGCCCGCAAGGTTGAGGCATTGACGTGCGGAGCCGACGAGAGCCATTGTCTTGCATGTCCTCAAATCAGTGCCAAGCCTGCGGGCGTCCGCTTGAGCCGGGTCAGGACAGATTCTGCGGCAATATGTGCCGATCTTCCTTCGCGGAGGTTTTCGGCGGCGAATACCCAGTTTACCAAGATCGGGACCACGCCAAAGAGCGAGAAAAAAGCGAGGAAAGCGACCGCGAAGTGAGCGAGAGTGACTTCCAAAAACGCTGGAAGAGAATTCGGTCAACACCCACCGATCCGGCGCGTGCAGAGGGCTCGTAGCCGTCCGGCATCACGGCTCGGCCCATCGAGCGGTAGCGGTTGTGGGGCCACGGCATCACTTTATGTGAAGGACAGCGGTGGCCCCACATCCGCATGTTATGAAAGCGCTCGCAGCAGAAGCACACGTTGCGGCTGTATAGTAAGTCCCAAGAATCGCAGTGAGGGCGTTTCAGGGTGTCTTCGAATGATATGGTCGACACCGATCATCGGTCTCGGGGCATTCTGGAGCATTGTTCCTTGGACTCGCGCGAGCGCAAATTCTCTCAGGGGCTTTTCTTACATCCTCGTTAGCGTGACCAAAACGGCAATCTCGTTCTCAGGACGACCAATGAAACTGGTCTCGGCAACAACGCGCTCCGGCGGGTGGGACCACACAGGAGGCTTTCGCCGCCGAGCGGTCCGAGCTCTCGCGCTAACTCGGGAATCGCAGGCGCGCTACGAGCCTACTCGTGAGAGCATAGTCCCAGGCAGGCCGTACGAGACGGCGCGACTTGAGGCTCTCCGCACCGCGATGGACGACTACCGCATTCAGTCCGACGGCACCGTATTGTTCTGCGCGCTTGCGATCGAGAGCGCCATGAATTTCTACGGCGTCGTGCGCTTGGGCGAGAAGTTCTATCAGGATCGTTACGAGCGACTCGGCCTTGTTCAGAAGGTGTCCGCGTTGCTGGCGACCTGCCTCGGCCAACTCGTAGAGAAGGACGACAGGATCGTGCTCCTCGCTATTCGAATGTCGGAATTGCGCAATCGCCTTGCTCACCCGAAGACACGAGAGATCGACTCGTTCGACGATTTGGGGGAACGGCGAACTCTCTTGGAAGAGGCGGAAGAGTCGGTGCGAGTGATGGAAGACTTCTTCAAGGAGTTTCTGGTGGCCGATCCAGACTCGCTTTGGATACTGCAATCTGCGTAGTCGCCGTCACGCTGGGGTCAAGTTTGAAGTGCAACACTAAGGGTCACGCAGCATAAAGTTCCTCCGGGGTGCGCCAGTTGTAGCGCTCGCGTGTCCGGCGGGAGGGCCAAGTCCGCATTCTATATCGGCTGATGGTGGCTTCAGAGCTCACCGTGCGGCAGCTCGGCTTTCTGGGGGCAGCCTCGCCCAAGGGCGGGGCATCCTGACGGCGACTGACGTTGCGCATCGCCACCGCGTAACGGCTCGGTGACGGCCCTCGCTACGTTGATCGTATGCCCGAAATAAGCCCCCCCGAGCTTACGGTCTAACTCCGCCGTATTCGACTGACGCGCTCCGTCGCGGACCTACTGGCGCTGGCGCGGAAGGTCGAACGGGTGTTCCCCTCGGACGAGGGCCCCGGCTCATCGCGATGATCGGCTTGAAGGCGTCGAGGCTCACGAAGTCGAACTAGATAGGAGCGGTCCGAGTCGAAGCTCACACTCAGCATCACCGTGCCCAGGCCGACCAAACAGCCGGGGCACTCAACTGACCGAGTCTCCGGAAAACCCGGGGCGATTCAGTCTTTGGGGCTCGTTATACCGGGAGCGCACTCACCGGCTACATCCTACCGCGACTATCCATGGTCGCTGAAATAACGAGTATGGTGCCGACTACGGGTCCAGCATCAGCATCGATCGCAAGGGGTCTAACTTGTTCTCGTCCACCCCGCCGACGGTTAAGTGTGCTTAGACGGGGGAAGAACATTCGAGGGGCCGAGAGACAAGGTTTGATGCATTCCCTTGCCGTGACAAAATGCACGTGGTGCCGGCGCGCAGTTCGGCGTGGGCTAGCTCACCGGGGGCGACATTCCACGATTAGACAAGCTGGTGTATTCCAGCGGGTGACAGCGCTCACGCGCGACGACCTCGACGCCAACAAGGTGTCTCTCTCCGTCGTGTCAGCAGCGAAGTTCCGCCCTTCCAAGGCGAATTTGCTACCGAGCGGACCAGCCCAGCTCACTGATAGGTGTGGTCATACTGAGCACCCCCGTCACCCCTCTATCCCCCGGATTTGCCCAAAATCAGGCGTGGGGGAAAAGACTACGAACTACCCCGGCCTCCTTCGACTTTGAGTCGTTGGAGGTCGGTCTCGTTTAGAGGGCGTAGCGGGATCCTTGACGTCGGCGAACTCGGGAAGATCGGCCAGCTGCATTGAACCTACAAGGACTGACCAAAGCGATTCTTCCGTTCGCCGAAGTGCTAATTCACGCCGACTCATCTGATCGCGAGCGCGGACTCGCGCCGGCTCAATCGTGCGCTGTAGTCCCTCCGGAAACTCCGGAAGGAGAATGCTCATCAGGTCTCGTGCGAGTCCCCCGCAGTACCCTCACTCAGTTCGAGCCGGGGGAACGCGACGGGAATAGATCGCGCACTATTTGGGAGTCCGGCACGTCCAAGAACTCGCTGTTGATGTAGGCCCCCTCCACGGGTGTCACTCCCCAAAGCTCGCGCAATCCTGACTCGATCCTGCGGTCCTCAGCTCCACCGAGTGGTGCTGATCCATCGAGTAGCATGCGAACCGCTTCACATATCTCGTCGTGAACCCGGCGCTGCGATGGGACGGTGAAGTCGACCTTGGGTACTGGAAGCGAACTAAGTCGCTCGTGCGTGAGCTTCGCATGCGCCTTCGCGGGATCAATCTCCCCGAAGCTCTTGAACACGTAGTAGGCGAGAGTTCGCGATAGTAGAGCCGCAAGCAAGAATTCGTGTCGATATCCTCGTGAGGCGTGCTCGTCGTTGATCCGGTAGAGGTAAATCGACTGTGGGCAACGAGCCCCCGTCGCGTCCAGTGTCGCTACGATTCCGACTCCAGATTGGCGCACTAGGACCTTCGGAGCGGAATAGAGCACGGCAGGCTTGTAAGCCCACCCCGAGATCGCGACGTTAAGCCACTTAGACGGTTCCACTCGCTGGTATCGACGCGCGAGGTCGTCGCCGTCGATGAACGGATCGAAACTCTCACGATCACTTGTCGGACGCGTGTCTTGGACCAAGGAGATCGAGCGCGCCGTCGAGGCCGAGATCTCGTGTGAGCAAGCGGGACAGGACTTTGAAAGATAGCCACCGCCTTTCTGCTTCCTGCCCGGAACCGTAGGGCTCAGGCAAGAGGGGCACTCCCAAGCCAGTCCCGCCTTGTTCATCTCCTCGCCGCGCGCTCTGTCACACAGGGCTTCGAGGCCGATTCCTGCGGCATCCATCTTCTCCATGATCTCGTCGTCGTTTCGTCCCCGAAACACCGCGATCTCGCGGCTCTCGGTTGCGAGGCTGCGCGCGATCGGAATAAAGCGGGCGCGCTGCGCTTCAATCTGCGTCAAAGGAATCTGACCAGCGATCGCTTGGTCGCGGAGTTCTCCGGCTAGAACAGCGGCCAGCATGTTCGCGTTGTTGTCGGGTTCTCCCTTCCTGACCTGTAGGACCACAGTGCCCATCCTCACCGAAGTGCCGAACCATCCGGGACCCAGATTGTACACCTTCTCAATTGTGGACTCGGCAAATACCCGGGCCCGCGTCGTCGCCTTGCTCCGGTAGAGAAAACTGTCCGGTAGGACGAACGCGAGTCTTCCCCCGTCGCGAAGCGCTCGAAGACCGAGTAAAACGAACAGCTCCCACGAGTCAAAGGATCCTTCCGTAATACCAAGCGTCTCGAAGGCAGTGGCATAGGTAGCGTCGTCCACCTCGCTACCCCAGGGCGGATTGCCGATCACCAGGTCGAACTGCTCAGGCGGAACATTGAGAAGCTGGCTATAGCTTTGGACATTCAGGCTATTCCCGGATACGATATTGCGACCAAGGTCCGCGACCTTCTCGCCTTTGCGCGCAGAGCGAAGCCAGAGCGCGAGTTTCGCGATTTCGACGGCCTGCGGAAGCAGGTCTATCCCAAAAAGGCAACTTCTGAGGAGCGTCGCCTGATCGTGGACGCCCGTGGCGTCGAAGAGGGACGCTGCTCCCTTCCTTCGAGATTCCTGAAGCGATCTTAAGCGCCAATACTCGCCCAGCATTTCGCGGTACGCAGACACTAAGAACGCCCCAGATCCACACGCTGGATCAAGTACGCGCAGGTCGAGTAGCGCGCCTAGCCTCACAACGAGAGAGGACGCAAGAGACGCGTCGTCGCTCGCATCAAGCGGAGCCTTCTCGTTCAGCACCGCGAGTATCGCGCTATTCGACAGGAAGTCTGACAGCGTGGACGACGTGTAGAAGATCCCCTTCCTCTTGCGCTCGCCGCGTTTTGCACTCGCGACTTCGTCCGGAGTCGTTCCGGTCGACTCTAGGTCCGAGAGTGACTCCTCGAAAATATGGCCAAGCAGATGTTCGTTGAGCTCAGCCCAAAAATCAAACTCGTGTAGTCCCCAGACCCCTCTGATGGTGCGCGTTCGCCCGCCGGAGATCACGACAGGATACAGTCGATCGTGAAGTCGATCAGGCAGCGAGATGTGGTCGATAATGCGGTGATCCTTGAACAGTTCGCCATTGTAGCCCAACACTTGGACGCCGCTGGTGGGAGGACTGCCGGTGTCTACCTCTCGAAAGAGATGCTTCAGCGCGTCGTACACCTTGGTATCGGAAGGACCGGGCATTCGCCGAGCCGCCTCCGCGATGGATGCCACGGTTGCGGACGGAAGGAGCCGCTGCGGGTGGTCCTCGCAGTAGTAGATGAAGAGAAGTCGGTCTAGGAGCCGCTGTGTGGCTTGTAAAAGCTCCGACCGCGAAGGCGCAGGATCCAGCTTTGAACTCGCATCGCAGATTTCGTCATACAACTCGGCACGAATCTGGTAGTAGACGCTGTAGAAGCCGTCACGAACAGCGAATTGATCCTCGCCCGATTTCGCGTAGAGTAGACTGACTGGCGAGGAGTCGTGACCGACCACGAGTTGATCATGGTGAAGAAGGAGCCAGAGCGTCCTCAGACGCTCAGTCTCGGCACCCTCGTCGGTGAAACAGTCCTGGAAAGCAAACTCTTCGTACTCATCGGCTGAGTGTACCGAGTAGAGGCGCAGAACTCGCATGTCGGAGACAACAACCCACTTGGTGCCGAGCACGCGCCTTCCGTAGTAGAGGCCTTGCTCGACGGGGGTCTCACTTCCCTCACGTGCTTGGGGAGCGTCAAGATCGGTACCGGGCGTCTTAAGTTCGACGGCGACTGTGATCTGTTGTTTATTCTCCCCAAACGATCCAAGCAGCGCATCCGGAACCCGCTTAATGCGAGTTACGGCCTTCGGGGGCTTCGAGTACAGCGAGGCGAGTGAGGAGCCAGCAGGATATAGGGTGTAGCCCAAAACGCCCACGAACACGTCCTGAAGGAATCGCGCCTCAAGAGACGCCTCGGTCGCCTGCGTGTCCTCCAGCGAGAAAATCCAGTCGCGGAGGAGTTGCGCCTTCCGACCCAACTCAGGAATCGATGTCGTCTTGGCATCGTCGAGGTATTGCGCAAGGGCTCCCGCCGAAAACAGAAGCCCCTTTCCGGAAGCCGGACCAAATAGCGAGAACTGCTGGGATGCTGGCAAGTCTTGCTCCGCCTCTTTGCCTGTGGAAGTAGGGCGCTGGTTCGCCGAAAGCTGGCCACTGCCCGATTCGTAGCGTCCGAAGATAGCACCATCCGCGCACGCTCCGGAACCTTTCATTGCAACTCATAGCAAATGGGCGTAAGATCGGGTGTGCGCACTCGATCATTGGGGCTAGAGTGTGCCGGTGTGGCGGAACTGGCAGAAGCGGCAAACTGCCAATTTGCTGGGCTTAGGCCCGTGAGGGTTCGATTCCCCCGATCGCCGTTTAGCGGATTCGGAAACACGACCGGAGCTAGTTCAGGGGAGTTTCGAAGGGGCCTGATTCCACGGCTGTTTCCAATCTTGGGTGTATTGTCGGTTGGTTTCTGAACTGAACCGGCTGATTCGAGAGGCTTTGACCAGTCTTTCGAGTCAATCCTTGGACATTGTCGCGCAGAGATTCCGCGACCACCGCACGCCTGATAAGCGTGAGGTCGAAGGTTCAACTCCTTCCAGGCCCACTCCCGGACGACCGATAGCCCCCCGCGCACTCGTGCTCGGAGGGCTATTGTACGGGGATGCCCTCGCCCTCGGATGCCCCCGCGCTCGACCTCGAGGTACTCAAGGGGTATGTCGGCGACGACCCCGCGCACATCCGCGAGTTTCTGCTGAAGTTCCGCCACTCCGCAGCGGAGGGCGCGCACGAGCTCGCGGCGGCGATCATCGCCCCCGAGATTGCCGACGCCAGTGCGCGCATCGCGCGCGTTGCGCACACGCTCAAGTCCACCGCCCGCGCCGCGGGGGCCACGCACCTGGGCGACCTGCTGGCCGAGTTGGAAAAGGCGGCGACGCGGCAAGATATTGGCGCCATGCGCCAAGATTACGAGGCGTACGCGCGCGAGTATCCACGGGTCCAGCGTCGGCTGCAGGAGCTATTGCCGACGTGATCACGCATATTTCCACCCATGCCGCTGCGCATCCTTCTTGTAGATGACGACGACTTCGCGCTGACGCTCGTGAGCCACCAGCTCGCGACCCTCGGCTACCAGAGCGTCGACGCGTTCGCGCGTCCAGAGGACGCACTCGCGCGCCTGGAGGCGGACGTCGCCGCGTACGACATGATTCTGCTTGATCTCCAGATGCCGGGCATCGATGGAATCGAGTTCGTGCGGCACCTGGCGCGGCTGCAGTTCGCGGGAGGCGTCGCCCTGCTCAGCGGGGAGGACGATCGCATCTTACAGACCGCGTATCGGCTCGCCGCGGCCCACCATCTCGCGGTCCGCGGGGCACTGCACAAGCCCGTCACGCCCGGGCAGCTCGAGGTGTTGCTCGGCGCGGCGGTGCGTGCCCCCGCCCGTCGCTCGAGTGGACCGAAGCGGAAGCAGTACACGGCGGAGCGGCTCCGGCAAGCGATTGAGACGCACGAGCTCACCACCGTCTACCAGCCGAAGGTCGAACTCGCCACGGGACGCATGCGCGGCGTGGAGACCCTCGTGCGCTGGCAGCACCCGGAGGATGGTCTGGTCTTCCCCGATCAGTTCATCACCTTGGCAGAAGAGAACGGACTGATCGACGCGCTGACCCGGCTCGTGCTGGAGCACGCCATTGCGCAGGCGCATATCTGGGAACTGGCGGGACTGCGGCTCCACGTCGGCGTGAACGTGTCGATGGACAATCTCTCCGATCTCACCTTTCCCGACTTCGTCGCGCACACGCTCGCGGCGGCGGGGACCTCCACGAAGTCCCTCGTCCTCGAGGTGACGGAAAGCCGACTGATGACGAATGCGCTGTCGGCGCTCGACATCCTCACGCGACTCCGCTTGAAGCACATCGGACTCTCGATCGATGACTTCGGCACCGGACATTCCTCGCTCGCGCAGTTGCGCGACATTCCGTTCGACGAGCTCAAGGTGGATCGCGGGTTCGTGCATGGCTGTGCCACGGATCCCGCGAAGCAGGCGATCCTCGAGGCCAGTTTGGCGATGGCGCGACAGCTCGGCATGACGACCGTCGCCGAAGGCATCGAGGATCGGGCCGATTGGGATCAACTCCGCGCGACGGGCTGCGATCTCGCGCAGGGCTACTTCGTGGCGAAACCGATGGTCGCCGGTGCGCTTCCCAAGTGGATCGAGGAGTGGAACGCGCGGGTGCCGGAGCTGATCGGCGCGTGAAGCGACTCCTGCTATTCGCGCTCGCGCTGTCGTCGACCAGCTGCACGTCGACCCAACTGATTGCGGCGAATGTCGTCGAACGCGATCTCGCGCCTCAGCTGGAGGTTGCGTATGGCACGGATGCGCGCCAACGCTACGACGTCTACCGCGCACTCGATACGAACGGGACGCCCCTCAGCGGGACGCATCCTGTGGTGGTGTTCGTGCACGGCGGCAGCTGGGCGAGCGGGAGCAAGCGCCTGTACGCGTGGATGGGGCAGGCGCTGGCGAAGCAGGGCATTGTCGCCGTGGTCCCGAACTACGGACTCATGCCGGCTCGCCGCTTTCCAGGCTACGTGGAGGACGTCGCGGCCGCAGTCGCGCATGCGCGCGCCCGCGTGACGGCGTGGGGCGGGGACACGACCCAGGTCTACCTGATGGGGCACAGCGCCGGCGCGCACATTGCGGCACTCGTCGCCTTTGATCCGCGATACCTCGCCGCGCACTCGCTCACGCCGGCGGTGTTTCAGGGCTTTGTTGGCCTCTCGGGACCCTACGACTTCGTCTACGACACGCCGCTGCTCCGGCGCACCTTCAGCGGCACGCCGGAAGTGGAGCGGGCGGCGCAACCGATCGCCTTCGTGACCCCGCGTGCGCCGCGGACCCTCTTGGTGATGGGGCGAGAGGACACCACGGTGAACCCGCGGAACACGGTCTCGCTCGCCGCACGAATGCGGGAGATCGGTGCGCCAGTTGAAGAACTCTGGGTGAGCGGGACCCACGGCGTGACCGTGGGGGCCTTCGCGCGGATCTATCGCACCGACAACGTGATCGTCGAACGCGTGTTGCGCTTCGTGCGCGGCGAGTGAGCCGGCCGGTACGGGCTCACATTGCGTGGTTCCTCGGTTTCCGGTAGCCTTCGAGACCGGAGGCCCGTCCACGTGCAAGCGATCGCCGACTATTTCAGCACCATCCCCTCGACCCACCGCGCGCTCATTCTCGCGGGTGGGATCGCCTTTTTCTGGATCTGGGAGAGTGCCGTGCCGCTCTTCCGCTTCGAATACCGGAAGTTCTCGCATGCGTTGGTGAACTTCTTCTTCACGACGACCACGATCGTGGTGAACTTCTCGATGGCGTTCCTCCTGCTCATGGTCTCCGAGTGGACCATGGCGCACCAGTTCGGCATCCTCGCCTTGATGCCCGGCCTCTCCCTGGTGCTGCAGGCACTGATTGGGCTCCTGCTACTCGACCTGATCTCGGCGTGGCTCGCGCACTTCGTGTCGCACCACACGCCGCCCCTGTGGAAGCTGCACCTGATTCATCACAGCGACACGCACGTCGATACCACCTCGGCCAACCGGCATCACCCCGGCGAGAGTGTGGTGCGCTTCGCCTTCACCGCGCTCGCGGTCGTCGTGGTGGGCGCCCCGCTCTGGATGGTCTTCCTGTATCAGGCGATGAGCGTTGTGCTCAGCCAGTTCAATCACGCGAACATTACGCTGCCACCGGCGCTCGATCGTGCGCTCGCCTGGGTGATCGTGTCGCCGGGGATGCATAAGGTCCATCACCACTATGCCCTGCCACACACGGACACGAACTTCGGGAACATCTTCTCGGTGTGGGATCGCCTCTTCGGTACGTTCAGCGCGCTGCCGCAACGCGAGATCGTCTATGGCGTCGACACGCATATGGACCCCATGGAGCACAAGTCGATCGGGGCCCTTCTGATGATGCCGTTCCGCGCCAAGCCCTCCGAGCGGAAGCCTCGCTGACGTCGTGGACGTCGCGGACGTCGCGGCGCAGGGACCGCGCCGTGGTAGCGCAGTGACAGCGCAGTGACAGCGCAGTGACAGCGCGCGCGGCCCGCGGGGTACTGCTCACCATGCGCGTGCCTCGCCCTCGTCTTCTTCGCGCCGCACTCGTTGCGTTGCTGGTGCTGGGCGCCTGTAGCGAGGTGACGCCAGTTGCGCCGCGCGCGGACGGACTGAAGATCTGCGGGACGGCGCCGATCGCGCTGGCCGTGGGTGAAGCGGCCGCGCCGCTCAACCGGAACGTGCGTCGCTGCGAGATCGCGGCGATTGCGGGCGCCGAGTATGTGGTGGCGTGGGTGGACACCCGCGCGATCGAGGCCGCGCGCACGGGAACGGAGCCGGCGTTCGAGCCCTATCCCATCACGCTGTCGATTGCGCCCGATGCGAACGCGATGGCGAACGCGATGGCGAACGCGCAGGGGATCGCGTTGCCGCCACCGGAGCCGCACGCGAGTGAACGACCCGCGAATACCACCGGCGTCCTCGAGACACGCCCTCGCAACCGCCGCACACCCTGGGTGCTGGACGAGTCCTTCCTGCTCGAGGACAACTCCTCGGGCCTCCCGCGGCCCGCGCAGGTCGTGCGTGTCTACGACGGCGGCATCGTCGTGGCCCGCTGGGCGGACGATCCCACCGACGGTCTCGCACTCTACCTCGCGCAGCTCGACACCGCGATTGCGCTCGTGCAGGCCCATGCACGACCCCTGCTGCGCCACGCCTTCACCGGCACCGATCCGAGTTCGACGCAGGCGGGGCAGTTCCTCATGCTGCTGCAACAGGACGTCCTCGCGCCGGCGCGCTCCTTCGCGGAGGTCTCGGGGGACACGCTCTACACCTGGATGGACTTACTGTCCTATCCGTGGACGAGCGCGACCCGCTTCGCGCAGACGCTCGCTCATGAGATCACGCACAGCTATCAGCGGGCGTACATGCACGGCACGCGGAGCGCGCGCGGCGTGCCCTCGATGACCGGGGCGGCGACGTGGGCGGTCGAGGGGGGCGCGAATCTCGTCTCGTACGAGTTCCTGCGCCGTCTCACCGGATCGCCGCTCGACGCGAACCGCGAGTGGCGTGCCCCGGCCGGCTCTATCGCGATGTCGCTCTTTCAGCAGCGCGCCCAGCCCGCGACTGGCGTCATCACCGATGGCTTCGATTCGGCGATGGGGTTCTTTCGTGATCTGACGCTCCGTCGCATGGCAGCGGGCGAGTCCGCGGACGATGCGCTCCGCGCGGTCTCCCGCGGCGCAATCGAAGGGTGGTTCGGACTCGATGGCGTCTCGCAGCGGCCAGGGCTCACCGCCCGCATGCGCGAACGCGTGGGGAGAAGCTGGGAGCCGGCCGACGCGCTGTTGGAGTGGACGCTGTCACACGCCGGCGACGACGTCACGCCGAATCCGCGGTATCAGGATCGGGCGTCGTTGCGGGTCTGGGACCTCCCCGCTGGCCAGTCCTATGGCTGGTGGTCGGACGCCCTGCTTACCGCCGCGGCGCCGACCTTCACCCTCTTCAAGCGCTACGGCAGCCCCGGATGGGCGCGCATCCAGCAGGCGGACGCCGGGTTCAGTCTTGAGGTACAGGGATACGAGGTCCCGACCCGCTGGCTGTTGTTGCGGATCCGGTGACCAACGCGGGCTTCTCGATCTGAAAGCGGAAGAGCTGTTCGGCGAGTTGGCGTACGGGCTTGTCGCCGAGCTTGGCCGGAGTGAAGCGCATGCCGGGCATCGCGGAGCGCACGGCCGCCACGAATTCGGGATGCGTGAAGTCGAGCACCCGCACCGAGCTCATGTCCACGCTGCCGGCCGAGTCCACAACAAAGCGCATCGCCGCGTACCCCTCGATTCCCTTGGACATGAGGTCCCGCGGATACGCCGGCGCGTCGCTCGCCGGATCGCGCGCCGCTTGCTCTTCGACCTCGACAATCGAGAAGGCGTTCTCGTACGGGTCCTCGTTCGGCATCGCGACTTGATCGGGGACCTCGTCTCCTCCGCTCAGGCTGGCGACGGCGTTCTCGCCGGGTCCTATGCCCTTCGCGCGCATCCCAAAGAGGCCCGTGTCGGCGTTGGGGTCGACCGTGCCGTCATCGCCGCCAGTCGATTCGTAGCGGATCTGCACCTGGCTGGCCGAGGAGGCGACGTCGGGCGGGGCGACGTAGGTCAGACCCTCAACCACTTCATTCCACGGCTCGGCTTCGTCGGTGGAGCGGGTGGCGCGCTCATAGACCACGCCCACAATCAGGGCCGTGTGCAACACGAGGCTGGCAATCGCTCCCGATCCCATCGAGCGCGCGCCTGCCTTCTTCGCATTGGAGAGATAGTCGAACATCGGTCGCCCCCTGAGGGCGTTCAGGCGAAGAGTCGTCCTGCCCCACGATAGAATGCCCACACCCGCTCATGCAACGCCACGTCGAACAACTCGCGAAAGTTTCTCTGGGGACTCCCCAGCCACACCCCGCCTGAGATGCGCTTGCCACTCGCTCGTCTATCCCGGAACAGCAGTTGATTGGCGAAGGACTTCGTGGGCTCGAGGTAGTAGTCTCGGTTGGCGTCGTGGAGAATGACGACCCCGCGGGGCGACAGGAGCGTTTTGGCCCGTTCGACGCACGCGGCGCGGGACCGCCCGTCGATGAACATCAGGTCGTACGGGGCGCCGTCGTCCGCGGCGGCTAGGTACGCGGCGAAACTCCGCTCGTCCCCGTCACCCGTGAAGCGCGGGTCGTCGGGGGGCACATGCTTCACGGTCACGCCCGGGCGGGTGATCATGGTGCTCAGTTGACGCGCCCAAGCGGTGTCATGCTCAATGGTGCACCAGGTCGCGGCCGCCGGCAGGAGATCAGGGAACTGGAGCGTGCTCATGCCGCCGCCCCATTCCAAGCACCGCATCGGCTGAAGCGCGCGCACGACGTCCTTGATGAGATCTTCCTCGCACGGGCGCATCCAGGGCGAGTCGCGATGCTTGCCCATCTTCTTCAGCAGACGGGTGCGATTGCGGCGAACGATCTGGTCGAGGACCATGGCGGGGAGCGAGCGCGGCTCAGGCATGCAGAAAAGATAGCGCCCACTCCCACACATTGCGCTTGACGCTGGTGACGGGATACTCTTGGCGCCCATGAGACTCCGTCTGCCGCACCCGCTGGTCCTCTTGCTCGGTGGCGTAGTGTTGGCGGCACTCCTGACCTGGGTCCTCCCCGCGGGGGAGTACCAGCGCGTAGTGGACGCGGCGACTGGCCGATCGATCGTCGTGCCCGGGACGTACGCCGCGGTCGAGGCGGCACCGGTTGGGCCACTGGCGATGCTCGTGGGGGTGACGCGCGGCTTTGCGGCCGGCATCGAGGTGATCCTGTCGATTCTTATCGTCGGCGGCGCCTTCGCGCTCCTCGAGTCCACGGGCGCGCTCACCCGCTTGCTCGGTGCACTGATCGGCCGCACGCGGCGGCCGCGCGTGCTCATCGCGATGCTGTCGATCATCTTCGCGGGCTTCGGTGCCGCGGAGAGCATGCATGAGGAGTTCATCGCGCTGATGCCCGTGCTGGTGGTGTTGAGTGTGGGGCTCGGGTACGGCGCCATCACGGCGCTGGCCATGAGCATGGGCGCGGCGCTGGTGGGCGCGATGTTCGGGCCGACGAACCCCTTTGGCACCGGCATCGCGTTGCGCTTCGCCGAGTTGCCGCCAATGAGCGCGGTGGGTGTTCGCGTCGGGATGCTGATTGCGGGGACTGCGTTGTGGATCGGCTACACGCTCTGGCAAGCCGAGAAGGACGATATCCGCCCGTCCGTACCACTGGAGAAGCCCGCGCCGCCCACGGGGCGCGATGCGATCTCGCTCGCGGTCTGCGTCGTGCCTATCCTCATTTACGTCTGGGGAGTCTTGGCTCTCGGCTGGGGCATCAACGAACTCTCGGGGATGTTCCTCGTCTCGGGCTTCGCGGTGGG
>Ga0163144_10016716_pt1 | contig 15016 bp, 14 predicted proteins | sample OliLak19BULKMAT1_FD_123175 | JGI IMG/M metagenome (GOLD analysis project Ga0163144, IMG submission 123175) | Freshwater microbial mat bacterial communities from Lake Vanda, McMurdo Dry Valleys, Antarctica - Oligotrophic Lake LV.19.BULKMAT1 | ecosystem: Environmental > Aquatic > Freshwater >... | reverse complement strand
CGGTCGTCCAGATCACGAAGAACGACTCGACATCCTGACCGTCAACGCCGCCATCGCAGTTGTAATCGCCCGTGCATCATGGAAGCATCGCGGCATTTGCCGGCCGCGCTTCCGCAAGGCGCCGTCGCATCGCACGAGTGAAGATGTTGCGCATTGCACCTGTGGCCACGCGGCCGGCCCTCATGCCCCGCCCCATCTTGTCCGATACCCTTCCTTCATGCGGTTTGTTGTCAGCCCATACCACCTCACCACGCGGGAAGCCCCCGCGATGGCCGCGTTGCTTCTGGCGCGGGGCGTGGTGACGCTTCTGCCCGCGCCGCTGGAGGGGAATCCCGACGCCAACGCGGCGTTCGCGGCGGCGTCGCGGGTGCCGACATACAAGGCGTTTATGAAGTCGTGGGCGTGGACGATGCCCTTGTGGAAATCGGGCGTGCTGACCGCCCACATCGGGGGTGATTCGCCGGCTTCGGACATGTTCGATGTCGGGCAGAAGATTGCATCGGAAGAAGCGCTGAGCCCGCTGCGGGCGTTCACGCGCGAGCAGTTTTACGATGATGAGCGGTCGTATCTTGGCGCGCTGGCGGCGGACCTCTTGAAGGGCGGCCCCGATCCGGGGATCAGCGTGCCAGTCGCGGCGGGATTGGACCGCTTCGCTGCCCGGCACGGGATGACGGTGGCGCGTTCAACCGCGATCAGTCTGGCGCAGCGTGCGGAGTCGGCGCTGGCATCGTCGAGCGTGACGGTGGTGGTGCCGATGCTGGTTCAGGCGTGCGCGGAGCGGATTCTGCACGCCCGCGAAGTGCTGGCGGATGTGCTGGCGCCGATGTGGGGGGCGATGCGAAATGCGGGGACGGGGGTCGGTGTCGCGGGGATGAATGGAAATGCCCGGATGCAGGCGGAAGCGTTCGCCGCGGCGTTTGAAGAGCGGCGAGAAGACATTCTCGAAGGCTCCCGCGATGATGATGTGCGCGTGATCGAGGGGGCGGCCTCACTCACATGGATGACCTTGCCCGGCGATGCGGTCTTGCGGTCCAGCCTGACAGCGGTCGCGGCGATCGGGCCGCGGCGGGCAAAGGCGGTCGTCGGCCCAGTCGGGGGGCTTCCCGTGGTCTTTGATCCGATTGACAACACGCCGATTTTTTCGGTGGTGGTGAAGGCGCTGGGTGGGAAGGCGAAGTAGGGGTGCCCGCGGCGGGTGGGGAGGGTTTGACCGGGCATTTTCAACCGCCGCGGGGTTTGATCCGTGCTCATGCTCAAAATGGATGAAACTCACTTGATTTGACCGGGACACGGGGCGGGTGCAACTTCGTGTATTTTGTGGGTGTGTTACCCATGTGGCCGGTACAAATGGTAAACCATGTGCGGTTCATACAACGCTGGTTAGTACACCCTATCATCTTCCCATGAGCAACGTTTTGCCCCTCCAAGTCGTCAAAAGCCCTTCCTTCGCAGCGGCGTGTGTCCTGGGCGTGGCCTTCATCGCCGCGGCGGCCTTTCAAGTCGGCGCCCGCGCCGGCACGGCGGCCGCGCCCCCGGCACCTGTTTCGATGGCGATGGTCGATATCCCCAAGCTATTCAACAACCTGCAGGAAAACGCGGATCGCAACGACCTGGTCATTGTCAAGGGCAAAGGGTATGAGAACGAACTGAAGGGACTCGCGGCACAAATTACGCAGAAGGACAACGAACTCAAGACGGTGATTCCCCCGAGCGACAAGAGGCGAATTCTGAAAGCTAACGCCGAGATCTACGAGCTTGAGACCACCATCGAAGCCCGCAAGAAAATCTACCAGCGCACCCTCGATCTCGACAAGGGGGAGATCTCGAACGAGGTCTATCCAAAGGTGACGGACGCCATCAAGCGGTTCGCCGCGCGGGAGGGCTTTGACCTTATTCTTTTCGACGACCGATCCACCCCGCTGCCCGAAATCGGCACCTTCCGCGACTACAACGAGCAGATCGTCCGCAAGCGCATTCTCTTCGCGAAGGACGGCCTGGACGTCACCGAGCAGATTCTTACAATGATGAACAACGAATACGCCGCGGTGAAGAAGTTGCCCCCTCCCTGACCCTTTCCTCCGACCGCCGCGCGTGAGTTCCCCCACGAAGTAGTTTCGCCCCAACGGAGGACCATCCCCCGCGTGTCACTGACCACGGGACATCTCGCGACTCTCCTCGGCGCCCGGCTCATAGGCCGCCCCGACATCGCCATCACAGGCGCGGACGCTGCGGATCGCGCGCTCCCGGGCCAGGTTACGTTCGCCCGTACCACGCGGTTCGCCGCGGCGTGGATGGCCGGCCGGGCTTCGGCGGTGCTGGTGGCGAAGGATCTTCCGCTTTCATGCGTCATGGATGACGCGATCAATCTGCTGCCCGGTCCTGATCGTGCGGTTTTGATTGTTCCCGACGCCGATCTGGCGCTGATTCGTGTTCTTGAGATGCTCATGCCCAAAGCCGCCCCGCCGGCACCGGGCGTAGACGCCGGGGCGCACATCGATCCGCTCGCCCGCGTTGATCCCGGCGCGAGCATCGGCCCCAACTGCACCGTTCAGGCGGGCGCTGTGATCGCGTCGGGGGCGGTGCTGGTGGCGAATGTGTGCGTGGGCCGCAACGCCCGCGTGGGGGCGGGCACGGTCGTGCACGCCTCGGTCGTTATCGCCGACCGCTGCGAGGTGGGTGCCCACTGCACGCTGCACGGGGGCGTGGTGATCGGCGCTGATGGATTCGGGTATTACCCAAGCCCCGACGGCAGGGGTGTGCTGAAGGTTCCCCACATCGGCAACGCCGTTCTCCACGATCACGTCGAGGTCGGCGCCAACTCCTGCATCGACCGGGCCAAGTTCGGCAGCACGATCATCGGGGCGGGAACCAAGATCGACAACCTTGTTCAGGTCGGCCACAACTGCCGCTTGGGCCGTTCATGTATTCTGTGCGGCCAGAGCGGCCTCGCGGGATCGGTCATTTTGGGCGACGGCGTTCTCATCGGCGGCGGGGCTCGCGTCATGGAGAACGTTGAAATCGGCGCTGGCGCCAAAATCGCCGGATTTTCCGGGGTCAACAACAATGTTCCCGCCGGGGCGGAATACATGGGAATGCCCGCGGGACCCGCCTCGGAATGGCGGCGCATCTACGGCTTTCTTCGGCGCATGGGCCGTAACCGGGGCAACCTTGGGAAAATGATCAGCCGCGTGGGCGGCGGGGAGGCCGTGGGGGCCGTGGGGGACGCGGATGTCGGCGGGGGTGTTGTCTCGGACCTCTAACCTGCCACGCTGCCACGCCGCCACGCTACCACGCTACCACGCTGCCACGCTGCCACGCTGCCACGCCGCCCACACTTCGCGTGGTTTGTTCCGTATAGTTGCATAGGCCCGTTGCAGCGGCGCCGCGATCCACGCCCGCCGGAGACCTCCGAAAGAGAATCCACCATGCGTTCAGATATTGTGTACAACAACATCATCGACGGGGATGAGGCGCGGCAGGCCCAGGCCGCGGCGGACCTCGCTCCCAGCCTTCCCTCCGAGCAAATCGACGCCAAGAAGTTTTACATCACCCAGCAGTACCACAAGTACACCCGCGACAACCACGAAGTCTGGCGGGACCTCTTCGACCGCCGCTGGGGTGTGCTTGAGCAGCAGGTCAGTTCAACGTTCATCAGCGGCCTGAAGGTTCTGCGTCTCTCCCGCGAGCGGCTCCCGCTTCTGTGCGACCAGATTATTGCGGAGGACTGCGCCATCACCGATGGGGTTATCCTGAAGAAGGGAACGAAACTTGAAGGCATCAATCGGTATCTGGGCGAAGTTTCTGATTGGGCGAGTTACGGCGTGCCCGGCTACCTCCCGGCGAAGAGTTTCTTCGCGTGCCTCGCGCAGCGCCAGTTTCCGACGACGGTTCTGATCCGCCCCCGCAACGTGATGGACTACCTGCCTGAGCCGGATATCTTCCACGATGTCTTCGGGCATGTGCCGCTGCACGCGAGCCGCGTGTTTGCCGATTTTCTTCAGACCTATGGCAAGGCCGCGCTCGAGTGCGAAGATGAATACCACATCAAGCGGCTGAGCCGGCTCTTCTGGTTCACGGTCGAGTTCGGTCTGATTAAGGAAGAGGGGCGCGTCAAGATTTACGGCTCGGGGCTTGTGAGCAGTCACGGCGAGGCGGCGTGGTCTCTCGCGGGCGATCCGCAAACCGGCAAGCAGCCCGAGCGTCGGCCCTTTGACCTCGAGGCGGTCTGCAACACCGACTTTGAGATCGACCATTTTCAGCCGATTTATTACGTGCTGGAGAGTTTCGAGCAGTTGCGCGATGCGATGCACACGTATGCCGAGCAGGTGCTGGATGGGAAGCGGGCGATGTCGCGCGCGTAAGACGCTGCGGTTAATACGATACCTCTCTTACCTCGCTTGCGGAACCTTCACCGCGGCAAGTATCGCGCTTGTCAGTTTGAAAATGTCGCTGCATGGGTTCTGGTCCTCGGGCATGACAGCCGTATCGCGGAGTATCTGGGCACGCTTACTTGCTTCGCGAACATGCTTCACGATCTCTGCGAAGTCGCACCCGCCTTTGGTATATCCTGGAAGATGGTTCTGCTTCAATGTGTGAACGATTGCATCGCAGTTCATCGTGGAAACCGCACTCTTCTCGAAGTGGAGGAGGATCCAGTATTCGAAGCACTTGGTAGAGATGGCAAGTTTGACGCCTTTCGCGATCGCGCTCTTGCGCGCGTTGCTGATCTTGGTTCCATAATCGCCGTCGATTACGCACCAAACCTCACTGAACGGTTCGGTGCCGCTGTTCGCGGCATCTTCCGCTCGTTGCTTTCGTTTGATCGCTTCTTTAACAACTTGAATCGGCTGCGTGTAACCCTTGCTTCCAAATACCTGGACGCTTGTGGCCGAGAGGTTTTCACTCTTCTTCAGCGCGTTGAAATATCCGGGCGCAGACTTGTCATCCTCGCAAACGATCAGGAATCGCTTGTGAAGCGGTCGCTCGCCCCTCTCTCGGCTGATACGATCGTTTAGGTGGCTCATCTTCGTCGATAGAGGTTGTTTTGGTTTGCCGCTCTTGCTCATAATGAGAGTCCCTCCACAGCCGGAATCGCTCCGTAAAGGCCGGAGAGATACCGCTTGCGAATGTTGTGGACAGGTCGCGCGTCCTCCTTGAACTCCATAAGAGAATAGAGCTCGGTTTCTCCTTTTCCGCTCTTCCTTGTCAAGTAAACCTGATCGCGACGAAGAGCGGGTGGAAGGCCGTCCCGACTTTCAAGAAGTCCTGTCTCATGGGAGGTGAAGATGAGTTGCGACCGAACCCGATTTGGGGGGGCGTCGTTGACGGCGCGAACGAGGCAATCTACCAGCCGGGGATGCAGGCTGGCCCCCAACTCATCAGCCAGCAGCGTTACCGGCTCGTTAGCGAGACTCCACCAATCATCCGCGATGTTGAAGAGTTTCTTGGTGCCTGAGGATTCTTCTGAGAACTCGATCGGGCGCGTTGATGTTCCTTCGTGCACAAATGAAACAATGACCCGCTGTTCAGGGAGATTGAACCCGCTTTCGGATTTCGCAATCTGCTCTTTGACAAAGTCAGGAAAGTCAAGGCTCTCACGGCGCGTTTGGACATCACAGATGCCGACATCCGCAGTTCGCATGAGGTGCTGCATGATCCACTCGCGGTATGCGGCATCGTCCGCGAATCTCTCGTCTTCCAAACTGCCAAGCCTTCGCATCGCGGCGGCGGTGGAATAGTCTTCATACCGAGTAGCATTGCGGATTGACTTGTAAAACGGTTGGACCGATTCTTCGCCTTTGTGCGGGCCGTGCTGCGCCAACTTTGACAGGACGGAAACGTTGGGCTGCATTTCCTTAACATAGAGGCGGTTCGCGTCGCTTCGGGCGATTAAATCGCCGCCGACCTCACCGGAAGGCAGTCGGTCAATGAGCCTGACATCGCCTTCTTCATCTAGTATCGTGAGCGTTTCGCGCTGAATCGTATCCGCCAAATAGGCGATCTCATACCTGAGCAGAGATTTGCCATGCACAACGTCACATCCCAGTTCAATCGGCGCGTCGCGAGAATTCTCATTGAGCAGGAACGGCTCATAAGGTGGGATTTTTGTATCCGATTTGGATCGGATGCTTGAATCCGTTCCAAGCCAACGCAGCGCCCTTGCAGCGGTGAGCACCGTCGACTTGCCCGACGCGTTGGGACCAAAGATGGCAACCGTACGCAACAGTCGGAGAGGCTCCGCCATGCCGGCGATCGGCACGTCGATAACTCCTCGGTCGCGATCCTCCTCCCGCGTTAGGTCGGCAGCCACCAATGACAAGTCGAACCTGTCCTTGAGCGAGCGAAAGTTGCTTCCGAAGAGTCTGACGAGCACGATAACCTCCAATGGTGGGGCACAACAGCGCGCAGTTTTCCTGCGCGCCGAATGATAGCGCTTGCCGAGCACCCTGCCGCGCCCGAACGTGTTCGAGGGCACGATAGTGCTCAAACTTGCCCGCAACCTGCGAGTTGTCGCTGGCACCCGTAAAGGGAAAGGAAGATGGCGACTCTTGCGGCGGAAAGGGACGAAAGCTGTGAAATCTGCGTCGAGATTGAACCGCAATTGCGCTGCCATACTATCGTGCATATGGCGGGGATGAATCTCCAAGCACTTGTTGAGAGCGCCTCGTCGGCTGATCCGGTCGCGCGGGACCGGGCGTATGCGGAACTGCTGCGCCTGGTTTCGATCTTTGTGCGCGTTCGCATGGGGAACCGGCTGCGGGATCATCGGGATTCGGCGGATGTGTGCCAGAGCATTGCGAAGAGCTTTGTCGATGACGCGGCGAAGGGGCAGTTGCGGTTTGATTCGCCCGCGGCGTTGTCGGCGTACTTGCAGCGGGTGGTGCAGACGAAACTGGCGGAACTCGCGCGGCATGATACTGCGGACAAGCGCGGGGGGGCGGAGCGGGGGCGGTCGCCGCTGGAGTCGGATACGGCGGCAGATGATCCGACGGCGAGTCTTCAGGCGGTGAGCAATGAATCTTTTGATCGCATTCTTTCGAGTTTGTCGGAGGATGAGCGGGAACTTGTGAAGTTGCGGCGGGGAGGCGCGAGTTGGAGCGCGATTTCGGCGGCCTTGAACACGCCCGAGATGGCGCTTCGGCAGCGGTGGAGCCGGTTACAGAGGAGGATTGAGGAGATGGTGAACGCTTCGAGGTAGGTCGGTGCGGAAGGCAATAGGGGAGTAGGGGGCCGTTCGCGCCGAGGTCGCAGAGCCGACCTCAGTGGCACGAGGTGGCAAGGTGAATTGGGACTCATACGTATACCCGGTCGAGACGACCGGGCCACCCAACACGTTACGGCCACCACGCGGCGATGCAGAGGGCGAGCGCGACGCACGCGGCGATGAGGGTTTTGGCGACGGTCGCGAGCAGGCGGCCCGCCGCGGCGCCGGTGCCGGCTTTGGCGGCTTGGGTGAGCGTGCGCTGGCTGAAGGCCATTTCGACCCACGCGACGGCGAGGCCCGCGCCCAAGACCGCGCCCAGGATGGTGCCAATCGGCGGGATAAAGAAGGAGCCGACAATCGCGCCGATGAGCGACCCGCCGATAGCGCCAAATGCGCCCTTTTTGCTTGCGCCGCCCTTGGCCGCGCCCGCCGCGGAAGCGGCGAACTCGATCACTTCTCCGATGAAGGCAAGGACCGCGCAGGCGACAAGCGTCCACCAGTTAAAAAGCGTGGGCTGCCAGATTTGCATTCCGACAGCGATGAGCAGCGCCAGCCACATTCCGGGCAAGGTGACGAGTGTGAGGGCAACACCGATAAGCGCGGCGAGCGTGACGGAGGTCGCCGCGGTGATGTATTCCCAGTGTGGAGGCATGGAGCGATCTTACCGCGTGAGGAAGCGAATGCACGCGGGGTAGCGGTAAAAGCGCCCCGAGTGGGCCGCGACGGCGGCCATGACCATGCCGACAATCGCAAGCACGTAGACCGCGGCGAGCATGATGAGTCCCACGCCGCACGCCGCGACCATAATTGCGCCCACGATGCTATAAACGATCAGGGTGATCTGGAAGTTCACTGCTTCGCGGCCGTGGTCCCGGATGAAGGGCGATTCATCTTTCTTGATGAGGTACATCACGAGCGCGGGAACAACGGGGATGGCGACATGGATGGCGAGCAGCGTGAGGTGCGTGGCCATGGCGTAGGTGCGTTCCCACGGCTGGGCGTGCGCATCGACGAGGGGGTCGAGGGTTGCGCCCGCGGGTCCGGTGGAGGTGGGCCCGTAATGAGAGGGAAAGGGTGATGGATTCGGCGTGTTCATCCGCGGAGACTCCCGAACATACTACTCACTCGGACACGTGTTGGAGGGAACGGTAGACGCTTCAACTGTCTTTCCGAAAATGGGTGGATTGGTTTTGATGGGTGATGAGTTTGAGGGGGACTGTGACGTGAATTCGGAGGATGTGGGGTATGCGGGGGGCGATGGTGTTGCATCCTGTGAGCGTGGGCCGCTCTGCGCCCGGCGCTGCGGCTGTTGTGCGCGAGAATGACCCGATGTCCGCCACACTTGGTGGAGGCGCTGCCCGATGCACACGGGGCAAGGATGGCCGGGTCGCGCCGCCGCGGGCGGGGGGCACGGATGGATGAAACCTTAATACGAGTGCATGACATGAACAAAGCAATGATGGGTGGAGTGGTATGCGGACTGTTGGCGGGGATTGGGGGGGCGACGGGCGGGGCGTGGGGGGCGGTGACGCCGGTGAATGCGTATCGGAGCCTGTCGGCATCGCGATACTTGCAGGCGCCGGGGCAGGATGCGCAGCAGTTTTCGCAGTGGGAGCATCCTGGGACGCCTTCGCGGTGGTCGAACGCGAGCCAGTTGGTGATGGTGGCGAGCGATGCGGGCTCGATCGAGCAGGAGAGCGCGGCGGTGCAGAGTGCCGAGCTTGCGCAGGGTGAGAAGGTGATTGATGCGTGGCTGGGGATGCATGTGGATGCGGGCCAGTGGCCGCGGGGCTTGAATGCGGTGGGGCAGGTTGGCGCGCTTTCGTACCTGAGTTTGACGGTACACGTGCCCAGCACAACGCGGGTGCAGATGAGCGCGTATGCGTACGGGACGGTGGTGAGCAGCGCGACGTTGACGGCGGATATCGGGTTGTCGCGCGATGGGCAGCAGGTCTTCTCGTGGAGCCAGACGCCGACATACGGCGACTTCGCGGGCGGGTTTTCTGATTATTTCACGCTGACGCCCGGCAACTGGGAGTTTTCGGCGAATATCAACGGGACCGCGCGGAGCGGGCCGGAATCTGGTCAGCGGCGGTATGGGGAGTTGATGCTGAGCCTGTCGGTCTTTGAAGTCGCGATCCCCAATGTCAGCGGGGCGTGTGTGTTGGCGCTGGCAGGGATTGGGGCGGGGTTGAAGCGGCGGCGGGCGTAGGGCAGTGACCGTGGATTGTGACTTTGTCAGAGGTTCGCTGCATCGAGTTCCCACATTGCACGGTATCCTTCGTCTCAGTTCGCAGGAGCCTCTACGGAAGCAAGTGGCCGGTCGGCACTGAGGTCGCTCAAAGCCGCGACGTCAGTGGCACTACCCAATTTTTTCCACCGTTTGCTGACGGGCCATGAGTTGGCCGATGGCCTCGATGGGGTCCATTGACTCGAACAAGACCGCGTGGACAGCGCTCACAATGGGCATGTCGACGCGGTATTTTTGTGAGAGCGCCATGACGCTTTTGGCGGTCGTTACGCCTTCGACCACGTAGGGGATGGAACTGAGGTATTCATCGAGGTTTCTGCCGCGGCCGAGGGCTTCGCCGCAGGAACGGTTGCGGCCTTCGGGCGAGAAGCAGGTGGTGGCGAGGTCTCCGACGCCGGCGATACCGAAGAAGGTGTCGTGGTTGGCGCCCATGGTGACGCCCAAGCGGGCGATTTCGGCCAGACCGCGGGCGAGAAGCGCGCTCTTGGCGTTGTTGCCGGCCTGGAGGCCATCGACGATTCCCGCGGCGATGGCGATGACGTTTTTGACCGCGCCCGCGAGTTCGACGCCGAGGACATCGGGGTTGGTGTAGATGCGCATCCAACTGTTGCCGAAGAGTTGCTGCACTTCGCGGGCGAAGTTTACATCATCACTCGCGGCGATCATCGCGGCGGGAAGGCAGCGCGAAAGTTCGGTCGCGATGGTGGGGCCGGAGAGGGCCGCGAGGCGGCGGGGTTTGCCATCGGGGTCATCGCGGCCTTGCTCTCGCAGCACCTCGGCGATGATCTGGGTGGGGCGGAGAAGCGTTTCGTTCTCGATGCCTTTGGCGACGGAGACAATGCCCGCGCCGCTGGGCACATGTGGGGCGAGGCGGCGCCAGGTGTCGCGGATGTATTGGACCGGGATCGCGGAGACGATCAGGTCCGCGCTCGCGAGCGCGGGGGCATCCTTGATATGGACATCGATCTCTGCGGGGAGTGTGAATCCGGGCAGCCGCGGACTCGCCCGCATCTGCGCGACGCGGCCGGCTTCATCGATGCTGTGGCCCCATAAGCGGACACGGACGGGACGCTGGCGGCCTGTGAGTTCTTGCGATTGCCGCCCACCACCACTGACGCGGCTGGGTTCTGGGAACGCGGCGAGGCCGGCGCAGACGAGGCCCATTTGGCCCACACCGAGGATGGTGACGATGGGGAGGGGGGTGTCGCCTTGGTTTTGGTGGGGGTGGGGGGAGGATTTTTGGGGGGGGCGGGACATTCGTGGGGTAGGGTACTCAAATGGAGGTGGGGGGATTCATGTTTTGCGGTGGGGAGGAGCGAACTGGCGGTGAATCCCGGGGATCGTGTCCGACGGTCTGCCCTTGCGGGCGACTATCTATGTGGAAGTTTCGACCACACGGATGGCCGACAGAACATCGCGTCAGCGCGATGGTACAAAGACGGCGAATTCGTCGGCTCAGGCGACACCGGGACGGTTCTGGCGGGATTTTATTACTGCATCGTGTACTCCTACTTCCCAGGAAGTTGGTCCTGTGAAGTCCGCAACTCGGGGCAATGTACCACCGCTGATCGCTCCTTTGAGTTCGACTTTCAATGATTTGGTGATGCCACCTACGAGTTTCGTGTGACGAACGATTTCGGCTTAAGCACGTCGGTCGAGTTTAGGGTGGAACAAGCGTGCCCGGCCGATTTCAACAACGACGGCGGCATTGACGGAAGCGACGTTGCGAGTTTCTTCGCCTCGTGGGAACACGGCGCCGCGTCGGCGGATGTCAACCAAGACGGCGGCGTGGATGGGGCCGACGTAGCAAGCTTCTTTGCGGTTTGGGAGGCTGGAGCGTGTTGATCCAGCGAAAGAAGCCATTGATTGCCAAATATCTTTTTGGGATCCGCATCGCCCAGCCTACTGGAGTGATTGTCCGTGGATAAAGATCCTGTGTTCATCACCCGCCACGGTGCTGCGAATCCACCCGCTTGCGAAGTTCTTCGAGGCGTCGAAGTAAGTTGACCATCGCATCGTGACCGGGGCCGGCCAGGGCGGGGTATTCGGATCGGTCCTCAAGCGCTGAGAAGATGACGGCGTCCGGGCAATCAAGGTCCCAACTCCGAAACGTGATCGGGCGGGTGCCTTGGTAGTTTTCGATTCGGCGGTCAAGGCCGAAGGCTTCGGCCATTGCCCAAGTCTGCTCCTTGAGTTGGGTCAACTCCAAGCCGGTGATGAGGATGGGGTAGGAAGGGTCGTTGCGTCCGGGTTTCATAGTTATGCGCTTCGGGGTCAGATCGTGTTGGCGACGTTCTCCGGGGGCTTGGGTCGCGAACCCGACCTCCGCCCCGTCCACTTACTCTAGCCGCTTCGTGGCAAAAAGCCGGAGCATTTCCCGGATGCGTGAGTTGCCAAGGAATCTGGTCAAACGCGTGGCGGGCGGGCGGCGGGCGGGGCCGCTCGCAGTTGTTTTTGGACGCGCTCCTACAGTGAGAGGCTTGAAAATACGCACGCTCCACCATCCTGGCCCGACCGGCAAGATCAATGTGACACCGTTGATCGATGTTGTGATGGTGCTGATCGTGTTTTATCTGATCGTGGGGAAGATGGCGAGTGATCGTCGGGCGCCGGTGGATTTGCCATCCAGCCGCGTGGGCACGAGCGAAGAGGGGGGGCGGAAGTCGCTGGTGATTACCGTGCAGGCGGGGCATGACAGCGGGGGGAGTGGGGGGGTGCGGGTGCTGGTTGATGGGGTTGAGGTCCAGAGCGCGAAGTTGAAGGGTGTGCTCGCGGCGAGGGGGGTGGGGGGCGGCGGTTCGGGCGGTGGGATCGTGCAACTGCGTGCGGATAAGGGGCTGCCGTACGGGATGATCTCGCCGGTGCTGGAAGCCTGCCGCGGCGCGGGGGTGGCGAGCGTGAAACTGATTACAGATCGTGTCCCCCCCTCCGCCGCGGCGGGAGGCGACAAGTAATGCGGCCCCACCACCATTTTCGCAATCGCTCCGCGCGGGCGGTGTATGAGTCGCACCATGGGCCGAACATGACTCCGATGGTGGATGTGGTGATGGTGATTCTGATTTTTTTCATGGCCAGCGCGGCGATCCTGGGGCCGGAGTGGTTTTTGAAAACCAGTCTGCCGGTGATGGCGGCGGGGAAGCCGACGGGGGAAAAGCCGCCGCGGCGGTTGACGATTTGGCTCACGATGGAGGGGGCGATCGTGAAGACGATGCTGCGGATGGATCAGGGGCCGGGCAAGGCGGTGGGAATGGCCCAACTGGCGGCGGAGTTGCGGGCGGCGGTTGTCGGTGCGAATGGAGAGGTCATCGCGCTAGTGGAGCCCGCGGATGATGTGCCGTATGAGGCAGTAGTTGCAGCGCATGAGGCGTGCGCGAAGGCGGGGATTGTGAAGGTGGGGGTGGGTGCGGCGAAGTAGGCGGGGGGCGCGAAACGAAGCGGGAAACGAGATGTCCTCAACGGGCTTTCAAGCCGTCTTGAGGTCGTCTTCGTGTACGACGGTTCCAATGTTTCGCCAATGCTCGAAACCTGCCACTTTGGTTTTGGATTACTCGAGTGCGGCCGCGCCCGAGATGATCTCGGTCAACTCGGTGGTGATCTGCGCCTGACGGGCACGGTTATAGATCAGCGTGTACTTCTTACCCGCCTTGCCAGCGTTGTCGGTCGCGGCCTTCATCGCCACCATGCGGGAGATGTGCTCACTGACGACGGCATCGTTGAAGACCTGGAAGAGGACGGCCTTGACGCCCGCGGGGAGGATGTCATCGAGCAGTGCCTTGGCATCGGGGCTGAACTCATAGATCGTAGTGCGGGTGGTTTTGGCTTCTTTTGCCGCCGCGCCTACACGGCTGGCCGCGACTCCCGCGACTCCGCCGCCCCCGCCGCCCCCGGCCTGAAAGGCGAGCAACTGCATCACCGTGGGGACCTGGCGGCCGGCGCTGAGGAACTTCATGTAGACGATGCGAACCGAGGCGATCTCGCCGGCGGTGAAACGCTGGATGTACTCATCGGCGAGCGCCCGGACGTTTTCAAGGCTGGGCTTGTCGCCGAACTGGGTGTGGTTCTTGCTGACGGGGATTCTCGCGAACTTCAGAAAACCGACGCCCTTTTTGCCGACGATTTCGACATCGCCGGCCTTAAGGGAAGGGTTTTCCTTGGCCGCGGCCATGAAGGCGCGCAGCACGCCGCCGTTGTAGGGGCCGCACAGGCCGCGGTCGGAAGTGATGACGAGGGTGAGCGTTCTGCCAGCGGTGGACTTGCCTTGGCGACCGGCCCCGCCGGCCGCCGCAGCGCTGACCTTCTTGGTGGCGTTTTCGAGGAGCGGATGGGTGATGTCACTCCCGAGCGAAGTAGAAAGTTCGCTCAATACCTCAAAGAGGGTTTCGGTGTAAGGCTTGGTCGCCTGGGCGGCGGCCTGAGCGCGTGCAAACTTGCTCGTAGCGATCATCTGCATCGTTTTGGTGATGCGGCGGATGTTGGCAACGGCCTTGATGCGCTTCTTGATTTCGCGGGTTTTGCCCATAGGGGTGCAAGGATAGGAGGGGGAAAATGGCAAATAGCGAATAGCAAACGGCAAATTCAGAGGGCACGGACGAGGTGATGATTCTCGGAATAATGGATGGACTTTGTTCGGATTCAGCCTTCGCGAGCTAATCCGCCCGCACCACTTTACCCAGATTGACTTGGTGGGGGGTGTTAGGATACCCTATTGGTGTGATAAGCCGCTCCTTCGCGGAGCGACGACGTTCGTTCAGTCCTATAAGGGCGTAAGCGTTCGTTGCAGCGTGGGCCGAGTTTCTGATCAGCCCGACTTCGTGTTCTCTACCCGGCGCGGTTCTCGCGGCACTCGTGGTTCAGGGGCATTGTGATGCAGCAATCTGGAAGATCATCATTATCGTGGGAAGCGTGGGTCGGGACGATTCTGCTTGCGGTGATCGGGGGCGTTATTGCCACCTCGCCCCAAGGCCCCGCGGCGAGCAAGCGACCGGATGCATCCGCGCCGCAACTTGTGGCGGAGGCGACGAAGGATGAGGGCGAGGTGCAGGCGCGATCGTGGGAGGACCCGATTTTGGCGGTTTCGAAGACGGAGGCGGCTGCCGCGAAGGGTGGGGACGGGGTGCCGGGCGCGGCGGCGGGGGAGATGGGCTCGGCGTGGATGGGCCCGCCAGCCCGACCAGCGGCGGGCACGACGGTGGAGTTTGATGATGAAAGCCGAGGGGCACTGGAGAAGATTCGCGAGCGCACCTCCGGGTATATGAAAGGGACAGGAAATGCCGGGCAGCTTTCGCTGATCTTTCAAGAGATGACGGGTGGGCCGGGGTTGGAAGATGAGGAGAACCGCCGACAGGAACGGCTGGCCATTACGTCGGGCCTGAACGCGAGCGGATATAACGCGGGTCCGCCATCATCAACTATTGGGCGGCTTGTGGTTAAAACGCCCGAACACGCGGGGCTAGGGCGATTCATTGCGTACCAGTGGTATCTTCGCGGCAATGACCTGTGTCTGCTGGTGCATATCCCGGATCAGTTGCTGGACGATCAGTTGGCGCTGGGCCGTTGCAGCG
>Ga0163144_10016715_pt1 | contig 15016 bp, 10 predicted proteins | sample OliLak19BULKMAT1_FD_123175 | JGI IMG/M metagenome (GOLD analysis project Ga0163144, IMG submission 123175) | Freshwater microbial mat bacterial communities from Lake Vanda, McMurdo Dry Valleys, Antarctica - Oligotrophic Lake LV.19.BULKMAT1 | ecosystem: Environmental > Aquatic > Freshwater >... | reverse complement strand
CGCGCGCAACAGACAACCACTTCGCTCGAATTCCGCGCCACCGAATTGTTCAACGCCGGTGACTACACCGCGGCGCTCCCGATGCTCCAAAAGGTCGCGGTGAGGTACCGGAACGACGCGGACAAGGTCGGGCCGATTCTGGAGAAAATTCGCGTCGCCGAGGCGAATCTGAATAAGTCGGCTCCCGACGCAGGGTCGATCAATGACACGCGCAAGCCGCACGACGCGCCAAAACCAGGTCAAACCGTCGAGATGGACGTGCGCGTGCTCGGGAATTTTGACTACGACGCAGAAAAAGGTGGAAAAATTCCCGACGATGTGAAAAAATTGTCCGGCCAGCAGTTCCGGACCCGCGGGTATATGATCCCGCTCGACCAGGCGAAGAACGTGACTCAGTTCGCGCTGGTGAACAGTTTGTTCAGTTGCTGCTTCGGACGACCGCCACAGATTCAGCACACGCTGGTCGTCCGGACGCCCGCGGGAAAGTCGGTGTCGTACTACCCGGACGAGATCGTCGTCGAAGGGACGCTGAAGGTCGAAGAGAAAAAAGACGACGGCTACACCATAAGCCTCTTCGAACTCGATGCTACGAGCGTGAAGCCGGCCACGAAATGAAAGGAATGGATGACGGATGACGGATCACGGATGACGGATCATCGGTTGCCTTTTTGATCATTCATCAACCCTCATCCATCGCCCCTTGTGCGTCGTTGATTTGAAATCGGAGCAAGACTCATGACCACCACAACCACAACCACACACGTTCCGCTGTCAGAACGCTTTAATGTTCGGATTCTCGTATTCGTCGGCGTGTTGCTGGCCATGACCGGCATCCCGTTCTACATCTACATTCACGAGATCATGACCGGCGGGGTCGTGCACCTGTCCGACGGGAGCGTGCAGGTCGACCTCAAGGCGATGAGCACGTTCGAGATGGACCAGAACAAGGGTACGATCAACGACGTGCCCCCGCAGTTTCGCGAGCTCGACGGGAAGCGTGTCGTAATGGAAGGCGAAATGTGGCAGCCCCGCGCCGCCAACGGGTCGATCTCTAATTTTCAGCTCGTGTACTCGATCCAAAAGTGCTGTTTCTCAGGCCCGCCGAAGGTCCAACACTTCATCAATGCCGGCGTCGTGGACGGGAAGAAGGTCGAGTACTACTCCGGTCTGGTCAAAGTCACTGGCACGCTGCACGTGAACGTGACTCAAGAAGGCGGGAAGGTTTCGAGCGTTTACCGGGTGGACGTGGAGTCGGTCGAGCCGTCGTAGGTCGAACCCTTTTCGATTTCTTCAAATTTCCAGCACGTCCGCGCGGACGAGCGAGTTTCCCCCCGCGTGCCCCGTCACCGTCGGCCAATCCTTGCCGGGCTTGGTGATCAACTCTAATCCGCTATCGGTCAGGACCATCGTGTCTTCGCTTTTAGAGCCGATGATGCTCGGGTTCCACGCGAACGCCTGTTTCGGGACGACTTTCACCTGACTTTTCGGCGTCGCGATGACGTCTCTACCGTTGTAGCCAGTGCTACCGCCCTGGTGGTGAAATTGCCACTGACCGGCGTGGCCATTGGTTTCGTAGGCCTTTTGTAGGTCGGCAAAAACTTCGCCGAGCGTGCGCCCCGGGCGAGTCGCGAAGTTGACGGCAGTGTCGATGTTCGCGATCGCCTGCTGATTCTGTTTAAGCTCGGCGGGCATCGGCCCGAAGTGGACGAAGCGCGTGCAGCACGCGATCAGTCCGCCTCGCTGTCCGCAGGTGACGAGCATGGCGTGCCGGTTGATCCGGTACGATTTCGGGATCGGATGACGATAGAGCGACAATGCCTCGTCACCGCTCACCAGCGACACCACGGGATTCAGGCCGCTCGCATGGATGTGATGATCGAGCACGCCCGCGACCTCGTGCCCGGTCAGGCCGGGCTTGAGCGCGCGACAGGCGGACTCGATCGCGCCCGACGCCCGCGCGCCCACGTCGCGGTATCGCGCGATTTCCTCGTCGGTCAGGCTCCAGCGAAGCTCGTCGAAACTCGCGGGCAGCGCGGCCAGGACCAGGCCGAAATCATTCGAGTCGGTCGCGACTCTGTTTTTGCCGATGACCTCGCGCACGACCTTCACGGTTGCTTCGGAGTCGTGCCAAGGGAAGTCGATGACCTGCACGTCGGTGCCCGCAAACTCTTCGCCGCGCAGGCGCGGGGCTTCGATGGTGTTCGCCAGGCAAATGCGTTGCGTGCGCGTGAGGTACATCGTCGCGACGCCGGTGGCGCTGTTGTTGGGGATGTAATTTTCTTTACCACAGGACGACCACCCGAAATTGTCCCGCCGGGTGAGGAGCACGCCGTCGAGGGCGTTACGGTCGAGGAAGTCGATCAGGCGTGGCTGTTTTGCGGCGTATTCCCGGTCCACCATAGTGTGACATCCTTCAATCAAAATCCGTCGCAACTAGACTCAATTGCGCCGGTTCGTGGCGTGCTGAATTTCGTAGCACGAACGCCTCGCCCGTGTTCGTGTTTGCAATTCAAAACACGGGCGAGGCGCGCGTGCTACAAAGATCTGCGGTCTTCTCTAATGGTGCAATGCGCGACTACTCCCGCGCCGCCGCCGCCGCGGATTCGGGTTTGGGTTCGGCAGGGCGTTTGTAAACTTTGGGGTCGTAGTTGACCAGCACGCCCGTAACGTTTGCCGGCGGGGGCGCGAGTTCGGGGCTGGCCGGGACGTTGAGGTAGGCGAGGGCGCGTTCGAAGAATTTTCCCGCGTTGGGCGCCGCGACCGTTCCGCCGTAGTGCGCGATGCGTCGGTCGGCCTCGTGCACGACCAGCACGACGACCAGCTTCGGGTCTTCCATCGGCGCGGCGCTGATGAAGCTGCTGGTGAACAGTGTCGGGCTGTAGCCGGCCTTGCCCAGACTGATATGGGCGGTGCCGGTTTTACCGAAGATATTCCACGTTCGGCTGCGTGCCTTGGTGCCGGTCCCGCGCACGATGGTGTCGCACAGGATGCGGCGCATGTTCATGGACGTCTGCGGGTCCATCACTTCGGGCAGGAGTTGGAGCGTCACCGGTTGCGATTTTTCCACGACTTTACCGCTCGGGTCGAGCACGCCTTGCACGAGGTGCGGCCGTACGAGTCGTCCGCCGTTGGCGTAGGCGCTGAAGGCCTTGGCTAGTTGCACGGGCGTGACCATGATTTCATAGCCTTGCACGACGGACTCGGTGCTGTATTTCGTCCACTTTTCCAGAGGATTCAGCCGGCCGGGGTCTTCGCCGGGTAGTTCGATGCCGGTCTGCTGACCGAAGCCGAAGCTGTAGAGCGCGCGGTGGAGATTGCGGTTGCCCATGCGCTCTCCCAGCATGGACATGACGATGTTGGAGGACTTAACCAGTCCGTCCCACGTCGCGAGCGGGCCGTAAAAGCGTACGTCGGTGATCCGGCGGCCATAGGGCGTGGACCACGAAATATTGCGCACCGGCCAGACTTCCGATTCCCTCGTGATACCGGCCTTGAGCGCCGGGCCCATGATGAACGGCTTGATCGTCGAGCCGGGTTCGTACGGCATGACCAGCGCTGCGTTACGCCTTAACTCGGGCGTGGAGTCTTCGAGATTTTGCGGGTTGAAGGTCGGGTAGTTCGCCAGCGCCAGGATTTCGCCGGTCTTGGGGTCCATGACGACGATTTCACCGCGCTTGGCTTTGTTGAGCTGACAAGCGTCGGCGAGTTCCTGCTCGGCCATGAACTGGAGGTTGGCGTCAATCGTCAGAACGACGTGCCGCCCGTGTAGTGGCGGAAGGTAGTCCTCAGCAGCGACCGCGATCGCGCGCCTGCGGGCGTCTTTGGTCGATCGCTTGTAGCCGTTCTGACCGGCAAGTTGCTTATCGAACTTCATCTCCAGGCCTTCGAGGCCCACGCCGTCGCTCCGCATCGTCCCCAGCACGTGCGCCGCGATGCTTCCCATCGGGTAGTTACGCTGGTTGGTCGGCGTGAGGCCGACGCCGGGCAGGTTCAACTCCCGCACGAGGTCGACGGCCTCGTCACCGACTTGCTCGGCGAGGATGAGGTAACGCTTGTCGCTGTTTTCCCCGATTGTTTTAGACAGCTCGAACGCGTCGAGGTCGAGAGCGTCGGCCAGGCGTTTGAGGGCGCGGTCCATCTCCGTCAGCCCGCCGCGCTTTTCCTTGGGGTCTTGGTAGCGTTCGAGGATGAACTGCGGGTCGACGAAAACGGTCTGCGTCTGGACGGTCCCCGCCATCAACATGCCGTTCCGGTCGAAGATGCTACCACGCCGGGCTTGAAGCACTTCCGTCTGCGTCTGCTGACGCTCGGCCTTGGCGATCGTCTGCTGCCGGCCGTAGGTCTGGAGGTACGCCACGCGACCGACGAGCGCGCCCAGGGTCAGCGCAATGCACGTCAACACCAGTGCCGCCCGAAATGGAGAGAAACTATTCATGCGTCACACCCAACGAAGACTTTTCGTATTTATCGGACGAAGTCCCGTACGGACGCGACAAATTTCCCGGACCGCAAATCGCGAAAAAATTGGGTAGTGGGTCAGTTCGATGACATTGGCGCCACCGTCGAATATTCAAACTGACCCAGTACAAAAAAACCGGCACAGTCCGCGGATGCGAACCGTGCCGGCGGGGGGAAGGAGGATCGGATGCCGTTTCCCGAGCACAACCGCGCCGGGTCACGACGAACGAAGCTTCCAATTCAGCCGCGCCGAAAGCAAATCAAAGCACGGAGCCCGGTCGAAGTTTTCACGCCCCGGTCCGGCTTCGTCCGATAAATCGGAAGAGATGCTCGACCGACTCATTCATGCCCTCGTCGAATCGCCTAACGAGGCCGCGGACGACGTGTTGCTCGAGGCGCTGCAGATCGGCACGCAGGCAGAGCAGCAGGTGGCGCTGGGGGCGCTGATCGCGCGGAAGACGTCGCGCGGGCTCGGCGGGGTGATCGGCCAGTACGACGACCTGCCCGAACCGGTCCAGACGCGCGTGCTGGGCGAGCTGCGCGCATTTCATCAAGCGCTACGTGAGTCGGGCCGAAGTGACAACGCGACCAAGCGGGCGTGCGCGATCAAGCTCATCGCGCAAGGCCGGCAGGGGAAGCTCGCGTACGTGCTTTCAGAAAATCTCCAGAGCGGCGACGACGCCCACAGCCAGGCCGCGGCCAAGGCGCTGGTGGCGCTGGCGCGGTGGGTGTCGTTCGAAACCCAGCGATTGCAGTCTGGCCGGACCGACGATTTGGAAATGGGGTTCACGGGTTCGGTCATGCCGGTCGATTCCGACTCCGCCGAGCGGGCGTCGTTGCTCGACGTCGAAGCCGATGTGCCTTCGCCGGTGTACGCGCAACTGATTGAAGTGCGGTCCGAAATCGAGTCGGCGGTGACGCGCGCGATCGACGCGCACCGCGGGCGTCACGGGCCGGAGTTGCTCCGCGCGGCGCTGCTTTTGTGCGACTGGCCCGGTAGCCGTACGCTGCAAATCCTCCTCGCGACCCGGCACGGCGGGCAGAACTTGATGACGCGACGGCTCCAGCAACCCCCCGAAAGCGAGCACGTCGAGGCGTTCCTGCTGGCGGCGTCTCATGCGCAGCTTCGATCGCATTTCGGCGTGGTTTTTTCGCACATCGCCGAGGCGCCGGTGCTGGACGCGCTGTTGCGTAAGACGCACTGGTTGAAAGACCACCAGTTGCAACTTTGTATGCACCAGGTGCAGCGCGGCGCGTGGTTCGCCGAGGGCGAGCTCGCGCACGACCTGCAACGCCACGACGCCGGCGGGATCGGGAGGATCGCCGAGTGGATCGGCGTATCGGGGCTTCACGACGTGCAGCAGGACGAGCGGCTGGTCCAGTGCCTGCAACACGCCGGCGACGACCCGCGGGCCAAGCTCGCGTTATTCCGTATCGCGGCGAGGCGTCGGCGCGGGTCGTCGGTGGGGCTGATGCGGGCGCTACTCGACGACTCCGACGAGCGTATGGTGCGGATGGCGGCACGCGAGATCGTACGGCGGCGTCCCCCTGATTTTGAGAACATGCTGATGCGCCTCATGGCCACCGCGACCGAAAGCGTGCGGCGGGTGATCGGGCGCGCGCTCGGTCAGGCGGGGTTCGATCATTTCTGGCAAAGGTTCGACCGGCTCGAGAGATCGACCCGCAAGCAGGCCGGTCGGGCGATGTTGAAACTCTTGCCCGACGCCGTCCAGCGCGTGCAGCGCAAACTCGCGACCGGCCCGGTCGAACAGCGCGTCAAGGCGATGCAGATCGCGCAGGAGTTGAGCCTTTCGGATGCGCTGCGCACGACGTTGATGTCACTAGCCGCCCACCCCAACCCGCGCGTGCGATCGAAGGCGATTTCGGTGCTCGGGGAATCGCCGATGGCGTCGGGCGACGTGCTGCTTCAGCGCATCCTGACCGACACCGACGCCCGTGTCCGCGCCAACGCGATCGAAGTCATCGAGGCCCGCGGGGCGAAGGAATTCATCCCCGTCTTGATGCAACGCGCAAGAGGCGGCGCGAACCGCGAGCGTGCCAATGCGATCAAGGCGCTGCACCGCATGAAGGTCGGCGTCGCCAGCCCGCAACTGATCGGCATGTTGAAAGACGAACGCGCCGACCACCGCATCAGCGGACTGTGGGCGCTCAAACAGATCGGCTTCTGGACCCTCCTGCGCGAAGTCGCCAACATGGCGCGCGGTGACGACAGTATGAAGGTTCGCAGGTACGCGCTGGCGCTGATCAAAACCGTTTCAGAGTCCGTCGCCGCCGGGAAAATTGCCAAGGCCGGGTGAATGAAATGTGGAACAAGAAGCGTGTGACAATACTTGTCGTCCTTATCGCGTGTTTCGGCTTGCCGGGACTCGCGCTCGCCGGGCCGACGCAGGAGGAGGTGCTGAAGTCGATTTCTGACAACGTCGGGGAGTCGGTCGACCCGAGCAAGTTCATGGCGCTGGGTGCCGCCGTTCTGGGGATGGTGATTTTGATGGTGGTGCTGAACCGCCGCAAGCCGGGGACGGGGCCGGTGTCACGGACGTTGAATCATTCCGGGAAGCTAATGAAGGAAGTGTCGACGGCGCTGAATCTGAAGCCGACCGAAGTCAAACGCCTCAAAAGCCTCGCGACCGACGCGGGCGTGAGCAGCCCGCTGGTGCTGATGCTCTGCCCGTCGGCGTTGAAACAAGCCGTCGACCGGCGCGCCGCCGAGAATCCATGAGCGGCGCGACGCACACGGGCGCCTACTGTGACAAGAAACACCGAAGTCGCAGCTCGTGTAGTCCGCGCGGGAATCAACCCTGTTGTGACTTACCCTTCACCACCAGCGTGCCGGCCATCATGTCGTGCAGGCCCTGCTTGCGCTGGGTAAACGCCGCCATGATGAAGCCGATGCCCAGGATCAATCCTGAAACGATCTTCCCGAAGTGTCGACCGGTCGCGCGTCCGAAACTGATCGGCTGACCCGACAGGTCCGTTACCTTGATGCCGAGCGCACGCTTCCCGAGTGTCGCCTGTTTCGGACCGCTTTCCTGCAGCGCGAAGTACAGCCAGCCGATGACAAGCCCGACGAGCTGGATCACCACAGTTACCGCCGGCCACGCCTGTGAGTTCGGGCCGTTCCCCGTCAGGCCGGCGATAAAGCCGATGATTCCGCCCGTCAGCATTCCAACGCCGACCAAAATTAACTGATCGAGAATCGCTGCGACAACCCGCAGCCAGAACCCGCCGTAGACGACGTCGAACGACGGCGACTGATACTGCAACGGCGGGGCGTAACCCATCGTCTGCGGTACGCCCGTGTCCGGCGCGAGCGACGAAATCGTCCGGGCCGCAACCCACTCGGCCATCCCGTCGGCCCAGACCAAATCTTCCGGTCCCACCTGACCACTTGCGGTCAATCCGCGCAGCTGCTCGACCGACATCGGCCCCTGTTGCTTACCACCTTTGGCGTAGTACCACGCTTTTACACCCTGACTCATAGACTTGCTCCTTCCCCGAAGACGGGACGGGCAAAGGCTACGCATTCCGCGGTGCGCGTCAACCGACCTCGCGCTTGACCCGACCCCATATTCATCCAACAATGTATCCGGATGGAAGGATGGAGCACCGGCGGCTCGTAATTCGCCGGACAAGGAGCATTGCCTGTGTCGTCCCCCCGCCTGCCGTTTATCGAGCTTGCCCGTCGGCGCGTCGTCGTATTGGACGGCGCGATGGGGTCTAATTTGCAGACGCGCACGTTCGATTTGCAGAAGGACTGGATGGGGCAGGAAAACATCTCCGAGGTGTTGAATTTTACCCGGCCGGAGGTGATTCAGGAGATTCACGAGGCGTTTCTGGACGTGGGGTGCGACGCCGTCGAGACCAACACGTTCGGCGCGAACGAGATCGTGATGGTCGAGGCCGACATGCCCGAGCGCGTGTTCGAGAACAACGTGGTCGCGTGTCAGATCGCCCGGCGGGCGTGTGACAAGTTTGAGACGCCCGACCGGCCGCGTTACGTGGTCGGGAGCATCGGGCCGGGCACGAAAATTCTCACGCTCGGGCACACGAGCTGGGACGTGATGGAGGCCAGCTACCACGAACAAGTCCGCGGCCTGATCGTCGGCGGGGCGGACGTGCTGCTCATCGAAACCCAGCAAGACATGCTGGTCATCAAGTGCGCCATCGCTGCGGCCAACCGCGCGATGCGCGACGCGGGAGTGCGGCTGCCGATCATGGTGCAGGCCAGCTTCGACCTCAACGGCGGGCAGAACATGCTCACCGGCTGCGACCCGTCCGCGCTGGTCGCGACGTTCGAGGCGTTCGACGAAGTCGACGTGCTGGGGCTGAACTGCGCGTTCGGTCCGAGCGAGCTGACCGAGACGATGAAATACCTCGCCGGTAATTGGCCGAGGCTTCTCAGCGCCCTGCCGAACGCGGGCCTGCCGATCATGGTCGACGGGAAGAGCAAATTTCCGATGAACCCTGCGGATTTCACCAAGGGCATGAGCCGCTTCGTGAACGAGTTCGGCGTGAACATCGTGGGAGGGTGCTGCGGGACGATGCCGGAGCATTTGAAGATGCTGGTGGAAGCGGTGGGCGTGCCGAACGGGAGCAGAATTGCGGATTCGGGATTGCGGATTGCGGATTTGAATTCAATTCAATCCGCAATCCACAATCCGCAATCCGCAATTGGTCACGTCGCCAAGCCGCGCACCATCACGACGAGGCCCCAAATCTCCTCGCTGATGTCCGCCGAGGACATTCGGCAGGACAAGAGCTATCTGATTGTTGCAGAAAGAACCAATACCAACGGCAGCAGAAAATTTCGCGACTTGCTCAAGGCCGACGACTGGGACGGCCTGGTCAGCATGGCCAAGGACGAGATGCGGGACGGGTCGCACATGCTGGATGTGTGCGTCGATTTCGTCGGGCGCGACGGCGTGAAAGACATGCACGAGGTGATTCGTCGCTACACGAATTCGCTGCCCGCGCCACTGATGCTCGACAGCACCAACCCTGCCGTCATGGAAGCGGGGCTGAAGCTGGCGGGCGGGCGTTGTATTTTGAACAGCACGAATCTCGAAGACGGCGAGGAGAAGCTGGGCCAGATTTGCGCGCTCGCGAAAAAATATGGTGCCGCCGTCGTCGCGGGGACGATCGACGAAGACAAGCTCGCCGCCATGGCGCGCACGCGCGAGCGGAAGCTCGAGATCGCGACGCGGATCCGCGATTTGGCCGTCGGGCGCTTCGGGTTGCGCGACCAGGACATCATGTTCGACCCGCTCGTGCTCCCGATCAGTACGGGTATCGAAGAGGACCGTCGCAACGCGCTGGAGACGATCGAAGGCACGCGGCTGATCTCGAAACACCTGCCGCTGTGTCACACCGTTGTCGGCCTGAGCAACGTCAGCTTCGGCCTGAAGCCGGCGGCGCGCGTGGTGCTGAACAGCGCGTTTTTGCACGAACTGCGCGAGGCCGGATTGACCAGCGCGATCGTGCACGTCAGCAAAATCCTACCGCGCAACCGTATTCCTGACGCGCAATGGAACGCCGCGCTGGACTTGATCTTCGACCGACGCAAGGAAGGCTTCGACCCGCTCACGTACTTCATCGGCTTGTTCCCCGACACCGGCGCGACGGCGACGGTCACGCTGACGCAGGACACGTTCAACGCGCTGCCCGTCGAGGAAAAACTCCGCAAGCACATCATCGACGGAGAAAAGCGCGACCTGACCAAATCGCTCGAACAGGCGATGACAACGTACAAGCCGCTTCAGATCATCAACGACCATTTGCTGGACGGGATGAAAACCGTCGGCGATTTGTTCGGAAGCGGGCAGATGCAGTTGCCGTTCGTGCTGCAAAGCGCCGAGACGATGAAGTCCGCCGTCGCGTGGCTCGAACCGTTCATGGAGAAAATGGAAGGCAGCGGCAAGGGGAAAATTGTCCTCGCGACCGTCAAGGGAGACGTGCACGACATCGGCAAGAATCTGGTCGATATCATCCTGACCAACAACGGTTACACGGTCTACAACCTGGGCATCAAGCAGCCGGTCGACGCGATTTTGGCCGCGGCGAAGGCCAGGAATGCCGACGCGATCGGGATGTCGGGCCTGCTGGTGAAGTCGGTCGCGGTGATGAAGGAAAATCTTGAAGAAATGAACGCGCGCGGCGTGAGCATGCCCGTGCTGCTCGGCGGGGCGGCCTTGACGAAGGATTACGCGGTGAACGATTTGGCCGGGCTTTACGCGGGAAAATTGTTTTATTGCAAAGACGCGTTCGCGGGCCTGCACATGATGGATTCGATCGTTGGCGGGCGCATCGAAGACGCCTACGCCGACCAACAGAAAGACGCCCAACGCCGGTCGGACTTACGCGCGAGCGCCGTCAAGCCGAAGGTCGACGAAAACCTGCCGGAACGCTCGGACGTGCCGAATGACAACCCCGTCCCGCTCCCGCCGTTCTGGGGCCGGCGCGAGGTAAAGGACATTCCGCTCGATCAGATTTTTGCGTACGTGAACCCCGTCGCGCTGTTCGCCGGGCAGTGGGATTTCAAGAAAAAAGGTCGTGACGAGGCCGAGTACGAAAAACTTCTCGACGACAAGGCCCGCCCGGTATTCGAAGACCTCAAACGACGCGCGATGAGCGAGACGCTGCTCACGCCGAAGGTCGTCTACGGCTACTTCCCCGTCCAATCCGACGGCGACGATCTGGTCGTCTATCACATCGAGGAATTCGCGATTGGTTGTAACTGCTCCGTTCACAAGAAGCCCGGCTGCGGCATCGTCCCGCACGAACCGCCGCGCGAGTGGACGCGGTTCAGCTTCCCGCGCCAGGGGACGCGAAGGCGCATGTGCATCAGCGATTTCTACCGCTCCAAAGCGTCGGGCCAGTACGACATCATGGGCCTGCAACTGGTCACGATGGGCGAACGCGCTTCGGACTTCGCGCAAGAGCTTTTCAAGGCCAACAAGTATCAGGACTACCTGTATCTGCACGGCTTTGGCGTGGAATGTGCCGAAGGGTTGGCGGAACTGTGGCACAAGCGCATGCGTCAAGAACTTGGCTTCGGCTCCGAAGACGCGACGAAAATCTCCGACCTGTTCCACCAAAAATACCGCGGAAGTCGGTATAGCTTCGGGTATCCGGCCTGCCCGAATCTGGAGGACCGCGCGAAGATCATTCAGTTGCTTAAGCCCGAAACCATCGGCGTGACGCTGAGCGAAAACTTCATGCTCGTTCCGGAACAAAGCACAGACGCCCTGGTGGTGCATCATCCGCTGGCGAAGTATTTTGACGTGTGATGACAGATCTACCGGCCGAGCGCACGCTGTCGAATCCCGCCCCGCGCGACTTCGTCGTCAGTGACCAGCCGATCGCGCTCACGTGGCTTACGCGCTTACGCTGGCTCGCAGTGACGGGGCAGTTGGCGGCGGTGGGGGTGTCGGAGGCGCTGTTGGGCGTACGTGTTCCTCTCGCGCCGGTCGGGGTCATCATCCTCATCACGTTCGCGACCAACCTCGCGGTCGTCTGGCAGATGCGACGAAAAACGCCGGCGGCGTGGATCGTGCCGGGGCTGCTGCTGCTCGACGTGGTCCTGCTGACGGTCCTGCTCTACTTCTCGGGAGGGGCGGAGAATCCGTTCTCGATCCTGTATCTGGTCCACGTGGTGATGGCGGTCGTGGGCGTGGGGACGACGTGGGCGTGGGTCATCGTCGCGGCGGCGTGCGGGGGGTATGCGGCGCTGTTTTGGGCGCATTTACCGCTGGATAAAGACGGGCTTTCCTATGAAGTGTTGGCGTTCGGCCAGTGGCTGGGGTTGGTCTTGGTCAGTGGGTTGATCGTCTTTTTCGTCGGGCGTGTCGCGCGCGAATTACGCAGTCATCAGCGCGAGCTCGAGCTGATGCGCGAACGGGCGGTGAAGACGGAGCAGCTCGCGTCGCTGACGACGCTCGCCGCCGGCGCGGCGCACGAGTTGGGGACGCCGCTCGGGACGATCGCGGTGGTGGCCAAGGAGATGGAGCGGGCGGTCGAGCGGATGGCCGAGCAGATCGCGCTGGTCACCGGGGAAGGGGATGGCGCGGCGTCTCTGGCAGAGGACGCGCGGCTGATCCGGCTGGAGGTCGAGCGGTGTCGTCGCATCCTCGATCGCATGCGCGTCGATATTCTCGAAGACCTCAACCGCCGGGCCGAGTCGATGGAGGTGCGGGCGGTGATCGATCTGCTGCGTGACGACCTGACGGACGAGGAGAAGGCGCGCTTCGAGGTCGCGCGGGGGCCGGACGTGCACGTGATCACCGCGCCGGTGCGTGCGATCCGACAGGCCGTCGGCGTGCTGATCCACAACGCCTTCGACGCGTCCGCGCAGACACAAAAGCCCGTCAAACTCTCGATCTATCGCGAGCGCGGGCGTATCATCTTTGCAGTCGAGGATCAGGGAGAAGGAATGCCGCAAGACGTGCTTCGGCGGGTCGGTGAGCCGTTTTTCACCACCAAGCCGCCGGGCAAGGGAATGGGCCTCGGCCTGTTTCTGGTACGTCACGTCGCCGAGCGGTTGGGCGGGGAGTTGAAGATGTCGAGCGAACCGGGCCGCGGAACCCGGTCCGTGTTCGAGGTGCCCGAGCGGGAGCAAAACTAATGAACGAGCAGAATTCACCCGTCCGAACGATGCGTCCGTCGACCGTCGGTCAACCGATCGCGCCGCGCGCGATCGCGGCACCGGTGCCGGTGGCAAAAAGTTCGATGCGGATGCTCGTCGTCGACGACGACGCGACGTTTCGACAGCGCCTGGTCAAAGCGCTGACCTCGCGCGGCATCGAAACATACGAAGCGCCCGACGCGACCGTCGCGCTGGAGATAGCGAAACGCGTCAAGCCGCAGCGTGTCGTCTGCGACCTGCGGATGCCGGGCAAGTCGGGGTTGGATTTGGTCGACGACCTGGTCGCGCTCGACGCGGACTTGGACATCGTCGTCATGACCGGCTACGGCAGCATCGCGACAGCGGTGGAGGCGGTGAAACGCGGCGCGATCGACTACCTGCAAAAACCCGCGGACGTCGACCAGATTCTGGCGGCGTTCGAGAAGGATTTCGACGCGCTCGACAAGGCGAATGAAACCACGCCGAGCTTGGCGCGCGTCGAGTGGGAACACATGCAACGCATCCTCACCGATTGCGGCGGAAACATCTCACAAGCGGCGCGCAAACTTGGCATCCATCGTCGGAGCCTGCAGCGCAAGCTCGGCAAACTCCCGCCGCTTGAGTGAAAAAAGTCGCGCGGTTGAAACCGAATTTTTAACGCAGAATGGTAACTGTTTACCGCCCACCCACCCCGACGTAGACGTGAGCAGGTCGGTCGGTCTGTCGGCGAGGTCGGATTTCACCAAGTGTTGAACCATTTCGATCAAATCCCGGCCCTGCGGTCTGGCGGTTCTCAAAACACTTCGGTTTTTCCTCGGCAAAACACAAGGTTTGGCGAACAAGGGCGCCAAAGGCGGCCCCGGCGGACGCGAACGAAGCTCCGCCTCGAGCTGCCCGACCCGGCGTTGCAACCGTTCGACGCGGGCGTGAAATTCAACGACGCGGGCGTGCAATTCAACGACGCGCGCGTGCAATTCAACGTTGATCGAACGCAGTCGGACGTTCGCCGGGCGCAGTTCCGCGACCACGGAAACAAGCTCGTCGTCGGTCGGTTTGGCGGGGCGTTCGTCCATGAACGCCGACAGCGTAACTAACCCGTCCGCGCCGCGCGCCCCCTGCGGCCACGGAAATTTGCGGAACGATAAACAGTTACGAATTTTTAACGGTGTCACGGGTCGCGGTACTCCGAGACCCGTGCTGATCGCGAGGCTGAATCGTACTGGTCTCGGAGTACCGCGACCCGTGGCACCTCCAATATTTTGAAACTAACCTGATACCCCTTTTTCCCATCTCCCGATCCTCTGCGCGCTCTGCGGCTCCCGATCTTTTCCCTTGGCGTTTACTTGGCGCTCTTGGCGTCTTGACGGCTCCCCGGGTTCACATGAGCAAGCCCGAATCACTGGCCCGCGCCGCGGATGAAGTTCATGACTTTGTCGGCGCCGACGTAGTAGAACCCGCCGTCGACTTCCTGCCAGGAGGTGACGCCGGTGGGGTTGGCGATTTTGTGGGAGAAAAGTTGGACGCCGGCTTCGCCGTTGTCACCTTGGGCGCGGCTGAAGGCGTGCAGTGTGATGCCCGGGAGCGAGCGATTGCTAACCGCCAATCGCTCGGCGGGCTGGTCGACCAGCAGCACGTAGTCGCGGCCGATCATCACGTCGCGCAGATTGACCTGGTTCGGTGAAATCTCCCCGCCGGTCCAGGATTGGTCGATTTTGTCGAGGTTGTAGGCCGTGATCGAGCGCGGCCCGGTCACGTACAACTGCGCGCCGACGAGGCGCAACTTGATGGTCGCGGCGCCGCCGGTCGCGCCGGTCGAGAGGGGCTTCATCAATTCGTTCCCGCGCTCGAGTGAATACGCGCGGACGAACTGCCCCTGATCGCTCACCGCCAGCACGCGCCCTTCGAACACCAGCAGTT
>Ga0163144_10016713_pt1 | contig 15016 bp, 8 predicted proteins | sample OliLak19BULKMAT1_FD_123175 | JGI IMG/M metagenome (GOLD analysis project Ga0163144, IMG submission 123175) | Freshwater microbial mat bacterial communities from Lake Vanda, McMurdo Dry Valleys, Antarctica - Oligotrophic Lake LV.19.BULKMAT1 | ecosystem: Environmental > Aquatic > Freshwater > Lake... | reverse complement strand
GTCCCGCTTGACCGCCTTGCGTGCGGCTTCATCCGCCGGGAGCACTTCATCAAACAGCGGAAACCATTTGCCGGCGCCCCGGCCCTGCGCAGGGAACACGCCCAGCGAGCTTTCATCATCCGCGGGAATCAACAGCCGGTCACCGGCCAGCACCAGGCCGCTGGCCGCAGCAAGGTGTGGCTCACCGCCAGGACGGGGCGCACCGTTGGTATCCAGCTTCCGCAGCAGCTCCACAGCAAGCGCGGGATGGGGCGCCACTTTGCTGGCCGGAACCTGGGTTGAGGACGTGCGCGCGGTGATCTTCATGGAGGCGTTATGCCTCCGCTGGCCGCGCTCCGCCAGTCAGAGCTCCGGGCGCACCTGGGCACCCTCCAGGTGCAGCGCGCGGACGTCCTGCAGCACCCGAATCAACTCTGCTGCATCCGCGGGCGGCGTGCGGCGCAGGTGACGGCAGACCCAGTGGGCGGCCTCGGGCAGCGTGGCAAAGGTCCCGCTGGGATGGTTGGACCCGGCCACCAATTGCATGCTGGTCATCACGGCACGCGCCGAGCCTGACCAGAACCCCTCACCTTCCAGGACCATGGCATCGCCCAGCATGAAGCGTTCATCCCGCTTCATGAGCTCACTGGTACGCCTGCGTGTCTCTGCATCCGGCATCTGCGCGCGCCGGTCCGCAATGGCCACGCTGCCATACCCATGCGGATACCGCCGCTGGAAGCGCAGTGCCAGGTTCCCGCTCAGCTCAATGCCGGTCAGCGTGGGCCGTGACGCCACACTGGTGAGAATGAGATTGCCCCATGTGGCCACGCACAGGTCCGGCATGGTGAAGTGTAACTCATAATCAGGCTTGGACACCGCTGGGCCCCCCTCAGCAAGTATTGGGCGCGGGGTGTAACCAACGCAGGGTGATCCGTCATCATGCTTGCGCGCGGTACGCGTTCTGTTTGCAGGGTGCGTGCGTTCTGCACGCGCGTTTGTCATTTAACGAAATACTATTAATAAGCACTCGGCGCGCATGTCAGTGGCGGCGTCAACTTTGCTGCGGCGGGGCAGGGTGCTATTCCGCCGCCATGGCATCTGATGAATTGCTGAACGCATCCGCGCTGGATCAGGCCCGGCTTATCCGTGAGCGGAAGATCTCATCTGAGGAGCTGACGCGTTTCTATCTCAACCGCATTTCCGCGTTGAATCCTCGCCTGACCGCGTTTGTTGCCGTGTACGACGAGAAAGCCCTGGCCACCGCCCGCAAGAAGGACGCGCAGGTGAAGCGCGGGGACGTGCTGCCCGCGTTTCATGGCATCCCCATGGGCATCAAGGATCTCAACTTTGTCCGCGGACACGTCACGCGTTTTGGGTCCCGCGCGGTCTCCGTGTGGTCACCACTGGATTGCAAGAGCACGGCGTCTTTGCGGCGCGCGGGTTTTGTCATTGTTGGAAAGACCAGCACCAGCGAGCTGGGTGCCATGCCCGTGACAGAGCCGGAGACACACGCACCCACGCGCAACCCGTGGGACCCGGACATCACGTCCGGCGGTTCCAGCGGCGGTGCAGGCAGTGCCGTGGCGGCGGGGATGTTGCCACTGGCGCACGGTTCAGATGGCGGAGGCTCGGTCCGTATTCCGGCGTCCTTGAACCATCTTTATGGGCTGAAGCCTTCCCGGGGGCGGGTCCCCAACGCCTATGGTCAGCCGGATGCCAACATCCTCTACAGCTGCGGTCCGTTGAGCCGCACCGTGGAGGATGCCGCAGCCATGCTGGATGTGCTGGCGCGTCTGGACATCACCCGGCCGCATTGGCTGGCCGCGCCGCCCGGACGTTTTGTTGAGCTGATGAAGGAGACGCCGCGCAAGCTCCGCATCTGCTTGTCCGTGGAGACGTCCTTGGCGCCCACGGATCCAGAAATTGCCGACGCTGTGAAGCGCGTTGCGCGCGTGTTGGAAGGGTTGGGTCACACCGTGGAAGAGCGCCCGGCGCCCCAGGGCACCGTGGAGGAATTTCTGCCCATCTGGCAGCGCCTGCTGGCGCAATCACCGGTCATCTTTCCGTCCCGGCTGCAGCCGGTGACACGCTGGTTGCGGGACGCAGGCAAGCGCCTGAAGGCCAAGGAAGTGCTGGACGCGCAGAACCGGCTCTCCGGGCGGATCATTGCCGCCATGCAAGGGTATGACCTTTGGCTGAGCCCCACCATTGGCGTGCCGTCTCCGTTGGTGGGCGCGTGGAAGGACCTGTCACCGTCAGACGCGTTTGGGCGCGCGGCGGCGCTGGGCGTCTTCACCGCGCCCTACAATCTGACCGGGCAGCCCGCCGCCAGCATCCCTGCAGGATTGCGCCAGAACCGCTGGCCCATGGGCGCGCAACTGGCGGCCCACATTGGCCAGGAGGCGTTGCTGCTGCAGGTCTCGCGGCAACTTGAAGAAGCCAAACCCTGGCGGACGCGCTGGGCCCCACTGGCAGCGTGAACTTGCGGTGTCCGTCACGCGGTGCAGATGATGTCACCCCACAACCCCAAGGTGCCCCGCGTGTTGTCACACCAAGTCCATACAAGGGCGGCCATGGCGCTGCTGGTTCTCCTTGTCACCAGGTGTGATGGGCGCGTTGCTGAGCCATCCACACGCACCAGCAACGCCGCTTCCGCTCTGGAGGGTCCCGGCTGGTCCGCCACCACCACGCAGGCCACTGCCCGCCGGAGCCACAGCATGGTGCCGCTGCTGGATGGGCGCGTGCTGCTTGCCGGTGGGCGCGTGGATTCCGGTCCGGCGCTCACGTTGGTTGAAGTGTATGACCCATATTTGGATACGTTCCAGACGGTGAGTCCGCTGCCGCGCGCGCGGCAACAGGCGGCAGCGGTGTTGCTGCACAATGGCAACGTTGTGCTGATGGGCGGCGTGGATTCCTCCGGAAGTGCCACCGTGACAACGGAAATCTACGATCCTGCCCTTAACCTCTGGATGGCCGGCCCGGACATGGGACAGGCGCGTGCGGGCATGGTTGCGGTGCGGCTGATGGATGGACGGGTCCTGGCCGCGGGTGGATTCAGCGCCGGCACCCATAACCCGCGCGCGGAGATTCTTGACGCCGCCGCCACCGGCTTTTCTCCGGCGGGAACCATGGCGGCAGGGCGTTCCAGCGCGTGTGCGGCGCTGCTGCCCAATGGTGACGTGCTCATTGCCGGCGGCCGCGGTGAACCCGCCTTCCCGCTGGCGTTGGACCTCTACGGTCCGGCGAACAACACGTGGACCTCGCCAGGCGCGCTGGCTGTTGCCCGCAACCGCTGCAGCGCCACGCTGATGGCGGATGAGCGCGTGCTGATTGCCGGTGGTTCCTTCAGTGACATTGAACCGGGCAACCAGAGCGCGGATATTTTCACGCCGTCAACCGGCACGTTGGTTCTGGCCGCATTGATGGGCGCGCCACGCGCTGAGGTTGGAGCGGTGTTGCTTCCGGACGGCACGGTGATGGTGACCACGGAAAGCACCGCGTCATCTCCGTTTGCGGAAATGTACGATCCGGATGCGAACACCTGGACCGCGGATGCTGCGGGTGGGAATCCATTGGGATCACATGTGGCATTGACCCCGGCCGGACGTGTCCTGACGTTGGCGGCTGCGTTTGGGAGCCAGCCTGTCTCCATGCGGCGGGCCGTGTTTGCTCCGCGTTGGACGGGCCCCGTGCCGGTGGTGCCGTCCGAGTTGCACGCCGCCGTGCTGCTCCTGGATGGGCGTGTGATGTTGGTGGGTGGGCCGGTGGTCACGTTGGTGGATGTGGACGCAGCGGCGCAGGTGGAAGGGCCGGGATTGTCCACATTGCGGCGCAGGCACACGGCCACGGTGATGGCGGATGGCCGGATTCTCGTCGTGGGGGGTGAGGATTCAGCGGTGCTTGCCTCCGCGGAGGTGTCCTCGGCAACGCAGGATGCGTGGACGGAGGCAGCCTCTCTGGCGCAGGCCCGCACCGAGCACACGGCAACCCTGATGTTGGATGGGACGGTGCTGGTTGTTGGTGGGAGTGGCGGTTTGGGTCCGCTCTCCTCTACGGAAGGCTTCAATCCGGTGACGGGGGAGTGGACGGACGGCCAGCCGCTGGCGTTTGGCCGGGCGGGCCATTCGGCCACGCGGTTGCGGGATGGTGATGTGCTGATTGTTGGCGGTTCTTTCTCGTCATCCGCGGTTCGTGGCACCGGCACGCAGGGACCGTGGCTTGACGCGGGCACACTGCCGCCGCGTTCCCATCACACCGCAACCATGCTTGCGGATGGACGTGTCCTTGTTGTGGGTGGCGAGTTGGGCGGCGTTTTCCTGGGTTCCGCGGTGCTGTCTGACGTGGGCGTGACCCAATGGACGGACGTGGGTCCGCTGCCGGTGGCGCGCGCTTACCATTCTGCCAGTCTGTTGCCTGACGGCCGGGTGTTGGTGGCGGGCGGTGAGAACAGCAACGGCCCGCTCCCAGACGCGCTGCTGTTTGACGTGACCACGGGACGCTGGGCCGCAGCTCCTCCACCCGCGGCAATGCGGACGCGCCACCGCGCCACCACCCTTGTGGACGGACGTATTTTTCTCACAGGCCGCGGCGCGCCGGCCGAGGTGTTTGACGTTGTGGGGCCAACAGCCCGCGTGCGGCCCCTGTTGACGGGACCCGCGGTGATGACAACGGGGAAGACCAACGTCATGGCCGGCATGCACCTGGCGGGTGTGCACAGTGGCAGCGGCGGCGGGGTGACCAACGCGGCGGTGAACCATCCCGTGGCGTCGTTGGAAATGCTGGAGGGGATGCGCGTTGCGGTGGTGGCCACCGCGTTCACGGATGACTCGGTGACGGTCAAGGTGCCCAGCACCGCGCCACGCGGCCTGGGCATTCTGCGTGTGACGGTGGGCGGCGTCTCCGGTGGGCGGGTGGTCCGCGTGAAGTCCAACGTGCCGCCGGTGGTGCAGGCGCCGCAGGTTGCTGCGCTGTCCGGAGCGCCCACGGACATCCATGTCATGGTCTCTGATGACGACGGAGATGCGCTGGTCTGGTCCATCCAGGGCGGACCGCTGCACGGGACGGTCACGGGCGCGCTACCGGACATCACGTACACGTCCAGCGCGGGATACACGGGACCGGACTCCATCTTTGTGCGTGTTGGTGACGGCGCGGCCGTGGTGGATGCAACCATCCAGATTGAGGTGAGCATTCCAGATCCGGTGATCACGGCGCCGCTTGGCGGTGGTGTGGTGACGGCGTCACCGGTGCGCGTTGCGGGGACCGCATTCCGGAATACCGCAGTGAGCATTCGCGAGGGCACCGCAGTGCTGGGATTCTCCGCCGCCAACAGCCTGGGAGTCTTCTTTGTGGACATCACCGCCGCGGACGGCGTTCACACGGTGACGGCGGTGCAGGACCTGGGCGGCGTGGAGAAGAGCTCGGCGGCGGTGACATTCACCGCTGACCTGGGGGCGCCGCAGTTCAGCAACGTTCCCACCAATGGCATTGTTGAAGCGGTGACGCCGCAGGGCTCACCCGTTTCCTATGGGCTGCCCACCGCCACGGATTCCGTTGACGGTGTGGTGGCGGTGACGTGCGAGCCGCCTCCAGGAAGTGTCTTCCCGCTTGGCAACACTTCGGTGGTATGCACCGCCAGCGACGGAAACGCGCACACCTCGCGCACCGTTTTCACAATTGGTGTGCAGGACACCACGCCGCCCACGCTGATGTGTCCGCAAGATCAAAGCACGGTGGCCGCGGACCCGTTTGGCGCCGTGGTGCCCTACCTGCTGCCGGCCGCAACGGACCTGGTCAGCACGGAGGTGATGGTGAGGGCGTCCCATCTTCCGGAGGACCGCTTTGTGGTTGGCACCACGGTGGTGACGCTGACGGCCACGGACACATCCGGAAACCAGGCCATGTGCACGTTCAGCGTGACGGTGGCACCGCCGCCTGCGCGGGACGCGGGTGTGGTGGTGGCGGGAGACGGCGGCCCACCTGCGGCGGACGCGGGGCAGCCCGGCCTGGTGGATGCGGGCGTGGCGCATTCCGTGGACGCGTCCGCCACCGCGCCGGGTGAAGACCCGTCAACGCCGGGATGCGGATGTGTGGTGAGCGGGGCGGAGCATGGCTCTACGGCGTGGCTGGGTGTGGTGCTCCTCCTTGTGCTGAGGAAGATGCGCTACCTGCAATGAAGAGTCATACTGTTATATCAGTACGCACGGGCGCATTGGTGTGGCCCCGCAGGAGCAGTCCAAACGCCACGGCGTAGATACACGCCACCAGCAGGCCCAACGCGTTGTAGCCCAGCGCCAAAGAGAAATACTCCGCAACGCCTCCCAGGGCGGCGCCCAGCACGTTGAAGCCAAAGAGCACCTCCGCCACCTGTGCGTCCTTGAAGGTCAGGCCAAAAAGCACGTTGGCCAGGAACACCGGGGTGAAGGTGAGCAGCGCCGCGCACAGCAGCCGCACACCAAAGCCCGGCAGCGCCAACAAAGATGACAGCGGCACCCAGACTCCCAGCAGGCAGGAGAGGATGAGCAGCGCAAAGACGGCCCACAAAGTGGTGCGGGTGGCGGCCATCCTCCTGGCCGCAACATTGGCCGCCAGGACCAGGAGCAGCATGAACAGCATGACCAGGGACGTGTTGAGCCAGGTGGTTCCAAACAGGAGGCTGAAGCGGATGATGCTCTTGGTCTCCAGCAACAGAAATGCGGCGCCCATCAGGGCAAAGGACCACCGGAGGTGCCCCTTGTCCTTCATTTCCAGAGGCGCGCGGCGGTTCCAATCACGTTGAAGCCACGCCATGCCCAGCAAGAGTAACACCGTGAAGACGCTCATCAGTCCCAGGTAGACCCGGGGCAGCCGGCGTGACTGGAGGTACGGAAACGGCCAGTCATCCGTTGCCACGTCCAGCGTGGCGGATTCGGGCGGCGGTGCTGGTCCGTCTTCCGTGTCACCTTTGAGCGCGCTGAGCACCCAGAACACGGACTCATCATCCCGCAGCAACAGCCGAGGGTACTTTCCGGTGGTGTTGTGGACCATCATCTGCAACTTCCAGATGACCCAGGGGCGGCGGTAGCTGTTGTAGAAGACCATGGAGCCCTGCGGATTGAGGAGCTCAAAAGCACGGTCCACGCTTTCCTGCGTGAACAGGTAGTTCTCCAGGCGCAGCTGGGACATGGCGCTGGCGCGGACCAGGCTGTCCGTCAACGCAAAGATGATAAGGTCATACTTGCGCGGCGTGCGCGCCATGAAGGACCTGGCGTCATCCACCACCAGGTTCACGCGCGGATCAGCGTACGGCTTGAGTGGGTGATAGAGCGCGCCCATGGATGCAATGACGGGGTCAATCTCCACTGCGTCCACGTGTTCGGCGCCGCTTAGCAGGGCCATGGCCACGTCATTCCCGCTGCCCGCGCCCATCACCAGGACATTGTTGAACAGCGGCATCCCGCGGCGCACGCGGTCAATGTAGGGGAAATGGTAGAACTTCCCGTTGAGGCCACCTTCTGGCCGCATGCTTTGGTGGCCAATGCCGTTCACCAGGATGCCCTGGTCCATGGCCTCCACGTATTCCACCTTCTGGTAGGGGGACCACCGCACGTCCACCATGCCATCCGGTTGTTCCAGGTAGCGGCGCGCGTCCTGGTAGCTCACCAGTGCCACCAGCACGCCCAGCGGGACCACCAGCAGTTTGCGGATGCCCAGCGTGTCGTCAGGGAGGGCCAGCCACACCAGGGGGATGAGCGCAGCAAACCACAGGTTGGCAGGTGCGTGCACCGCACTGAGCAGGATAAAGGACGCAACGCCAGCGCACGAACCACCAATGTCCCAGGTGTACGCGCGCAGTGGCTCAAACCGCGCAAACCATTTGGCGGTCCGTTGTGACACCGCTGCAAACGCGGTCAGTAGCATCAGCATGGCCAGCGCAAAAACCAGCACTCCGCTGAGCGAATCCACGCCGGGCGCCGTGAAGAAAACCTCCTCAAAGGTGCCGTTGCCATATCCATTGAAGCCAGGCACCAGCGCCGTGCCGGCCTGGATCAACGTCATCAACCCCACCAGCAGTGCCAACGCGCCGCCAAAGACCTTCTGGGACGTGGCCTCGGAAATCCTGGGATGGAGGATGAAGCCAAGGCCCATGCCAATGAAGGCGCTCAGCAGCACCAGGTTGGGGAAGTAGCCCAGGTTCCGGATGTTGGCCGCCAGATAGCGGACCATGATGAGCTCCAGGAACAGCGTCAGGAAGCTCAGCCAGAAGAGGGTGATGGGATGACGGGCAGTTGTGGTGACCACGCTGCAATCTAGCGGCGGGCGCGCCTCTGACGTCAAGGATGGATGGCAGGTCAATCTGCGGCAACGCCCACTGATCACAGCGGAGGCAGCACCGGCACAAGCTGCGCGCATGCAGGGTTGGACGTTGTGCAACCGGTGGTGATCGTGAAGTCCGTCTTGCCTGGCGTGCCCGCGTCATGGTGATGCACGTGTCCCGCACCTTCCGGCGTGGGCGCATTCCGGACGTCACCAGCGGCGTCGGGAACATTGCTTGCTGCATCAGAAGCGTTGCCTGGCGGTTGGGACAAACATCCCGTTGGCATGCGTGCGGCCCACGCTCATGTTGCGGGAATGCAACTCTACAAACACAAGGACCCCGGCCTACCCGCGCCGGGGTCCCCGCTTCAATCATGCATGTGCCGCAACCAGCGCAGCCTGGTCACTGACGGGCACCGGCGCGTGCCCCAACAACTGCATCCGCGCCGTTCCCCGTCCCTGTGAGAACCCCCGCAGCGCTCCCACATAGCCAAACAAGCGGGCCAGCGGGACCTCTGCGCGGATCACCCGCAGATGGCCGCGGACGTCCGTGGACCGCACCCTTCCACGACGAGAACCCAGGTCACCAAGCACATCACCCAGGAACTCTTCCGGCACTTCCACTTCCACGGACATCACCGGCTCCAGGAGCTGCACCCCGGCTTTGCGGGCCGCTTCCTGGAACGCCATGGACCCGGCAATGGCAAACGCCATGGTGCTGGAATCCTTGACGTGTGTACTTCCGTCCAACAGGCGCACCTGCACATCCACTACGGGATGTGAGGTCAGCACACCACGCTGCATGGCGCCGGTAATACCCTTTTCAATGGCAGGGATGAACTCCTGCGGGATGACACCGCCGCGCGTGGCGTTGATGAAGACCAGGCCGGCTCCCCGGGGCGCCGGCCCAACTTCCATCACCACGTGCGCGTACTGGCCCACGCCACCATTCTGATGGCTGTGCCGGTACTCCTGGATGACCGTGGTCAACAGCGTCTCCCGGTAGGCAACGCGCGGTGCGCCCAGGCGGGCGGCCACGCTGTGCTCCGTGCGGAGCCGGTCAACCACAATCTCCAGGTGCAGCTCTCCCATGCCTTTGAGCAGGGTCTGTCCGCTCTCCGGATCCACGCTGACCTGGAGTGAAGGATCTTCCGCGGCCATCTTCTGCAGGCCGCTCTCCAGCTTCTCCATGTCCGAGCGTGTCACCGGATGGACGGCCATCTCCACAACGGGCGGAGGCGCATGCAGCGGCTCCAGCACCACCGGGAAATCCCGCGCCGTGAGTGTGTCTCCACTGCGCACGCCCTTGAGTCCAAGCGCCGCGCAGATGTCTCCGGCCTCCACATGATCCACCTCCTCCCGTGCCTTGGCGTGCATGAACATGATCCGGCCAATGCGTTCCGGCCGGCGTTGTGTGGCGTTGAGCACCGGACTTCCGGCGTTGAGCGCGCCGGCATAGACGCGCAGGAATGCAATGCTGCCCACGGACTTGTCATGGATGAGCTTGAAGACCAGCGCGGTGAACGGCTCCGATGACAAGGGTGCACGGCGGATGCTGGCCATGGTCTGCGGATGATCTCCCGTGACCGCCGCAACATCGGACGGCGCAGGGAGGTAGTCCACCACCGCGTCCAACAGCTCCACCACACCACGCATCCGTGCCGCAGCGCCGCAAAGCACCGGCACCAGCGTGCGTTGGATGGTTCCCGCACGCAGTGCCCATCTCAGCTCCGCTTCACCCACGTCATGCAGTCTCCCGGCAACAAATTTATGCATGATGCCTCCATCCACATCCGCACACGCTTCCACCAGGCGCAGCCTTGCCAGCTCTGCTTCCCCGCGGAGCGCATCCGGAATCTCCGTCTCCACATCCGGTCCGTCATCACCAAAGAGGACAGCCCGCATGCGGAGCACATCAATGACACCACCCAGTTCAGCGCCCGCACCCATGGGCACCTGCACAGCCACCACGTTGGCGCCCAGGCGCATCCGCATGGACTGCAGTGACGCCGTGAAATCAGCGCCCACCTTGTCCATTTTGTTGATGAACGCAATGCGCGGCACACCGTGACGGTCCGCCTGGCGCCACACGGTTTCACTTTGCGGCTCCACGCCCTGGCTGGCGTCAAACACCGCCACCGCGCCGTCAAGCACACGCAGTGAACGCTCCACCTCCATGGTGAAGTCCACGTGCCCCGGTGTGTCCAGGATGGTGATGCGGTGCAGCGCTCCTTTGTTGAGGCCCTGGTGTGGTGACCACCTTGTTGTTGTTGCGGCGGAGGTGATGGTGATCCCGCGGTCCTGTTCCTGAGGGAGGAAGTCCATGGTGGCTTCTCCGTCATGCACATTGCCTGCGGTGCGGATGCGCCCGGTGGCAAGGAGGATACGTTCCGTGAGTGTGGTCTTGCCCGCGTCAATATGGGCCATGATGCCAATGTTGCGGATTCTGGTGATGTTGGTGCGTGAGGACATGGGAACTCCAATCCGGCGGACCCAAGGGGTCCGCGGGTGGTTGTGGTGTGGGGCCGGTGACGGTGGATGCGCGCGCAGCGCGTGCCGCAACGCTGCAGGAATGCAGACGTCAGGAACGCAGCGGGGGCGTCACACGTGAATGGAACACGGGCGGAGCGGGGAGATGGTCAGGGTAGACCGGCGTCTTCACGCCTGAATCCCGGCCGTTCCGCCTGATCAAAATTCGAGCAGGACCAGATGGCGGGAGCCCGCCGCAAGACACACGTCCGCCGCTGGAGCCTGGTGGCTCTGGACAACGCGGGGCAGGGGGAGGGGTGTCATGGAGCGCGCATTGTAGAGGCTGGAATTGATCTGTCAACGCTGTGTTTGCGCTCCTGCTCCCGGTGACACCTGTTGGCGCCGCACACGGAAAGAGTCCTACAGATCCCGGCGCGGCGTTTCCTTGCGGGTCCGCCTGTGCCACTGATGGTGCTCCTGGCAGGAGGCTGCGTGTCATCCCTGATGGTGGTGCTGGTGGTTGTCTATGGCGTGTTCTTTGTGGTCATCCACCGGATTGTCACCGGGAGTGACCCATGATTGTGGGCCACTACGCAGCCGCGCTCATTCCGTACGGCCGCCTCAAGGAAGAGGGACATCCGTTCTGGTTGCTGCTGCTCTGCGCCAACATCCCGGAGTTTCTGTGGCTGGTGCTGGCGTTTGCCGGCGTGGAGGAACCGGTGCCCGCGTCCGTGCTGGATGCCACGTTCCAGAACCTGCAGGTCCAGATGATCTACAGCCACAACCTGCTGCCAGTGCTGGTGCAGTCCGTGGTCACGGGCAGCGTGGTGTGGCTGGTAACGCGCCACCACGTGTTGTCTGCGTGGTGCGCATTCCTCTGCTTGCTGCATGGATTGTGCGACATGCTGGTGGGCTTTGAGCACCAGTGGCTGCAGCCGGATTCACCGGTGATTTCGCTCAACACCTACGGGCGTGTGCCGCACCTGGCCGTGCTGATGGAGCTGGCGTTCGCCCTGGCATGTGTTGCCTGGTACGTGCGTGAGGAGACGCGCCGGCAACGTCCTCCGTCAAGACGGCGCGTCATCCGCCTGGCTGTGGTGTTTGCCGCCGGCATCCTGGTGTGGCTGCCCGCGGCCACCCTGCCGCTGCGTACGCTGCTGCCACACTGAAGCCAGCATTTTGTGTCTTACATATCACGGCAACCGCTGTTGATGCACATCTCATCCGGGTTGCACGCCAGGCCACATCCGCTGCAGTGGCGCACATCCGTTGCTGTGTTGACACATTCCAATCCGCAGCAGCGGCCGGTGGTGTCATTGGCAAAACAGGTGCTGCCGGCCACCTCCGGCGTGCAGGTGGAGACGCCGCAGGTTGAGCGCTGGCAGGTGGCGGACGCTGGGCAGCGGCGGGCGCATTGGCCGCAATTGGTTTCATCCGTGACCAGGCTGACACAGGCGCCGCCACAACACGTGCCAAAGTCCAAGCCATCAAAACACGCGCTGTTGTCAGGGAGGCCCTGGCAGCTCACCACGGCGCAGCGTCCTTCCAGGCATTGCTGGGCCCCGGCGCAGACGTTGCCACAGCGGCCGCAGTTGCCCTCATCTACGGACAGGTCTGCGCACCCGCTGGCGCAGCAGACGGAGCGCGTTCCACCGTCATCAGCGGTGTCACAGAAACGTCCCAGGTTGCCTGCGCCGCAGGGCGCTTCCACGCCCTGACACGTCCCGTGCACACATGCCTGTCCTTCTGCGCAGCGCGCGCCGCATGAGCCGCAGTTCTCTGCGTCCGTCTTGACGTTGGCGCAGAATGCGGAGAACACCTGGCTGCAACACGTGCCAACCTCATCACCAACGGCGCGGCAGGTGCCAAACGGTCCTGCGCACGCGGCCTCCACGCAATATCCCTGGACACACAGCTGGGTCTCGCCAAAGCAGGTGGTGGTGCATTGGCTTCCTTGACCCTCGGGCAGGCACATCCCCAGTCCAAAGGAGCCCGCGCACAATCCATCTCCCGGGCAGTCCGTCCCGCAAGCACCGCAATGGTCCCCGTCCTGCGCCACGTCCACACAGTCCCCGCCGCAGCACGTGCCCATGCCGGTGCCCGCCGCGTTGACACCGCCAAACGCGCATTTCACACCGGTCACGCCTGCGCCGCACTCCTCGCGGGAACATTTGCCGGCCACACAAGTCAGGCCCGTGGGACAACTCTCGCTGGCAACGCAGTATCCAGAGCCGCCGTCCGGCGTCCGGCACTGGGAGTTCTCACAGGTGTTGTCCGTGGGACAGGACGCACCACAGGTGCCGCAGTGTTCATTGGTGGAGGAGGTGTCAACGCACGCGTTGTTGCAACAGACCCCAACGCCGCCACCCGCGGCCGGACACGTGGTGCCGTTGTTGGTGGTGTTGCAGACGGGCCGCACCGTGCAGGTTCCAAAGAGGCAGTAGCTGTTGGCACCACACACGTTGCCACACACACCACAATTGGCATCATCCCACCGCGTGTCCGCACAACCGTTCCCGCAGCAGTTCCCGGAGTGGTCAAGGATGCCGGGCAACGCGCAGGCAAAACCCTTTTCGCCCTCCGCTGCACACGTGGCTTTGATGCAGCGCAGCGCGCCCACGCAGGTCAGGTCCGCTCCACATCCGCCGTCCGCCGTGCACGTAACGGCGGTTGATGCTTCAGAGATGCAGAGGTTGGACCCGCTGTTGCACATGCCGCCCGCCGGACACTGGCTTCCGCAACCTCCGCAGTTCAGCGCATCCGCCCAGATGTTGATGCAGTTGTCACCGCAGCAAAGGCCGTACTGCCCGTCCCTGAAGCAGGTGTCTCCGGCGGTGCCGGGGAACGTGCAATCACTGGTGCGGCACTCGCCTTCACCGCAGCTTTCATGCGCCGCGCAATCCTCAAAGCAGCGGCCACAATGGTCATCACTGGCATGTGTGTTCACACACTCTGAGCCGCAGCAGGTGTTGATGCCGCCGTCCGCCGTCAGGCAGTACGTGGAGTTGCCGTTGCAGGATTCGGTGAGGCATTCGCCGGCCGCGCAGCGCTCCGCGCCCTGGCAGGAGACGCCGCAGGCGCCGCAGTTGGGGCTTTCCAGGCGGGACACGCAGACGCCACCGCAGCACAGGCCGTAGCTGTTGGCGTCATCAATGCAGTCACCACCTTCAATGGGGCACGCGGGTTGCTCAACGCTGCTGGATGACGGAGGCCGGCTGGACGCTGGACGCGAGGTTGCCGGACCGGACGTAGCGCCCGCATCCGCACCGCCGCCGCTTGCGCCAGATGATGACGACGATGATGATGTGCTGCTGCTTCCCGGCGTTCCCGTGCTTGAGGTTGGGCAGGCCGCCAACAGGCCAAGACACATCACACTGATCAGGAACCGCAGAGCCATGGTTTTCCTTTGGAAGGCGCGTGAGTGACCGGAATTGGCCCCGGTGTTCAGCACAACCGGAAGCGCATGCTGATCATGCAACCAACCCGGCCCAGCAATGCTATGCGTGACGACGGTGACAACCCCCGAACCGATGGCCGGCAGATCCAACCGCCGGCTTCCCCTGCTGGTGGCCCTGGGCACGTTGGTGTTCCACGTTTTCACCGTGCTGGCGTGGATGCCGGCCGCCCAGTTCCACAAGTATGGCGCCGCGGCGCGCGCGCTCCTTGATGGGTCCATGCCGGCGCTGCGGGTGGTGGACTTCAGTCCGCTCTACCTGTGGTTGCACCTGGCTGTGGCCTGGTCAGGCCTGCCGGTTGACGTTGTCACCTGGCTGCATTGTGCCGCCACCGCGCTGACCGCGGGGCTGTTGTGCACGGTGGTGCAACGCCAGTTTGGCGCGGGGATTGCGCTGGCAGCCTCCGCGCTCTTTGTGTTGGACCAGGGTGTCATCCTGCACGCGCGTTTCCATGAACCAGAAGCGCTGGTCATGCTGGTGGTGGCGGGCTTCCTCTGGGCGGTGATGGGTGTGGTTCCGCGGTGGGCGGTGGGCGTGCTCATTGGGGTGGGCCTGCTGCTCCGCCCCACGTTGCTGGTGCTGGTGCCCATTGCGTTGCTGCAGGACGCGCTGAACCGCACGCTGACACGCCGCACGTGGCTGGTGTTGGCAGGCCCCGTGGTGGCGTGGTGCATCCAGGGAGCGTGGCTGCACGGGATGACGGGGGATTTCCGCGCCCCGCTGATGAATCCAGGCACGGTCTTCTTTGAAGGCAACAACGGACTCTCCGAGGGACTCACCAGCAGCTACCCGCCTCTGATGTTCATCGCGGATACGCT
>Ga0163144_10016711_pt1 | contig 15016 bp, 6 predicted proteins | sample OliLak19BULKMAT1_FD_123175 | JGI IMG/M metagenome (GOLD analysis project Ga0163144, IMG submission 123175) | Freshwater microbial mat bacterial communities from Lake Vanda, McMurdo Dry Valleys, Antarctica - Oligotrophic Lake LV.19.BULKMAT1 | ecosystem: Environmental > Aquatic > Freshwater > Lake... | reverse complement strand
TTGCTCTCCGTTCCCCGTCCGTGCCGTCCCTCTTCCAATCCGCCCAGGTAGGTCTCGTCGACTTCGATCCTGCCGGTTAACGGATCGCGCTATGGGCGGACCATCGCTCGGCGGAATTTATGGAGCCACGTCCAAGCCGTCTCATAACTCTTCAAACCCAATACTCGTTGCAGCCCCAATGCGCTCGCTCCGTTCTTCTGCGTGGTCACCCACCACATCGCTCGAAACCAGACGGGCAAGGGTGTTCGCGTGTCCTGAAAGATCGTGCCAGCCGTCACCGAAGTCTGGCAACCGCAATCGCCACACTCCCACAACCCCCGCACTGGCCACGCCCGCTCGGATTCACAGCGGGGACATCGGAATCCTCGCGGCCATCGCAGTCGCGCCAAGTATGCTCGGCACGCCGCTTCGCTACTGTACTTCGCCTCCAACTCAGTCAAGTCCAGCGGGTACTCCTCGAATTCCTCGACCATAGCTGCATACTACAGGTTGGGGTCACCTGAGTAAAGCGGATATCCATCATAGCCGATTCGGCCAGATTATCTCCTCGCGTTCGCCCCGTCGAATGCAGTTGGCGATCAAGTTCGTTTTCTGAGTTGTGGCGGGACTCCGGGAGCCGGTCCTGTTCTTACGCGTGCTCCAGGCAAGTTTGTGCGACACCCTGTGGAGTAGGCCGCCGCCTGTCCGGATGACTAGAAAACCAGTTTCAAAGCGAATTGAATCTGCCGCGCCGAGGTCGCTGTCTGCGAGATCACACCCACCGTTGGCTGGTTGATCGTCCCGTTCGGAAACAAGAACTGGGCCTCGTTCAGGAAGTTGAAAATCTCAGTCCGGAAGTCCAGCCGGATGTGCTCGCGAATGGCAAAGGAACGCGAGATCGTCGCGTCCAGATTGATTAGCCCCGGTCCATTGAGGATGAAATTCCCCGAGTTGCCGAAGCGGAACGGAGTTGGTACGGTAAACGCCTTCACATCGAACCACAAGTCCGGCGTGCGCTGCCCGCGCGGCAGGTTGCCGTTGCCGATCCGGTCCGGTCGAATCCCGCCCGTCGTGTTGGCCGGATTGCCAGCCACGCCCGGCGTGAAGGGAAGCCCGGTTTGCGCCGTGAAAATCGGCGACATCTGCCAGCCGCCAACGATGTATCCGAGTGGCCCCCGGTTCGCCCAGCGGCGGCTCTTGCCGAAGGGCAAGTCCCACACGGATGCCGTGAAGAACCGATGCCGCAAGTCCTCCGGCGAACGCGCTTTTTCCGGAGCCCAGATTGTGTTGTCCTGGCTAATGTCGCCCGCCATGGTGTGGCTCCAGGTGTAGCCGCTGATAACCGAAAAGCCGCGGTTGAAGCGCCGCTCAAATTTCAGCTCCAGCCCTTGATAGTTGTTGGTCCCGATTGGAATGTCCATCGAGATATCGGAGTAGTCAGGGAATAGCCGGCGCGGGTTCAGCGCGCCTGGGCCGGGCTTTGGCTGGTTGATCGATACGGCGCCCAAGCGCCGGTGCGCCGTGTTCGTGCCGACGTAGGCGGCCGAGATCACGGTGTTGCCGAAGAGGTTTCTTTGCAAGTTGACGTTCCATTGGTGCGTTGTCCCTTCAGGAAAAGAATACGGCCAAACGGCGGCGATTGATCGGCCGGCGAGCACCCTGGGATTTAGCGCATCCGGAGCGAACCCGTCACGAACGCGTACTGCCGAGGCCGACGCATTGTTCGCAGTTGGAATATCGACCTGTAAGTAGAACGGCGGATTCTGAATGGGCCGCGAGCCATACGGCATCTGGGAAACGGCGTCATAGAAGATCCCGTACCCGCCGCGGATGACGGTTCGCGGCGTGGCCTGAAAGGCGAAGCCGACGCGTGGCGCGAAGTTGTTGCGATCCTGGGCCTGGAACGAGCGATCGCTTACGCCGGTGCCGCGCACGGGAACAAATTTTCCGTAGTCCGCAGAGCCGGGCGCGACCTGGAAGTTCTGCAATTTGTTGTTCTGTTCGGTGTAGGGCTGCTGATACTCATAGCGAACGCCAAGATTGAGCGTTAGCCGACGGCTTACTTTGAAGTTGTCCTGCAAATACGTCTCGTAGGCAAGCGACGGCTGGCGCGTGTCCAGCGGCGTGGACAGACGCGCTGTATTGGTCAGTCCGAGCAGCGCATCCGCCAGCGGGTCTCCAATGCCGGCGCCGGCGCGCGCCGACGTGAATTGACCGTTAAAGTTGTAGACGCCCCTGGCGAAGTTCGTGATTCCCGTGTACTGAATGAACTGCCGCATGTTTCCTCCGAAGCGAAGCGAGTGCTTGCCGGCGTTCCAGTTGAAGGCCTCGACAAGTTGGCGAATATCGTTCTTACGCGGGTCCGGAGCGAAACTCCGATCGCCCAATGCGGCGTAGCCTATCAGCGCGAAGTTCGGCAACCCATTGATATCCGGGCGATCGAAGGATCCCTTGAAGCCAAACTCCTTCCAGAGCTGTGTCCGCGTCGGTGTGTCGATGGCGCCGATGAGTCGCGAGTAGGAGAGGCGGGCTTCGTTGACCATGCGACCGTTGGCGAAAACATGGGTCCAGTTCAAAACGCCCGAATGCGCCACTGATGTTCGGACGGCAGTGTCTCCGCCGCTGGCCGGAAGGGGCAGGGTGCCTGGCTCCAGGCGGTAGTAGTTGTTGTCTGAATACCGAACGAACAAGCTGTCCCGATCTTTCACGCGCCAGTCAAAGCGGCTGTCGAACTGGCGGTCGTCCAGATTGCGCGGCGCATTGAAGATGAAGTTCTGCACGCCCACTCGATTCGGTTCCGGGTAGAGCTTAATCATTCGGAGGGCGACCGGATCCATGCGGGAGGCGGGAATTGTGTTGCCAGGAAAGGCCACTCGCTGGCCGGAGCCGTCTTGTGTTGCAGGATCGAAGATCGCCGCTGGGCTCAATGCGCCGCCAACCGCCGCCGCAGCCGGGACCCGGCTTAATCGTGTGAGCTTTTCCCGGATGTACGTTCCCTGATAGCTGGCGAAGGCGAACATCCGGTTGCGGATGATCGGGCCGCCGAGGGTGCCTCCGAACTGATTCTGGCGGTATGGCGGCTTGTTCCTGCCGCTATTGAAGAAGTTGTTCGCGTCGAGTTTGTCGTTTCGGAGGAATTCAAAAAGCGTTCCGTGAAATTGGTTCGTGCCGCTCTTGGTGGTGACCTGAACGACGGCGCCGCCGCCGCGGCCGAACTCGGCGCTGAAGTTGTGGGTCTCGATTCTGAATTCCTGAATGGCGTCCACCGACGGCTTGACGACCTGATTGGAAGCGGTGACGACTCCGGTGAAGTAATTGGTGTTGTCGGCGCCGTCGAGCACGAACTGGTTTTGGAACATATTGGCTCCGTTGACGGAGAAGGAGTCTTCGACGAAGTTCCGTGCCCTTGAGGGCAGCACACCGGGCGAGAGCATTGCGAGGCGCTGATAGTTGCGGCCGTTGAGCGGCATTTGGGTGATCGTTGTGTTCTCGACGACTTGACCGAGCGAGGAGGTCTCCGCCTCGAGTACCGCCAGTTCGGATTTCACTTCGATAACTTCGTTTACGGTTCCCACTTTCAGGGTCACGTCGAGCTTGGCGCGGGCACCGGCGCTGAGACTGATGCCGGGAAAGCGGACGCCCTGGAAGCCGTCCCGGCTTACCGTCACGGCGTAGAGCCCGATGGAAAGCGCGGGTACGACGTAGACTCCAGTGTCGTTACTAGTCGCCTTGCTCGTTAAGCCGGTTGCCTGGTTTGTCGCCGTGACTTGCGCGTTTGGAATGGCGGCACCGGAGCCGTCGATCACGATTCCGGTAATCGTAGCCGTATCTGTTTGGGAGAAGGCCATCGCGCCGAACAAGAGGGTGAAACAAATGATTCGAAGCATAGCGCAAATGGTATCAGCATTAGGACTTCCTTTCCTGGAGCCGTTTCCATTCCAGTTCGGAGACTTCTTCGAGGAGGCGCTGCAACTCCCGGTAGTCGCTGACGGCGTGGCGCACCCGGTCCTGCCAAGCCTTAGGGACGCAAATCTGGCGCAGCTTGCCGTCGTGACTTTGCAGCAGATAGACGGAAGGATGCGGTTCGCCGTTGGCGCAGTGGCAGTTGGGTTTGCCGCACTTGCTGGAGCGATCCGACAACGATCCGCGAAGCAACCACTCGCGCCAGAATCCCAAGGCCAGAACGCCGGCCGGATATACGGAGAACTTCTCGCTCGCCAAGAGCTTTCCGGCAGGCGGGAAACCCGCCTGGATCTTCGGTTCGAAGTGTTTAACGCCTTCAACCGATCACGGTTTTCCACCGGAGCCACCAATATCGAAAGCCCCACGTTCGGCCAGGTGAATGCGACGGTGAACCAGCCTCGCCGGATGCAGTTGGGGCTGAAGCTTTACTGGTGAGCCCGAGGGCCGCCGCTCCCTGCGGCGGTCGACTTTTGAAGCGTTTTTTTAGGCCTTGGCCGGAAAGGCCTCGCGGACGGGGGGCATGCGGTCGACGAACCCGCATTTGGTCCGCCGGAGTTCGGCAATGGTGGCCGCACGCAGACGCCGGAGCGTGGCCTGGTGCTCGGGTTTGACGGCGAGGTTGTTCAGCTCGTCGGGGTCGGCGTTGAGGTCGTAGAGTTCCTCAAGATCGGTGATGAGCGGGCGAACGTACTTGAGATTTTTCTCCCGGAAAAGGACGTACCAGGGCACGTCGTTGTGGAAGGCTCCGTTATTGGGCGGTATGTTGTTGGTGTCGGAGCCGAAAACGTCGTGGGTGGCGACCATCATGGTGGCGTGCGGCCAGTTGGCGCCGGGGTTCCGGATGAGCGGAGTGAGGTCGTGCCCGTGCATTTCCCAGGGCAGCTTCATGCCGGCGGCGCGGAAGATGGTGGGGACGATATCGACGCCGCTGACGGGCGTCTCGCACACCTTTCCTTCGGGGACGCGGCCGGGCTGGGAGAAGATCAGCGGGGAGCGGATGTTGGCGTCGTAGGGGGCGACTTTCACGCCACGGAAGCCGTGCTGGCCGAAGGCGAGGCCCTGATCGGAGGTGAAGACGATGAAAGTATTTTTGCGCTGGCCGGTCTCCTCGAGCACGGCCAGCAGCTTACCGACGGCTTCATCGAGCGCCATCACGCACTGGTGATACTGGCGGACCCAGAAGTTCAGCGACTTGCCGCCCGACATCGGCGTACCGTCCGGCCCTTTCTCCCAGGCCTTGATCTTTTGCGCCCAGTCCGGCTTGCCGGGGCGCGGCGAATAGATGTCCTTTGGCGTATCGAAGTCGATGCCGGCCAGTTCCTGCAGATGGCGCTGCGCGGGTTGAAAGGGGCTGTGGACACCGCCGTAGCAGAGCCAGAGATAGTAGGGTTTGTCCTTGTCGCGACCGTTGCCCCGGATGTAATCGACGGCCCAATCGGTGTACTGGTCGACGGAGTAGCGTTCGAGAATCTCCGTTTTGCCGCCCTGGTAGGTGATGGGTTGATTGTAGTAATAGTTCTGGTGGTTTTCGGGGTGGGCTGGGCGGTTCCAGACGAGCTGGAAGTCCCAGTCGCGACCGTAGCCGGTGTCGGTTCCGGTGTGCCATTTGCCGATGTGGGCGGTGTGGTAGCCGTTGGCACGGAAGACCTTGGGCCAGAAGGGGCACTTGGCGGGGTCGTAGGTGCCGCCGGGGTATGGTTCGACGGCGCGCATGGATTCGACGCCATGCTGATGGTGGCCCGTCAGCATGACGGCGCGCGAGGGCATGCACCAGGCGGCGTTGTAGGCGGCGGTGAAGCGGACGCCCTGGGAGGCGAGCTTATCGAAGTTCGGAGTCTTGACCCAAGGGTAGGCTTCCTTGTAGCAGCTGAGAGTGCGGTGGGAGTGGTCGTCGGTAAAGATGTAGAGGATGTTGGGGCGGTCGGGGGTGGCGGCACCGCGGGCTTGCGGCGCGGCGAGGGCGGAAAGGGCGCCAAAGCCGAAGGCTTCTCGACGGGAAAGGTTCGGGTGGGCAGGCATCGTGGCTCCTTGGCGGATGGTAGGAGCGATATTATCACAAAAGCGGGCCCGCTTTTGCGAATTTCGAAGGAGGATTTCGAAGGAGGTGCCGTAATGCGGGACGGGGCGAGACACGGCGTCCGGGCGCGGGCAGGGAAGGGGTAGACCCAACAGTCGTGTCACCAGCCGCCATTTCGGGGCGACAGGCGCTGTCGGAAAACACTTGTTTCCCGACACCCAAACGAGTGTTGCCAAAAACGCGGCTCAAATCCCTCCAAGAACAAGCGGAAAACCCTGTCGGAAAGTCCCGCCTGCGGAGGGCCGGGCTCCCGATCCTCCCGAACCCCTATCGTCATCTCGACCGTTCAGAGAACTGAACGGCTTAAACCTGTGTCCGGTTCCAAAGCGCCTCAAACCCCTATTAGGCTATTTTTGCCCAACGCCTCGAAAAGGTAAAATTGGCATCGAGAAACTTCACCCCCAACCTGCAAGCCATTGATTTATAACGTTTGGCTAAATCGAACTTAGCGGGCAAATCTGATTGGCGTCTGCTCTCGTGGTTTTCGCTAACTCTATCATTCTATTGATAGTGTATGGGCACTTTTACCTTTTCGAGGCGTTGGGCAAAAATAGCCCTGTTACTCCTCGCCGGCATGTGATAGCATCCCCGAGGTCTCCTAATGCGCCCGTTCCTCCTCGCGTTCCTCCTCTTGCCGTCCCTAGCTTGGGGTCAAGCCGTCTCAGGCACCATCTTCGGTGTCGTCCACGACCCCTCTGACGCCGCTGTCGCTGGCGCCCGGATTACCGTCCGCAACGCGGGAACCAATTACTCCCGCGCCACGATAACCTCCGCTGAAGGAGACTACCGCTTCCCATCCCTCCCACTCGGCTCCTACACCGTGATCGTGGAGCAACCCGGCTTCGGCCAGTTCACTCAGGAAGGAATCACCCTCCAGGTCGACCAGCAACTCCGCGTCGATGTCACCCTCCGCGTCGGCAATGTCTCTGAAAAAATCGTCGTCTCCGGCGAAGCTCCGCTCATCAACACCACCAACGCCGAGACCGCCGAAACCGTCGAGCGCACCCGCATCGAACAGCTCCCTTTGAACGGCCGCAACTTCGTCCAACTCATCCAACTCACCACCGGCACTAACACCGGTTCTGCCGGCGATCAGCAGAGCAACCTCGTCATCAACCACTTCCGCGGCTCTGCCTTCTTCTCCGCCAACGGTATGCGCACCTGGTACAACAACTACATCCTCGACGGCGTCAATAACAACGAAAGCGCCTGGAACTCCGGCGGCATCATCATCCTCCCCGTCGTCGACGCCATCCAGGAGTTCAAAGTCTCCACCGGCAATTTCTCCTCCGAATTCGGCCGCGCGGCCGGAGGCGTCGTCAATGTCCAAACCCGTGCCGGCACCAATGACTATCACGGCAACCTCTTCGAGTTCTTCCGTAATTCCGCCCTCGACGCCAATGACTTCTTCAACAACGCCAGCCGCGCCGTTCGTCCGCCCTTCCGCCAAAACCAGTTCGGCGGCACCTTCGGTGGCCCCATCCGTCGCAACAAACTCTTCTTCTTTGCCGACTATCAAGGCACCCGCCAAGTCCGCGGAACTACCTATCTCGCCAGCGTCGCCACCGACGCCATGCGCCAGGGCGACTTCTCCAGCTCCCGCCTCGGCGTCGTCTATGACCCATCCACCACCCGCGCCCAAGGCGCTGCCGTCACTCGCGATCCGTTCCCCAGCCGCCAAGTCCCGCTGACCCGCATGGACCCCGCGTCTCTCCGCTATCTCGATCTCATGCCCCGTGCCAACACCGGCGGCGACGCCATCGCCCTCAACTTCATCAACAACCCCAAATGGACCCGCCAAGGCAACCAGGGCGACATCCGCATGGATTACAACTACGGCGCCAAAGGCACCATCTTCGGCCGCTACTCCGTTGACCGCGCAGGCCAGGAATTCCCCAACGACCTCACCACTGCCCAAAATCCCTTCGGCGGCGGAGGCCGCGCTAACGTCATTGACCTCCAGGCGCAGAGCGCCGTTATCAACGGCACTTACCTCGCCACCCCCGCCCTCGTCCTCGAAGGCCGCCTCGGCTTCAATCGATATAACTTCCTCGGCCTCCCCGTCGGCGCCGATAATCCCCTTATCGAAAAATTGAAACTCCCCGGCTCCCACATCGCCGAAAACGCACGCTCCATCACAGCAGTCGCCATCACCGGCCTCACCGCCTTCGGCCCCACCACCGGCGTTCCCAACTCCTCCATCCAGAACCTGTTCCAATGGGTCTTCAATGCGTCTCTCACCAAGGGCCGCCACAACTTTCGCACCGGACTCGACGCTCGCCGCCACCAGCGCAACAATTACTTCATCTCCGCCCAACCCACCGGCCAGTTCAGCTTTTCGCCCAATTTTACCAGCCAAACCGGCATCAGCGGCGGCGGCGTTGGCTTCGCCGGCTTCCTCCTCGGCGTCCCCGATTCCATCACTCGTGGCGTCGTCAACGGCCGCACCGGTCGCCGTAACACCGAATGGGGCCTCTATCTGCAGGATGACTTCAAAATCTCAAATAGCCTCTCACTAAGTTATGGCGTTCGCTATGAACTCTATGCCCCCTGGTTCGAAGTCGCTGACCGCATGAGCGCCCTCGATCTCTCCACTGGCCGCGTCGTGTTTGCCGGCGCTGACAACAAGTTCGGCCGCGCCCTCCGCAAAACGGATTGGAATAACTTCGCCCCCCGCCTCGGCATTGCCTGGCACATGCCCTCCTCGCCGAAACTCGTCGTCCGCGCCGGCTACGGCATTTCCTACGTCGAGGAGTTCGGCGGCAACGGTACCAACCCCATTCAGAACCCGCCAGGCTCCACCACCCAGCTACTCGTCTATTCCACCACCGCTCTGCCCACCGTGCGCTTCTCCCAGGGCATTCCCATCCCCGCGCCAGTCAACGTCGCCAACCCTTCCGGCCTTTACCGCCAAATCGCCTATGACTCCGCCGCCGCCTATGCCCAAAACTGGGACTTAAGCCTCCAGCGCGAGTTCGCCCAAAATTGGCTCATTGATGCCGCCTACGTGGGCAGCAAGGGCACGAACCTCCTCGAAATTATTGACCCCAATCAACCCATCCCCGGCTCCACGCCCGTCGCCACTCGCCGCCCCCTCTTCGCCCTCGCGCCTAACGTCACCACCGCCGTTGGCGCCAGTATCGGTAACTCTACTTACCACTCGTTCCAGCTTAAGGTCCAGAAGCGGCTCGCCAAAGGCTTCTACGTCCTCGGGTCTTACACAAAGGCTAAAGTCATCGGCAGCATCGATTCCAATTTTTCCAATGCCGTTCCCGGCGTTGGCTCCTTCGGCATGGCCCAGAACGCGCTCGACCGCCGCGCCGAACGCAGCCTCTCTGATACGGACGTACCGCAGCGCCTCGTCGTCAGTTACGGTTGGCAGTTACCCTTCTTCGCCAGGAATCGTTTCCTCGGCGGTTGGCAGATCAGCGGGATCACCACCCTCTCGGCCGGTAACCCATTCGACATCATCAACCAGCCTTCTACGTTGAATAACGGCGGCTCCCAACGCCCGGACCGCATCGCCGATGGACGCATTACAAACTGGACCATTGATCGTTACTTTGACATCGCCGCCTTCCGCTCTCCCGCCCCATTTACTTACGGCAATGCCGGTCGCAACATACTTCGCGGCCCAGGCGTCAAGACCTGGGACCTGTCCGTCATCAAGGACACCAAACTCACCGAACGCCTCCGTCTGCAGTGGCGAACCGACATGTTTAACGCCGCCAACACCCCCCAATTCAACTCCCCTGGCAACACCATCGGCACTCCCCAGGCCGGTCGCATCAGTTCTACCCGCTTTGCCACCAACCGCCAAATTCAGTTTGTAATGAAGCTGTTCTTTTAGCGGTCGCGTGGATGACTTACTCCCGCCAATCGCCGTGCCTCACCAGTGGCTGCTCATGTGCGGAGGGTAGATCGTTCGAGAGACAGGATTCTGCGCCGCCAGTTCCAACCTCAGTAGCTCAGCCACAGAGCGAATGCCTGTTGCATACTCAGCCGCCTCTCGCATCACGCGCCGCAGCGTCCGATATACTCATGGGCATGAAATCGCTCTTCCTCTATGGGGTATCGCTTTCGCTTCTGGCGCAAGTGGACACCGGCAATATCAGCGGGACTGTAAGGGATGCGGGGGGAGCGGTGATTGCCCGCGCCAAGGTGGGGCTGCGAAATTCCGCCACAGGGATCCGGTTGGGGGTTGTGACCAACGGGGAAGGGATCTATGTTTCGCCGCCGCTGCGGGCAGGCGATTATGTGGTGGAAGTGGAGGCTACCGGGTTTGACCGGGCGGCACGGAGCGTGGAGCTAACGGTGAGCCAACGGGTGAGCGTTAACTTTGAGATGAAAGTGGGGTCGGTGACCACGTCGGTGGACGTGCAGGCGACGGCCTCCGTGCTGCAGACGGAATCGGCGACGCTCTCCAATTTGCGCACCGAACGGCAGATCAAGGATTTGCCGTTGAATGGAAGAAATTTCGCCAATCTGATCGGACTGGCGCCGGGCGCGATGCCGGCACAAACGCAGACCCTGGGATCGCCGATCACGATGAAGCGAGGCGTGACAGGATTCGCGCTGAACGGCCAACGGTTCCAGGACAACAACTTCCTGCTGGACGGAATCAACAACAACGAAAACCACAACGGGCTGGGCATTCTGATCTTTCCGCCGGTGGAGGCGGTCGAGGAGTTCCGCATCGAAAGCTCGGTGGCGAACGCCCAATTCGGCCGCGGGGGCGGCGGGACGGTGAACCTGACGTTCAAGTCCGGGGGGCGCGACTACCATGGCGGAATGTTTCACTTTCTTCGCAACTCGGCATTGGACGCGCGCAATTTCTTCGATGGCGCGGCGGCCCAGAAGCCGCCATTCAAGATGAACCAATTCGGCGGCTACATCGGTGGCAGAGTGAACCCGAAGGCCAAGGACCCCAAGACGTTCTTCTTTGCCGATTATCAAGGCGGGAGAGTGCGGCAGGCGCAAACGTACGTGAGCAATGTGCCGATCGCCGCGTTCCGGACGGGCGACTTTTCCCGCGCGGCGCAGCGCGTGTTTGATCCGCTGACGCAGCGGACGCTCGCCGACGGCCGCTTCGAGCGCCTGCAGTTTCCGGGCAACCAGGTACCAGCGGCGCGGCGGGACCGGACGGGGCAAAATATACTGAACCTCTACCCGGTTCCGAATCTGGGCGACGGGCTGGCGAACAATTTCATCAACAACCCGGTGCGGTCGCAGAACGACAACGCGGTGGATGTGAAGATCGACCATCACTTTTCGCCGGGCGACCTGGGATGGATGCGCGTGAGCTGGGGCAACAACGACTTGAACGAGCCGAGCTTCCTGCCGGCACCGGCGATCGGCAACGGGCCGGGCGTGCCGGGACTGAATACGCAACCGGTAATGCAAGTGGTATTGTCGGAAACTCACACGTTTTCTCCGTCGGCGTTTAATGAGGCGCGGTTCGGGTTCACGCGGCTGAACCTGGAGTCGTTCAACGCGAATTTCGGCCGGAATGTATCCGAGGAGATCGGCGTGCGCGGGGCCAATGTGGCGGGCGATCCGTTGACTTCGGGATTGACGATTTTTTCGATCAACGGGCTGCAGGCGCTGGGCGATAACGGGTTCTCTCCGGCGGTGATCGTGAGCGAGAACCTGCAATGGAACGACAACGTGACGCTGGTGCGGGGCAAGCACACGATCAAGTTTGGAGCGGAGGTGCAGCGTAGGCGTTATAACGCATTCCAGTCGAATGTACTGCGGGGGACGATGGCGTTCGGCACCAATTACACGTCGAATCCGGCGGCGCCGGGCGGGACGGGCCTGGGCGCGGCTGAAGTGATCCTGGGAAAACCGGCGAGCGGGTCCATCCGGTTCCTGACCGGCACGCGCGGGTTTCGGCGGACGGAAACGTTTCTTTACGTCCAGGACGACTACAAGGCTTCTGACCGCCTGACCTTTAACTTCGGCGTGCGATGGGAGGATTATCTGGGCTGGCCGTGGACAGAGGTGAACAACCGGATGTACCAGTTTGTTCCCGAATCGCAGGACGTGGTGCAGGTTGGCACGGGAGGGCTATCGAGGACGGGCGCGGGCGGTGACCACAATAACTTCGGGCCGCGATTCGGATTCGCCTACCGGCTTGGGGAAAAGACAGTGGTGCGGTCCGGCTACGGGATGTTTTATTCGGCGCCCACGCTGGACATAACGCGCAACATGGCGGCCAATCCGCCCGAATTCGTCGTCTTCGAGTTTCTGAACAACCAGTTCAATTTTCCGGGTGCGAGGGCGGTTTCGGCGGGATTCGACCGGCCCGCGGCAGGGAATTTGAACGGGGCCCCGCTCAATGCCGTGCAGCGCGGGATTCGGATGCCCTATACGCAGCAATGGAATTTCTCGATTCAGAGGCAGCTCCCGGGCAACTGGAACCTGACTACGGCGTATGTGGGGACAAAGGGAACGAAGCTGAATTCGCAGCCGGACATCAACCGGCCGGTCCCTGGCACCACGGCCATCGCGCTGCGGCGACCGTATCCCCGGTTCACGTCGATCCAGGAGGTGCAGCACCGGCAGAGTTCGAGCTATCACGGGCTGCAGGCGAGCGCGGAACGGCGGTTCGGCAAGGGCATGAATTTTCTGGCGGCGTACACGTACTCGCACGCCATCGATGAGAACTCGGGGCCGTTCAACATCCCGATGGACGTGCGCGACTTCCAGCGCGACCGGGGAAACGCCGACTTCGACGTGCGCCAGCGGCTGGTGCTGAGCTGGACGTGGCAGATTCCGGTGAAGCTGAGCGGGGCGATGCAGCAGGCGCTGGGGGGGTGGCAGACGAACGGCATTTTGAGCCTGTACGACGGATTGCCGTTTTCGGTGAATTCGGCGACGGACACGTTGAATATCGGATCGGGGACGCGAGCGGACCGGTTGCGGGACGGGGCGCTTCCGGCCAGCGAACGCAACCTCAATCGCTGGTTCGACGTGACGGCGTTCGGGGCGCCGGGACCGCAGCTTTTCGGAAGCGGCGGGCGCAACATTCTGCGCGGGCCCGGGACCAAGCAACTCGACTTTTCGCTGTTCAAGAATTTTCAGTTTTCGCAGGACAGCGTGCGTCGATTCCAGTTTCGGGCGGAGTTTTTCAACCTTTCCAACACGCCGCAGTTCAACAACCCGAACGCGACGGTGGGAGCGGCGGGGGCCGGGACAATACGATCGGCAGGCGCGCCGTTGACTTTCCAGCGGACTTCCCGGCAGATACAGTTGGCTTTGAAGTTCTATTTTTGAGGCGCCCCCCCCAGAAACCTGCAATTCGGATTGAAAGCGATATTCTAAAAGGCCCACAATTCCATATGCCCATCACCCGACGTTCTCTGCTATCCACCACCGCACTCGCCGCGCCTACGCTGTTGCTGGCGCAAAAGTCCGCGCCCGAAAGGCCGAATGTGCTCTTCATCGCCGCCGATGACATGAACAACGCCCTCGGCTGCTACGGCCACCCCATCGTCAAATCCCCGAATCTCGATCGCCTCGCCGCCTCCGGTGTCCGCTTCGACCGCGCCTACTGCCAGTACCCCGTCTGCGGCCCCAGCCGTGCTTCTCTGCTCACCGGCTTGCGCCCGGATTCCACGCATATATTCGAGAACAATATCTCCGTCCGCGACAAACTGCCCGACGTCGTCACACTGCCCCAAATGTTCCGCAACAACGGCTATCAGTCCGTCCGCGCCGGCAAGATGTATCACATGGATGTGCCCGGCTCCGTCGGCACCAACAAGTGGGACGACCCGCCCAGTTGGGACGTCTCCATCAGCCCTCCCGGCAAAGAGCAACACACCGTCGGCAAGGGCCGCAATGTCGTCGGGGGCAAGGGCAACAACCGTTGGGACGCCATCGCGTTTCAAGGCGAAGGCAAGGATCAAGCCGACGACCGCGCCACCGAAATCGCCATCGAGACCATGAATAAACATAAGGACGGCTCCTGGTTCCTCGGCCTTGGCTACCTCCGTCCGCATCTGCCCCATGTCGCGCCCGAACGCTTCTTCGACCTCTATCCTCTCAGCAACATCCACCCCGTCGTCAATCCAGCCAATGATCTCGACGACATTCCCCGCGCCAGCGAAATCACCATCAACACGCGCGCCAACGACATGGGCATGAACGAGAACGATAAGAAGGAGGCCATCCGCGCCTACTACGCTTCGGTCTCCTACATGGATTGGCAGGTCGGCCGCGTACTCGCCTCCCTCGACAAACTCAACCTCCGCCGCAAAACTATCATCGTCTTCTGGGGCGACCACGGCTGGCACCTCGGCGAGCACTTCCGCTGGCACAAACGCAGCCTCTTTGAAGAGTCCATGCGCGCCCCGCTCCTCCTCTCCGCCCCCGGCCGCAAAGGAAACGGCAAGTCCACCCGATCGCTGGTCGAGTTCGTAGACATCTTCCCCACCCTCGCCCAGTTAGCTGGCCAGACGCCCCCGACAAATCTCGAAGGCCAAAGCTTGGTCCCATTACTCGATAACCCCTCCCGCCCCTGGAAGTCCGCCGCCTTCAGCGTCGTCACAGCCCCCAACGGCATCATGGGCCGCTGCGCCCTCACCGGCAAATACCGCTATGTCCGTTGGACCGGCCCCTACCCCGACGAAGAACTCTACAACCACGAGACCGACCCCAAGGAATACACCAACCTTGCCAAACTCCCCCAACAGGCCGCCCTGCTCAACCAAATGCGCACCGTGCTCGACGCAGGCTGGCAAGCGGCTAAAACGAAGGTCTAAGTAGGGCAACGACGGACCCTACTCACAAGGCTGAAAAATCTCCTCAATCCGCATCTCAAACAGACCGGCTAACTTGAACGCCGGTCGCTCCGCCAGAGCCGCCTGCGACCATTCCCGCTCTGCCCGCAACACACGCAAACGGTTCTTCATAGATACCTGCGGCTGAAATAAAACTGCCCCATCGACATGGCAATAATCGGCAGCAAAAGCGCCATGTTGTCCGATAGCG
>Ga0163144_10016709_pt1 | contig 15017 bp, 13 predicted proteins | sample OliLak19BULKMAT1_FD_123175 | JGI IMG/M metagenome (GOLD analysis project Ga0163144, IMG submission 123175) | Freshwater microbial mat bacterial communities from Lake Vanda, McMurdo Dry Valleys, Antarctica - Oligotrophic Lake LV.19.BULKMAT1 | ecosystem: Environmental > Aquatic > Freshwater >... | reverse complement strand
CGCCCACGCCCCGGACATCGCGGATGCCGGCTTGGGCACCGGCAATAACTCCGTCCTGCCCGCCGGCTTCGGCGCCTTCTCCGTCCTGATGTCCGATCGCCACCGATAAAGTGTGTATACCGACCACCCCGTCGCCACCGCCATCTCTTCCACCTTCTTCCCGGTGGCCGCCCACTCCGCCACGATTCGCTCGCGCTCACCTGGCTCTGGGCTCCTGTGTCCTCTCGCTTTGCTCTTCCCGCTTCCGCTTTCCGTTATCGTTGGGTTCATCCTGACCACTCTACTTGTTTCCTTTTTTCTCCGCTACCTGTACTCGCGCGGTCGCTTACGCTTTTTGCATGAAGGGTTCCTGAACGCGGCGCATGCCCACCACAAGCCCTATGCGGCAACGACCCTGCGCTTGCCGGACCACATAACCGGTACCGCGGGCCGGATGAGGGAACCACCCGGCATTTAACTTTCTGTCCGCAAGGAGCGGCCAGGCCGCTCCATCCTCAGTCGTTCGGGTCCGGCTCGAAAGCCTCGTCACCCCACGTCGCCGTCCCCATCACGGGGCCCGGGGGGGCAACGTCAGGCGCGTTGATCGTCGGCAGCCATCCGGCCAGGGCGGCCTTGGCGGAAGCGAAACGGGAATCGGCCGCGAGATTTCTCCATTCATACGGATCGGCCTGGTGATCGTAGAGCTCTTCCGCCCCGTTCCGGTACCGGATGTAACGATACCGGTCGTCGCGCAAACTGTGGTTGCCCCGGCCATAGGTCGACAGCACCGGCTCCCCGCGAGACTGCTCCCTGCCTGCGAGAATTTCGGTCAAGACCACTCCATCCAAGGCGTGAGTCTCGGGTGCCGGCAGGCCGCAGAGCGCGTTGAGGGTCGGAAAAATATCGAGCAGGCTCACCGGACTCGTCCTTTTCTGCACCGGCTGGCCCGGCGCCGAGATGGCGAACACCACCCGGCAGGTCTGCTCCCACAGGGCGAATTTCAGGAAATGGTTTTTTTCGCCCAGATGGTAGCCATTGTCACCCGCGAACACGACGATCGTGTTGTTGCGATGCGGGCTTTGCTCCAGCGCATCGAGCACCCGCCCAATCTGCTCGTCAATGTAAGCGGTCGCCGCGTAGACGGCCTGGATCTTCTTCTTCCACATTCCGGCCGCCACGACTTCGGCGAACTCACCGCGATTGGTGGCGATCCAGCGGCCCGGCTTCGGGAGGTCTTCCAAGTCGTCGGCCCGGTAACCCGGGGGAATCTGGATTTGGTCCAGCGGAAACATGTCATAATAGCGCTTGGCCACGGTATGAGGTCCGTGCGGCCGGTAGAATCCGCAGATCATGAAGAAGGGCTGGTCATGCTCCGCGCGCAGAATCCCAATGGTCCGGTTCGCCTGTTCGGTGTCCTGCTGGAGCTTGGCCGGATCGTCGCGATCCCAGTCGTCCGGCAGCACGCCCCAGGTCCAGCCTGCGGTCGCCCGTCCTGGGATCTTGTGCACCGATCCGGGGATGATGTGGGTCATCAAATCGCTCTCCGGATGGGTCACATCCTTGGGATCGTTCAGCATCTTGTAATATCCGGGCGTAAAGTCGCCAATATCATCCGCCACAAAGGTGTTGTGGCCGATCTTGCCGTAACCGGCGGTGAGGTAGCCGTTCTTTTTGAAGTGCCCCGGCAAATTGGTCACCTTCGCGATGAACGTGGAGGCCCTCCGGTAGGCCTGACTGTTGTAATACACCCCGGAGCGCGAGGAACGAACCCCGGTCAGGATCGCGGTGCGCGAGGCACAGCACACGGGGGCATCGTTGTATCCATTCGCGAACCAGGTGCCCCGGGCCGCAATCCGCTGCATGTTCGGCGTGTGAACGGGACCGGGCTGGTTCACGTCCATCGCATTGAAAGGATGGTCGTCGATCATGATGATCAGTACATTGGGACGTTTCGCCGCGGAGGCGGCATCCGTGCGCGCTGGCGCCCAAAGCGCAAACGCCGCCAAGCCGCAACACAGGACGCGGGCCATCCGGAAAATGGCCGGGGAATCGAGAACGGGGATGATGCCGGGGGTATTTGCGCTCATGCGGTGAATCTCCAGCGAAGCGGCAAAATCACGCAATCACCGAAACGGATCCGCCTCGCCGCCTTGTTTTTGGCAACCCGCCGAGACGGGAATCCTCGATTCGTACCGGAACTCAGCCACCTAAAATCAACGAAACCCATCCTCGGATTTCCGAGCCACGCTTTTGCACCGAGCGGTCTCCCAATCGAGAGCCCGGGCATGCACCCTGTCGGCCATCGGAAACGCAGCTTTCGCTTGGAGGGGCGAGCAAGCCAAACGACTCAGATCTTGGGGTTTGAGCGAACCCATGGGGTCAGGGCTACGGTTTCGGCTACCTGCTGCGGCTCCAACTCGAATCGGAGCCGCTGCGCGGCGACGGGAAATTCCAGCAGTTGATGAAGGAAGCCGAAGCCCGCGCCGACGCGCAGCCGCGGACAAAGAAAATCTGAAGGAGCCGGGGACCATGGGCCCGCGCATGGTATTGACAGATGCAGCAGCTGTTAATACCGGTGGGACATGCCCATCCTGACGCTCAAGATTTCGCCGGCGACCGCCGTGCGCGTCGAGCGGATGGCGTCTCGCCGCCGGCTCTCCAAATCGGCGTTGGTCCGCGAGGCCCTTGAGGAGAAATTGAGGGAATCAGCGGAGTCGCCGACCCTGTACGACGCGATGAGACCCACCCTGGGGGTTGTGGACAGCGGGGTACGTGATCTGGGGCACAATCCCAAATACTTGGCGGGCTTTGGGCGCAAATGACGGTGATCCTCGCCGACACCGGGGTGTTGGTCGCGCTACTCGATCGGCGGGAGAAGTTTCATGCCTGGGCGGTGGAACAAACACAAACCCTGCATCCGCCGCTGTTGCTGTGTGAGGCGGTGCTGGCCGAACTGCTTTTTCTGGTCGCCGATCTGCCGGGTGGCAGGGCGGCCGTGAGCCACAATTTGCACCACGGAAACTGGCGGTTGCATTTCTCCCTCGGGGCGGAGCGGGAGCGCGTTTTTTCGCTCCTTGAAATCTACGCGGACCAGCCCATGTCGCTCGCTGATGGTTGCCTCGTGCGGATGGCTGAATTGAATGCCGGAGCCAGTGTTTTCACCTTGGACCGGCATTTTCGGGTCTATCGCAAAAACCGGAGGCAACACATTCCGCTGATCGCCCCGGACGAAATCTGATCCGCTGCCTCGCGGCAACAACTCGCCTCCGGCGGGTGAACGCTCAACGGTCAAGTGATTAAACCGCATCCAACCTGACCCCATGGATCGATCTTTCCGGTGAAGCGGAGGATTGAGCGGTTCACGAGAACGTCTTCCCCGCAGCGATTGTCAGTCAGAAGCAGGGCGCGGGTTGGCTGGGTTTGCTTGACTCCACCGCGCAATCCAGCAAACTTTATTCTATGGCAGCCACGACCATGATCGACCAAGTCATTCCCAGCGTCATCAAAGATGCCGCCGAGCGGGGCACCGACTTCGAAACCGTCTACAAGGTCGTGGTTCGTGCGCTCGCGGAAGCATTCCCATCGTCTGGGGCTCAGTACGCTGCGGCGGGGCTTGCCGGTCGCAGGTCCCTGATGCAGCGCGAAGGCGGGTGCGTGGACGCAAAAGCCGCTGCCGTCCTGTATGCTGGCGCGCACACGACCAAGGCCGCCCATCCCGAAACGGTGCGGAAGGCTGCGCGCGAGCAACGCCTGATTTCGATGAAAGACGGCTTGGGTGAGATCCTCTTTCCTCTCTGGCAGTTCAAAGTCGAAGAGGGCGGGGTGCTTCCTGGGCTGGCGCGCGTACTCAAACAATTGGCCCTTCGTCCCGGTCATTCCGAGATCACGCCTTTCGTATTCTTCCTCCAACCTCACCGCCGACTTGGTACATCGCCGCTGGCGGCGTTGCGCGCCGGTAAGGTGAACGAAGTCCTCGAAGCGGTTAATGAATACAACGATTGATGACGGCCTCGCCCCACGATCGCGAACCGCGCAAGGTTCCCGTTCAGGTCACCTTTAATCAGCGGACCTTGGAGACGGCGTCACTGCCGCCGGGGGACTGGTTCAATCTGCGCTGGCTCAAAGACGCGAAACGCGAGCGGCTGTTTTTTGCGTCGCTGTCGGGCCGGTTCACACCGGGCGGAAGAAAGGTTCCGTCCCTCTACCTGAGCCCGTCCCTGCGAACTTCCTTTCGGGAACTGTACGGGGATCGGATCGCAATGGCAGAGGCCGAGGACGCCACGCCCATCATTGAGGCGAAAGATCTCTCCGAACGGACGTTTATCGAAATCAAGTCGCCGGAACTTTTGTTGGTGGATCTGACCACAGGGTATGGGCTGGAAGCGGTGGGCATCGATGTTGGAACGGCGAATCACCCCGTTATCGATCACCCCAGAGCGTGGGCTCAGGCGATTTTCGATCATCCGATCAATGCGGACGGCATCCATTACGAGAGCCGCCACACGAAGGAGCATTGTGTCGTGGTCTGGCAACGTATCTCCACTCACAGCCACGACCTCTCGAATCCGCTCTCTTTGGGTTCGCAGGGTACGCTTTCGCTCGACGGGCACATCGAGCTGTTCGGAACGAAACTGCTGGTCGCTTCTTGATCGCGGGGGGGCCGGGCCCGAATTTCCTTTGCTTCCCCTTCCTTCCCCGACGTTCGCTGGCGAAACGCCTCGCCGTGTCCAACGTAACGACCCTGCCCGCCTCCTTCCGCCGGTCACCGACTGGCGCACCACCGACGCCGACGAAATCCTCAAGGGGGGAGCAGCAAGAGGGTCAGGTCTTACTCTTTAACCAAAAGCAAGACAGAATGCGCAGTCGCGAGCGCGACTGCGCTGGGGAGGGGACGTAAGAGCTCCCGGTGCGAGAGCCGCGTCAGTCGAGTCTCCGGGATCTGCACCGCTGCCTAGTGACAGGCTGGGCGGGTTAGTCGCAGGAGGACCCGCCGATCTGCGTGAGCGCCGAGCATGTCCTCGACGGCGCTGCGCGCCGAAGACGTCAAGGCTCAACTTTCGATATGTCAGTCATTCCCGCGTTAACTGGTAGGAAATTCGATTTTCAGGGGGGCGAGGCGCAGGAAAAGGGGTGAGAGTTTTTCAGCGGAATCAAACATTATGGTTTGACCCCTTTTTGACTGACCAACGATGTCCGGTCAGGAATCATATATAATTGGCGAGCCTGGCCTTGAATAGCGGGAGGGCATCGATCCACGGTGTTTTATAGCGCAGGCAATGGCGCAATAGCCGGATGAACTGACAAGTCAATATAGTGAAGCCCTGGACCATCTGCGGCGAAGGCGGCGGCGGTTGCTTGGCATTGCGTTCAGCGATCCGTTTCTCAACCTTCTCTTCGCGAATTCCGCGTTTTTCCAGACGGGCCAAAAACAGGGTGGGCAGGTTACGGACCAGAGCAATCAAGTGACTCTGTATAAGAGTGGCGGAATCGCCCACCGCCCAAGCTTTCTGTTCTTTGAGCTTGTTCTTGAAGACGTCGTACATTTTTTCGAATCTCCATTGTAAAAAGTAAAGTTCCGCGACTACGCCTGGCCGCAGGACATTGGTGGTGATGAAGATGAAGAGCTCGCCAGTTTTAGGATCCCGGTATCGAATCCGGCGTAGGAGCGCGTCACTATAGCCCACCAATTCGTCGCCCTCCACTCCGGAGTTTACGAGATCGTTCGGGTCAAATGGATTGTGTCCGTACACCGTGGGTTTCATGTTGTCTTTTCTCGGGTGATCACGATGGCCTGATCCCTGATTTTCTCCAGAACCCAATACTGGTTATCAACGTAAGCCGGATGCGCCACGATGATCGGCATCTTCAAGCGCGGCTCACCTTCGTGCCCTTTGCGCCAGTTGGCTTTGAAGACCGGCCACTCGTGCCGCTGAACCGCATCCCCCTTGAAGCGCGCCAAGGGACGTACCAATCCGGAATCGGTCTCGCCCGTTGTAGGCGGCCCCGCCGAGGCCGCGGGGATGGACATCGCGATGACAACCCGGGGGACGGAAGCGGGACCAGTCGGTCCCGTCGCGGCCTTCCCGCGTACGCGGGACCACCTACAACGGAGGCTGAATTCGTCTCCTCCGATCTCCTGGAGTGGCGGGGCCTCGAGCGGGGAAGGAAGTCCAGAGACTGTCCTTCCCGGAGAGGCGGTCGTCCTAACAACCGGCCGACGCCTTGCCCTTTCCGAGCGTGTAGGTGTCGCCGACCTTCATCAACTTGGCGTTGGTGGACGTCGCGGTGATGACGCCTGCCTCGATGACCGTGATCTTGGCGCCGCGAAGGATGAGCTTGCCATCCGCGGCAGTCGCCCGGAGGTATCCGCCCTTCTTGGCCCAGACGGGCAGTTCTCCAGCGACTGCGATCTTTACAGTGTTGCCGTCGATGGTGACGACTTTTCCGGTGAGTGCGGACTCCTCCGCCGCGAGGGCGTAGATGAAGCCGAAGGCGAACAGCACGAGGGAGGCGATGAATTTTTTAGACATGGGATGGGTCCTTTCGGAGTCTGGGTTTTGTGCGGCGGCCTAGAAGGCGACCTGGAACATGCCGCGAACGTTTGTGTTTTGGGTGTAGAGATCGATCGGCTGGTTGCTGGCGTTGACGAGGCCACCCACCATGCCGGTGGGCTTGGCAAATTCGTTCCTCAGGTACTCGAGGGTGACGCGGACGTTCTGACCGTGGATATACCAGTTCACGCCAAAACCCTTCTGGGTGACGGTCTGGTCCGTGACACCGGCGAGCGCGGCGACATCGAATTTTTCATAGTAGGCGTACGGCTGGAGCCTGCCCTCCTTGCCGAAGGTCTGCGGAAGCAGGTAACCGCCACGTACATACCAACCCTCACGCTGACCGTTCACGCCACCATAGTTCGTCAGGCGGTCGCCGGGATTGAGGTTGGTGTAGTGCACATCGTCGAAGTCCGACTTGATGTACGCGGATGTCAGCGAGTAGGTGCCCATCGGAGTCGGGTACTCGAAGAGCACGTCCGCCGTGAAGTACGTGTAGTCAACGGTTTCGCTGTTGGTGACGGCACCGGCCGAAGTGACGTTCTTATAGACCGCCGCCGCCTCATACGCGCCGCCAATGCCGAATGTCAGAATCTTGAAATCGCCCAGATAGGAGCCCTCGTAACCCGAACTGGCCTCGGGGTCCCAGAGCGAGTAGTGAATGCGGCCCGTGTAGAGGAAATTTTCGGACGGCGTCTGGCTCGAATTCACCGTGGCGCCGCTGAACGGGTTGGTGGTGCGCGCGAAGCCCTCGCGGCCCTGAAAAACGCCGACCTGATAAACCGACTTTCCGTCGAGCAGCTTGCCCCAGGCGCTCACACCCATGTCGCGACTCGCCTTGAGCGGAGTCGTGCCGTAGCCGGAAAAGGACCACATGGAGCGGTCGATGCCAAGCGGATCAAAACAACCGTCGAGATTGCCACGAGTGACCGGCAGCTTGGTCAGTCCGATCTTGAAGTTCAGCCACTCGGTGTAGTTGGCGATGAAGTAGGCGTCGTGCAGCCGGATGTTGCCGTCGTTATTATCGGTATCCGCAGCAGAGAGGGAATACCCGGTGATGCCTCCCTTGGTTGTGCCGAGCGTGCTCTGGGTGTTGATCTGGAAACCGTAGTTTTCGTCAAACATGCCCGTGACGGTGAGACGAAAGCGGGCGAAGCGGAGATCCGTGCGATCGTCGAGACGGTCGTTGCCGGAACCATAATCAGTGGCCTCGGCGAGCATTTGCCCCCGCAATTGCACGCGGAGGCTGACCATGTTGGCCTCGAGGATATCGGCTTGCGCCGTGGCGGCGACCATCAGCCCCGTGAGGCAGGCGGCCGCGCCGAGTTTACTGGGAGTTATTTTCATTGGAGGGTGGTAAATTGGCCCACTAGGTGTCGGGAGAGACCCAACCGAAGCGATGGTTGGAAACTTGGCTGCCGCCCATCTCACCCTGGGCCCACGGGAGCGGGCGGTCGCCATACCCAATACTCTCATGCTCGTTTGAATGTCAGTCGATCCGAACTGACTTTTCCCCGTGACGTATCACGCGCTCCTCTAGGCACCACCACTTTTTCTAATACTGCGTCATCAGAAAACGCATTCTCCTGATGTAGTCGCTAAGGGGAGGCCACCAGCGAACCCGCGGTGACAGCCAGGGGAGTTGCGCCGCGTGACTGGGATTAGTGCGACGCGATCGCCCACCCGCTCGCTTGACCGGCGGCGACGAGGATGAAACGCAGCATCAGCCCACCGCCCAGCACGAGCACTGCCGGCAAGAGGGAGGACTCGCGCACTCTTCCCTGCGTTTGCAGAAACTGCAGCACCATGGGCAACAGCACACCTCCGCCAATGAAGCTCCAGAAAGCAATCGCCCAAGTCCCGGTCACCATCACCTGTGCGGCAGATTGATGCACCGCAGTGGAGGATCCGAGGCCGATCAGGTAGAGCGCGATAATCACCAGTTCCACCGTAAGGAAGCCATTGTCCGCGCGGGCCAGTTTCCGACTTCCGTCCGACTTGTCGTCGTGCGGTCGGATCCAATGAACCATCGCCGAGATCACAGCATCGGTGAACGCGCCATTGTCACGCTCTGCCGGCGGTCGGAAATGGGTCAGCAGATGCATCGCCGCCGCTCCCGTGGACAGCCCCGAAAAGAGGAAGAGCGGTCCCAGCAGCGCACTGTTCCAAAGCGGGCGGGCGACCATCGAGCTGAGCAGGACGCCGGTGTAAATGCCAAGCACGACCCCCAATCCCAGATTGGCGAAGCCGATCGCGTGTACCACGGACTCCCGGTTGTTCATCCACCGCGAGATTCTCTCAAGGATCGGAATCAGACGTGTCAGCCGGGGCAGTGCATTGGACAGCGTGAGCATGGCTGAGGCGACCAGCGCCGGATAGACACAAAGCAGAACCCACGAGCCCCACGACATCGGCGACGTCACCTGAAACGTCAGATAGAGGCGCCAGACGTAAAGTTTGTGCTCCAGATCGAGGAAAAGCACGAGCATGCCGAGACTGAGCAGCGCCAGGCTGAGCAATGGCGCAGTGACGTAGTGGCCTCTCGAACGTTCGTCCCAGCGGGCGCGCAGGATGTGGTAGCCCGAAAGGATCATCAGCCCGGCGACGAGGCCGCCGAGATAGAGATAGACGGGAATTTCCCAACCCCACAGATGCAGGTGTGGATCGATCTCGGGGTTGTTGCGGTAGTTGAAGTACTCGGTCATGGGGCCTCCAGATCAGGAAAGGAAAAATACGTGCGGCTTGGTCCCGGCCATCGGGAGCAGGGTGTGGTGCACCCGCGTCGCCAGCAGCCGGCTGACCTCGCTGTCCGGGTCGTCAAGGTCGCCGAAGAACATGCAGTGCGTCGGACAAACCGAGACGCAGGCGGGGTTCAGGCCCTTTTCGACACGGTGGGCGCAGAATGTGCACTTGCTGACGTAGCCCTGGGGATGAACGAAACGCGCATCGTAGGGACATGAGGCCATGCAGGCCTTGCAGCCGATGCACTTTTCCTTGGCCACCGCCACAAAGCCGCCCGGGCGCTGGTGACTCGCCCCGGTTGGGCAGGAGTAGACGCACGGCGGATTGTCGCAGTGGTTGCAGCGCTCGGAACGAATCTCGAGCCGCAAGTTGGGGAACTCTCCCTGCACGGTCTCCGTGATCCAATCGCGGCAGAAGCCGTCGGGCACGCTGTTCTCGGTCTTGCAGGCGACCACACAATTCATGCAGCCGACACAGAGCCGCGTATCGAGGACCATCGCGTAGCGCATGACTCAGGTCTCCTTTTCCAGGGTGACAAAATTGAGATTCAACGCCGTGCCGCCCATGAGCGGATCGACGGCATAGCGAGTGACGAGGTGCGACGTGCTGGCACCCTTGCCGAGCGCGCGTCGCATGCCCTTGGCCGTGTGGCCGAAGCCATGCACCATGTAGACGCAGTCGGTGCGGATGCGGTTCGTGGCCTTGATCTTCACCGGGTTGCTGAGCATGCCGTCCTGATTGCGCAGGCGAACGTGGTCGCCGCTCTTGAGGTTGCGGCGTTTGGCCTCGGCGCTGTTCAACCAGACTTCGTTCTCATTGACCACCTGCATGAGGATCGGATTGGTCTGCGTGCGGCTGAAGGTATGCACCGGCGACCGACCGAACAACAGCCGGTAGGACCCCTCGGGGCCGGCTGCCGGAGCCTGGTAGCGGGGCACCGCGTCGAAGCCGGCCTCTGCCAGTTGCTCGGAATAGAATTCGATCTTGCCCGACGGTGTGTCGAACTCCGCGGGAACGCCGTCCTCGTAATAGAGCGGCTCGCGCTCACCCAGCGCGATGCCCGTCTTCTTCAGCTCCGCGTAGTCGAGACCCGCCTCCTTCACGCGCCAGGCAAGGAATTCCTCGATGTCGTTCCACGGATAGTAGGCGCCGAGACCGAGCTTCTCCGCAAGGCGCCTCGCGATCCACCAGTTCGGTTTCTGATCGTGCGGCGCGTTGACCACGGGCTGGCGCAGCCCGACAAAGGGCTCCTTGAAGGGCCCGACATTCAGGTCATCGAACCGCTCGAGGTAAGTCGACTCAGGCAGCACCACGTCCGCCCAGCCCGCAATCTCGCTCGGCACCACGTCGACGACCACGAGCAGGTCGAGGTTCTTGATCGCGCGGATCGTCTCCTCCTGGTTTGGCAGGCTCTGCAGCAGGTTCGTTGCGTAGACTAACCAGCCCTTGATCGGGTAGGGCTGGCCGGTGATCGTCGCCTCGCGAATGCCGGTGGTGAGGGCCTCCTTGGCAAAACGATACTTGTGATCGGGATTGTCGACCTTCGGACGCACCGACTCAGGATAATCCGGATACGGATAGTCCGGCATGGCGAAGATCGAGGGCGTGTAGAAGCCGCCCTTGCGGCCCCAGCTGCCAAGCAGCGCGTTCAGCAGGGCGATCGCACGGCTGCGCTGGGTGTCGTCGCCATACCAGTTAACTCGTCGGCCCGGATGCACCAGCGTCGCCGGCCGGTGCCGCGCCATCTCACGCGCGGTCTCGCGGATGCTCTCCGCGCCCAGACCAGTCTCGGCTGAGGCCCATTCCGGGGTGCATTCCTTGATCGCTTCGCAGAATCGTTCAAACCCGTGCCCGTGCTCCGCAACGTACTCCGCATCGTACAGTTTTTCCGTCACCAGCGTATTCATCCACGCGAGCAGCAGCGCGAGATCGGTGCCGGGTTTGATCGGCAGGTAATGCTTCGCCTTGCTCGCCGCGACCGAGAAACGCGGATCGACGACGATCACCGTCGCCCCCTTTTTCAACGCCGTGGCGAATTCCTGCACCTGGGTGTTGTGCATGTTCTCACCGAGGTGTGAGCCGATCAAAACGAGACAGCGGGCGTTCTCGATGTCGGTGCGCTCCGGCGAACCGAGTCCGTCGCCAAAGGTCAGCTCGAAACCCGTGTCGCGCGGTCCACGGCACTGGGCGAACGACGGGGCGGCCGAATTGGGGGATCCATACGCCTTGAGCGTGTGTTTGAGAAACGTGCCGCCGATGCCGTGGCTGAACAGGGCGACTGACTCCGGTCCGTGCTCGGTCTTGATCCGCTTCATCCGCTCCGCAACATACTCGAGCGCCTCCTCCCACGTGACTTCCTTCCACTTTTCCTCGCCGCGATCGCTGACCCGGATGAGCGGGCTGCGCAGCCGGTCGGTGTCAAAGTGGGCTCCGACGCCACCGGTGCCGCGCGGACAGAGCCGCCCCCGGCTGAGCGGATCGAGCGGGTTGCCCTCGATTTTCCAGAGCTGCCCATCCCTCACCGTCGCGATCGCCCCGCATTTCCAAAAACAGATGTCGCAATAGGTGGCGACCTGACGCTCGCCCTTCTCCTCCGCCGCCTCCTTTCGGCGGCCCTGGGCTGAGACCCAGAGGCCGGCCGCCCCCACGGCGGCGATCGACCCAGCAGAGATCTTCAGGAAACGGCGGCGAGAGAGTGCATTCATGGTTCTTGGCGTTTTCGATGGGGTTTGTAGCCGTCGGTCTGCTTCACGGGCAGGCCCGCGCCCTCCCAGTCGAGGGCACCGTCCTCGAGACGCAGCACCTCGATCGATTTTTCCACCAGCTTCACCTGCGCGGCATCGCCCAACAGGCAGTACGGCCCGCGGCAATAGAGGACAACCGTCTTGTTCTTCGGCAGCTCTCTGATCCGCAGCATCAGCTCGTTCAGCGGGAAGGACAACGCACCCGCGATGTGCAGGGCATCGTACTCCTCGCGCGGACGCACATCAATCAAGACCACGGCATCCTTCTTCAACAGCTTGACCAGCGCGTTGCGCGACACGGTGCCTCCGACTTTTTGGCGGCGCGCGGCCAGTTCCCCGGTTAGAACCCGCATTTCGGGGAGGCGTTCCCCGGCGAAGTTGCGGTAGCCCAACCAGAAGGTCTTCACGGACTCGTCGGTCAACCCGTACGCGATGCGCCGGTCGAGCCGGCGTCCGGCAACCAGTTGGGCCTTCTTGAGCAGCTGCAAATGGTGCGAGACGTTCGCGATGGGTTCTTTCATCGTCGTCGCCAGCTCCTCCACGGTACGATCGCACTGGCAAAGCAAATGGAGCAGACGCACCCGCTGCGGGCTCGAGAGCACACGGCCGAGCTCGGCGATGGCACAATAGGGGGCGTTCGGATCGGCGGCTAACATTCTGACGTTCATTTGACTATTCATTCTTTGGTTTGGGTAAAGGCAAGCTGCTCTCCGCCCGGAGGGTAGTCACGGCGGGCGAAACCTAAATAAGCTCACCTTATCAATCGCGATATTCAACTTGAGTGGATCTTATCGCAGTCGGGCGTCCCGCTCCCACATGCGCGTCTGCCCTCCTCTGAACTTGCGATCTCGCCATTCGCACGACGATTTTCCGTCATGCGACGCTTTGCCTCCTGCCGGATCCTTTTCACGGTCGCGCTCTCCTGGCTGGGGGCTGCGCCGCACCAGGCCCACGGTCAATCCGTCGAGCCGGACATCGGACGGAAACACTTTGCCGAGGGAGACTACGCCGCTGCCGAGGCCGCCTTTTCCCGTGACCTCGATGCCGGTCGCAAGGGGGAATCCCTGTACTACAACCGTGCCCTCGTACGCTTCAATCAACGCAACTACGCTGGAGCCAAGGCTGACCTCGACGCCTATCTCGCCCTTGCACCCCACGCCGCCGCCGGACTCTCCTTCCGCGCTCAGGTCACGCTTTTGCTCGGCGATGCCGCCGGAGCTCTGTCCGACGCCGACGCTGCGCTCAAAATCACCCCCGACGACGTTGCCGTGCTGCTCGTCCGCGGCCGCGCGCGCCTGGCGCTCGGCCGGCATGATGCCGCGTTCGCTGACTTTTCCCACGTGCTTGAAGGCGACCCCCGTCATGCCGCCGCACTCCTTGGCCGGGGTGATGTCCACGTCTTGCGGGACAACCTGGCCGACGCGCAAACGGACTTCGTCCTCGCCGTCTCCCTTACGCCGCAAGACCCCGACGCCCACTACAAGCTCGGCCTCGCGCGCTTCCGTCTGCTGGAGTTCGCTTCTGCCGTGCAGAGCCTGGAAACCGCAGCCCGATTTGCCCCGGAATCACCTCTCGTAGCCCGCGCGCTCGGCTGCGCGCAGTTCGCCGCAGGCGAGTTCGGCAAGGCAGCCCAGGCTCTCCAGCGCGCCGTCGACCTCGATCCCGCGGGTGCCACCTACGCGCGCCTGATGCTGCACCTCACGCAACGACATCTCGGCCAGCCTGCGGCCCCCTCGCTGCTGGCCACACCCGCGCCCGCGACCGCAGGGCGCGAGTGGCCCGACCTGCTTTTGCGTTACGTGCGAGGCGACGCGACGGAGGAGGACCTGCTCTTTGGCGCACACCATCTCATACCCAACAGCGATCGCGCCGGTCGCTGGTGTGAAGCGCATTACTACCTCGGCTCAGTGCGTCTCCTTGCCCGCGACACCCGCATCGCCCGTTACGCATTTAACGAAGCGGTCTCGACCGGCAAGACCGCGTTCGCCGAACACACCCTCGCCCTCGCCGAACTGGGCCGGATGGTCGATCTGCCCGAATCGCCCAAGTCCCGGCCTACCCGTCGCAACTGAATACAGCGTCGTAATTTTTCTCCGATGTAGGCGGCCTCGGCGAGGCCGCGGGAACGGCCAGCGCATCGCCGTCCCGGAAACGCTGGCACATCAAGCAACGGACGAATGGAAAAGGGCTCGATCCTTACGGAGAAAAGCCGACAGGAGGGCGGGGCCGTGAGCTGTACCGTACACGTATTTCGAAAGTTCAACGCGAATGTGGAGGGCCAGCCCTCGTACGCAGGATCGGGATCGCGGGAACGCACCTGGAATGTAAACGAAAGGACGTTCTCTCTCGCCATGCCATCAACCCGCAACTGCGCATGCGCGTCAACTTAAGACACCACGCATGGCGGGCATTGACCAGGGTCTTTTTTTTGGGAGTGCGAAGCGTAAGTCGGAGCGAGGCTACGGCGGTGCAGAGGGGCGAACGGGCTCGGTGATGACCAAACCCGGAGAACAGCCGGCCATCAAATCGCCCGTGCGCCCCTCTGCAGCGCCTGCGCCAAGGCAGGTTGCATGAACGAGCCCAGTCCACCGGAGAGGCAGACAGCCAAGCGGGGGGGATGGGATTTAAGAGGTGAGCAAAGACAACCAGGCACCGGGCTTGGCGGAGAGTCGCTCCCGGACCACGGGCCAAGGGAGGTCGGGATGGGAGTTGGCGATGAGGTGCAAACACACGCTGCGCAAGGCGGCGAGGTTGGCCAGGGCGTTGGGATTGCGGGTACTGGATCGGTCCTCGCCCATGGGGGCGTCGCGTTTCCAGTGATTGCGGATTTCGACCCCGGCCCAGTCGCCGCGGATCAGCTCCAGCCAGTGGTAAGGGGCGTGTTGATCGGACAGGTCGCTGCAGATGTAGGCGCGAGTTTCAAACGAGCTGACCGCGGTCTTTTTCACGGTGCGCTCGGATCGAACGATGACCACGCTGCGGGCGAAAGGGAAGTCGACGG
>Ga0163144_10016707_pt1 | contig 15019 bp, 16 predicted proteins | sample OliLak19BULKMAT1_FD_123175 | JGI IMG/M metagenome (GOLD analysis project Ga0163144, IMG submission 123175) | Freshwater microbial mat bacterial communities from Lake Vanda, McMurdo Dry Valleys, Antarctica - Oligotrophic Lake LV.19.BULKMAT1 | ecosystem: Environmental > Aquatic > Freshwater >... | reverse complement strand
TCAACGGTGGTTGCTGGATCCCATTGGACCTGGAAGGCCATCCGCAAACACCGTTGGAAACGCGATCCACTGCCGCGCAAACAGGAGGCGGCGTGAACCTGCGTCTTCTTTAGACGCAGGAGCCCTGCTATCCGCCTCATTTCTCCGCCTTGGATCTGCCATCCGATCCACGTCGCCGTCCTCGCTCGCAATCTCCGACAGGCTCCTAGGCATCTTGTGATTCGGCCTGTACCGATGCCGGGCCTGCGGCGGCTATCTCGGCAAGAGCCATGGTTGCTTCTGCACGCATTGCGGCAGGGATCCCGACGTCGGCACAGCGTCGTGACCGGAACGGCCCCGTGGTGGTGATGACGACGGAGTTGCCGAACCAGCGCTTCAACTCGCGCCCGCCGGCGTCACGCTGCGCGCCAGGTGAGCAATGAGCACGACCACCAGCATCCGACCGGCGACCATCGCTGATCTCGAACGCGCCGAGGGCCACTGCGAACTGATCAATGGCGAGATCGTGGCCATGTCGCCAGCTGGTTACGAGCACGGCCGGGTCGGGAACCTCATCGCTTTCGCCCTGAACGCCTTCTGCCGTCAAAGCGGCAATTGGGACGTCATCACCTGCGAAACGGGCTACGTCTGGGATGAGCGGAACGTGCGCTGCCCCGATGTCGCCGTCGTCGAGCGTGAGCGCGCCAAGCAGGCGCCGGCGCGGTTTCGCCGGATTCGTCCCCAACCTCGTCGTCGAAGTGGTGTCGCCCAGCGATGCCTGGTCCGACGTGAAGGAGAAAGTCCGCCAGTGGCTCGCCCATGGCGTCGCGCTGGTCTGGGTGGCTGACCCGCGCACCTGCACGGTCGAGGTCTACGCTCCCGGCCGGGCGGCGATCGAGCTGTCGGAGAAGGACGAGATTGACGGCGGCAGCGTGCTGCCGGGCTTCCGCTGCGCGGTGCACGACCTGTTCCGCTGAGGGGTGTTCTGCTGGGCGATCCAGCCGCGGCGTGAGCGGCCGCTGGTCGTGCGTGCAGACCACCGCGTGGCTCATCATTAATGACGAGGCGCCGCATGCGCGCCTGCTCGCCTCACTTGATCGGCGAGTAATCCGTCGGCTTGAGGAACACCGACACCACCTTGTCAACCAGCACGCCGGCCACCTCGGAGTCGGCCTTGGCTTTCACCCACACCGGGTCGGCGCGGAAGGCCTTCCACGAGGCGTCGGCGGCGGCGCGGTTGGGGTAGGCGAGGATGTAGACCAGGGTATTGGCGGCGGCCTCGCCGTCGGTGGGCGTCCAGTAGCCGACCAGGGTCATGCCATGCTTGGCGAACAGCGCATTGGTGTGGTCGCGGAAGCGCGCGTGCAACGCCGTGAGCTTGCCGGGAGGGGCGATGTAGGTGCGCATCTCGAAGCAGCGTTCGTCGGCGGCAACGGCGGGCTTGGCGTCATCGGCGGCGGTGAGGCAGGTCAGACCGGCCACGGTCAGGGCGATGGCGGCGATGACAGTGGCGAGGGGGGCAGTGACGGAGGGCATGCGGTGTCCTGGGGTGAAGCGCCCACCCTTGCGAGGCTGCGCGAAAGGAAAGGTCCGGGTCGACCATGACGGCTGCGGTGACGGTGCGACCTCAGTCGGACGACCTCGGCGCCGTTCCATCCAGCCCGTAGAACGCGATCGCCGTCCCGCCCAGGATCCGCGCGCGTTCGTCGGCGGTGAGTGGGGTGATCAGGTCGCCGATGGTGGCGAACCAGCGGTGGTAGCCGCTGGCCAACTGGCAGACCGGCCAGTCGGAACCGAACATCAGACGCCGCGGACCGAAGGCGTCGAGGGCGATGGCGACGCACTCGCGCAGATCGTCGACCGTCCACAGCGCCCAGTCCGCCTCGGTGACCAGGCCGCTGAGCTTGGCTACGACATTGGGGCGATCGGCCAGAGCGCGCAGATCAGTCTCCCACTGCGCCAGACCGCGACGCGTGCGCAGCGCCGGCTTGGCGAGGTGGTCGAGCACCAGCGGCAGGTCGGGCAGCGCCGCCGCCACGTCGATCGCACTGCGTAGCTGCGGCGGGAACAGCAGCAGGTCGTATGGGCAGCGCGCTGCGGCCAGCACGCCTAGTCCGCGACGGACGTCGGGGCGGGCGAGGAAGTCGACGCTCTCATCCTGGACGACATGACGGATGCCGACCGCCTTGCGGTGGCGGCGGAATCCCGCGAGCTGTTGCGCGCAGTCGGCAGCGGTCAGGTCGACCCAGCCGACCACGCCGGCGATCCAGTCGTGGCGGTCGGCCAGGCCGAGCGCCCAGGCGTTCTCGGCGACGTCGTGCTTGGTCTGCACGAAAACCGACCGTCCGACGCCACAAGCGGCCAAGTCGCCGGCGAGGTCGTCGGGCAGGAAACTGCGCCGGATCGGGGCGTGCGCCGGGATGTCCAGCCAGTCCTGGGAGAAGCGCGACAGGTCCCAGAAATGCTGATGCGCGTCGACGATCGCGGGCACGGCCGGTCCGGGATGCGGCGGACGATCCGCCACGTCACGCCCCGTGCGGTCCGCTGCCTGCGGACGCGGACGCCGGCACCGCTACCGCGTCAGGATCATTGTTCTCCGGACGGCCTTCGACGTACGACCAGTTGCGGACCGGCGCCAGGATCGCCTGCACCTCGGCGACCAGGGCGGTGTCGAGCGGTAGCGCGGCCCAGTCCGCCCACTGACGGATGCGCTCGGGATTGGCCGATCCGACGACGCAGGTGTCGAGTTCGCGGTTGGCGATCGAGAACTGCAGGGCGAGCTGGGCGATGTCGACACCGCGCCGCGTGCAGTGCTCGGCCGCCTGGCGGCAGCGCGCGCGCACCTCGGGCGTGGCCTTGTGCCAGGCCGGCAGCGGCTGATTGGTCAACAGGCGCGCCGAGAAGGGCGCGGCATTCATGATCCCGACACCCTTGGCCTTGAGGTACGGCACCAGCCCGGCGAGCGCGGTGTTCTGCAGGGTGTAGTGGTTGTAGGACAGGATGACGTCGAGCGCGGTGCGGTCGAGCACCTGGCGGAAGATCCGCAGCGGATAGCCGGAGATGCCGACGAAGCGCACCTTGCCGGCGGCCTGGGCGCGGCGCAGCGCGGGGATGGTCTCGGTGATCACCTGATCGAGGTCGGCGAACTCGACATCGTGGCAGAACATCACGTCGAGGTGGTCGACGCCGAGGCGCTTGAGGCTGACATCGACGCTTTCGGCGACGCGGCGCGCGGAGAAGTCGAAATGGGCGCCATCGTAACGCCCAAGCTTGCTGCCGATCAGGTAGCGGTCTCGCGGTAGGTCGCGCAGGGCGAACCCGAGCACGCACTCCGAGATACCGCAGCCGTAGAAGGCCGAGGTGTCGATGAAGGTCATGCCGAGGTCGATCGCGACCTGGACGCTGCGCAGTGATTCGGCGAGATCGGTCGGCCGGAAGGCGTGACCGAGCGACGAGGCGCCGAAGCTGATCTGCGCTACGCGCAGAGCGGTTCGACCGAGCGGGCGCGTCTCCATCACGGCATCCTCACGCCGACGGTGAGCAGCAGGTTGGCGGACAGTTCCTGGTCGGCGGTCTGGATGGTGAGCACCAGATCGCTGGCGGCCACCGCACGATAGAAGGCGAAACGCTCCACCGGCGTCAGGTCGATGGTCAGACCGGCGCCGCGCAGGATCTCGCGGTAGCGCGTCCACGCCGGCGGATCGGCGCTGAGTGCATAGGGTCCGGTGGTGGCGTACTGCATGGTGGTTGCCGCCTCGATTGGGATGGCGTCGACCAGGGCGCTGAGCACCTGCGCGCAGCCGACCACGCCGGGCATGAGATTGAGGCTGATCAGCTCGGCGTTGGGGCCGAGCGTGGTCGCAGCCGGATAATTGCCGTCGGCGATCAGGATGGTGCTGGTATGGCCGGCGCGGCCGATGGCGCGCAGGATCCCGGGATGGATCAGACGGTGGTGGAGCATGCGTGTCCGGGGCTGGCGTTGAAGAAACGGCGGATGGCATCGAATCCCAGGCGCGCGGCGGTCTCGCTGTCGGGCAGCGGCAGCGCTTCGACCGCGAGGTAACCGGTATAGCGCAGATCGCGCAAAGCGGTGGCGATCGCTGGCCAGTTGGTGTGGCCGGTCCCGGCGACGCGACGGTTGGAGTCGGCGAGTTGGACGTGGGCGAGATGCGTGCCGGCTGCGCGCAGCGCGCCGGCGGGATCGGCCTCCTCGATGTTCATGTGGAAGCAGTCGGCGAGCAGGCCGGCCCGGCCGCCATCGATGCGGTCGAGCAGCGCGCAGCCGTCAGCGAGGGTGTTGACCAGATTGCCTTCGTAGCGGTTCAACGGTTCGATCAGGAAGCCGACCCCGGCGGCGGCGGCCCGGCGCGCGAAGCCGGTGCAGGCGCGCAGCAGCCAATCCAGGGAGCGTTCACGTGCGATGCCGGCGGCGGCGCGGCCGGTCATGCTGCCGAGGATTGCCGGCGCGCCGAGCGCCGCCGCGGCATCGATGATTTGCTCGATGAAGCGCACCGCCGAGGCGCGGTTCAAGGCGTCAGGATCGCTGACCGACAGTTTGTTCAGCACCCATCCCGCGCCGGTACCGGCCGCTGCCAGGGCCAGGCCGTGTCGACGCAGCACCGGGCCGGCAGCGGTGATCGCCGCCGCCGACGGCGCGAACAGCTCGATGGCGTCATAGCCGATGGCGCGCGCCAGCCGGCAGGCTTCGTCGAGCTCACCCCACAACACGAACGGCCCGCCGCGCGCCTCCGGCACCAGGCTGACCGCGATGGCGGTGCGGTTCATGACGCCGGGAAATCGACGACCGCCTTGATCACGCCGCTTCCGGGCTGCACCCAGCGGTCGAAGGCGGCGGTGAAATCGGCGAAGGGGGCGCGGTGGCTGATCCACGGCCGGGTGTCGAGCCGTCCACTGGCGATGGCGTCGATCACCGCCCGGAAGGTGCTGGGCAGCGCGTTGCGCGACCCGAGCACGCTGAGCTCACGGCGGTGCAGCAGGGGGTCGGGCAGGGCGACGCTGTCGGCGGTGATGCCGACGTAGACCAGCCGGCCGGTGAAGGCACACCACTCCAGGGAACGCGCCATGGCGCGGGCGTTGCCGGTGGCGTCGACCACCACCGGGAACAACGTGCCGCCAGTCAGTTCGCCGAGGCGCGCGCGCACCGCGTCATCGTCGCCGGTCGCAGCCCGCCCGAGCCGGGACTCACGTCCATTGTCGTCTCGTCCGGGCTGCTCGCTTTTGTTTCGGGGGGCTTCGCCCCCCGCGCCCCCCAGGACGGTGGCATGCGCGCCCATGGCGTCGCGCGCGAAGGCCAAGCGGTTGGCGTCGACATCGAGCACGGTCACGCGGGCTCCGGCGAGTCGGGCGGCGGCGACCACCGACAGGCCGATCGGCCCCGATCCCACCACCAGCAGGTCCTCGCCCGCCCGCGGCTCGGCGCGCTCGATGGCGTGCCAGCCGATGGCCAGCGTCTCGACCAGGGCGAGCTGATCGCTGCTCAGACCGGGCGTCGGGTGCAGTTTGCGTGCCGGGATCACGATGCGCGGGCGCAGGCCGCCGTCGATGTGCACGCCGAGGACTTGCAGGCGCTCGCAGCAGTTGCCGCGTCCGCGCCGGCAGGCGAAGCAGGTGCCGCAATCGAGATAGGGTTCGACGGCGCAGTGGTCGCCCACCTTCACGCCGGTGCAATCCGGTCCGACCGCCAGCACCTCGACGCCGAGTTCGTGGCCGGGGATGCGCGGATAGCTGAAGAAGGGCATGGTGCCCTTCCAACCGTGGATGTCGGTGCCGCACACCCCGACGCAGCGCACCGCCACCAGCGCCTCGCCAGGGCCGGGAGCGGCGGGCTCGGGGGTTTCGATGGCGCGCCAGGAACCTGGCGCCGCGAGCTGGATGGCTTGCATGGCGCGGATCATGCCGCACCGGCGCCGGCGGCGCAATCCGGGGAGTGCGCAGCCGGATACCGGGATTTCACCAGCGCCGTTGTCGCGCTGCGCCGGCCCGCCATGGTGCGCCCATGCCGCGGCTGACCCGTCCCCGCGTGGCGCTGTTCATCGAGTCGTCGCTCGGCTTCGGCCGCGGCGTCCTGCGCGGCATCGCCCGCCACCAGCGCCTGCACCGGCCGTGGTCGCTGTTCCTGGAGCAGCGCGAACTCGGCGCGGCGCCTCCGCCGTGGTTCGCGCGCTGGCGCGGCGATGGCATCATCACCCGGCTCGCCCAGCGCCGGCTGCGCCGCCCGCGACTGCCCGTGGTGGCGCTTGATGATCAGTGCCCACCCGGGCCGCAGCCGGCCGTCCTCAACGACAACCGCGCCGTCGGCCGTCTCGCCGCAGAACATCTGCTCAGCAACGGCTTCCAGCATCTCGCCTTCTACGGCCCACCCAGCCTGTGGTGGGCAGGCGAACGTCTGGCCGGGGTGCAGTCGATCGCGACGCCGGCGGTGCGCCTGGCCAAACGCGGACCCTGGGATGCCGAACAGCGTGCGCTGGCCGACTGGCTGGCCGGACTGCCGCGACCGCTCGGCCTGGTCGCCGCCAACGATCTGCATGGGATGCGTGCGCTCGATGCCTGCCGGCGCGCTGGTCTGGCGGTGCCCGAAGAGGTGGCGGTGATCGGCGCCGATGACGACGTCGAGCTCTGCGAACTGGCGGATCCGCCACTGAGCAGCGTGTGCTTCAATTCCGAACGGGTCGGCTATGAGGCCGCAGCGCTGCTCGACCTGCTGATGCAGGGCGGCGCGGCTCCGGCGGCTCCGCTGCTGGTCGCCCCGCTGGGGATCGCGGTGCGGCAGTCGAGTGATCTCGCCGCCATCGCCGATCCGGTGGTCGCGCGCGCGCTGCATCTCATCCGCCGCCACGCCTGTAGTGGAGCCAGCGTCGGAGCGCTGCTCGCTGAGCTGCCCTGGTCGCGGCGGGTGATCGAGCAGCGTTTCGTCAGCGCGCTCGGTCGCAGTCCCAAGGCCGAGCTGCGGCGGGTGCAGATCGCCCAGGCGCAGCGTCTGCTGACCGACAGCGAGCTTACCGGCGCCGCCATCGCCAGCGCCATCGGTCTGCGTCAGGCCGCCTGGTTCTGCGCGGTCTTCCGCGCCGCGACCGGGCTTACTCCGGCGGCGTGGCGGCGTCAGGCGCGACCGCAGCCACGGCGTCGCTGAGCGTGCCAGCGGCGACTCCGCTGATCACAGCGATCTGAGCTTCTCCACGCCGCGGCGGATGGCCGCCGCCGGGTCGGCGGGATCGGCTTCGTATTCGATCACTGCGAAGCCGGCGAACTGGGCATCTTCGAGCGCCTTGACCAGGTCGGCCAGGGGCAGGCTGCCTTCACCGATCACCGTCTCGGACCACTTCCCCGAGCGATCGAAGACGAAGTCCTTGTAGTGCACCCCGTAGACCGCGCTGCCCAGTTTCTTGACCCACTCCACCGGCTTGCCGGCGGCCTGCATGCACCAGCCGGTGTCGATGTTGACGCCGACGTAGGGGCCCCCGAGCTGGACGATGTGCTGGATGACGTCGAACGAGCCGCCGAACATGTAGCCGCCATGGCAGTGCAGCGCGAGCTTGATGCCGTAGGCCTCGGACAGGCCGCTCGCCGCCTTGATCGCTTCGCGGAAGCTGTCGACCTTGAAGTGGGCGCTGATGTACTTCGCGCCTGCCGCCTTGGCCCACTCGAACCACTGGCGTTCGACCGCGACGTTGCCGGTGAAGGTCTGCACGCCGATCGAGAACACCCGCATGCCCTGCGCCTGGAAGACCGCGATCGGCGCCGCGCGTTTGGCCGGGTCGTTGAAGTCGGCCTGCACGCCGCAGACCTCGGTGGCGGTGACGCCGACCTCCTTCAATTTGGCGCACAGCGCCTCGGGGGTCTTGAACTCGCGGAAGGACCAGGACTGGACGCCGACGTCGCGGGCGGCGGAAAGGGCGGGCATGGGGGCTCCTAGCAGGCTGCTGAAAAAGCAGCCTGCGGGGGGTTACAGGGGGGCGTCTGCCCCCCTGGATAAAAAGCTTCCTTCGCGTTTCCCGGGGAAAATAGCGACCGCAGGTCGCCCCCGGGGAGCGTGAAGGGAGCAGGCTGATGGAGAACGGAGTTTTTCATCAGCCTGCTAGGGGAGCGCCGTTCGTAGCGCCACCTGGTGGCGGCCGAAATGAAATGTCGACGCGCGGCGCACGCAGGCTGCTGAAGCAGCCGCCTGCTACCGGCTGCTAGCGGATTGCGCCGATCGCCTGCCAACCTAAAGCGCCGGGATGGACAAACCCTGGGCCCTGGTCACCGGTGCCACCAGCGGGATCGGCGAGGCGCTGGCGCGGCGTCTGGCCGGCGATGGTCATCCCCTGGTGCTGACGGCGCGGCGCGGCGGTGAACTCGAACGGCTGGCTGGCGAGTTGAAGGCTGCGCACGGTATCGCGGTACGCATCGTGCCGCTCGATCTCGGCGCTGATGGGGCGGTCGCGTCACTGCATGCAGCCTGCGCCGGGGTCGACATCGGCATCGTGGTGAACAATGCCGGCGTCGGTCTGGGTGGCGCCTTCGCCACCAGCGATTGGGAACGCGAGGAGGCGATGATCCGGCTGAACGTGCTCGCCGCCACCGGACTGGTGAAGCGCTTCCTGCCTGGGCTGCGTGCGCGCGGCGGCGGCGCCGTGCTCAACGTCGCCTCCACCGCCGCTTTCCAGGCCGGACCCTTGATGGCGGTGTATTACGCCACCAAGGCCTACCTGCTGTCGTGGTCGGAGGCCCTCGCCGACGAACTGCGCGGCAGCGGCATCACCGTCACCGCGCTCTGCCCCGGCCCGACCCGCAGCGGTTTCCAGGCCGCGGCCGGAATCGAACGGTCGCGCATGGTCAACAGCCCGCTGATGATGGACGCCGATGCCGTGGCCGCGATCGGTTTGCGCGGCATGCGCCGAGGCCGGGTCATCGTCATCCCCGGTCTGTTCAACCGTCTGGGTGTCTTCGCCACCCGTCTGCTGCCACGGTCGGTGACCCGAGCGGTGGTGCGACGGGTGAACGCCGACGGGTGATCGCGCTCAGCGTGCAAGAACGAACAGCACGCACACTGGCTTGGGCACGGTCAGTGGCTGGCCCACCGGCGTGGCCAGGCCGGTCGTCGCGTCGCGGCGCATGACCACGACGTTGTCCGAGTCCTGATTGGCGGACACCAGCCAGGCGCCATCAGGTGACAGCGCGAAGGAGCGCGGGCTCTTGCCACCGGACGGGATGTGGCCGGCCGGCTGTGGCCGGCCATCGGCATCCAGGCGCAGGACGGCGATCGAATCGTGGCCGCGGTTCGAGGCGTAGAGAAAACGGCCGTCAGGTGACAGCGCGATCTCGGCGGTGCTGTTGCTGCCGGTGAAGCTGGCGGGCAGGGTCGGCGCCGTGCCCAGCGGCGTGGGGGTCGAACTGGTCGCGTCCCAGGTCCAGGCCGCGACCGTGTTGTCGAGTTCATTGACGACGTAGACGCGCTTGCCGTCGGCGCTCACCGCGATGTGGCGCGGACCGGCGCCGGGCGCGGTGGTGATGCCGGCGCCGTGCGCGGCCAAGGTGGCGTCAGTGAGACGATAGGCGACCAGGCGATCGATGCCGAGGTCGGCGACCAGGATGGTGTCGCCGAGGACCGCGACGCCGTGTGCGTGCGGGCCGGCCTGGCGTTTGGGCTTGGCGCCCGAACCGGTGTGCTGGATGACCTGCGCCGGACGCAGCCGTCCGTCGGCATCGAGGCCGAGGCAGGCGACGCTACCGGCTCCGTAATTGGCGGCGATGACCGCCTTCCCGCCCGGAGCCACCAGCAGGTGGCAGGGTCCACCGGCGCAGGCTTGGCGGTTCAGCTCGCTGAGCGCGCCGTCGTCAGCGACGGCGTAGCCCACCACCGAACCACCGCCCGCCTCGCTGACCGCGTACAGTCGTCGACCGTCAGCGTTCAGCGCCAGGAAGGATGGACTGGCGACGCCACCAGTCTCGTGGAGCACGCGCAGTGTCCCGCTGGCGCCTTCGAGCCGACAACTGCGGATGCGCGGCACCGCGGCATCGCCATACGAACCCAGGTAGAGACGGACATCGCTCATCACGCCCTCGCCGGCGCCGATGGCGCTGCCCAATGCCACCAGCATCCACACTGACCACCGTCGAGTTGCCATGGCTGCTCCATGGCCGGCAGAGCATGGATGCCGTGCTGCGCCGGCAACCCTCGGTCGGCGGCCGCGCAGCGCGCGGTTCACTGACGATCATCACCGCCGGGGTCAGTGCATGCGACGTGGCTGGCGCGGCGCCCTGCTTGCCATTCAATGACGCCTCCGCTGTTCTGCGCATCGGAGGCCGCCTATGCCCACCTGCATCCGACTGTTCGCGGCGTTGCTGTTGGCGGCCGCCGTCGCGGCTGGCGAGCCGGCAGCGCCGGCGCTGGCAGTCGACGCGGTGTTCGAACGCGTGCTCGCCCTCAACCAGGTGCAGGAACCGGAACTTGATCTGGCGCAGGCGCGGGCGGCCTTCGCCACGCTGGCCGCCGCGGCCGGCACCGCGGTGGCCGCAGCCGCAACGCCGGCGGAGCGCGTCGCGGCCCTCAACCGCGTGCTGCTGGTCGATCGCGAGGTCAGCTACCTGTCCAATCAGTATTGGCGCGACTCGACCCTGGCCGCCGGTCTGCTGCGCCGGCGCGGCAACTGCCTGGCGACGTCGACGCTCTACGTCCTGGTCGCGCGCCGGCTCGGCCTGCCGGTGCGCCTGGTGCCCTGGCCGCGCCATGTCAGTGCGCGGTGGGATGACGGCACCGTGCGCATCAACATCGAGACCACCTCCGGCGGCCGGTCGCTGAGCGACGCCGAATACCTCGCCTGGCTGGAACGGCCGGAGGCCGAGGACATCACCAAGCTGGGCTGGGGGCGCAGCCTCGACGACGATGGCTTCCTCGCCGAACTGCTCTTCGCCGCGGCTGCGCACCGCGTCGGTGAGAACCGCCTCGACCAGGCCCTGGTCCTGTTCACCGAGGCCGAGCGTCTGGCGCCGCAGCGCAGCGATCTGCGCCTACGCCGCATTGCCATCGAGGCAGACCAGACCAAGGACCGTGCCACGGCGCGCCTGCGCGTCGCCGAATTGCTGGAACGTGGTGAAGCGCCGCCGTCGGTGGCGACCGCGGCGCTCGAGTTCCTGGCCAGCGATGCCGAAGTGCGCGGTGATCTCGCTGGTCAGCGGCAGTTGCTGCTGGCGGCGTGGCGGCAGGCGCCGCGCACGTCGCAGCAGGGCGTCCTGCAATCGTTGGCCTTCTGCCACCGCGCGCTGAAGGACTGGCGCGGCGCCGTGCGCTATTACGAACTCGCCCTGGCGCTGGAGCCCGAGGGCAGTCCGGAGATGGCCAGCCACCTCTACAACTATGCGATCTTGCTGAAGCACGACGGCCGACTTGACGACGCGCTCGCCACCGTCGGTCAGGCCCTGCGGCTGAATCCGGAAAGCTGGAATCTGCGCGTCATCGAAGCCGGATACCTGGTCCTGGCCGGTCAGGTCGACGAGGGCCGTCGCCGTTTCGCAGCGGTCTCCGAGCCGCGTGGCGATCGCGAGTTCTGGCTCACCATGCAGGCCTGGTTCCATGCCGTCGCTCGCGACCGCGCCGCCTTCTATCGCGACTTCGCCCGCGCGCTCACCGAGTCGAATTCAGCGCGCATCCTCGCCTGGATCGGACAGGACGTCGATCTCGACCACTACCGCAGCGAGGACGAGTTCCGTGCGTTGGTCGAACGCCACCGCGCGCGGCTGCTTGGGCAGACCGCTCCGCCGCCGGTCTCGATACCGGCTGCGACCAGGCGCTGAGCTGAGAGGCGCGCCTGACGCCGCCGGACTCACGTGCGGACTTCCGCTGTGTGACGGACCCCGGAGGTTCGCCGCCACCGTCGTCGAAGCGAGAAAACTGCTAGTCGCACCCCGGTCATGTCCGGGTTGAACCGATCCATGTCCAAGCTTGGACTGGAGCGCACCGTCACCGCAATCGTTCCTGGGAAATAGTAGGTAACCGCTACGCGCGCCGAGCACTTCAGGAGTCAGCATGGGAGACTCCATCAGCGTGGCCAACCATCCCGATCAGGCGCCGGGAGTCCCGGCCACTGACGACGATCAGGCCGTTCGCCGCGTCCTTGCTGGCGAGGCCGATGCATTCGCCGGGCTGGTTCGCGCGCACGAGTATTTCCTGCGTACCTGGTTGGCGGCGCGCTGTCCGCCGGGAGTGGACGGGGACGAGATCGCCCACCGCGCGTTCATCAAGGCCTACCAGATCATCGACGGCTGGACGCTGGGCAGCAGCTTCCGCGCCTGGCTGGCGGCGATCGCACGCAACCTGCTGCTGGCGGAATGCAAAAGCGCGCGCAGCCGCAGCGAGGGCGCTCGCCGCTACGTCGATGTCCTGGTAGCGCGGGCGCGCGAGCAGGAACTCGCCGCCGAACCGGCCGAGGTCGATGATCGTCGCGCCGGTGCCCTGCGCGCCTGCCTGGAACTACTGCCCGCATCCGGTCGCCAACTGCTGCATCAGCACTATGCCGAGGGTCAGGCGCTGAAGGATCTCGCCGGCGCCACCGGCCGCTCGACGGGTGCGATCAAGAAACACCTCTTCCTGCTCCGGCGCAAGTTGCACGACTGCGTCCGCCAACGCCTCGCCACTGGCGGAGCATCATGAGCACCGTCCGCGATCCGGCGCAACGTCGCGAGCATTTCGATGTGCTGCTCGCCGCCTGGCTGGTCGACGATGCCAGTCCCGGCGACCAGGCCGAACTGCACGCGCTGATCACCGCCGAGCCTGCCTGGCGCGATGAACTGCTCGCGATCTACAGCCAGCACCGCCAGCTCGCCGCCCTGCACAGCGATGGAGCCGACTTTGTCGCCGGGGTGACCGGCACGCTGTCGGTGGCGAGCCGGCGCGTCCCCGGTTCGCGTCGTTTCTCGCGTCGGCGCCGCGCTGCCCGAAACGTCTTCCCGGTTCGGCTGCTGGCGGTCGCCGCCGGCTTGGCCGCAGCGTTGGTCATGGCCTGGCTGGCGAGCGCCGCACCGGCCATCGGCCGGGCTGAGCGCGTCGACAGCGTCCAGGTGGTGCGTTCGGGCCGTACCCGCGCCCTGGTCGTGGGCGACGACCTGCGGGCCGGCGACCGCATCCAGGCGGTTGGTCGCGGCAGTGCCGCGCTGCGCTTCGACGATGGCACCTTCCTCTACCTCACCGATGGTCGGCTCGATCTTGCCCATGGTGCGCGCGGCCGCTCGCTGGTGCTGGCCAAAGGCACGCTGATCGCCGATGTCGCCCGCCAGCCGGCCGGACGCCCACTGGTGGTGGATACGGCGCACGCCCGGTTGACCGTGCTCGGCACCGCCTTCACCGTCGAGGACGACGCCGATGCCACCCGGTTGCACATGGAACACGGCCGCGTCCAGCTCGCCCGCATCGCCGACGGTGCCGCCATCGTGGTGGGAGCCGGCGATCAGGTGACGGTGGCACCCGGACGGCCGCTGGTCGCGGTGCCGCACGCGCTGGCCGACGGCTTGGTCGGGGTGTGGGATCTCGAACCCGAGCGCCTGCCGAACTTCCGCGGCCAGCCGCTGCCGGTGGCCGGACCACGCGGTCACGGTGTGCGCGTCGATCGCGCGACCTTCGCCGAGGTGGTGCTGGGCGAGGATGACCTGCCCTTTCCTGGGACCTTCGCGCTGGCGGCGTGGGTGCGCAGCGATCCCGGCATGGTCGGACTCGCGGATTTCGTCACGTTGTCCGATTACTTCTCGCTGCGCTGCGATGCGTCCGGTCGATTCATGCTGTCCTACATTGATTTCGGCCAGCCCGATCCCGCTGCCGAGCGCTTCTGGCCGACTCGCCAAAACGACTACAACTACATCCTGCGCGCTCCGCACGCGGTCGCTGCGCGCGCTTGGCATCACGTGCTTGGACAATTCACCGCTGAAGGCAGTTACGAACTCTACGTCGATGGCGTCCTGGTCGGCAGCCACCGCACCTCGGGCAAGGTGCGCCACGAGGACCGGCATGCGCTGGTCATCGGTCACCACGGCGGATTCGACCGCAACTTCAAGTTCGTCGGCGATCTCGACGAGGTGCGCGTCTACCGTCGTGGCTTGGCGACCGATGAGATCAGAGCCCTGGCCGCCGCCGGCGTCCAGCCGTCGCCATGACCGCCTCCGCCCGCCTGATCACCACGTCGACGGTCGACGTCCAGGAGTGCCCACCCGGCACGGTAGCCGCGGATTTCGCACGTGAACTGGCCATGGACACCACGTTGCGCGGCCTGGCGGCGACCGCAGAGCGCAATCGGCTGTCGAGCAGCGAATTCGTCGCCCGGGTGATGGCTGCCCTGCCCGGGCAGCCGCCGCTGCGCCCGCGGCCCTGGTGGCGTCGCCTCTTCGGCGTCCGGGGCGCGCGGTCATGACCTCACCTACTCCTCATCGGCTGCCGAGCGTACGGCCGGGGCAACACGGGTTCACCCTGATCGAGATGCTGGTCACCCTGACCATCATCGCGCTGATCCTGTCCATCGGCATCCCGGTGCTCAATTCGGTGCGCGCCCGCGCCGCCCGGGAGACCGCGCGCGGCCTGGTCAATGCCGTCGCCGCGGCGGTGGCCGGTTATCAGACCAAGGCGTGGACGCTCGCGCTGCCGCCGCCCTCGATCGGTGCGCCATTTCCCACCCTCACCTTGCCGATGTGGGACACCAACCGTGACGCTCTGATCGACGGCGATCCGGCCAAGGACGGCCCGGGCAAGCTGTCCGCTTCCCGCCATCAGGCGGTGATCGATTCCGGCTATCGCGGCTTCTTCGCCATGGCGCAGCCGACGGTGGCCAAGCGTTTGGTAAAGGAGGGGCAGATCGTCGATCCCTGGGGCACGCCGCTGCGCATCTCCTGGGCCGCCGACATTTACGGCGCCTCCGGCTATGGCATCTGGTCCGCCGGCCCCGACCGCAAAGACGAGTTCGTCTCCGGAGTGTCTGGCGCCACCGCCATCGCCGAGGCCAACCGCGACAACATCCTGTCCTGGATCGTGGGGGAATGATGCGCAGCGCTCGCCACCGTC
>Ga0163144_10016705_pt1 | contig 15020 bp, 12 predicted proteins | sample OliLak19BULKMAT1_FD_123175 | JGI IMG/M metagenome (GOLD analysis project Ga0163144, IMG submission 123175) | Freshwater microbial mat bacterial communities from Lake Vanda, McMurdo Dry Valleys, Antarctica - Oligotrophic Lake LV.19.BULKMAT1 | ecosystem: Environmental > Aquatic > Freshwater >... | reverse complement strand
GTACTGCAAAGAGCAGAATATTCCCTATAAAACTCTCCGTGACGGGGAAGCACTCATTCTGACGCTCCTGATGGAATGATTGTATAACCCTGGAATTTTCTAGTGAGGATTTACTTGAATGAACGGAGCGGAGAATGGCGTACGTGGCAATCCAATAATCACCGCTTGATGCCATGTGTGATTACGTTGGCTGCTATCTTTTGGTTCGGGATAATTAATAACAGGCGCACTAATAAAACTCATGACATGCAAGTGATCAGGAATCAAATTTCCTTCGGCAGAAGTGAGCGGATTTCGAATTAAAAACTCTCTATCATTTCCTGTATTAGTACTTGCCTTTGTGAGATGCACTCTCAGGTCAGGTGGCACAGAAAGGTGTCGGTATTCACTTTTATCTTCTATCGACCCATCGGTTCGAATTAATCCCGAATTTAAGCCCAAATCAAAAATAGGGAACCGCTGAGTTACCTTTAGATCAATCGCCTTTCGACCTGCACCAGTATGATCTGGTGCCAGAATCATTATTGTACCATTTGGCTTTCTTGGCATAAGTAAACGTGTTTTGGTGGAGATGCTGTAAGCGATTATTACTTTTGCAATATCGAAATATAATTTCCCCACGTTGGTTAGGACGCTTTCATTGCCGCTTCAAGTTTTTTTCGTATCTCCTCAGGCGGCCCTGAAATCGATACCATGGATAGTTTCTTGAAGAAACATGACCAAACCAGTAGAAATTCGTGCTGTTCACCAATTGCTATCGCGCGATATTGAAAAACTTCTGGGTTGCCTGACGCTTGCGTCGGAGCTTTTTTGAGACCCTCCATAAAATGGATGGATTCATTTGCTTCCAAAAGTTTGTGGCTCCTACCTGACGGATTTTTTCTTAAAGTGTACCAATACATTGCCTTAGATAAGCGATCATATAAACGCAACATGCAAGCACGTTCAGCAGGAGAAAAAGTAAATCTCAGGCTTCGTACTAAATAGATTCCTGATGGTGTAATTTGTTCCAGTTCTTCATGACGATCGTAGTCTTCTTTTTTTAATCGAGGGCTTCTGCCTACTCCACTGCTCACTTTTCCTGCTAAAAGATTTGCCGCTACAGAACTATCTTTAGCGCAGTATGGCACTATTATATTTCGAAAGTGCTCATCATCTTTTGACCTATTGTTGTTACATGTAAAACATGCAGGGGCTGTTATTTTTTCATGGGTAATCGCAACTCCGTTGTATAAGTTATCAGGTGGCACATGATCTTCAGTCATGTTTTCACTAAGGCCTGCACAGTAAATACACCTCTCATCTGGAGGATTTGTCCTAATATCGTCCAATTTTACTGCCTTCCAGATATCTGACTCTTCTTCATCTGGCTGACTTTCTAATGCATCGCTATCAATCATAAAATAAGCACTTATGGGATCAATGGTGGAGATGCCGGGAATTGAACCCGGGTCCAACGTGCGAACGCAGAGCCCGTACGATCATGAACCTTCCGTTCCAGCGCGCGATAAGGAAGGAACAAGGAAACGCGGCTGGGATGATGCTTGAGTTTAGGCCGTACAGCATCGGGCACGGTTTTTTCCCGCTAGTGACGCCTCATCCGCTCAGCGGGAGTCGGCGGGGAGACGAGATCCGTTTGACGGGATCAATTAGGCGAACGCCAAGGCCGGTGCAAGCACCGGGGACTGGAAACGAACGCCAAGGAAATTGCGCTTGGCAATTAAGTGGTGCAGCAGTGGGTGAAGGGAACCGTTGCCATCCCTGATCGGGGCGTCGTACATCCGGAATCACGCTGTCGAGGCCTGTCATCCCCATTGGTATGCATGAAAGACAACCATTCGGGTTTTCTTTCACGAGCTATCTTTCCGGCAAGGAGTCGCTGCAGCGCGGTACTTCGGCGTGCTCAGCATAAACTCCACCCACGCTTCGCGACGGTTATTCGAACAACTGAATGGATGTGGAACGCGGCGGCGGTGTGAGGGATCGGATACCCATCATGCCATTAGATGTTGTCCTCCGCATCCGAAAAGTCCGCGAATCCGCGCTATCCCTCGCTGCGAAACGGCATCTGGAGCTTCTTGACCGCTTTCGCTTCGATCTGGCGGATGCGCTCTCGGGTCACGCCAAAGATCTTCCCCACTTCTTCGAGGGTAAGGGGGCAATCGTCGTCCAAACCGTAGCGCAGCCGGATGATTTCGCGCTCGCGATAGGCCAACGTACAGAGCACCTCCTCAATGCGCAGTCGCAGGTGAGACTTGTCGTGCTTGGCAATGGCCTCGGTCTCACCGCTTTCCGCGTCATCCGCCAGGAAATCGCCGAACGTGTCGTCGACCCCGTCGCCCACCGGCCTGTCAATCGACGACGGCACGCGCGCCATGGCCACGGCAGACTTCACGTCGCCGAGCGCGATGCCCGTGCGGGCGACAATCTCGTCGGGCCGCGCATCGCGCCCTAGCTCTTGGAGCAACGCGCGCTGAGCCTCGCGGACTTTGGTCATGACTGCGATAATGTGCACAGGCACGCGGATGATGCGCGATTTGTCGGCGATGGCGCGAGAAATAGCCTGGCGGATCCACCATGTAGCGTACGTTGCGAACCGGAAACCGCGCCGGTATTCGAACTTTTCAACAGCGCGCATAAGGCCGGCGTTGCCCTCCTGGATCACGTCGAGGAACGGCAACCCCCGGTTGCGGTATTTCTTCGCGATCGAAACGACGAGTCGAAGGTTCCCCTCCGTCATCTCTGTGCGATTGCGGTCGATACCATCGAGCTCGCCACGCGCGCGGCGCACCTTCACGCGGAGACCCGTGTCGGATTCCTGCACGTCGATGAGAATACGGCGGCGCTCCGCGACCAACTCCCCCCTCCGCGCGATCGCGTCGGCGTCGCCCGATTCGACCAGAGGTTCGATATGCTTGATGGAAGCGGCAATCTCGTCGAGGCGTTCCACCGCGCGTTCCAAACCGCCGAAAGCATGTTCAACGAGCGACTGGCGCGGCGCTAATTCTTCGACGAGGCGGACCATCTTGCCGCGTGCGCTGACGATGCCGTCGTGCGCGTCCTTACGCATACGGACATGCCCCGTATGCGCGGCGCCCGCGACCACGGCGAAACGCTCACGATTTACGCGGAGCAAACCGTCGATCGTGCGGACGTTTGACGGAATGCGCCCCAGGACCTGCTCCCTGGAAAATTCCGCGAAGGCACTCTCATTCACCACGGAGCCGAAGCGTCCGCCTCCATCCTCATGAAGAGACCTCAGGCGCACGAGTACCGAACGAAGCGCTGCGGGGTTCGAGAGCACGTGTGCGCGGAACCGCCGCTTACATGCCTCCATTTCTTTGGAGATCCGGCGTTCGCTTTCGCGGCCGAGCAGCGGGATTTTGCCCATCTGTATGAGGTACAATCGCACCGGATCGTCGATAAACACGGCCGATCCCTTGATGTCGATCTCGGCGACCAGCTCCGCGAGCTCCTTGTCTGTCACCACCTCTTCCGGATTGCCGGTCACATCCGCGACATCACCATCCTCCAAAGGACCATCGAATTCGCCCGCTTCAGTCTCCGGCTCCGCTTCAAGGGCAGTAAAAGGCGATTCATCGTCGAAATCCCGGTGTTCGAGGCGTGCGTGCATGGCGGGCCATGGTACGCCCCGCGAGGGTCGTTGCAACCGAGTTTCAGCCCCGCTTCGTCGGGTGCGCAGGCACGCGGACGATGGCCGTCGTCCCGGTTCCTTCGACCGAATCGAGACGGATATCGCCATCCATGATCTCGAGGATGCCACGCGCGATGTAGAGCCCCAGGCCGTTTCCATCAGGCTTCATGAGCGTTGCATTCGAGGCGCGGCGATACTTCTCGAACAGGTGCGGTACGTCTTTCTCAGGAATGCCGCAGCCGGAGTCTGATACCTCGATGTGCAGCCACTTGCCCTCCTCGGTCACCGTCACACGTACGGGCGCAGTGGCGCGGGAGAATTCGAGCGCGTTCTCGATCACGCGGCGGAGCACGATCGTAAGCAGGTGCGGATCGAATGCGAACGCCCCGTCGACGGCATTGAGTGTTACGCGGCTCGGCACATTGCCGGAGGGGGGCACCGCGATGGCGATGGCATCGGCCATGAATTCACGAAGAGACTGCTCGACCGGCAGGTTCTGGAACGCTCGCAGTTCGACCTTCTCCGCTTCTTGCAGCGTATCGATGATGCTGCCGAGTCGGCGTACGCCTTCGCGCATGTCGACCAAGTTCTCCGGCAGGACTTTCTTGAGCGTATCGATATCATCCTTCGAATCTTCGAGCGTCTCGATTCCCCACTGGAGGATCGTGATCGGTTCGCCGAGCTGGTGAAACGTGAGCTGCAAGAGTCCCGACCGCTCCGCATTCATGCGCGAGAGAGCCGACAATTGGCGCGACTCGATGAGCAGCGCCACGCCCGCGGTGAGTATGCCCGTAAGGAGCAGAATCAGGACGACCGCGAACGGCGAGAGGATGCCGCGGGTAAAGGAACGGAATTCGGCGGCGTCCATGTCGATGCCGAGCACGGCGACCACCTCGCCCGTTGTAGCACTCCGAATGGGCGCGTACCCCGAGAGCAGCTCGCCCCATTGGTCGACCGTGAATGCGGGATCGGTCGTGGATGCGCGGAATGCCTCGTCCTGGAGGGCGGGCATGCCGGTCACGTCGTACTGCTCGCCGGGGAACGACGGCTCTTCGCCCGGATCCAGCGCGCCGTTGCCGTTGCGATCGAGCTCATGGAACGAGGCGGCCGCATCTGCGTCGGTCACGAATTCGAGAACGTTCGGAGTGCCAGTGCGGCGAAGCACGTAGGCGAAACGCGCCTGTGGTAGTTCGGAGACGACGTTGCGCAAGAGCGCGGCGATGCGGATGTATTCCGGCCGCAGCATGTCTTCGGGCCCGCGGATGATGGCGAGGTCGTCGCCGTCAATCGAATAGGCTGCAGTAGCCGCCGCCGCACGAAGGGTTTCGCGCAGCTGTGCTTCGAGCGCTGATGTCGAACGCAGGAAAAGGATCATCGTCAGCGCGCCGACGGTGAAAAGCATTACGAGCGCCCCGACGAGCATGGGACCGTGGATGCGTAGGAAACGCACGGCGCGGAGCCGCTTCGGCGTCGTTTCGAGGGGCAGGTTCAGCCGGCGGGTGAACACTGTTTCCTTCACGAGGTGAGGGGGAGATCGAGGGTGACCGTAGTTCCTTTTCCTTCGACGCTGGCGATGGACAAGCGTCCGCCGCCGCGCTCCACGATGCCTTTGCAGATGTAGAGCCCGAGGCCGTTGCCAACAGGCTTGCTGGCGAATGCCTTTTTGCCACGCGTGAACTTCTGGAACATGCGCGGGATCTGCTCGGCCGGGATGCCGCAGCCGCGATCGATGACCTGGATGCGGGCCATCGACTTCTGCGTCGACACGCGAATCGTAATCTCGCTGCCGGCAGGCGAATAGCCGCGGGCGTTCTCGAGGAGCTCCGACAGCACGCCAGTGATTAATTTACGGTCGATCATCGCGCGGGGCGATGGAGCGTCCTGCTCGATTTCTACATGCTGGCGTTTAAGCTCGAATGCGGACTGCATCGACGCCGAGACTTCTTCGGCGAACGCGCCGACGTCGACCTCCTCCGCGTGATACGCAACGTCGCCACCCTGCAGCTGGACTGCTTCCTGGAGCGAACGGATGATGTGGTCCATGCGGTCGATGCCGAGCTGCAACTGGTCGTACGCTTCGCGGTCCTCTTTCGTTTCGGTGAGCTTGCGTTCACGCAGGATCTCGAGCCACCAGCGGAACGTCGCCAGCGGCATGCCCAGCTGATGCGTGGCGAGGTCGAGCAGCGCCGTGCGTTCGATCTCGAGCTGGCGCAGCGATTCGAGCCGCCTGCGCTGCGTGACGGAGAACGAGAACGACGCGAGCATTGCGCCCGCGATGAGCACGAAAAGCAGGGCGATTGGCGAAAAGATGCTACGCGCGATATCGAGGAAGTCGCCGGCGCTCATGTCGATACCAAGAACTGCGACTACGCGGCCGGACTCATCGCGCACAGGGGCATAACCAGAAATAAGCGCGCCCCAGCGATCGTATGTCATCTCGTAGTCAACCGACGGACCGCTGAAGCCCGCTTGAAATTCCTCCATGCCGGCGACGTCATACTCTTCGCCGGGTGATGCGGGCGCTTCGTCGTCGTCCACGATGCCGTTGCCGTCGCGGTCGATGTCAGCCACGGCGCGGAACTCGTCGGCATCGGCAATGAATGTCACGATCGACAAATCCTCCGTCGCGCGCACGAGGTACGCGTACTGCGCGCCCGGCGTCATCAAGCGGATGCGCTGCAGGCTTTCGACAAGGCGGCGATGCGCGGGCGATCCCGCATCTTCTTCGGACGCGACGGCCTCAATATCTGCGACGTAAAACTGCCCCGCCGCGACGGATGCCGTCGAGCGCAAACGCTCGCGTAGCTGGTCGGCCATGAGTGTTTCGGCACGCACATAGAAGAACGCACCTAACGCCGCGACGAACAGCACGATGATGAGCGGGAGAACGCCCGATCGAAGGCCGCGAAGGAGTGGTTGGAAACTCAAGAAGGGTTGTGTATGTATTCCTCTGAGTATAGCAGAAATAGGCTTTTGCCGCCAGTAGCGGCAATGGACGAGGGAAAAGCAGTTGCAGGACGCTACCCCTATGTCCGCCTTTTCAGGCTGCTGTACACTCCCGGACATGCAATCTATGACGACCGACCAGATCCGCCAGGCATACCTCGACTTCTTCGCGTCCAAAGGCCACGCGATCATCCCGGGGGCGCCCCTGGTTCCCGAGAACGACCCCACCGTGCTCTTCACGACCGCGGGCATGCACCCGCTGGTCCCCTACCTGCTCGGCGAAAAGCACCCAGCCGGCACGCGCCTGGCCAATGTGCAGCGTTGCGTGCGCACGGGCGACATTGATGAAGTGGGCGACAACTCGCACCTGACAATGTTCGAAATGCTCGGCAACTGGTCGCTCGGCGATTACTTCAAGGAGGGCGCGATCGAATACAGCTTCGAATTCATCACGAAAATCCTCGGCATTCCGCTCGAAAAATTCGCGGTGACGTGTTTCGAAGGAGACGCAGACGCACCGAAGGACGAAGAATCCGCCGCGATCTGGGAGCGACTGGGTGTAAAACGCGAACGCATCGGATTTTTGCCGAAAGCCAAAAACTGGTGGGGACCCGCCGGTCTCACCGGCCCCTGCGGCCCGGATACCGAAATGTTCTATTGGGTTGGACCGAGTGAATTCCCGCCCGCGGGCAGCAACCCTGCCACCGATGATCCGAACTGGTTAGAAATCTGGAACGACGTGTTCATGCAGTACGCCAAGAAGGAAGATCCTTCGACAGGCTCAGGACAGGCTCCAACGTTCGAACCGTTGAAGCAGCAGAACGTCGACACGGGTATGGGCTTGGAACGCGTGGCCGCCGTGTTGCAGGGCGTCGCGAGCGTGTACGAGACGGACCGCATGAAGCCCATTTTAGAAAAAGTACAAGAAATGTCTTCGCATGCAACTGCAGCATATGAAGATTCTCACACTGAAGACTTTGTGATTCGACAGGAGCGCATTGTTGTTGATCACATCAAGGCCGCGACGTTTATGATCGCCGACGGCGTTCGCCCATCGAACGTGGACCAAGGTTACGTGCTTCGTCGCCTTGTTCGTCGCGCTGTCCGCGCACTCAGAACCCTCGTCATTCGTTATGAGGGAACTCCGACCTTAACGATCGCAATGGAAGTGATCGAACAATTTAACCAGACATATCCAATGTTGGCACAACAAAAAGAAGAGATTATGGCTGTTCTACAAAAGGAAGAGGCTCAGTTTGCAATCACACTTCATGATGCGCTTCGTATTTTTGACAAAAAAACTTCAGTTCAAATGAATGACGATAATACGTTTACAATTCCCATTTTAAGTGGCAACGAAGCTTTCGACCTTGTTACGACTTATGGCATGCCATTAGAAATGGTTAAAGAAGAAGCTTCCGATAGGTTGATCAGTCTAAGCCCGAATTTCGACCAGGACTTCAAGTACCTCTTCGCAGAACACCAAGCCCTCTCGCGCGCCGGCGCCGAACAAAAGTTTAAGGGCGGCCTCGCTGACAACTCTGCCGAAACAACGAAACTCCACACCGCGACACACTTACTGAACGCCGCGCTCCACCGTGTGCTCGGTGGGCACGTCTCGCAGAAAGGAAGTAACATCACCGCGGAACGTCTGCGCTTCGATTTCAACCACCAGGACAAAATGACACCGGAGCAGATCGCGGAAGTGGACGTCTTGGTGAACGAAGCCATCAAGGCTGACTTGCCGGTAACCTTCCACCTCACGGACGTCGAAGGCGCGAAAGCTGAAGGCGCCATCGGCGTGTTCGACGATCGCTACGGCGCGGAGGTGAAGGTGTACGTCATGGGCAAACAAGACGCAAAGACCGCAGGCACAGGCAAAGTGGGCGACGGGGCAGTCTTTAGTAAGGAGATCTGTGGTGGTCCCCACGTCGCGCACACGGGCATGCTTGGGTCGTTCAAGATCCAAAAAGAAGAAAGCTCGTCCGCCGGAGTTCGACGAATCAAAGCGGTGGTCACTGGGGGACCTACAGACATCGACATCGCTGTTCAATCTGCATGAGCCTGCCGGGCACGCCTAGGATCTCCCCCGCCCCGGCAGTAGGATGTGCGTATGAAGCGCTTCGCACCGCTCGTCGCCCTGACCGCGTTCCTCGTGTGCGGGTCCGCATACGCCATGTCGGAGACGGTGTGGGATTTTCGCGGGCAAGTGCCGGTGCGGATCGAGGTGCAGAATCTAACGACCGTCCAAAACGCGGAGCAAGGATTACTCGTACAATCGAGCACCGACGGATTCATTACACTACCGCCGCTCGAAGCCCGGGCAGACACGTTGACCCTGACCCTGACGAATGCCACGACGCCCGCGGTGGCCCTCATTTGGCGCACGCCGGAGCTCGGCGACGGCGAGTACTACCAAGCCAACATCGACCTGCCAACGGGACAATCGCAAGACGTGACATTGGTGTTGAACGCACTCACGGAATGGCAATGGGACGCGCCGACGCTCGGCCTCGCGTTCCCGGCGGGCTCGGAGGTACTGATCGAAACAATGGAATGGCGATCATATTCCGCGGGGGAAAAATTCTGGAACGGCATCGTGAGCTTCTGGACACCCGATCAATTCCGCCTCTACTCGATCAACTTCCTGTGGGGGCCGCTGATTTCGACAACACCCGAGGCGCGCGCAACGCTGTTCGATGCACTGCCGCCGAACTCGTGGTCAGCGACGCGTTTCTTGTACGCGGTCTTCGCCCTCGCCGCGGTCACGGGAACGGCGTACGCCTGGAGTAAGCCCGATCGCCTCCGCACCATCGCCGTGATCCTCGCCGTTGCGGGCGCCGGTCTCTGGATCCTCTTCGACGTGCGCATGACCCAGGAAATCCTGTCGTACGTGCGCGCTGACTGGACATCGTACATCCTCGCGCCCTCCGACGAAGGAAAACTCCGCAGCCACTCGAGCCTGTACTACGCGCTGGCCGAAACGAAGGAGCTGCTCGGCGATGACCCGACGTATGTCCTGCTGGCAGAAGAAGGAACGCCGTTCTTCGCGAACGTACGCTACGTGATGTACCCGGCCGTGCCGATTACGCCGGAAGAAGCCACCGGGAACACCGCGTGGATCGTCCTCGGCAATGCCAGGGTCTCCACCATGAGCGGGACGTTGCTGCGCGACGGCGTTGTGCTCTCGGAGCGGGGGGCAGTGGTGAAACGCTTCGACGACACCTCATTCTTCTACCGCTCCCGGCTATAAGCGTTCTCGCATTCGTCATCGGCCTGATCCTTCCCGCAACGTGCGGATGGCTCCTTCTGCGACTCGCCGAAGGAAACGCACCCATCCTCGGACGTAGCGAACGCTGGGCCGCGGGGCTCATCGCCGGTGGTACGATCCTGATGACGATCGTCTTCTCGCTCCATGCGACGCTCGGCATGCCGCTCAGCAGGCTCGGGTTCCTCGGCGTCGAGTGCGTCGCTCTCATCATCCTCGGAATACTCTGGTTCATCCGCCGCCCCTCGGGCGTCGTTCCCGCCTTGCCGTTATCCGAGCGCCCGCGCTGGGAACCGCTCGTGTGGATCCTCCTCGCGCTCGCGATTGCGAAAGTCGCGGCGGCGGCGGTCACATTCCTCGTTCTCACACCCACGTACCTCGACGACACGCTCGACAACTGGAACCTGCGCGGGAAGGTGTTCTACGAAGACCAAGCCCTCACGCTCGCGCTGCCGGGCGAAGATCCCATCGCATCGCCGAAAGGCGTCAGCTCGTACCCGCCGGCCGTCCCGCTACTTAAGGCATCGCTCGCCGCGATCGCCGGCGAATGGTCAGACCCGCTGGCCAATGCGCCACACGCGGTGTGGTTCGCGGCCACCGCGGTGCTGCTCTATGCGTCGGTGCGGCGCATGCTCGCACGGCACTGGGCGATGCTCGCAGTCTACGGCTACCTTTCGCTGCCGCTTGCCACCATGCACGGCACGAACCCCTACGCGGACGTCTTCGTGTCGGCGCACGTGTTCATCGCGGCATCATGGCTGCTCCATGCCCTGCGCGAGCGCGACTCGTTCCGGGGACGCTCGTGGTTCCTCTTTGTCGGACTCGCGCTCGGCGCTCTCTCCTTTACGAAGAACGAGGGTCTCATCGTCTATACGCCGCCGCTCCTGCTCATCCTCGCGGTCGGCCTCGTGCTGCGATGGCGCTCCGGACGGCTCGACGCGCGCGCGGTGCTCGGCATCTTACTGCGAGTCGGTATTCCCCTGCTGGTCATCGCGTTGCCATGGCTCATCTTCAAATGGAGCAACGGACTCACGTTCGGCAACGCAAAACCCTTCACCGATTTCACCATCCACTGGCGCGAGAACGTCCTGATGTCTGTCGCCGTGAACACGTTCCTCGAAGGCAACTGGCTCCTGCTATTCCCGCTCTTCTTCGGCTTACTCGTCTGGCGCTGGCGCGCGGCGCTCACGGCGTATCTCCCCCTCACCGCGTTCGTCGGCATCGTGTACCTGGGTCAAATGCTACTGTTCCTCTTTACAGATCTGGCTGTGGAGGCACTCATGCAAACCGGCTACGCGCGCGGCCTTATCCAACTTATGCCGTGTATCGTTCTGCTCACTGCCTCGTTGCTCGCGGATGCGACCGAAAAAAAATCGTCATGGTAAGCCTGTCGAACCGGCTTGCCTGATCGACACATTTGCAGAGCGGTGTTCGTCATTGCGCTGTATTCTGCGAAACATGGCTAGCTACTGCGCCTTCCTCGGCAACCACCCCCAACTCTCCCTCGCTGAACTCGCGATGCTCTTCCCCGACTTCGTGCTCAAGCAGCGATTCCCGAAGCACGTCATCGTATTCGAGACGTCGGGCACCGTGACGCAGAAGGAGTTCGACCGCCTCGGCGGCACGATTGCGATAGCGAAGGAGTCGACTGGCTTCGGTTCGCTCGACCGTTTCGCCGCATCGCTGCTCGACGAAACATCGGGAGTGAAGGGCAAAGTGACGTTCGCGATCCGCACGGTCGGGGTTGATAAAAACGCAGTACACGACATGTACCGCATCGGGAAGATGGCGCTCAAGAAAGCAGGCAAGCCCGCGCGCTACGTCGGCAACGAACATGAACCTGCAGCGCTCGCGCTGCTCAAGGACACGGAGCTGCTCAACGGCAAGGGCGGCGCCGAAATGGTGATCTTGCGGGACACGGAAAGCGGAATGTTCTGGGGCGGACGCACGGTGGCCGCACAGGACCTAGACGGCTACACGAAGCGCGATATCAAAAAGCCGGTGCGCGACACACGCGTCGGCCTCCTGCCGCCCAAGCTTGCGCAGATCCTCCTGAACGGCGGCGAATGGCTCGCGCGGCAGACGAATCCGAAACTCCCGCGCAAGCTCACGATCTTCGATCCGTTCTGCGGCACGGGCGTGATCCCGCTCGAGGCGCTGCTGCGCGGTTGGACCGTGCACGGATCCGATGCCTCGCTGAAGGCGGTGAACGGCACGCTGAAAAACCTGGAGTGGGCACGCAAGGAATATGGCATTCCAAAGAAAGAGGTCGCCGCGTCGATCTGGAAGCAAGACGCCCGCAAGGCGTTCGCCATCAAGGAACCGCCGCACCTGATCGCCACCGAAACAACGCTCGGCCCGCCGCTCGTCGTACGCCCCGCAATCAAGGATGCACAGAAAATGCGCACGGCCGTGGAAGACATTGAAATCGACTTCCTGAAAAACGTTCGCACGACGCTGCCTGGCGTGCCCGTAGCGCTCACGCTCCCGGTCTGGATGGTCTCATCTGGTCCACTGCTCCTCGAGCGACTGTGGAAAGAACTGCCCGATCTCGGTTTTGAAGCCGTTCTTCCGGCGGGTTTGCAGGGCGATTTCCCTGGTCGGGCGAGCCTCCTCTACCGCCGCGGCGACGCCGTGGTCGGTCGGGAATTCGTCTTCCTTCGCCAAAAATGATCCGGGAGTACCTCCGGACGTTCGCGAAAACGGGCATCGCGCTCTTTTGTGTTTGGCACATGGCGGCGATCGGGCTCTACTCGATGCCCGGCGATTCACACGACCGCGTCAGCCGATGGCTAAACGACAACGTCACGGGCACCTTCGTGCCCTACGTGCTCGTAACGAGCCAATGGCAGCAATGGAACCTGTTCGCCCCGAATCCCCTGCGCCGCATCGTCTTCTACCGCGTCGAAACGCAGAATGCGGAAGGAAACTGGGCATACGTAACATCCGTGAATGACACAACGTACAACACCTGGCGACACGCCGTGATCTTCAAGCTGCTCGGCCAGGTGTTGGAAGAGAACACCGACCGTCCGGAACTGGCGGAACGAGCGGCCCAGATGTTCTGCAGAGAGTTCGTACTCGACCCCGACGCGGGTATTCGCATCTGGCACGAACTCACCATCATCCCCTACGTCCATCCGTCGCCTAGTAAGGCGTGGTGGAACACCTGGACACCGCAATTCGAAAGCTCGCTCGCTATCGAAACCCGCTGCGCATCATGAACGCCATCCGACGCGCCATCAGCGGCCGTGTCCTGAGCGGAGTCGAAGCGTTCTTCTTTGCACGGCGCAGCGCGTGGCCGTTCGGCCTCATGCGCGCGACATGGGCGGGCGTGGCGCTCATCTTCCTCCTGCGGCAATGGTTCGACGTGACTGCCTTTTATTCCGACGACGGCTTCCTGCCGCGCGACCTCGTGTACCTTGTGACGCGCGACGACTGGCGTTTCAGCATCCTCGATTACAGTGGAGAGGTGTGGTACGTCTGGGCGTGGTACATCACCATGCTCGTGGCGTTCGCGTGCTCCATGCTTGGCATTGCCCCGCGCACGAGCACGATCGCGAGCTTCCTGCTGCTGTCGTCGTTCCATGAGCGCGACGCGATGACGCTCGGTGGCGGCGATACGGTGCTGCGCAACGTCGGCTTCATCCTCGCAATTGCACCGGGCATCGAAGCGTTCTCGTTCTCCCGCCTGCGGAGGCACTACGCGTCGTGGAAAAAAACCAAGACGCTGCTGCCTCCCGTCACGATGTCCGCCTGGCCGTACCGTCTGCTGCTATGGCAGATGATGGTGCTCTATATCACGTCGCTGTGGTGGAAACTGCTCGGCGACATGTGGTTGGACGGAACGGCAGTCGGGGCTGCACTGCACCACTCGATCTTCCTGAATTGGCCCTACGGCGTGATCAACGAATTCATGCCCTTCGCCGCCTACCTTACGCACGCGACGGTTTTCTGGGAGGCATCATGGCTACTACTCCTGGTGCCCGCCACGGTGTGGAAATGGACGAATATTCCCGTGAAGCGACTCGTGCTTGCAGGCGGCCTGGCGTTCCACGGAGGTATCGCGGTGTTCATGGATGTGGGTGTGTTCCCCTACGTCCTGTTTGCCGCGTACCTTGGACTCCTCGACGACGGCGATCGCGCGTGGCTGAAGCGCTTGATCGACCGGCGGTCCGCGCTCCCCATCGTCGTCCTGTACGACGGTTCGTGCAGGCTCTGCCGCCGCAGCGCATTCGGCCTACGCATCATGGACACATTCTCGCACCTGCACCTGGTCGACTTCCGCAACGCCGCCGAAAAGAAAAAGGTGGCGCCTCACCTCGATGAAGCACAACTGGACCTGACCATGCATATACTCCTGCCTGATGATTCGGTCCGCACTGGTTTCGACGCGTTCCGTTTCCTGACCTGGCACCTGCCCACTTTATGGCTTGCCGCGCCGTTCCTCTACCTGCCGGGAGTTTCGCACCTCGGGCGCGCGATGTACGCATGGGTAGCCCAGAACAGGCAGAAATGCGCCCATGACCGCTGTTAAGGCGTTGCGTGAGCCAAACGGATTGCATACACTCTCGGGGCTCCGCGTAGCATGTTCCTCGATAGCTCAATGCTGCGACTCGCCTGCGAGGCGCACAAGAAGGATAATGAGCTCGGTCCAGTATCATTGCTTCTTCTCACGGTCGGTCTTGTTCCTCGATAGCTCAATGGTAGAGCACCTCGCTGTTAACGAGGGGGTTGCTGGTTCGAATCCAGCTCGGGGAGCCAATCTTTTGTTTTGTTGCATTGGGCGATACCTTCAAACACACTTTTCAGCTTGTAGTTCAGCTTTTCGCCTTCTACGGAAGCGTTCGCAAATACAAAACGTAACAATCGGTTCTTTTGTTCGGGTTGCGAACGCTCAAAAAGGTCGGATGCCCTTTGAAGCAGTTCCAGTAAGTAGGAACACGATATGAGGAATGTTTCGTCGGCCTTGCTATGTGACCACATTTCATCGTGAAGTTGTTCTTCACGCGTCTTCGTTACCACAATCAGTTTGTCGTACTCATCGGACATAATGCTCAATCCTGCCTACTGTGCGAGCTTTTCCTGCGTCAGTTCATGCTTGGGGCGTAACTGCCGTATCCGTGATGCCAGTTTTGTGCGAATGACCGT
>Ga0163144_10016703_pt1 | contig 15021 bp, 21 predicted proteins | sample OliLak19BULKMAT1_FD_123175 | JGI IMG/M metagenome (GOLD analysis project Ga0163144, IMG submission 123175) | Freshwater microbial mat bacterial communities from Lake Vanda, McMurdo Dry Valleys, Antarctica - Oligotrophic Lake LV.19.BULKMAT1 | ecosystem: Environmental > Aquatic > Freshwater >... | reverse complement strand
TCCACCCGGAAGCCATCGCCAGGTACGGCGCGAGCGGGATGTGGCACGTCGGGCGCCCTCTCAGATACCACGCGACAGGCGATCAGATCGCCACGTGGTGCCCGACGGAGGACGGCGCGTGGCAGCACGCCGCCCGCTTACTCGCCGCTCGGGTCGCAGGCATTCCGTGCAGCCTCACAGGAATGCTGACCCCATGAAGCATCCTGGCGTCCATTTCGTGACAAATCTTGTTGCGTGGCGTTGTATATTATGGTATAATAGTATTTGTGGTTGAGGGAGTCGCCGAGAACGAACAAGGAGAAGACATGAGCATCCTGACCGACGCCGCCAAGCTCCTTCGGGAGACCGCCGACAAGATCGAGCAGGCCGGCGTCATCGACCTGCCGCCGCCCGACTGTTCTATCAAGGAGGCCGCCGCCGCCCTCGACGCCATCTTGCCGTCGGAGACGTATTGGGCACTGCACATGAGGGTGTCCAGGCAAGGCGGGAGCCTCGTCCGCGTCATGTGGGAATGCTGGGACGGCAGCGAACACGTCAACGGCCCGACGCTGTTCAGCGTCGTCCGGGCGGTTCGCGAGAAGCACCGCCCCCGAGACGGCGCTGCCGACCTCGCCCTCGCCGAAGCCGCACTGGCCGCCGACTGACCGACCCGCACGCCCGTTGTCCCGTGTCCCAACCTTCGCCCCTGGAGGATCTGCGCCGATGATACTGCTGCCAAAGTCCATCGCCCCCATCTGCCGCTGCGTCACCCGCAACAGATACACCGCGAAGTGCGTTCGCCTCATCCAAGGGGTGGACCACGGCTTCCGGGCCGAGGCCACCGACGGTCGCAAAGCCATCGTCGTCCAGGGCTGCGCCCCCGAAGACTCGGACATCATCGAGAAGTCGCTCGCCTGCGTCGACTTCCACAACGCCTTCGGGGCCATGCCCTACGGCAAGGTGGAGGGATTGGTGCCGGTCGGGCCGCTCGCCGACGCCTTCAAGCGGTGCAAGAAGGACCACTACGTCGGCGTCCACCTGGACGAGGAGGCCGCCGTCATCGTCTCGGCCGGGACGATGGCCCGCGTGCCCTACGAGACGGGGCCCTTCCCGAACATCAACGGGGTCGTGCCGAGGGGTGCCCCGGCCCGCGTCGTCAACGTTAACTGCGAGATGCTGGCCGAGGTGCTCGACGCCGCGAACAGCATCCTGGGAGGCGACCCCGCCAAGGTCTGCTTCTACGACCGCGTCGATGGCCCGTTCACCGTGACCGGCCGCACCGACGGCATGTTCTTCGACGCCATCGTCCTGCCCTTGCCGTCCTGATCACCACGAACCCGAACAGGAGGAGTCAGTCATGGGACCGTATGAAGCCTCGGAAGCCCTGGCCTACGCCGTCAGCCGCAAGCAGCCGACCTGGCTGCACGGAAAGCCGGGCATCGGCAAGACCGACATAGTCAATCAGGTCTGCGAGAAGCTGGGGTTGAGGATGTGGCGGTTCCCCCCGACCGTCACCCTGGACCCGGTCGACGTCCGGGGGCTGCCCACCGTCGAGAACGGCCAGACCGTCTGGGCTCGCCCCGACCTCTGGCCCTCCGACCCGGACTGGAGCGGCGTCGTCTTCCTCGACGAACTGCCGCAGGGCAGTGTGGCAGTCCAGTCGTCGTTGATGCAGGCGGTGCAGTGCCGCCGCATCGGCGACATGAAGATCCCCGACGGGGCGATCTTCGTGGCCGCCGGCAACCGGCAGGAGGATCGGGCGGGAGCGAACCGCGTCATCACCCCGCTCGCCAATCGGTTCCTCCACCTCGACGTGGACGTGGACCCGCAGCAGTGGCAGCTCTGGGCCGTGCAGAACGGCGTCCACAGCGACGTCCGGGGATACCTGTCCTACCGTCCGGGCAACCTCGACACCTTCGACCCGAAGACGGACGCACGGGCGTTCGCCACGCCCCGGTCGTGGGTGGCGGCGTCCCGGCTGGTGGAAGGGGAGGGGGTGCCCGAGCACCTGCTGTACAGCCTGGTCGCGGGGCTGGTCGGGGAAGGGCCGTCGGCGGAGTTTCTGGCCTTCCGGCAGATCCGCAAGGAGCTGCCCGACCGGGCGGAGATTTGGAAGAACCCCCGCAAGGCGGCGGTGCCGACGAAGGATCCGCAGATCCTGTACGCGCTGGTCACGGCGCTGGCGGACGACAGCCGAACGGTCGAGGATCTGGAACCGCTGGCCATCTACGGCCTGCGCCTGCCGGGCGACTTCAGCGGCGTCCTCATGCGGGACGTCTACTGGCTGAACGTCCGCGTCGTCCAGACCGAGCGCCGCGTGCATCCGAAGTGCATGCGCGGCAAGATGGTGGAACTGTGCGCCAAGCACCGTGACGTGCTGGGCATGTGACCGGGTCGTGAAGGCGTGTGGCCCCGAGCGCCAATTCCGATCGGGGCCAACCGAATCGCCAACCTCCAACCCAGGACTGACCATGACCCTGCTTCGCGTCGATGGTGTGGTGGCCTACTGGTCCCTCACCGAGTTTACCCGCCTCGACAAGCTCCGCGACGGCCTCGATGCCGCGGGCTTCCGCAAGTACGCCCCCGATCCGCGCAGTGCCCAGGTCTGCCTCAAGGACGCCTTGGGGGACGTGTTCCCCCGGATGCTGGTGCAGCCCCTCGCGGGGCGCGACGCCTGGGAGGTGCGGGAGATCGTCCGTGGCGAAGAGGAGAACCAGTACCTCCTGCGCCACCGGGTCGCGCTGCGGGACGGGGCCACGCCATCCCCGAAGATCGCGCTCGCCCCGTTCGACGCCGAGGTGGGCAGCCAGGTCGCGTCCCGCTTCAACGACTTCCGGGGCCTGGTCCGGTGCGCCCAGGTCACGGCCGCGATGACCGCCATCCTGCGGGAACTGCGCGGCACGTCGCTGCGGCCCCGCGGCTCGATCTACTGGATGCCGGAGAAGTCGATGGGCGAGTGGCAGCAGGTGATCGATGCCGTGCAGAAGGCGGGTGTCGGCGGCGAGAACCGCTGCTACCTGATCCGGCACGCGATGGACGCCGATGCCGTCCGGGCCGTGCGGGACGCCATTGTCGCCGAGGTCACGACCGAGTCCGCCCGGCTGAAGGCCGACGTGGAGTCGGGAGAGTTGGGCGAGCGGGCGCTGCGCACCCGTGAGGCGGAAGCCCGCGACCTGCGGGATCGCGTCGTGCTGTACGAGGAACTGTTGCAGACCGGGCTCGGCGTGCTCCACCAGAAGCTCGACGAGACGGAGGCGTCCGTGTCGATGGCGAGCCTTCAGATCACGGTGCTGGGAGGTGCCGCATGAAGACGCTCGACGACCTGACGCTGGAGGAGTGCATCAACCAGTTCGTCACCATCACGCTCTGCGACGGAACGCAGGTGCAGATCACAGTCAACCCGGTGAAGCAGCAGCAGCCAGAAGTCGGCGACCTGCTGCTGGCGCAATTCTGGCTCCGTCTGCCGACCGACATCCAGTCGCCCTATGTCGCGGATCACCTCACGTTCTCCGGCCGCCTGAGAGTCTGCGGAGATGAACTTCGTTGCGGCTGGGGGGCCCCAGACGGGCGGCATCGCAAGAACTACAGGACAGGCTCCGGGTCGACATGGATGGCCGCGATGGAGGTTGTGTTCGCCGAGGGAGTCGACCAGGTGCGCCTGCTCGACGACGCCCTCCGCGCCCGCAGGGCAGCATGGAACTCCGAGGGGCTGGAGTACCTGCTTCAGAAGCAGCTCATCGAAGAGGCCACCGCGCAAAAGGGTTGACCGGAGCGGCACGATTGTGCTACAATAGGTATCCCAATACAAGGAGACTGGCATGTCCAAGACGAAGCAGGCCCCGGCGGATCAGGACCGCGTCGCCGCCGAAGACAAGGCCGTGGGCCGGATGCGCAAGGCACGCACCCGGATGATCTTCGACCGTCGCCAGGACGGCCCCTTCTGGGCCACGCTGGCGATGCGCCTGGACCTGGCCGCGAACTGGCGGGTTCCCACCGCTGGCACGGACGGCAAGAGCCTTCTCGTGAACCCCCCGTTCGTGGAGAGCCTGACCGACGATCAGCTTCTCGGGCTGCTCGTCCACGAGGTCGGACACTGTGCGTTCATCCACCACTTGCGGCTCAACGGCCGCGACCCCAATCGGTGGAACATCGCCGCCGACTTGCAGCTCAACCCCCTGCTCCGGGCGGCGGGATACGTCCTGCCTCCTGACGGGCTCTATGCGGGCGAGGGTCCGTTCACGCAAATCCCGGTCGGTCTCAGCACGGAGGAGACGTACCTGCTCCTGCCGGTCGAAGAGGAGGAAGGCGACGGGGACGGTGAGGGCGAAGGCGAAGGCGAGTCGGGCGGCGACGGTGAAGGCGACGGGGACGGTGAGGGCAAGGGAGCGGTCGACCCCGGCAAGTGCGGCGGCGTCATCCAGCCGAAGGGGATGTCGGCCGCGGAGGCGTCGCGCCAGTCGCAGAACTGGAAGGCGGCCGTGGCGCAGGCCCGGCAGATCGCAAAGATGCGCGGCGCGATCAGCAAGGGCCTGGACCGTCTGATCGACGGCCTGCTCCAGCCCTCGATCCCCTGGCAGCAGGAACTGGCGGAGTTCGTGACGAAGATGAGCAAGTCCGACTACCGATGGTCCCCTCCCTCGCGGCGCTTCGCGTGGCGTCGCCTGTACCTGCCCAGCATCGGGGGCGACGCGCTGGGGGAGATCGTGGTGGCGGTGGACGAGTCGGGGAGCATCGGCCAGCAGATCTTCAACGCCTTCGCGGCGGAGTTGAGCGGCATCTGCTTCGCATACGCCGACGTCTCCCTGACGATCCTGCACCACGACAGCGCCGTCTGCGGAGTGCAGAGGTGGACGCCCTCCGACGGCCCGCTGGTGCTGAAGCCGTGCGGCGGAGGCGGCACGGATCACCGGCCCGTCTTCGACTGGATCGAGAACGAGGGTATGGACCCGGCCTGCCTGATCTGCCTGACGGACATGTACTCCACCTTCCCGGCTCACGCCCCGGACTACCCGGTGCTGTGGGCGTCGACGACCGAGGCGAAGGGGCCGTGGGGGCGGACAATCCGCGTGTCCGTCTAGAAAGATGTTGCGTCACGATGTAGGTGGCGCTATAATATAGGGGGTGAAAGGCGAAGAGTACGCTGGTCTGAAGGAGGCGTTCGTCCTGGCTGCCGAGGGGGCGGTCCTGGGCGACATCAACCGGGAGGGAGGAGGATGAAAGCGATCACCGAACGCGAGCGGGACCGGCGCAGCCGGTTCACGACGGTCTACCCGGGGGACATGGCGCCCGCCATGCTCGGCCATTCGCCGACGACGTACAACCTGGCGCTCGGCTGCTGGACGCACCTGCTGGCCGAGGCCACCACGGAGAACGAGCGGCACTTCACGGCAGGCGAGTGGGAGGTGCTGCACGACCTTGCCGGGAAGTTCAAGTGGGATCCCGACGTGGCCGATCCCGGCGAGCAGATCGCCTCCGTCCTTCGCCGTCCAGCTTGGCTCAGCCCGGACCCGCATCGTCGGGACAAGTTGGCGGAGAAGGTGCAGGAGCTGGATTACGTCCGGGCCTGGGCGATGCTCTGGGCCTGCTTCCACGCCGAGAGGCAGGAGAAGGCGACGGGCGTGCGCCCGGAGTCGTGGTGGCTGCTGAAGTCGAGACTGCGATGATGGCCACGAGCCGAAGGAGATGCGACATGGACGGACTGCTTTGGCCCCTCGCGTTGTGCGTGGGGCTGTGGATCATTCTCAACGAAGTAGTGAGTCGGCCCTGACGATCAGCACGAAAGGTAAGCCGTGAGTGCCTTGGGGAATGCCAGTCCTTGACGGTGCATTACGCAGGCGATGCTCCCCGAACCACGGAGCCTGCATTTCAAAACGCAAAGCCGCGTGTGGGTGCGCCGTGTCCCCACACGCGGCCGAACAGGAGTGAGGTGTCAGTATGGAGACGCAGACCCCAGACGTCAAGCGGGCGGAGTTCCTGGCACGTCGGCGCAAGGGCGTCTTCGCCACCGACGTCGCCCCCATCTGCCGGCTCAGCCGCTTCGGCTACGGGCCGCTGGACGTGGCCGTCGACAAGCTGTTGGCCCGCGAGCGGCCGGAGAACGAGTCGCAGCGCCTCGGGCGATGGCTGGAACCCATCGTCGGCAGGCTGTACGAAGAACGGACCGGAACGAAGCTCGAAGAAGCGCCGCCCGCCTTCGGCTCGCCGCGTCCCTGGATGGGGGCGCATGCCGACTGGATCGGCGGCACCCGGAAGCTGGTCGAGGGCAAGACCACCGGCGACAGCCGCGGCTGGGGCGACCCCGAGTTCGAGCAGGTGCCGCAGGACATCTTCCTGCAAGTCCAATGGCAGATGGCCTGCTACGGCGCGGACGAAGCGGACGTGGCGGTACTGTTCAACCTGTCCGAGTTTGTGATCTACCCGATCCGTCGCGACCGTGCCGTGATCGACCGGGCCATTGACATCTGCGGCCGGTTCTGGGACATCGTGGGAAAAGGAAACTATCCCGAACTGGACTGGACGGACCCGCGCACGCCCGAGCTTGTGCCGCTGCTTCATCGTCCCGACAAGGCCAGGCACGTTCAACTGGCCGAGGAAGACCTGGCTCTCGTGAAAGAGTACCAAGAGCTGGGCCGCGCCATCGCGACGATGGAGACGCTGCGGAAAGAGCAGAAGGCCCGGATCATGGACCGCATGGGCGACGCAGGCGTTGGGCTGCTGCCCGACGGCCGGCGCGTGGCAAACACAGTCGTCACGGTCAAGACGCACACGGTCGAGACGCACACGTCGCGGCGTCTCTTCGTGAGCGGAGGGGGCCGATGATGAAGAAGCACGACCTGACGCTGCGTCAAGTGCGTCGGCTGGTTCGGGCCCTGCATCCCAAGGCGCACATAGACAAGGTGCGATTCCCGGCACTCGGGACTCATCGTATCGGCACAGACATGTACGTCGTGCTCGCGTGCTGCACCGTGGCAGCGAGCAAGCTCTCCTCGTGGCAACCCACCGAAGCGCGGGCGTGGCGAGAAGCCGCGCAACGAATAACTGACCGGATCGTCAGCCTCTAACAGGAGCGAACATGACTGCGCCAACCAAGACCGTCGTGACCGTGAAGTCGGACAGCCTGTCCGGAGCAATCGTGTCCGTGCAGGCCGCCGCCGACCGCTACAACCTCTCGACGCTGGCGGCCCTCCAGGGCGTCGAGCGCGCGATGATGCTGGCGGACGGCATCGCCGAGCTGCGTGCCCTGGTGGCCCCGCTGATGCCCAAGATCCTGCGGCTGATGAACACCCCTCTGGGGTTCGACACCGACCGCAACCCGAAGAAGGGCGACGCCGTCGAGCCCTACTCGGCGGAGGTGGTGACGGACTGCGTGGTCGAGGCCCTGCTGCGCGGGCTTCAGATCGCCGGGAACGAGTTCAACATCATCGCCGGGAAGTGCTACACGACCCAGAGCGGCTACAAGCGCATCACTCGCGACCTTCCCGGCATCACCGACCTCGACTACGCCATCTCCCCGTCCTTCCTGCTTGGGGGCCACACCTGCTGCCGCGTCCGGGCCGAGTGGAAGTACGGCGGCAAGAAGATGTTCCTGCGGGACACCAAGGGAGAGGGCGGCCGCGTCTACGCGATCCGCGTCAACAAGGGCATGGGCGTCGACGCCATCATGGGCAAGGCCGAACGCCGGATGTTCAAGAGCATCTTTGAACTCTGCACCGGCACGGAGTTCAGCGAGCCGATGAGCGACGAAGCGCCCCTCGGCGACCTTCCGGCCGGCATCGCCGGCCCGAAGACGACGGGGCAGAATCTGCTGGAGCAGATGGCCGCGGAGCCGGCGAAGGACGTGACGGCCGCCGCCCAGGTCGCGGCACCGCCGCGCGGCAAGACGTGGCAGAGCGTGATCGCGGAGCGCCGGCACGTCGTCGACGACGAAGAGTTCCTGGTCATGGTCGAGAGCTACGGCAAGTTCGACGTCGACCAGCTCGACGAGTCGGAGAAGGCGGCACTGGCCGCGCGACTGGAGGCGATCGCCAGCACGAACACCTAACCGATGGAGCGACGATCCTATGGCCAGGAAAGCGCTGGGCGTGAAGAACCGGAGGCGCATCCAGAACAGGGCCTTTCGCCTCCGCCTGTGGAAGAGGCATCCGTTCTGCGTCTACTGCCGATGCCACCTGCCGGACTTTCTTCAGACGTCTCTGGACCACGCGATGCCCAAGTCGCGTGGCGGGTCGAACAGGTGGTCGAACCTCGTGCTGGCCTGCATGACGTGCAACAGCACGAAGTCCGACATGACCGCCGAGGAGTTCATGGGATGGATGGAGAGTCATCAGACCGGATGACGCAGGAGCATGACCCCATGACCCTCTTCGACCATCTGCCCAGGACGATCCAGCAGCGGTTCGAGGACTGGCTGGCGGCGCACCCTGGCGTCATGGAGGAATTCGTGCGGATCGCCCGAACGCTGAAGTCCAGGGACGGACACGACCGCTATAGCTCCGACGGCATCCTGCACATCCTCCGCTGGGAGGGCTTGGTGCAGCGTGCCGACGGAGAGAAGTTCCGGTGCAACAACGTGTTCTCGTCGCGGCTGGCGCGGCTTGCGATGCAGCAGCATCCCGACCTGGCGGGGTTCTTCGAGACGCGCAGTCTGAAGTCGGAGTGATAGTGAACGCCCGAACTCTTGACGGCCTCCGGGCGGTCGGTTAGATTGTCCTGGCCCGATTAGTACCGGGCCTGGAGGAAGGCGCGACATGATCGACAACTCCTGAAGCCTGCCCCCGTTCGGGCAGTTCGTGGTTGCCTGCGTCACTTCCGCGCTTTCCTCCGCAGCAGCCGTACTAAACGACTGTCCCGATCGGGGGCTGGAGTTGTCCCGCCCCGCCAAGGGCCGAACGCGACACGGAGGGCGAGCGTGGCGATATTCCGAAACATCGCCGTAAGGACTTACGGCGACGAGAAGTTCCTGCGATTGTCGCGCCCGCAGCCATGCGGCCAGTACCTCTGGCTGTACCTGCTGACCGGCCCGCACACGACCAGCATTCCGGGGCTGTCCCATGTGGGCGAGATGGCGATGGCGGAGGCGCTGGGGTGGCCGCTGGAAGGCTTTCGGGAAGCCTTTAAGGAAGCCTTTCGGGAAGGGCTCGTGAAGGCCGATTGGAAGGCTCGTGTTTTGTGGATCCCGAACGCCATAAAACACAACCCTCCGGGCAGCCCGAATGTGGTCAAAAGCTGGTGGCACCATTGGGACTGCATCCCAGAGTGCCCGCTGAAAGTCGAAGCGGGGCAAGCACTTGCGACCTTCCTGGAATTCATGGGGCCTTCCTGGAAGGCTTTCGGGAAGCCTTTCGGGAAGGCTTTGGCAAAGCCTTTGCCAAACCAGGAACAGGAACAGGAACAGGATACACACACAGAGGCGCGTGCCGAAGGAAAGCCTTTCGGGAAGCCTTCGGGGAAGCCTTCGGGGAAGCCTTCCGAGAACGGGAGTCTGCTCGGCTTCGAAAAATTCTGGAGCGCCTACCCGGCGAAGCGGGCGCAGACGGTCGCGGCGGAAGCGTGGAAAGCGATTGATCCCGACGCCGCGCTGGTGCAAACTATCCTCGCGGCGGTCGAACGGCAGAAGCGGAGCAAGCAGTGGTCCGAGCGCGGGGCGATACCGAACCCGGCGAAGTGGCTCGCCGAACGCCGCTGGGAGGATTCGGAAGATCAGGTCGGCGACAGCAGCGACGAGCGCCGACGCAAAGCCGCCGAGCTTGCGGAGCGGTCGCGGAGGGAACGAGAGACCGCAGGCAGCGCCGAGGATTGGGATCGGGCGCGACGAGCCCGTAAGGACACCGAACAGGAGTGACCAAGTGGCAATCAAGATCGAGGCCGGCGCGAACGTGCGCCGGTCGGACGTGTTCCACGTCGACCCCGCCGAGGTCGTGATCCGCGACGAGCTGCGCGGACGGCGCATGGCCCCGGGCGAAGACGCGATCGTCGCGATGGCGTCGAGCCTGATGGATCAGGGACAGTTGCAGCCGTGCCTTGCTCGGCGAATCCAAGGCAACCGCATCCAGCTCGTCGCCGGATTCACGCGGGCCGCGGCGGCGAGACTGCTCCGCGACGGCTTCGTGGACGAAGTCGGCAGCGAGCGGCGCGACGAGGAGTTCATGCTGCAAGTCCGCGTCGCCGACATGAACGACGAAGACGCCTTCACGCGGAACGTCGTCGAGAACTGCCGACGGAACGAGACGTCCGCGATCGACGACGCGCACAATCAGGAACGGCTTCGCAGCTACGGCCGCAGCGACTCCGAGATTGCCAGGCTCTACCAATGCACGCCGAGCAAGGTCTGCACGCTGCGGAAGCTGCTGGCGCTGGATCGCGACGTGCAGACGCTGGTGCATCAGGGCACGATGTCCGTGGTCGCGGCGCTCGACATCCTCGAATTGCCAGACGCAGCTCGCGAGAAGGCGATCCGGCAGGCCACGATGGAGAACGGCAAGGTGGACGGCACCACGATCCGACGCCAGGTCCGGGACCACCACCTCGCGGACGCCGCCGATCCCGGCGAGGCGACGGCCGTGGACGGCGGCGGTTCCGACGACGGCCCCGCGCCGCGACGCGCCGCGAAGCCGCGAAGCCTGAAGGAGATCAAGGCGTTCTTCTCCGACCGGGAATGGAAGAACGAGAAGGTCGCGAAGCTGGCCAAGGCGATTAAGAAGTTCGTCGAAGGCAAGTCTACCGAGAAGTACCTTGCGGGAGTTCTCGAAGACCTGGGCGTCAAGTGACGTCGTCCGCCAAGCCGGAGGACTACCAGTGAGCGACACGCTGACGCACCTGGCCGGGCTGCCCGTCTGCGTCCGAGGCAGACTGGTTCAGCGATGCGCGATCTGCGGCGCACGGATGGTTGACAGCGACGGCAGGTACATTCTGAGAACCAAGGACGGCTCGCCCGGACCGCCCCACTGGCCGCTGGGCGCGATGGTGCAAGTGCGGGCGGGATCGCAGACGGAGTACGTCGTGCTGCCGGACAGCGGGAAGCTTCCGGAAGACAACTGCCTGGAATTCGCGTGACCAGAAAGGAACCGATGGACCGTCTCCCACCCCACGACCGAAGCGCCGAGCGATCCGTCCTCGGAAGCTGCCTGCGGAACAACCACGTCATCGACGACGTGATCGGGGCTCTCCGCGCGGAAGACTTCTACCTCGACGCGCACCAGAAGGCGTTCGTCGCCATCGTGACGCTGTGGAACAAGGCCAAGCCGGTCGACCTCGTGACCCTGGCCGACCACCTGCACATCGAAGGGAAATTGGCGGACGTCGGCGGGCACGCCTACGTCGCCGAACTGTGGGACGCGGCTCCGACCTCGGCGAACGCGACGTACTACGCCGAGATCGTCCGCGACCACGGGCTGACGCGAGGGCTGATCCATGCCGGAACCGAGATACTGCGGGACGCCTACGACCGCGTGAGCCCGGCGAAGGACATGGTGGCCGAAGCGGAGAAGAAGATACTTGCCATCGCAGAAGGAGGCATCGCGGCAGAGACGTTCACCATCGAGCAGTGCATCAGCGAGGCATACGACCGGCTGGACGCCAGGAGCAAGACGCCGCACGCGATGAGCGGAATCGCGACGGGCTTCACGGACCTGGACGAGCTGACGGCGGGATTGCAGAACAGCGAACTGGTTCTCGTCGCGGCACGTCCCTCGGTCGGCAAGACCGCCTTCGCCATGAACCTCGTGCTGAACGCGGTTCGTCGCGAGCACGCGGTGTACTTCGTCAGCCTGGAGCAGTCGCGATTGGAAATCGCCGAGAGGCTGATGTGCTGCGATGCCCGCGTGGACAGCCACCGTCTGCGGCGCAACACGCTCTCGGCAGACGACATGGAAGAGCTGGTCAAGTCCGGCGGCAGACTGAAGAAGACGAAGCTGTTCATCGACGACACCCCGTCGCAGCAGATCCTTCGCATCGCGTCGACGGCGCGGCGGCTGAAGCGGAAGAACGGGATCGCGGCGGTGTTCATCGACTACCTGCAACTGATCGACCCCGACGACCGGAAGGCTCCTAGGCAGGAGCAGGTCGCCGCGAACAGCCGACGCCTGAAGGCGCTGGCCCGAGAACTGCGCATCCCCGTCGTGGCGATGGCGCAAGTGAACCGAGGCTCGGAAGAGCGCGTCGACCATCGGCCGCGTCTCAGCGACTTGCGAGAGTCCGGCGCGCTCGAGCAGGACGCCGACGTGGTCATCATGCTGCACCGCCCCGAGCGATACGAGCCGGGGACGCAGGAAGGCGTCACAGAAGTCATCGTCGCGAAGCAGCGGAACGGCAGGACCGGCGAGGTGACGATGATGTTCCAGAAGGAGTACATGCGCTTCGAGAACTACGCTGCCGGAGAAGCGTTCTCCCAGAGCGAGACGCGGTGGAAGTGACCGTGGAACCCAACCCCAAGGAGTGACCGAGATGGAATCCGACAAGAAAGCCAAGCGCACCGCCCTTTCGTCCGCCAGCGCGGAGACGGCCGCCATCGTGCGGATCGAGAAGGTCATGGCGACGCTGGGCATCGACGAGCAGGACCGCGTCCTGAGCCTGTTCGTCAAGCGGCTGCAATCCGCGGCGAGGGCGCTGGCGATCAAGGCCGCCGCGACCCCCGAGCCGCAGGACGAGGCTCCGTCGAACGGCGTCCTCATTCCGACGCAGTGACCGAGCGACCGAAGACAACCTCACACCAACACGAAGGGAGTGCGACAGTGGCATCGACGCAACTGACCATCGACACGCTGGGAGACCTCGACCACGGCAGCGCCCGCGTGGTCGTCAACGACGCCATCGCGGCACTGATGCGCGACGTGGACGAACGCGGGAAGGACGAGAAGGAACGCAAGCTCGTCATCGAACTCACCGTGAAGCAGCTCGGCGAGGGCGAAGTCGTCATGGACATCCAGGCCGCGACCAAGGTGCCGAAGTACCGGACCGGCCTGACCATCGGCAGCGTGCGCGTCGCCGGCAAGGACAAGCGGACGGTTCAGTTCCAGCAGTTCGCGGCCGATGATCCCGACCAGCGGACGCTGGACGAGGCCGTCGACCCGGGCGAGTGACAATAGCAACCATCGCTCCTCCTCACAACCCAACGACAAGAGGGGGCGGCCTGCGAGCCTGGAAAGGAATCGGGCGCGCGGGCCTTTCCCCACCGCACCAACCTCCAACCCGTCGAGGTCCATAGTCCCATGAAGAAGGCAACCCCACGAAGGTCCATTTCGGAGCGCGACGCGATCTTCTCCGCGAACGTCCGTCTCGTCGGCAGCGTCGTCGCGAAGCTGAGCCGAGATGCCGTCAAAGCCCTCGGAGGCCACGACGACGCGACGCAGATCGGCTACGTCGCCCTGCTGCACGCGGCGAGCTGCTTCGACGAAAGCAGAGGATTCCAGTTCAGCACCTACGCCACGAGCTCGATCTATCGGTATCTGACGCGCATGCTCGGAGACAACGCGGCGATCCGGATCCCGGCGAAGCGATACCGGGAGGGCGAGCGAGCGCCGAAGCTGGCGTCGGGGTTCGACATGGCGTCGCTCAAGAAGGCCGCGCCGCCCGAGGTGATGCCGATGGAGAACGACGACCTGGCCGCGGCGATGCGGAAGCTGCCCGCCATCAACCGCACGGCGATCGAAAGGAAGTTCTGGCACGACGAGCCGATCCGCGTCTACGCACTCCGCCTGGGCATCACGCCCCAGGCTGGAGCGCAGCGGCTGCATAACGGGGTGAGGCGGCTGCGGAATCTGTTGGAGGCGTCGTGAAACGGCGCGGCGGCGAATCGTGTGCGACTTGATCCGGGAGGGCTGGTGATGGGAGGCTGGACGACGTTGATCGGAGACCTGCACGGCCGGACCCCGAAAATCCGGCCCGACAGTCGCCTGCTCCTGCTCGCCGGCGACGTCTGCCCGGACGGGGGAACCTCCGCGCAATTCGCCTACCTCGACGGTCCCTTCCGGCACTGGATATGGACGATGGGTATCCCCGTCGTCATGGTGGCCGGAAACCACGATTACATTTTCGAGCGGCCCGAAACGCTGCCGAAGGATTTGCCGGTCATCGTGCTCAAAGACTCGCTGATCAAAATCGACGGGCTGACAATCTGGGGCATGCCGTGGTGCCTGAAAGACAGCATGGCGTTCGGCGTCGATACCGAGGAGGAAATCGAAGTTGCTTTGAGCGGCATGCCGTCAAACATCGACATCCTGCTGACACACAATCCACCACTTGGGATTGGCGATAAGCCCAGCTCCATCCATTTGGGAAGTCTCGCGCTTCGGCACGCCGCATGGAAGAAGACGCCCCGACTGCATGTTTTTGGCCACGTCCACGGCGGACGTGGAGCATGGCGAGAAGGCTGTACGTATTACGTCAACGCTACTCTGGGGGCCGGGTGCGACAGCACTTGGATGCCGTCACCGGCTCCGCACGACCCGTGGGGTTTGGCCGATTGCTCGTGGATGAGATGAAGGATGCTTGAAGCGAAATCAAAGGCAGCAGTCTTCGACTGCTAAGGAGGACAACGCCGATGCATGAGCGCTCTCTGTCGCTCGCCGCGACCACTGCCGCCATCCGAGCGATGCCTGCCGGTCTGGAGATGGACGTAGCCATCGCGAAGGCATTGGGCTACGAGATCGACGTCCAGGCCCTCGGCGTGCCGTGCTACTCAACCGACCACGGCCGGGCGATGGAGGCGTTGCACCAATTCTGCAAGCGCCATCGAATGACGTGCCGCGTCAGCTACGACGGGTTGGAGGACGACGGCCCCTGGTCCACGGACCACGGCCGGGCGATGGAGGCGTTGCACCAATTCTGCCAGCGCCATCAAATGCTGGAGGATGGCGGCCCCTGGTGGGTCTCGATTTTCACGGCGAAGCGTCGCGAACACTGGACTATCACAGCCTCCCCTGGACTGCCGGGTCTGGCCCTGGCCTGTTGTCGAGCGATCCTGCTAGCTGCTGCTGCTGCGAAGGAGAAATCATGACAACTGCTTATGAAATCCGAGCGATGCCTGCCGGTCTGGAGATGGACACC
>Ga0163144_10016701_pt1 | contig 15024 bp, 15 predicted proteins | sample OliLak19BULKMAT1_FD_123175 | JGI IMG/M metagenome (GOLD analysis project Ga0163144, IMG submission 123175) | Freshwater microbial mat bacterial communities from Lake Vanda, McMurdo Dry Valleys, Antarctica - Oligotrophic Lake LV.19.BULKMAT1 | ecosystem: Environmental > Aquatic > Freshwater >... | reverse complement strand
CCTTTACCCAGTTCGACAATGCCAACCGGCTGGGCGCGCGGCTCACCTCGCTCGGGCCAACGCGCATCAGCTCGACCATGGTGGGCAACACCGAATTCTTCCGCGTCCGCGTCGGCCCGCTGGCCAATGTCGAGCAGGCCGACCAGACGCTCAACTACCTCATCGCCAACGGCAACGGCGAAGCCCGGATCGTCGTGGAATGATCGCCTTGCCCGGGCCACAATGCCCGGCTAGGCCGTGATGCCAAGCAATTTGGAAAGCCGACCATGAAAATCACCGCCTTTATTGTTGCGGCGCTGCTGACGCTGCCGGCCCCTCTCGTTTCAGCCTTGGCCGCTGAACCGACGGTGGAGACACCGGCGCGCCAGGTGATACTGCTGGATGCCACGACCGGCACCGTGCTGTTCGCCAAGAACGCTGACGATCCGATGCCGCCGTCGTCGATGTCGAAGCTGATGACAGCCGTCATGGTGTTCGAGCGGCTGGCCGCCGGCACGCTGAAGATGGACGACACCTTGCCGGTGAGCGAACGGGCCTGGCGCATGAGCCTGAACGAAGGCTCGACCATGTTCCTGAAACTGGGCGACCGGGTACGGGTCGAGGATTTGCTGCGTGGCATGATTGTCGCTTCCGGCAACGACGCCTGTGTGGCCTTGGCCGAGGGCCTGGCAGCCAGTGAGGAACGTTTTTCCGAGCTGATGACCGTAAAGGGCAGGGAGATCGGCCTGACCGGCAGCGTATTCAAGAATTCCAGCGGCTGGCCCGACCCGGGGCACGTGATGACCGCGCGTGACCTGGCGAAACTGGCCAGCTACCTGATTCGGACCTATCCGCAATATTACGGTTTCTACAGCGAGAAGCAGTTCACTTATGGCGTGGACTATCGCACCAAGAAGCCGATCACCCAGGGCAACCGCAACCCGCTGCTGTACAAAAGCGGCACTGGCGTCGATGGCCTGAAGACCGGCCACACCAACTCGGCCGGCTATGGGCTCACCGCGTCGGCGAAGCGCGACGACCGGTGGCTGATTCTGGTGGTAAACGGGCTCGGCTCGATGAACGAACGGTCGCGCGAGTCCGAGCGCCTGCTCGATATCGGCTTCCGCGAGTGGGACAATGTCAAAATCCTCTCGGCCGGCGCCACCGCCGACACGGCCGACGTTTGGCTGGGCACCAAGCAGACCGTTGGGTTGCTGGTGGAAAAGGACCTGCTGCTAACCCTGCCGCGCAAGAGCCGCGCCGGACTGAAGGCGACCATCGTGTACGACAGCCCGATCCCGGCGCCGATCCGGCAGGGCGCGCCGGTTGGCCGCGTCGTGGTCAACGCGCCGGACATGACGCCGCTGGAAATTCCGCTGCTGGCCGGCGATACGGTCGAGCGGCTGGGTCCGGCTGGACGGATCACAGCGGCGGTCAGTCATCTTGTCTGGGGCCGGTCCGGCAGCGCGGCGCCTGTCAAGAAATAGCAGAAGTGGCGTGAAGCAGGGCAAGTTCATCACGCTGGAAGGCGGCGAGGGCAGCGGCAAGTCCACCCAGAGCCGCCGCCTTGTCGAACGCCTCAAACTGCACGGCCTTGACGTGGTCGCGACCCGCGAACCCGGCGGCGCCCCGGGCGCCGAGGAAATCCGCAATCTGCTGGTGCGGGGCGACATTGGCCGCTGGGACCCGCTGACCGAAACCCTGCTGCACTTCGCCGCCCGCCGGCAGCACCTTGCCGAGACCGTGTGGCCGGCGCTGGCAGCCAGTCAATGGGTGGTCAGCGACCGTTTCGCCGATTCCACCATGGCCTATCAGGGCTATGCCCAAGGCGTCGGACGGGACGCTGTTGAGCGGGTACAGGCGGCGGCGATTGGCGGCTTCCTGCCCGACCTGACGCTCATCCTCGACCTGCCGGTGGATGTCGGCCTGGCCAGGGCAGGGCGCAGGACCGGTGGCGAGGATCGCTACGAGCGAATGGGCCTGCCGTTCCACCAGCGCCTTCGCGATGCCTATCTCGATATCGCCGCGCGCGAACCCGGCCGCTGCCGCCTGATCGACGCCACCCAGAACCTTGATGCCGTGGCCGCAAGCATCTGGACGACGATTGCCGGCCACTTCAAGCTGGCGGCATGAAGTCCCCCGGGAAATCTGCTGGGGTCATCGAGGTCGATGACGAAATCAGCCGTGGCTATTCGTCGTTCCACCCGCGTCAGGCCGTCAACCTGTACGGCCATGCTACCGCCGAACGCGCGCTGCTCGACGCCTGGGCCGGCGGGCGGCTGCCCCATGCCTGGCTGATCAGCGGCGCCAAGGGCATCGGCAAGGCCACTTTGGCTTTTCGCTTCGCCCGCTTCCTGCTAACCGGACCGTCGCCCGATGGCGACATGTTCGGCGCGGCGCCAAGCAGTTTGCAGGTGCCCAAGGACGATCCCGTGTTCGCGCGGGTGGCCAATTTTGGCCACCCCGACCTCGTCACCGTCGAGCGGCCGTGGAACGATAAAAACAAGAAGTGGCGCGACGAGATCACCGTCGATGAAGTGCGCAAGGCCGGCGGCTTTTTCCAGCAGACCGCCTCGGGCGGCGGCTGGCGCATCTGCATTGTCGACGCCGCCGACGAGATGAACCCGAACGCCGCGAACGCACTGCTGAAAATGCTGGAGGAGCCGCCGAAGCAGGCGCTGCTGCTGCTGGTCGCCCATGCGCCAGGCAGCCTGTTGCCGACCATCCGTTCCCGCTGCCGGCGCCTGGTGCTGCAACCGCTGGCGGCCGATCTGGTGGACAAGGTGCTGGGCGAGGCCTTGCCCGACCTTGGCGAAACCGAAAGGCGCAGCCTGGTCGAGATCGCCGACGGCAGCCCCGGACGCGCGGTGGCGCTGGCCGCCGCGGGCGGTGTCGAACTGCACGCCGAAATCGAGGACCTGCTGGGCCAATTGCCGCGCCTCGATTTCGGCAAGGTCCATGCCCTGGCCGACAAGATCAACCGTGCCAAGGGCGCGCGCGACGGCTTCGCCACCCTGGCCGACCTTTTGGACCAGTGGCTTGGCCGGGCGGTGAAGCGGGCGGCGCTGGGCAATGCGCGGCAATCGCGTACCTACCTGGCGGCGCGGGACCGTTGCCGCCACCTGTTCGACCGGCAGGACGCGGTCAACATCGAAAAGAAGCAGGTCCTGCTCAACGTCTTTTCCGCCATCGAGCAGGCCGCCCGCGACGGTTAGCTGGCGGCGGCGGAAATACTATATTCGCAGGCAGTTCGGCGTTAAAATCATGCGCTGGAACAGGTTGGAACATGAACGCCGCTCGCACCTACTATATCACCACACCGATCTATTATGTGAACGACAAGCCGCATATCGGCCACGCCTATACGACCATCGCCTGCGACGTGCTGGCCCGGTTCAAGCGGCTGGACGGCTACGATGTACGCTTCCTGACCGGCACCGACGAACACGGCCAGAAGGTTGAAAAGGCCGCCGCGACGGCCGGCAAGGACCCGCTGGCGTTCTGCGACGAGGTCAGCCGAAGCTTCCGCGACCTGGCGCGCGCCATGAACATCAGCAACGACGATTTCATCCGCACCACCGAGCCGCGCCACGTCGCCGCCTGCCAGACGCTGTGGCAGCGTATGGTGGAAAGCGGCGACATCTACCTCGGCCACTACGAGGGCTGGTATGCGGTGCGCGACGAAGCCTATTACGCCGAGGACGAGTTGGAGAAGGGGCCCGATGGCAAGTTTACCGCGCGGTCGGGCGCGCCGGTCGAATGGGTCAAGGAGCCCTCGTACTTCTTCAGGCTGTCAGCCTGGGGCGACAGGCTGCTGCAATTCTACGACGCGCATCCCGATTTCATCGCCCCGCAAAGCCGGCGCAACGAGGTGACGAGTTTCGTGCGGCAAGGCCTGCACGACCTGTCGATTTCGCGCACCAGCTTCAGGTGGGGCGTGCCGGTGCCGGGCGACGACGCCCACATCATGTATGTCTGGCTCGACGCGCTGACCAACTACATCAGCGCGCTGGGCTATCCCGAGGAAAGCGGCCTGTACCGCCGCTTCTGGCCGGCCGACCTGCACTTGGTCGGCAAGGATATCGTGCGCTTTCACGCTGTCTACTGGCCGGCCTTCCTGCTGGCCGCCGGCCTGGCGCCGCCGAAGCGGGTGTTTGCCCACGGCTGGTGGACCGTCGAAGGCGAGAAAATGTCCAAGTCGCTGGGCAACGCCATCGACCCGCACAGCCTGATCGCGACCTACGGCCTGGACCAGTTTCGCTACTTCATGGTGCGCGAAGTGCCGTTTGGCAACGACGGCGACTTTTCGGCCAAGGCCATGGCCAACCGGATCAACGCCGAACTGGCCAATGGCATCGGCAACCTGGGCCAGCGCACCCTGTCGTTCATCGGCAAGAATTGCGGCGGCCGCCTGCCCACGCCTGGCGCCCTGTCGCCGGACGACCGGACCCTGCTGGCCGAGGCGGAAAGCCTGCTGGGCAAAATGCGCGGCGCGCTGGACCAGCAGGCGTTCCACACGGCGCTGCAACATTGGGGCGATGGCGTCGATGCGGCGAACCGATACATCGACGTGCAGGCGCCATGGACCCTGCGCAAGACCGACGCCGCGCGCATGAACACCGTGCTGTGGGTGCTGGCCGAGGTCATTCGCCACCTCGCCATCATGGCGCAACCGTTCGTGCCGGAAGCGGCGGCCAAGCTGCTCGACCAGCTCGGCGTCAGCGCCGCGGCGCGCGACTTCGCCTGCCTGGGCGAGGCGGGGCAGGTGAAACCCGACACGCCATTGCCGCCGCCGTCGGGCATCTTCCCGCGCTTCGTCGAAGCGGCGGTCTGAGTGCGCCATGCTGGTCGATAGCCATTGCCATCTCGACTTCAAGGATTTCGCCGCCGAGCGTGAGGCGGTGATCGACCGCGCCCGCGCCGCCGGAATCGGCACCATGCTGACGATCAGCGCCCGCATGGCCGACTTCCCGAACGTCCGCGCCATCGCCGAAAGCCACGACGACATCTGGTGCAGTGTCGGGCTGCACCCGCACGAGGCATCGGGCGACAAGCTGGTGGACAGCGCCGCACTGGTTGAGTTCGCGGCGCATCCGAAGGTGGTCGGCATCGGTGAAACCGGGCTGGACTATTTCTATGAGAAGGCGCCGCGCGACACGCAGCGGCAGAGTTTCGAGGACCATATCGTAGCGGCCCGCGCAACCGCGCTGCCGATCATCATTCATGCCCGCGATGCCGATGCCGACATGGCCGAGATTCTGCGCGGCGCGATGAAAAAGCAGCCGTTCACCGGCCTGCTGCACTGCTTTACCTCGTCGCGCCAACTGGCCGAGGTGGCGCTCGACCTCGGCCTCAGCATTTCGATCTCGGGAATCGTCACGTTCAAGAACGCCGCCGAGCTGCGCGACACTGTGAAGCACATTCCGCTGGACCGCCTGCTGGTCGAGACCGACGCGCCGTACCTGGCGCCGATCCCGCACCGGGGCAAGCGCAACGAGCCGGCCTTTGTCGCCCATACCGCGCAAACCGTGGCCGATCTGAAGGGCATTCCGGCGGCCGCTCTGGCCGATGCCACGACCGACAATTTCTTTCGCCTGTTCCGGAAGGCGAAGCGGCCGGACGCGGCGGCATGAAAGTCACCATCCTGGGCTGCGGCACCTCGACCGGCGTGCCGCGCATCGGCAACGACTGGGGAGCCTGCGACCCCATCGAGCCGAAGAACCGGCGGCGGCGCTGTTCGATATTGGTGGAACAGGGGGGGACGACCCTGTTGGTCGATACCTCGCCCGACTTGCGCGAGCAGATGCTGGACGCCAACGTGACGCATGTCGATGCGGTGCTGTTCTCCCACGACCACGCCGACCAGACGCACGGGATCGACGACCTCCGCGTGTTCGCCATGAACAAGCGCCGCAAGGTCGATGTTTACGGCGATGCCGATACGCTGGCGGCGCTGCGCAAGAAGTTCGGCTATTGCTTCGAGGACACGCGCGGCTATCTTGCCATCCTCAAGGCCCATGAGATCGGCCAGCGACCGTTTCAGGCCGGCGCCATCGACGTGCAGCCGATCGACCAGGATCACGGCACGATGCGCTCGCTCGGCTTCCGCTTCGGCGACGTGGCCTATTCCAACGACCTTGTACACCTGCCGGACGCGGCGTTCGACCAGCTCGGCGGCCTCAAGCTCTGGATCGTCGATGCGCTGCGCTACAAGCCGCATCCGACCCATTCGCACCTGGAGCGCACGCTGGGCTGGATCGAACGGCTGAAGCCGGAGCGCGCCGTGCTGACCAACATGCATATCGACCTGGACTACCAGACCCTGAGGCGCGAACTGCCCGCCGGGGTCGAGCCCGGCTATGACGGCATGGTGATCGAGGCGTGAGCGCACCGGCGACGTGCTGGGCGATGACCCAGGGCGAGGCCGGCATGGTCTCGCAGGCACTGGGCTTGGCCGAGGCGCTGGGTTTCGAGAATCCGCCGATCAAGAAAGTCGGCCTGCGCTGGCCCTGGAACTGGACGCCGAACTGGCCGGCGCTGGCCAGCCTGTCCGCGCTGTCGTCCAGCAGCGACCGGCTTATGCCGCCATGGCCCGACCTGCTGATTACCTGCGGCCGCAAGGCGGCGTTCGTGTCGCTGGCGATTGGCAAGCTCAGCCCAAGAACCAAACGCATCCACATCCAGAACCCGCATGCCGGCATTGGCGGCTACGACCTGGTGATCGTGCCCGAACACGATGGCGTGATGAGCGGCCCGAACGTGCTGACCAGCCACGCCGCGTTGCACCGGGTGACGCCGGTGAAGCTAGCGGCCGGTCGGGCCGAGTTTGCGGACTCACTCTCAAACCTGCCACGGCCGCTGGTCGCCGTGCTGCTGGGTGGCAACAACCGGAACTACAGCCTGACGCCGGCTTGGGCAATGGACTTTGGCCGGCAGCTTGCCGCCATGCACCGCGAAACCGGCTGCGGCTTTGCCATCACGCCGTCGCGACGGACTGACCCAGCGGCGGTATTGGCCATGCGAGCGGCCATGGCCGGCGTGCCCATGCAGTTCTGGGACGGGACGGGGCCGAACCCGTATTTCGGCTATCTCGGCTCTGCTGACGCCGTGATCGTGACCTGTGAGTCGATTTCGATGATTTCGGAAGCCTGCGCCGCCGGCGTGCCGGTGCTCCTGGCGCGGCTGCCGGGCAAGTCGGCACGCTTCGACAAGTTCTTCGCCAAGCTGGAAAGCCTAGGCTTCGTGCGGTGGTACGACGGCAAGCTGGAGCTGTGGCCAAACCGAAAGCTGGACGACATGGGCCGGATTGCCGGTCAAATCCTCAAACGGATATTTTCCATAATAAACATTATAGGACTTTTAAGTGTCACTTGTTTAGAAGGCTCGCGGCATGTCTTCTGACCCTCTCCAGCGCCTTCTGGCCCTCATGGCCCGCCTCCGCGATCCCGATGGCGGCTGCCCGTGGGACCAAGTGCAGACCTTCGCCACCGTCGCGCCGTACACGATCGAGGAAGCCTATGAGGTCGCCGACGCCATTGAGCGCGGCGACATGGCGGCCCTCAAGGACGAACTCGGCGACCTGCTGTTCCAGGTCGTGTTCCATTCCCGCATGGACGAGGAACAAGGCAGTTTCGCTTTCGACGACGTGGCCACGGCCGTGGTCGAGAAGATGGTGCGCCGGCACCCGCATGTGTTCGGCGGGGAACAGCCCGCGAACAGCGGTAACGCGCAACTGCCGGCCTGGGAAAGCCTGAAAGCCGCCGAACGCGCCGCCAAGGCTGGCGCCGGTTCATCCAGCGCGCTGGATGGCGTCACGGCCGGGCTCCCTGCCCTGACCCGCGCCCTGAAGCTGCAGAACCGCGCCGCCCGGGTCGGCTTCGACTGGCCCAGCCTGACGCCGGTGTTCGAGAAGCTGAAGGAAGAGCTGGGCGAACTGCAGGCCGAGATCGAGGCCAAGGACGTGACCCCAGAGCGCATCGCCGACGAATTCGGCGACGTGCTGTTCGTCATTGCAAACGTGGCGCGGCACCTGAAGCTCGATCCCGAAACGGCGCTGCGCGGCGCCAATGCCAAGTTCGAGCGGCGCTTTCGCCGCGTCGAGCAATTGCTGGCGGCACAAGGAAAATCACCCGAGCAGTCCACACTCGACGAGATGGACTGCCTGTGGGACACGGCCAAGGCCGAGGAGCGACGCTAGCCTATCGCCAGCCGGGCCGATTTCGGGCTAGGCTGCGCCCGCTTTTACGTAGATATCGAACCATTAGGGGAAACGTCTTGCTCAAGAACGACAAAATGCTGCCGACCTCGCTCGTTGGCTCGTACCCGCAGCCGGAATGGCTGATCGACCGGGCCAAGCTGGCCGGCCGTTTCCCGCCCCGCGTCCGCGCCAAGGAATTGTGGCGCGTTGCGCCGGACTATTTGGAGCAGGCGCAGGACGACGCCACCATCCTGGCGATCCGCGACCAGGAACGAGCCGGCATCGACATCATCGGCGACGGCGAGATGCGCCGTGAAAGCTATTCCAACCGCTTCGCCACCGCGCTCGATGGCGTCGATATCGACAATCCCGGCCAGGCGCTGGACCGTTCGGGCCACCCGAACCCGGTGCCGCGCGTTACCGGCCCGATCCACCGCCGCCACGCGGTGGAAGTGCGCGACGTGCAGTTCCTGAAGGCCAATACCAGCCGGATGACAAAGATCACGGTGCCCGGCCCCTTCACCATGGCGCAGCAGGCGCAGGACGACTTCTACAAGGACGAAGAGAAGCTCGCCATGGCCTATGCCGAGGCGGTCAATGGCGAGATCAAGGACCTGTTCGCCGCCGGCGTCGACATCGTGCAGATCGACGAACCCTACATGCAGGCGCGGCCCGCGAAGGCCCGCGTGTTCGGCCTGAAGGCCCTGAACCGCGCGCTGGAAGGCGTCAAAGGCAAGACTGTCATTCACATCTGCTTCGGCTATGCCGCGATCATCCACGAGCGTCCCGAGGGCTATTCCTTCCTGCCGGAACTGGAAGGTTCGACCGCCGACGCGATCTCGCTGGAAACCGCGCAGTCGAACCTCGACACTGCGGTGTTGGAAAAGCTGCCAAGCAAGTCGTTCCTGCTCGGCGTCATCAACCTGGCCGACCAGAGTGTGGAGACCCCTGCCCTCGTCGCCGAGCGCATCCGCAATGGCCTGAAGCACGCCAAGCCCGAGCAGATCATCGTGTCGATGGACTGCGGCATGAAGTACCTGCCGCGGGAGGTGGCCTTCGGCAAGATGCAGGCGATGGTCGCTGGCGCCGACATCGTGCGGGCCGAACTGGCCAAGCGTTAAAAACGTTCGCGCCTGAATCAAATGGGGCGGCCTTGCGGCCGCCCCATTCTTTTTGGCTACGCGGTGGAGACTGGACTTAGAAGTCCATGTCACCCATGCCGCCGCCGCCCTGGGGCATGCCGCCGCCGCCCTTCTTCTCCGGCCGATCGGCCACCATCGCTTCGGTGGTGATCAGCAGGCCGGCAACCGAAGCGGCGCCCTGCAACGCAGCGCGAACCACCTTGGTCGGATCGACGATGCCGGCCTTGATCAGGTCGACATATTCGCCGGACTGGGCATTGAAGCCCCAGGTGTTGCTCTTGCTCTCCAGCATCTTGCCGGCGATGACCGCACCGTCCATGCCGGCATTCTCGGCAATCTGACGGACCGGGGCCTGCAAGGCGCGGCGAACGATCTCGATGCCGACCTGCTGGTCCGGGTTCGCACCCTTCACGTTGTCCAGCAGACGGGTGGCATAGAGCAGGGCGGCGCCGCCGCCCGGAACGATGCCTTCCTCGACCGCAGCCTTGGTGGCGTGCATCGCGTCATCGACGCGATCCTTGCGCTCCTTGACCTCGACCTCGGTGGCGCCGCCGACCTTGATCACCGCAACGCCGCCGGCCAGCTTGGCCAGACGCTCCTGCAGCTTCTCGCGGTCGTAATCCGAAGTGGTCTCTTCGACCTGCGCCTTGATCTGCGCGATGCGGCCGTCGATTTCCTTCTTCTTGCCGGAGCCGTCGATGATCGTGGTGTTTTCCTTCTCGATCAGGACGCGCTTGGCGCGGCCCAGCATCGCGAGGGTGACGTTCTCCAGCTTGATGCCCAGATCTTCCGAGATCATCTGGCCACCGGTCAGGATGGCGATGTCTTCCAGCATCGCCTTGCGGCGATCGCCGAAGCCCGGCGCCTTGACGGCCGAAACCTTCAGGCCACCGCGCAGCTTGTTCACTACCAGGGTCGCCAGGGCTTCGCCCTCGACTTCCTCGGCGATGATCAGCAGCGGACGGCCCGACTGCACGACGGCCTCGAGCACCGGCAGCAGCGGCTGCAGGCCGGTCAGCTTCTTCTCGTGGATCAGGATGTAAGGGTCTTCCAGCTCTGAGATCATCTTCTCGGCGTTGGTGATGAAGTACGGCGACAGGTAGCCGCGATCGAACTGCATGCCTTCGACGACATCGAGTTCGGTCTCGAGGCTCTTGTTCTCCTCGACGGTGATGACGCCTTCCTTGCCGACCTTGTCCATCGCCTTGGCGATCATCAGGCCGATCTCGACCTCGCCGTTGGCCGAAATGGTGCCCACCTGGGCGATTTCCTCGGTCGTGGAGACCTTCTTGGAGCGTTTCTTGAGCTCGGCCACGACAGCCTCGACCGCGAGGTCGATGCCGCGCTTCAGGTCCATCGGGTTCATGCCGGCGGCGACGGACTTGCCGCCTTCGCGCACGATCGCCTGGGCCAGCACGGTGGCGGTGGTGGTGCCGTCGCCGGCCTGGTCGTTGGTCTTGCTCGCGACCTCACGGACCATCTGGGCGCCCATGTTCTCGAACTTGTCGGCAAGCTCGATCTCCTTGGCGACGGTGACGCCGTCCTTGGTGATCCGCGGTGCGCCGAAAGCCTTGTCGATCACGACGTTGCGGCCCTTCGGGCCCAAAGTCACCTTTACCGCGTCGGCGAGAATATCAACGCCGCGCAGCATGCGGGCGCGGGCGTCCGCGCCGAATTTTACGTCCTTGGCAGCCATTGTTCAGTGCTCCCTAATTACTCAATGATGCCCATGATGTCGGATTCCTTCATGATCAGAAGGTCCTCGCCATCCAGCTTCACTTCCGTGCCCGACCACTTGCCGAACAGTATCTTGTCGCCCTTCTTGACGCCCGGCGGGATCAGCTTGCCGCTGTCGTCGCGCGCGCCCGGACCAACCGAGATCACCTTGCCCTCGGACGGCTTTTCCTTGGCCGTGTCGGGGATGATGATGCCGCCCTTGGTCTTTTCCTCACCCTCAAGACGTTTGACCAGAACCCGGTCATGCAGGGGCTTAAGGTTCATAATTCCTCCAAAATGTGCTGGTTTTCAGGTGAGCGGGAGCGTGTTAGCACTCCTGCCCCTTGAGTGCCACGGGTAGATAAGAGTTACCCGGCGGGGAGTCAACCACCCCGACCCGAAACTCGTGAAACTTAATGCGCGGTAGGATGTTGCCGCTGGAATCGGCCAAGGTCGGCGGCGGCAAGGCCAACCTTTAGATGGGCCAAGCCGTCGCGGTCTTCCCGGCTGACCACCTGGCCATGCTGGTACAGCCAGGCGATGCCAGCGCCGTCCGACAGATCGACGGTGAGTTCCACCACCCGGCGATGCGGGCCAACGCGCCGGGCCATGATGGCAAGCAGCGCATCGCAGCCCTCGCCGGTGATGGCGGATACCGGTACGACCCCCTCGCCCCGCTCGGCCCGACCCAGCAATTCGGCCCTCATCTCCTCGGGCAGCAAGTCGATTTTATTCAGCACTTCCAGATAGTTCTGCCGCTCGGCCACATCGATGCCGAGGCTGTTCAGCACATTCCGCACGTCGGCGTCCTGGGCTGCGCTGTCGGGATGCGAAGCGTCGCGTACATGTACGATCAGATCGGCCTCCAGCACCTCCTCCAGAGTGGCGCGGAAGGCGGCAACCAGGTGGGTCGGCAGATCGGCGATGAAGCCGACGGTGTCGGACAGCACCGCCTGGCGCCCGTCGGGCAGGCGGAAGCTGCGCATGGTCGGGTCCAGGGTGGCGAACAGCATGTCCTTGGCCAGCACATCGGCCTGGGTCAGGCGATTGAACAGGGTGGACTTGCCGGCATTGGTATAGCCGACCAGGGCGATGGTCGGATGGTCCGATTTCTTGCGCTCGCGCCGATGCAAATTCCGTGTACGAACAACGGTTTGCAGGTCGGCCTTGATCTTGATAATGCGCTCTTCGATCAGCCGGCGGTCCATTTCAAGCTGGCTTTCGCCGGGGCCGCCGAGGAAGCCGAAGCCGCCGCGCTGCCGCTCCAAGTGGGTCCATGAGCGCACGAGGCGTGAACGCTGGTAGTTAAGGTGCGCCAGCTCGACCTGCAGCGTGCCCTCACGGGTACGCGCCCGGGCGCCAAAGATTTCCAGAATGAGGCCGGTGCGGTCAATCACCTTGGCCTTTAGGGCCTGTTCCAGGTTGCGCTGCTGCACCGGCGAAACCGTCGCATCGACGATGACAACGTCGAGCTCCAGGTCCTTGATCGCGCCGGCATATTCGTCAAGCTTGCCCTTGCCCAGCAGGGTATTGGGACGGAATTCGTTCAGCCGCACCACCTCGGCCTGGACAACCTCCAGCCCGATGGCGGCGGCGAGGCCGACCGCCTCCGCCAAACTGGCTTCCGGCGCGCGCAGCCGCCCATTCCCTGCGCGTTTCAGCGCGGGGTGGACGACCAGCGCGCGCCCGGCCGCTGCCTTGGTTTCCTTTAGGCTCAGGTTGCCGCCGTTTCAACCGCCGCCGGATCGAACAACTGGATCGGGCCGGCCGGCATCACGGTCGAAATGGCGTGCTTGTAGACGAGCTGGACATGACCGTCCCGGCGTAGCAGCACCGAGAAATTGTCGAACCAACTGATGACGCCCTGCAACTTCACGCCGTTGATCAGGAAAACGGTGATCGGGGTCTTGTTCTTGCGGACGTGGTTCAGAAACACATCCTGCACGTTCTGCGGCTTCTCGGCGGCCATGGCGGCACCTTTCTTGTTGTTGGTTGAGCGATCGTCTACGTCCCGCACGTCCAGGGCCCGGAAAACCCAAGCAAAAACCCAAACGGCGACCCTCTCAATCTGGGGCGCACTCCCCGGCTTAGCAAGGTCCTATGCCTGTGTCTTTTCGACGCCAGCGACATACAGGGCGCGTAAGCCCGCCGTCACCGGCCCCGGCATACCGGAACCGACCGGCTTGCCGTCGATTCGCACCACCGGCATGACAAAGGCGGTGGTCGAGGTCAGGAACGCCTCCTTGGCTCCTTGCGCCTCCGCCACGCTAAAGCCCCGCTCGACAATGCGAATTTGCCGCTCGCGCGCCAGCTCCATCAGGGCCAGGCGGGTGACGCCGTTCAGTATCCCGCCGCCGTCCCATTGCCGGGTCACCAGATTGCCCTCGGCATCGACGATCCAGGCATTGGTCGAACTGCCCTCGGTCACCATGCCATCGCGGTCGACCAGCCAGGCCTCGTAGGCACCCGCCTCGCGCGCCTGCTGCTTGGCCAGCACGTTCGGCAACAGGCCGATTGCCTTGATGTCGATCCGGGCCCAGCGCAGGTCGGGTGTGGTGATGACGCTGACACCCTTCAGCGCCTGGGCATCGGCCTTGGCGCGGGGCTGGCGCCGGGCGGTGACGACGACGCTGGGTTTTACGCCGGCGGGGAAAGCGTGATCGCGCCGCGCCACACCGCGATTGACCTGGAGATAGACGATGCCGTCGCTTACGCCGTTACGGCGGATAGTCTCGGCCAATATGCTTTCCAGGGCTTTTCTCGACATCGGCATGGCGATACGCAGTTCCGAAAGGCTGCGTTCCAGCCGGGCGAAGTGCAGGTCGAGATCGGCCATCAGCCCCCGCTCCACCGCCAGCACCTCGTAAATGCCATCGGCAAGCTGGTAGCCGCGATCTTCCACCGCCACGGCGGGGGCGTTGTGGGCGACGTAGCGGCCGTTCACATAGGCGATGCGCGACATTCTCTCGGTGTTCCCTGCTGGATAAACCCCCGTGGGGCTTAGGGTGACTTAACTTCTGTTGTCATTTTGTCCCGCCATGGCACGCTTCATGAAGTCACGACAAGGTGGAATCTGGCGTTATTTCTCAGCATGCTAGCACCCGATTTTCGGTGAACCACGGAAGAGATAGGGAACTAGGAATAAACATCAAGATAGATATTTTTATTCCACCACTGGCGTATCCCGCTCCACCACCCCATCTTATTAGAATATTTCAAAAAAGGAATTCCACCATGCACAAGACCCGCAACGACCTGCCCCTGCAAAGCCGCGACAAGGTCGTGCGCCTGCTCAACGCCCGCCTGGCCGAGGCCATCGACGTGCGGCTGCAAATCTACCAGGCGCACTGGAACGTGAAGGGCCCGAACTTCATCGCCCTGCACGAACTGTTCGACGCCATCGGCGGCCGCGTGGTCGGCCACATCGATAACATCGCCGAGCGCGCCGTGGCCCTGGGCGGCACCGCCAACGGCACGGTGCAGGCGGTGGCCAAGAGCTCTAAGCTCGACGCCTACTCGGCGGACCTCACCGACGGGAAAGCCCATGTCGAGGCGCTGTCCGACACACTGGCCGCCTATGGCAAGGCGATCCGAAAGGCAATCGACGAAGCCGACGACCTTGATGACGCCGACACCGCCGACCTCTTCACCGGCATCAGCCGCGAAGTGGACAAGGACCTGTGGTTCCTCGAAGCGCATCTGCAGGCGGCGAAGTAAAAAAAGACAAAGTTTAACCGCAGAGGGCGCAGAGGGCGCAGAGGACGCAAAGTTCAGTCCTCCGCGCCCTTCTCCGCGTCCTCTGCGCCCTCTGCGGTTAAATCGTCGCTGCGCGACAGCGCCGGCTTTGGACGGCCGGAGCAGAGAGCGATAACGGGCAAGCGGCGCACGTTGTTATAAGCCGCGAATCAGCCCACACTTCGCGCTTGGGGAACCTGACCGATTTGGGTTGTCGGGTGAGGGGAAGCTTGGGATGACGCCCGAGGCACTGGT
>Ga0163144_10016699_pt1 | contig 15025 bp, 13 predicted proteins | sample OliLak19BULKMAT1_FD_123175 | JGI IMG/M metagenome (GOLD analysis project Ga0163144, IMG submission 123175) | Freshwater microbial mat bacterial communities from Lake Vanda, McMurdo Dry Valleys, Antarctica - Oligotrophic Lake LV.19.BULKMAT1 | ecosystem: Environmental > Aquatic > Freshwater >... | reverse complement strand
GCCGGTTCGGCACGTGCTGTGTGAAGAAAGCGGGTCTACGGCGTATTTGGGAGAATATGAGCCAACCCGCACACGAACCCTTTCCGCCGTCCAGGCTGCAAACCTTCGCAAACCTCGTCCTGACGGGACCGGATCGAGTGAAATTCGCGGAACTGGAGGAGGTGCAGCGAATCGCCCGGCGCAAGCAGCGGAACCTGATTCTGGACCAGTTGGGCAAGGGTCAGAACGGGCCGCAGAACTAGCCGCCTCGCAGGCACCGGAGGACGAGGCCATCCGCATGAGCCGGGAGATCGCCAGCGGGCTGCCCAAGGCCCCGCGCGAGGCAATCCTCGCCGCGCTGGATGGGCGGAAGATGGCTGACCTTGCCTGCGAGGCAGGCATTGACGCGCAGGCCGCCCACAACCGACTCAACGCCGGGTTGCGCATGGCCCGCGCCCGGCTCAACGCCCGAGGCATCCGCTCCGCCGATGACGTGGTGGGGGAATCCCGCAGCGTGCTCGCCATGAGTCCGGCGGCTGCGCCGGATCGTTTCAAGTCCGACACGCAACGGCAATCAGAATGGATGCATCAGAATGGATGCAGCGGGAGCTTTTGGCACGCGGCCTTGAAGAAACGCCGGGGGTCGTCCAGGCGCTTGCGGCCCAATGGCGATTGTATCACCCAAGGATTGACAAAACGGGAGAGTTCAGAGAGGATAATGCATCCCATGAAATCGACTGAATCCTCTTTGCCAGTCAAGAAAGGCCCGCATCTGGCGAGCCCCAGCGAGTTTCGGGAGATCGTCTCGAAGCAGCGACCGCGCACCTTAAAGGAGATGCACGCGCAGGCGTAGGGGACGTGATTGGAGAGCGTGATTGAGGGATCCCGTTCCTGCTGGGTCAGGTCGCGCGCCGACCCCGTGGGTTCGCCACCCGATTTTGCGATCCATGCCGGGAACCGCGAGGCCAGGAGCCGGGCCCCGGCAATCCACCCCGCCTTGGCTTTGCCCACGCGCCGGTTCACCGAGCGGATGTATGCGGCGATCTTGCCGTCCCCGGACCTCCGCCCCCCGTCCATGACGACAAACCGAGGCTCGTAATGCTTCGGCACGCGCCCGTTGCGCCGCACGTTCTGGTGGATCTGTGCGACCGGCTTTTCCAGCAACCGAAACCTCTCCAGGTGCGGGCTCGATCTGAAAATCCGATTCAGAGCGTCTTTGTCGTTGGTTTCCCACGCCTTCTGGATCGAGAGATCCCGGAACTGGAACCCGTGGAAGTCGGTGACCTTCCTCACGTCCCGCGCCACCGCAGCCTGCCCCTTGCGCTGGGCGGCCTTGTCGCTGCCGAACGGCGGCGTCCACTCGATCAATCGCTGGACCAGCAACCGGGCCTGCATCCTCAATACCTGCGGCCAGCCGAGGCGGGTTTGTTCCTGGAACCGAATCAGCGCCTTCTCGAACTCCGCGTTGTAAACCTCCACTTGGAATTGAGGGTTAGGCATCGGGGCTGGAGAGGACGAGGACGATCAGCGGATGCGGAGGGCGATCTGTGTCGAGGGCGATCTGTGTCGATGGCGATCCCAGTGCGTATCCCGTCGAGGCACGAGAACTTCTAAGAGCGGTAGCGGCACTGCAGCAAAAGTAGACTCTCGTTGCGCCTTGATCGGAGGATTCCGAAGCAAGATGCTGTGCGAGCCTGAAGCCACATTCACCGATCTCGAGGTTCTGCTCGAAGCATTCCGAGACGGCCCGCCCCCTTCCGCGTGCCGGTCGGTCGTGCTGGCTCGCCTGCGCTCCTTCCATCGGATCAGAGAACAGGCGGCACAATCCATTACACCATCGCGATCACCAACCGTGGCTGGCTCAGGAAGCTGGAGAAGAGTCTCGAACAGTTGGCTGAGGACCGCTCCTTCCTGGCGCACGTCTCCGGCTGCGATCCATCTCCATCAATGGCCAGCAACTCGACATGCGGGTGACAGGTCCGGGGCCGACTCCGAATTCGCTCCGGGCGACGGTATCCGCAGCCGGTGGCCTGCATACGGTGCTTGTTGTCCGGTCAGGCCCTCTCGACATCCCGGAGGCCCTCCGAACTGGCAGCTCAAATCGACTGCGCCCGCTCGATCACCAGCCCCGGCGGTGCCGAATCACCCTGATCGCCGGGCTTCCCCAACCCCAACGCCTCATCGCAGGGGTCCCGACCTGCTCGCAACTCCGATTGCCCTTCTCCGTGGATGCGCCGTTCGAGACCGACGCCGAGTTCGCTGTCGTTTCGCCGGAACACTCCGCGCTCAACGCGTGGCTCTTGAATAGGGCGGGTCATCTCGCCGCGACCACCATGTGTGCATGGCTGGGGAATCGCTCCCAGGCGGTGCGCGACCGCGCGGAAGCGCTCCGCCTCCTGACCGACCGGATGGCAAACGATGGCACCCTCGAAACCGCTTGCGCCGAAGCGGTCGCCGCAGCGACTGCTACTGCGCTGCGGGGCAGGGATAGCGAAGTCGAGTTCAAGTAAGGCTGTGGATGAGTCGGATTTGATCCCTCGCGTCGGGGAACCGATGCGCTCTAGGAAGGCCGTCGGGGCTCGACCCGTCACTCTGTCTTCGTCACGAAGAGGCGTGGTGTGCTGAGAGAGAACAGCATCAAGCACTCCGCGGTTCAACATCCGGCTCATCAAGACAAGCTGCTGCAGGCGTGCCGGCAGGCATTCGTGAAACTTCAGCGACTCGACCGCTTCGTCGTCGAAAGCGGCCTCATCCTCAATCTGTCGGGTGCTTAACCGCCACGCTGCTCAAGTGGCTTCGCCGGATCCGAACACCCGGAGAAGGAGAGCGCGAGGTCGTTTGGCTGGCACGGCGCGTTGCCCTCCGCCACGCCGGAATGGCGTGGCGGCCTCCGCGAGGACCCGCACGACCGACAGGGCGGGCTCCCCTCAGCTCAGGCCGATTTGATCGTGCCCGGGGCTGATATCCCTGCTGCGGAATCCGCAGCAGGGGAGGTTGGGGAGAGGCGTCGGAGAATCGCCGACATTTCCGCATCGAAATCCAACTGGCGCTCGATGAGCTTGCGGAGCTTGAGTTGGTTCCGGTGCAGGGTGATCGTGGCTTGATTGAGATAGCCTTGAATCTCGACCCGCTGCGACTGGTTCTCCTTCAGCAGGTGGCGAAGCTCGGCTTCACGTTTGCGGACCACTTCGTCGGATAGGCTGCTGAAGTCATACTCACGCCGACGCGCGACGGGTTCGGCGGGAGGCGCCACCACCGCCGGTTCGGGTGCGGGCGCAACCGGCGCCGGTTCGGGTGCGGGCGCAACCGGCGCCGGTTCGGGCACCACCGGTTCGGGCACCACCGGTTTGGGGACCGGCGGTTTGGGGACCGGCGGTGTTGACTCGATCGCCTTGGCCTGCGCGCGGAGCAGGCGAGGATCCCCGCGATACGGGGGGACGCGGATTCTCCCGGCGCAATGCGGGCAGTCCAGTTCAAGGCCTTCTCCGTCCCGATCCACCACGAGCACGTTGCCGCAACGGCTGCATTCGAACTCGATGTCGCGTTCGGTTAGTTCGGGCTGAGCGGGTTGGTCCATGGATGGTTCAAACTAGAACGAAAAGTGGACGGCTGCCAAGTGCGGCGAGTTTGCCCGCGGCAATGTCGGCTTGCGGGACTGCCCGGGGCCCGGGTACGCTCCGACCCATGCAAACGATTCACGTGGCGCGTGATCGCGCTCCGCTCGGGCAATTCTCCGAGGAGGAGGTCCGCTCGGGACTTGGTTCCGGGCGATTTGTTTCCCTTTACCAGGTTGGATTCAACGCGGCGAGCGGCAAGGAAGGGGCGCCGATCTGGGCGATGCTGCTGGTCGTGCTCATCGGCGTGGTGCTGGTACCCGTGATGCTGCTGATTGTGGCGGGCCTGCAGCATCTGGTTCTGATGTTGCTGGGCGGCGCCAACCACCCATTCGAAACCACGCTCCGCACGGCCGCGTATGCATTCGGTTCGTCCAGCCCGCTCCAGATCGTCCCGGTCTGCGGAGGCATCGTGGGGGCCATCTGGGGGATCGTGGTTCTGTGCATCGGGCTGTCGAAGACCCAGAATTGTTCGACCGGAAAGGCCATTGTCGCCGTGCTGGCCCCCATTTTGGTTTGCTGCGGGCTGGGGTTGGCCCTCGCGATCTTCGGCGGGATCGGGGCAGCCCTGGCCGCCAAGTCCATGCAGTGAAACTGCTCCTCGCACGGGGACCGCAGTCCGGGTTCGATCCGGAACTGCTCTGGCTCGCGGTGGGGCTCTCGACGCTGGGCGGAGTCGGTCTCTGGCTTCACTTGGGACTGCCCACCCCGGCGTGTCTCCTGCACGCGACGACCGGTATTCCCTGCCCGACCTGCGGCACCACCCGGAGCCTGCGGGCCCTCCTGGGCGGAGATCTGCCGACCGCCTTTGCGTGGAACCCTCTGGCGGCCACCCTCTGGATTGCGTTTGGCGCCTTTGCCCTCTACGCAGCCACGGTCGTGCTGGCCCGGCTGCCGCGCGTCAGGATCCGTATCTCGCACCCGGTGGAGGCGCGCCTGTTACGGTTCGCCACCCTCGGAATTCTGGCAGCCAACTGGGGATATCTGTGGGCGGCGGGCCGCTGAGGGATGGCCGGCCGATCAGCCGACCAGGTATTCGGGCGAGAGCTCCGACTGCAGCGCTGCGAACACTTCGATCCCGCTTCCGGTCCGGGCGCGCACCGCTTCCTCCGCGAGCTCGGGCCGATTGCAGTCGCGGCTGAGATGGCAAAGGATCGCGCGGCGCAAGCCCTCCGCGCACAGGTCGGCGACGACCTCGGCCGCGGAGCTGTTCGAGAGATGGCCATGGCGGGAGAGGATGCGCTGTTTGACCGACCAGGGCCGTCGGGTGTCGTCCTGCAGGAGTCGCTCGTCGTGATTCGTTTCGATGAGGACGGTATGCACGCCCCGCGCGCGCTCGCGCACGAGCTTGGTGGCGAAGCCGAGGTCGGTCAGGTAGGCCAACGCCGCGCCGTTCTGCCGCAGCACGAACCCGACGGGATCGGTGGCGTCGTGCGGCACGGAGAAGCTCTGGAACATCAACGCCCCAACCTCGCACTCGGCCCCCGTCTGGAAAATGCGCCAGGGAATCCCGGCGAGCGACGCGTCCTCCCGGAGCACGGCGGCGGTCGCCGCGTTGGCATAGACCGGCACCCGGTGTTTGCGGCAGAAAACGGGCAGCCCCTGCGTGTGATCGGAATGCTCGTGCGTGAGCAGAATCCCGTTGAGCGAGCCGGGCTCGACCCCGCATGCCTCGAGACGCACGGCGAGTTGGCGGGCGCTCAGCCCGGCATCGAGCAGGACGGCGGCCCCCCCGGCCCGCACGAGCACGGCGTTGCCCGCGCTCCCACTGCCCAGAACGGTCACTCGCAACATGCCGGAGCATATCCTGAGCGGGACGGGTCGTGTCGACTCCGCGTGCAAATCTGCTTGAACCCGCGCGCGCTGCACGGACGATTGGGGCATCGGCCGCTGCTGGCCGTCAGCAACGGCGCATGAAGCATTTCCTTTCGCGGGCATTGATCCTCCTTCTCTGGCTGGTGCCCATCGGCGTCGCGGGCGGCCTCTGGTATTTGAACCGGCACGGGCTCGACCGGGATTGGCGGGATCGGGTGGCCGCCGAGTTTGAACGCAAAGGGATCGGGCTCACGTTCGAACGGCTGACGCTCAATCCGTTCCGGGGCCTCATCGTGCGCGATGTGGCGTTCGGTGTGCGCGATGATCCCGGCAGCCCGTCCGCCCGGGTCAGCCGGATGATTCTCGACATCGACTACGCAAATCTCGCCCGGCGCCAACCGTTTTTGGATGGCCTCCTGCTCCGGGATGCCACCATCGTGCTGCCCGGTGCCGCGGGCGAATCGGGGCTGCAAATCGACGGGTTGAACGCCCGCATCACCTTCGAGCCGGGCACCCTCCGGTTGCGGAGCGCCTCCTTCCAGCTCCACGGCATCCAGTGCGATCTGGCGGGGATGATCCGCAACGTCCCGGATTATGGAAACTCAACGGGAAAACCCGCCCCGAAGCTGCCCACCGAATGGCTCGGCCGGATCGGGAAGCAACTCGACCAGCTCGTATTCGAGTCCGGCTCGATCCGTTTACGAGGAGAATTTGATGCCGATCTGCGGGACGCGGGTTCGCTCCAGGTTTCGAAGGCCTCACTGACTGCGGGCCGGGTCCAGCGCGGACGGCTGGCCCTCGAACGACTGCAGGCCGAGGCGACGTTTCGCGACGGACTGCTCGAGCTCCACCATCTGTCCGCCACCGACGACACCGGCACGCTCGACGCATCGGGAGTTTGGAATGCCCGGGGCGGCGCCTCCGAGTTCCAGATGCGCAGCACGCTCGCCTTGCAACAACTCGCCCAGGAACTCCTAGTCCTGCCCGCGCTGTCGGACCTCCACTTTTACGACCCACCCGAGTTCCAAGCCTCGGTGCGCTTCGATCCGAACGCGGCACCCCGCCTGCTGGCGACCGGGCAGGTCTCCGCCCGCCGGTTCGGCCTTCGCTCCGTGCTGTTCGACGGTTTCCGCGCCCTCTTTTCGTTCGACGGCAAACGACTCCTGCTCGAGGAGGCGCAGCTCCTGCACCGGTCCGGATCGCTCAATGCACGGGTCCTCTCCGCCCCGGGTGATTTCCGCCTTCAGGCGGGCAGCACGCTCAACCCGCAGGTGCTCGGGCCGCTGCTCGGGTCGAAAGCCATCGAGGAACTCGGACGCTGGAAATTCAATCAACCGCCCCGCCTCACGCTCGACGTGCGCGGGACTTCTCCGAAGCTGGAGGATGTCGAGGCCACCGGCCACCTCGCGCTGGGCACCGGCTCCTACCGCGATGTGCCGTTCCTTTCCGGCGAGACCGACCTCCGCATCAAGGGGAACGCGTTCCACTACAACAACTTCACCGTACGCCGCTCCGAAGGCAGCGCCACGGGAAACATCATATACGACGTCGGCCGCGGGGAGGCCGTGCTGCGGGATATCCGCAGCACCCTCCGTCCCCTCGACGCCGTCGCGTGGATCAGCCCACCCCTCGTCAAAGACCTCGCCCCCTACCGGTTCAAGACACGCCCGGTCCTTCGCCTCGACGGGGTCGTCAAATTGCGCACCTCGAAAGGGACCCGCCTGGATGTCGGCTTCGACGCACCCGACGGAATGAATTACACCTTCCTGGGCAGGGAACTGATCATCCCACGCATCACCGGACAACTCCGCTTCGAGGACCGCCAGCTCATCATCCAATCGGTCCGCGGCACCTTGTTCGACGGCCTCCTCGAAGCCCGTGCAAAAATCTCGCTCGACCGCGATGCCCCGGGCCATGAGGCGGAGATCAACGTCGAGAATTTCGATTTCGCCCAATTTACCCACCTCTACTTCGGTTACACGGAATCGAAGGGCCGGATGTCCGGCACTTATCGATTTACCGGACGCGACAGCGATGCGAGGGCCATGACGGGCAACGCCTCCGTCGGAGTGGTGGATGGCAACGTGTTCGCCATCCCGTTCCTCGGACCGCTCTCCGGCTTGCTCGACGCCATTGTGCCGGGATTCGGATACAGCGTCGCCCGTAACGCGACCGCCACCGCCACGGTGCGCGACGGCGTCATCCAAACCTCCGATTTCAAGGTGGACGCCCCCGGCTTCACCATGATCGGGGGCGGCGATCTGTTCTTCCTCGATGACCGCATGGATTTCTCCGTCCGCGTCAACGCCAAGGGATTGCCGGGAGTCTTGTTGTTCCCGGTCAGCAAGCTCTTCGAATTCACGTCCGACGGCGCCCTGAGCAAACCGCACTGGCGTCCGAAGAACCTCCCGCTCCCCTAATGACCATGCCCGCCCGATCCGCCGCCCGCCCCCTGAAACCAAAGGCCCGCACCCCACCCCTCGGCGCGCACATGTCCGTCGCCGGCGGGCTCGGAAATGCCATCGACCGCGCGCTGTCGGTCGGGGCGGATGCGGTGCAGATCTTCGTGAAGAACAACATGCAGTGGTTTGCGAAGCCGCTGTCGGACGCCGAGGCCGCGTCGTGGAACGCCCACCCGCGCCGAAAGGAACTCCGCACCGCAATCGGCCACACCGGTTACCTGCTCAACCTCGCGGCGACCAATCCCGACTTTCACGCCCGCTCGCTCCGGTCGCTGCACGAGGAACTCGTCCGGGCGGGTCAGATCCACCTTCCCTGCCTCGTTCTTCATCCCGGTGCCCACATGGGCGCCGGCGGGCCGGCGGGCCTGCGCCGGGTCGCCGAAAGTCTCGACCGGGTCTTCGACGAATTGCCGGATCATCCCGTGCGCATCGCTCTCGAAACCACCGCCGGACAAGGAACCTGTCTCGGCCACACCTTCGAACATCTCCGGGATCTAATCGGCGCGGTGCGCGAGCCCGGCAGGTTGTGCGTCTGCCTCGACACGGCGCATGTCTTTGCCGCCGGCTACGACCTGTCGACGGCCGAGGGAACGCTGGCGACGCTGGAAGAATTCGATCGCATCGTGGGGCTGCGCCACCTGGTCGCGCTTCACCTGAACGATTCGAAGGCCGCCCGGGGTTCCCGGGTCGACCGCCACGAGGCCATCGGCCGCGGACACATCGGCCTGGCAGCCTTCGGCGTTCTGTTGCATCATCCGAAACTCCGCCGCCTGCCCATGGTGCTCGAAACCCCCAAGGGCCCGGAACTCAATGAGGACCGGGTCAATCTGGCGACGCTTCGCGGGTTGCTCGCCAAGCCGGACGGATGCGCTTAATTTTTCGCGTTGACCCTGTCCCCCTAGCCCCAAATGATCCTGCCTCTCCAAAAACTCCTCCACCCACGCCCGCTCGCCGCGCTCCTGCTTCTCGTGAATTTCATCACTGCCCCCGCCCTGGCGGACGACGTCCGCATCCTCCCCGAAACTGTGCGCGGCACCGCCGGCCACTTCCGCGTGGGGCACACCGCCGAAGGTCGCTGGTGGTTCCTTGATCCCGCGGACAAACCGTTCCTCTACCGCGGCGTCTGCGGCGTGAATCGCGCGGGGACGCAGGGCGGACGCCGCGCGATGCCGGGTCCGTATGCCGAGGCGGTGGACGCCAAATACGGTTACCCCGAAAGCCCGGCCCGGTTTGTGACAGCCACGCTGGAACGGCTCCGCGCCTGGAATTTTAATGCCTTGGGAGCCTGGGCGACCGCGGAGTTTTTTGACCAGGGCATGCCGTTCACCGAGATCCTGGAATTTGCAAAGGTCGGGCCTCAACTGGAATTGCCCGGGGTGCATGTGCCGGACGTATTCTCACCCGACTGGATTGCCGCGGTCGATGCGCAGGCAAAACTGATCTGCACGCCCCTGCGCGAAAGCCGCGACCTGATCGGCTACTTCACGGACAATGAACTTGGTTGGGGGCAGCCCGAGACGGACGAGATCTGGGGGGCGCCCGATTCAGTCAACCGCCGCGGCCCCACGCTGCTCCAGGCCTGCCTCACGGCCCCTGAGGAGACTGCGGCGCACGCAGCGGCCTGGAAGTTTGTTCTCGACCGCCACGGCAATGACTTCGCCGGCGTGGCGAAGGCGTGGGGATTGAAGACGCCGAATCGCGAGGCCTTTATCGCCGCAACCCGGGACGGGCTGGTGGTGCTCACCAAGGGGTACGGTGAAGATCACGCCGCCTTCACCCGGCTGTTCGTCCGCCGCTACGTGCAACTCTGCGCGGAAGCGATCCGCAAATACGATCCCAACCATCTCATCCTGGGCGCCCGCTTCGGCGCCCCCCCGGGCGTCCATGTGCTCTCGGAGTTCAAGAGCCCCTGGGTCGACGTGGTTTCCGCCAACAATTACCGGCCCAAGATGCGCGATCGGGTCGAGATCTACCATCACCCGGCCGGGATGCCGATCCTGATCGGAGAATTCGCCTGGGCATCACCCCCGTTTTCCGATCCCAGACATCTGCCGCCGGAGGCCCGCACCGACATCCCCGCCCATATTCGAAAGGCCGGCCCCGCCAGTCTCGAGGAGGCGTTCACTCATCCCGCTCTGGTTGGCTACACGTGGTACCGGTGGGTCCAGGATGCGAAGAATGGCATCGGCTACGGGCTCGTCGATCGCGCGGACGAACCAGTTCCGCTCAACATCGAACTCGTCACCGAAACCAACGCCCGACTCGAAGCGATCGCGAGAGGCGAGATTATCGCCCCGCACTTCAGAACCCAACCCTGAGCTGGATGGCCAGATCACGAGCACCGGATTCTGCTTGTTGCGGCCTGGCTCCGGCATTGTCGGCGACGCTGGGTTGATGGCTACTCCACGACGCTGGCCTCCAGAGAAGGCAGCCCAACTCTTAAAGACGATCCAAATTGGGCAATCTGCTCGTTTTGCGCGGGCCGGCGTCCCCATGTGAATCAGGCTTGCCCACTTACCCTTCTGAGCGAGAGTCTGATTTCCGCCCTGGGCTTTGCTGGGTCATGCGCCGGGCCCGATCTGTCGCTCGGCTGCTGGCTTCCGACTCCCGCCCCCTTTTCCTACTCTTCCTTGCCGGTTCCCCAACGCCGATGCAGGAAGCGTTCCCACGGCGCGAACAGGATCTTGTCCGCCGCGAGCCCGATCGCCACGATCACGAGCATGACGCCGAGCACCTGCTCCATGGCGTTGAGCTCCCGGCCGTAGTGAAGCAGGTGGCCGAGACCGAACCCTGTCAGAATCGTCACGTAGATCTCGGCGGCCATCAAGGAGCGCCAGGCGAAGGCCCAGCCCTGTTTCATCCCGCTCACGATGAAGGGGAGCGATGCGGGCAGGATCACCTTGAGCCAGGTGTGCAGGCCCTTGGAGCCCATCGTCCGCGCGGCGCGTGCGTAGATGGGCGGGACGCTGCGCACGCCGTTTTCCGCGGCGAGAATCACCGACCACACGGTGCCCATGACCACCACGAAGAGCATCGCGCCCTCGGTCTGTCCGAACCAGACCAGCGCGAGCGGCACCCAGCAAACACTCGGCAGGGTCTGGAGACCGAGTGCGAGCACGCCCACCGAATTGCGCAAGGCGATGAACCGGGCGGTAAGCAGGCCCACCGGCAGGCCGATGGCGATGCCGACGAAATAGCCGAGCAACAGCCGTTTCATCGTCACCCACGTGGCGCTGGCGAGTTCGGGAGTGGCCTGTGCCAGGTAACGCCAGACCTCGGCCGGATCGGGCAACAACACCGGCGACCAGACCCGGGAAGCCACCAGGTAATGCCAGAGCGCGATCAGCCCCGCGAAAAACAGGATCGGGAACAGCACCCGGCTGGCGAGGTTCTTCATTCCGAGACCTCCCCGGCGGAACGGCCTTTCAGAGCCGAGGTGATCTGGGTTGCATACTCGGCAAGCGCCACGCTGTTAATGTCGCGGGGCCGGGGAAGATCGACCCGGAACTCGTGCGTGATACGGCCTGGGTTGGGCGAGAACAACACCACCCGATCGCCCAGACAGGCGGCCTCGCGGACGTTGTGGGTCACGAACAGGATGGTCTTGCGCCGCGCAGCCCAGATCCGCTGGAGATCGCCGTAGAGCTGCTCGCGGGTCAGGGCATCGAGCGCGGCGAATGGCTCGTCCATGAGGAGCACCCGGGGGTTCGGCGCCAGGGCCCGCGCCAGGGCCACGCGCTGCTTCATCCCTCCAGACAATTCATGGATGCTGGCGTGCTGGAATCGCGTCAGCCCGACCAGCTCGAGATAGAACGCCGCGACCTCGTGCCGCTCCTGGTCGGTCAAGCCGGGCTTGAGTGAGAGCGAGAAGAGCACGTTGCCAAACACGTCCAGCCACGGGAAAAGCGCCGGCTCCTGGAACATCATCATCCGGTCCCGGCCCGGTCCCTCCACGGCCTTGCCGTCGGACCGCACGGTCCCGGCGTTCGGGGATTCCAGTCCGGCCACGATGTTGAGCAGCGTCGACTTGCCACAACCGCTCGGGCCGACCAGGCAGACGAACTCACCCTCGCCAACCGAGAGCGAGACGTTCTCAAGAGCGCGAACGGTCTCCCGCTTGAGCGGGAACGTCTTGGTCACACCCTCGACCGCGAGCTTCGCAGCCGGGCCGACCTGAAGCGCCTCGGTCAGGCTCATGGGAGCGGAATCACGAACCGGTCAAGGGCGGGCACCTCCCGAAGAAACCCCACCTTTTTCGCGTCGACGACGAACGCCTCCATCTCCGCCTGCGTCACGTCGGGCGTGAACACGATCCGGCGCCACGCCGCCGCCACCAGCTCGGGCGAAACATCGGACCGGGTCAGCGCTTTCAGCTCCGACACCACCAAGCGCTGCGCTTCCGCGGGATTGTCGCGCATCCATTGGGTCAGCTCCCGGTGGGCGGCGGCAAATTTCGTCACCAACGACTTCCGCTCGGCCAGCGCCTTCGCGCTCGCCACGAGAACGGTCGTCACCGCATCCGGTTGCTCGATCAGCACCCGGCCCCCGGCTTCCCGCTCGAGCCGGGACACCCAGGGCTCCACGGTCCAGACCCCGTCGAGCTTCCCCTGGGTGAACAGGGATAGCTGGTCGGGGTTGGCCGTCGGGAGGACCAACGCATCCCCCCCGGTCTGCGTGATCCGCAGCCCCGCGTTTGCCAGCCAGGCGCGCGCGGCCACGTCCTGCGTGTTGCCAAGCTGCGGGGTGGCGATCCGTTTCCCCCGGAAATCGGCGGGGGTTTTCAGCGTCGAATCCGCCGGGACGACCAGCGCGGCCCCGCCATTGGCGGCGCCCGCAATAATCCGGATCTCCTCCCCCTTCGAGCGGGAATAGGCGTTGAGGGCCGGGTTGGGTCCCACGTAGGTCAGGTCGATGGCGTTGGCAAACACCGCCTCCATCGCGCTCGGGCCGGCGTTGTAGGTGAACCACTCGATCTTCGCACCGGTGCGCGGCTCGAACCACGGCTTCCCCTCCCGCGCCATCGCCCGCCCCACCAGCGATTGGGCATGCGTGATATTCGGGAAATGCCCGACCCGCAAGGCAGGGGCGTCCCCCGCTTGAACTGAGGCCGCGAACGCGGCCAGCAAAAAATAGGCAATGAAGGATTTCGGGATCATGGCCCTGTGCCGGGCGGGTTGTGGCCGCGGGGGAGTGACCCTATATTGTTGATTCATGCAGTCAAGATTTGATGTGAAACAGGGAGCGTCGATTCAGAAGGCGATCCGAACCCCGGTCAGGAAGGTCCAGCCGCTGTAATCCCCGCCGTTCCCACCGCCATCGAGATCGGCAGACTCCACCCCGGCCAGGAACTTGAGCTTGTCGCCGTGGACGAAATACTGGCCACCCAGATAAACGGCGTTGTAAGTCTCGCCCTTCCCGCTGCCCGTGAGGTTGGGGGCGCGGCCCTCATAGCGGCTCTGGGCCGAAACGCTGTCCGGACCGTCGCCCGTGGCGAACGTGTAGCGACCCACGATCTGGAGCCGCTTCGGAATCAGGTCGAAGGTGGGTTGCAGGTAGAACCCGAAGATGTCGGGCGCCACCCCGGTGCCGAGAAAAGCCTCGGCCACCCCGCCCCATCGCCCTTCCCTGACCCAACCGGTCGCCGAGAAAAGGTTCTCGTATTTGTTGAGGATGGTGTCCGCCAAATCGATGTCGCTGTGCAGATAGTCCAGCCGGACCTCGGCCTTGTCCAGGCCCAGGGATTCCTTGAGGTCATACCCGATGCCGGCGCCATACGAAACGCCGCCGTCGAGCCCGCCAAACTCCTTGTCGATGTCGTTGGAATAGATGCCCGCCTGCCAGGAGAACTTCTCCACTTTGCCCTCGACCACCGCGCCCACGACACGGTCGACCTTCAGGTTGTTGAAGATCGCCGAACGCTCAAACGTCGGCTGGGTGTTGGTCGACTGGAGAAAGTCGAAGTATCCGATCTGCGGCTTCTGGCGGCCCAGAGTGAGGTTGAAGGCGTCGCAGGGTTTCCACTTGATGTAGGCGTCGACCAGGCCGTTGTAGAACGGGTCGAACCCGTCGGAACTCTGGGCGTCGATGCGGAGTTCGATCTTCTTGCCGAAGAGCCTGGCATCAATGCCCAACCGCGAACGCCGATCCTCCCACCCGTTGTCATTGCCCGGGTCCGAATCGAGCCAGTGATACTGGCCATGGTAGCGACCCCGGAGTTTGAGTTCCTGGATGAACGGATTGCTGTCGTTCTTGTAGAGCGTGGCCAGTTTCCAGAGGTCGTCGAAGACCGAGGATTCCGCCTTAGCCGGCTCGACGACCGCCTTCGATGCGGCCGCCGATGCCGTGCCGGCCCGGGCGGTGGAGGTGAGGATGAGCGCGGAGATCGCCGTGAGGGCAAGCGCCGCGAGAGTGGGGTGCGTGCGTTTCATGATGTGTTGGGTGGTTGGGTGGTGGGTGTCGGAGTCGGCAAGGGTCTCGCCTGGGTGCATGGCGTCGATAGGTCGTATCTTTACTATGTTGATCGACCTAGTCAAGTATGAGTTTGCAGATTTTTCCGGGCGCCTCGCCCTCCAGAGCAACCGGCTTCGCCAATCTGCTGCGTGGAGGGCGGGCGTCCTCGCACGCCGGGGTGGCGCGTGGAATCGGGGTGCAGCGTGGATCGAGGCGCGCCGGGAGCCTCGCCCTCCAGAACAACCGGCTTCGCCGATCTGCTGCGTGGAGGGCGGGCGTCCTCGCACGCCGGGGTGAGGCGTGGAATCGGGGTGCAGCGTGGATCGAGGCGCGCCGGGAGCCGCGCCCTCCAGAGCAACCGGCTTCGCCAATCTGCTGCGTGGAGGGCGGGCGTCCTCGCACGCCGGGGTGGCGCGTGGAATCGGGGTGCAGCGTGGAATCGGGGTGAGCGTGGATCGAGGCGCGTCGGGAGCCGCGCCCTCCAGAGCAACCGGCTTCGCCAATCTGCTGCGTGGAGGGCGGGCGTCCTCGCACGCCGGGGTGGCGCGTGCAATCGGGTGTCGCGTGGAATCGGGGTGCAGCGTGGATCGGGGCGCGTCGGGAGCCGCGCCCTCCAGAACAACCGGCTTCGCCGATCTGCTGCGTGGAGGGCGGGCGTCCTCGCACGCCGGGGTGAGGCGTGGAATCGGGGTGCAGCGTGGATCG
>Ga0163144_10016697_pt1 | contig 15026 bp, 10 predicted proteins | sample OliLak19BULKMAT1_FD_123175 | JGI IMG/M metagenome (GOLD analysis project Ga0163144, IMG submission 123175) | Freshwater microbial mat bacterial communities from Lake Vanda, McMurdo Dry Valleys, Antarctica - Oligotrophic Lake LV.19.BULKMAT1 | ecosystem: Environmental > Aquatic > Freshwater >... | reverse complement strand
GTTCCCCAAGGAGAATACCAGTAACGGGTGCATTGGCACGGTGGATGTGTTCTTCCCTTCGTCGCCGTTTTTTCTATGGGCCAACCCGGAGCTTCTCGCAGCGCAGGTGCGGCCGATTCTTCAGTACGCTTCTATGAAGAACCGATGGAAGTTTCCGTTTGCTCCGCATGATCTGGGCGTCTACCCGAAGGCCAACGGACAGGCGTATGGCGGCGGTGAAAAGACCGAAGTGGATCAGATGCCGGTGGAGGAGTGCGGGAACATGCTGATCCTCGTCGACGCCCTCGCGCAGGCGAGAGGCAAGCCGGGCATGGAACTCGCGGAGAAGTATTGGCCGCAGTTGACCCTTTGGGCGCGGTACCTGAAAGACAACGGGCTGGACCCGGCGAACCAACTTTGCACGGATGACTTCGCGGGGCACCTTGCCCGCAATGCGAATCTTTCGATCAAGGCGATTATCGGGATTGGGGCGTATGCGGACCTGTGCGCAGCGCGCGGTATGAAGGCGGAAGCCGCCGAGTGGAAAGCGGTCGCCGCCGACTACGTGAAAAAGTGGACGGATCTCGCGAAGGATGGCGACGCGAAGGACGCGACCGATCACACGGTGCTGGCGTTTGGCAAGCCGGGCACGTGGTCGCTGAAGTACAACCTCATCTGGGATGAGATTCTTTCGCTTAACCTGTTCCCAAAGTCTTTGCGGGAGAGTGAAGTGAAGTATTACCTGTCGAAGATGAACAAGTATGGCCCGCCGCTGGACAGCCGCAAGGCGTACACCAAACTTGATTTCGCGGCGTGGGCGGCGGCGCTGGCTTCGGATCGGGCGGACTTTGAGACGATCATGGGGCGGCTGTACGACTTCGCGCACGAGACGCCGGATCGGGTGGGGCTGTCGGATTGGTATCAGACGACCGACGGCAAGACGATGGGCATGCACACGCGGAGCGTGGTGGGCGGGGTCTATGCACGGATGCTGCTCGACGGCGCGTGGCGTGAGGGCAAGGAAGGTAGTGCAAAGTGAGCGACTCAGGACATCCTCTAAACGGCCCGACGGATCCGGTACATTCGGTGCTGCAAGCGCCGTGGCGGCTTGCGTATCTGGAATCGTTGAGCGACAAGGAGAAGAAGGCGGGATCTGCCGTTGCATCGACGGGCTCCTTTCTTCGCGACTACTGGCTTGCGCCCGCGAGCGACGCGGACAACCATGTGATCGTCAGGACCGCCGATGGGATGATCCTTCTCAACGCGTATCCCTACTCAAACGGTCACTTGCTGGCGGCGCTGGGCGAGCCCGCGCCGCGGCTGCTTGACTACTCGCCGACTCAGCGGGCGGCGCTGTGGGGGCTGGTGGAGTTAGCCGCGGATTTGATGGAGCGAACGCTGGAACCGCAGGGGATCAACTTCGGGATCAATCAGGGTCGAGCGGCGGGGGCCGGGGTGCCGCAGCATCTGCACGCGCACCTTGTGCCGCGGTGGGGCGGGGATACGAACTTCATTTCGGTGGTGGGTCAGGTGCGCGTGATTCCCTGTTCGCTGGAGGCGATGTATGAGCGGTATCGGGCGGTCTATGCCAAACGGAGTGGCGCCTGAAGTCAGCATCATCGGCTAGTTACGCGGCGAAAGCCTGGCAAGCCTGAATGTCCTCACGGGTGAGGTCGGGAAAGTCCAAGAGAATCTGCTCGATGGTCATGCCCGAGGCAAGGTAGTCAAGAATATCGTACACGGTGATACGCAGACCGCGAATGCAGGGGTTGCCCGCTCGCTTGTCTGGTTCAATCGTAATGATGCGAGAGTAGTGCATTCGGAGTGTTTGCAGCACAAGCCCTTCGTTCGGTTGGTGAGGAAGAAGTCCGCATTTCACGCAAAATGCCGCGAGCAATTTCTCCGGGAGATCATCCCCCTTCCAACTCGCGTCTCTTGCGTTGATACCGCTCTTTCCACTTCGCAGCCTCGTCGGGCTTGTTGAGTTTTTCGTAGCACTCGACGGCAGTTCTTGAAGCGGTGGATTCGGAGGAGAGTGCGGGCTTGCCCACCTTCGCAGCGGCGTCGGCGGTTGCTTCAAGGATAACGAGCGCTTTCTCAAACTCTCCGGTGCCGGCGAGTGCGCGACCTTCGAGAACCCGGTGGCGAAGGGTGGCAATGTGCATCGGGCCGAGCTTTGCCTCGGCGGTGTCGGCAAGGGGTTTTGCGAGCACGAGGGATTCGGCGGGAGCCTTCTTCTGGGTCAAGAGCATCCAAGCGACGTTGTAGCCCGCGGTAAGGGTGTTGATGTGGGAGGGGCCGACCTTTGCATTGAACCATTCGTATGCGCGGCGCTGGAGGGGCTCGGCCTCATCGATTTTTCCGGCCTGGGCCAGATTTGCGCCCAAGTCGCTGACGATGGAGATGGTGGTGAAGTGGTCCTCGCCGAGCACTCGGGCATAAATCGCAAGGGCCTCTCTGGCGCGGTCGATGGCAAGCTCCGGCTGCCGGAGGGCTTTATGCAGACTGACGAGGCGCCCCATCGCCCGCGCGATGCGGACCTCATCGGGAGGTGATTCGGCGCGGCGCAGCTCGAGCACGCGGAAGAGATTTGGCTCGGCCTCCTTGGCGTGGCCATCGAACACGTTGATGGAACCCAGGCACGCCATCGCGTTGACGGTAAGCTCGCCCGTCTCACCGAAGAGGCGCGTGGCTGCGGCAAGCAAAGGCTCGCAGAGTTTGCGGGCCTTCTGAAGCTCATCGGAGAAAAGATACATTTCCGCGAGGTTGAACTGTGCTTGCAGCGTGGCGGGGTCGTCCGCACCGAGTTTTTCCAGGCGAATGTCGTACGCGCGCTTGAGGTTGCTTTCGGCCTCAGTAAACTCGCCGAGCGTGGAATACGTTCTGCCGATTGCCTGACGAACTCCGGCCTCGACCAAGGGGAGTGTTGGAGCGGTGGTCTGCTTCTTGCGAATCTCTTTGTCGGCGTACGTGATTGCTTCGAGCAGCGTCACCGTGCGTCCGCCTGAATCCGCCTGTGCGGCGGCGAGGGTTTCCTGCATAAAAGCGGTGACGCCGTTCGCGATGTCGGCGGCCTGCTCGGCGAGGGTTTGGCGTTCCTCGGCGAGGTCGCGGCTTTGGCGGGCCTGTGCCTCGGCCATCATGGCACGATCTCGCTCGGTGGCGAGGCGCGTCACAAAGCGCCATGTTCCGGCGATGATGATGAGGGCGGCAATGAGGGTGGTGGTGGCGATGAGCGCATTGCGGCGATACCAAAGGGCCGCACTCTTCCCCGCGCCTTCGCGGCCCGCGAGCGTCGGTTTTCCAACGAGCCACGCGGCCAGGTCATCGGCCATTTGCTCGGCGGAGATGTAGCGGTCCTCGGGGCGCTTGCTCATGGCGAGGTCCGCGATGCGGATGAGCGTGAGGGGCAACATCGCGGCGCGTGGATGCGAGTTGCCTTCGATGGGGGAGATTTCGCCGCGGCGGAGTTGCTCGATCACATCGGTCTGGCCGTGGGTGCTGTGCTTTCCGCTGGGGCGCAGGGGCAGCTCGCCCAGGAGGAGGTATCGCAGCGTGGCGCCTAATGAATAGATGTCGGAGGCTGGGGTGGCGCGCTCGCCGCGAGCTTGCTCGGGGGACATGAAGGCGGGGGTGCCGGTGACTCCGACTTTGGTGACGGTTGCGGCCAGCACCGCGGTCCCGGAGCGCACCCCGGTGGCACTTCCGAGCGAGTCGGGCGTTGCGACGAGGGCGGAGAGGCCAAAGTCGGCGAGCATGGGCCGACCGCTGGGGGTCAGGATGATGTTGGCGGGCTTAATGTCTCGGTGAACGACGCCGCGGGCGTGTGCGGCGGCGACGCCGCGGACGACCTGCTCCATGATGCGTGCGGCCCAGCGCGGATCGCGGTGTGCGAAGCCCGGGTTCTCGGTCGGGCTTCCGGCATTCTCGGTTCGAGCGACCTTGTCGAGCGGAACGCCAACCGCGACGGCGCGAGGGTCGCTCGGGGTTGGCGCGGCGTCGCCGGCGAGTTGGGCATCAATGAACGCCCTCCCATCGGGCAGTCGGCCCGCGGCGTGGATGCGGACGACATTGGGGTGGTCGAGGCTGGCTGCGGCCTGGGCTTCGGCCATGACACGGCGCAGTCCACCGCGACCGACGATGCTGAGGCCGCCCGCAGCCGCGCCGATGCCCCCCACCCCGCCGATCCCGATTCGCAGAAGTTTGAGCGCGACGTATCGGTCCAGTTCCTCATCGAGAGCGTTCCAGACTTCGCCGAACGAGCCTTCGCCGAGTTTGGCGATGAGTTTGTATTTGCCAAGCGAGTCGCCGATCGTCGCACCGGCGTCAACGCTCACCATTGCGGCGCACAGTTCGGCGACCGCTGTGACCTCGTCGGCAATCGAAGGAAAGGCGGCGCGGATGGTTGCGGCGGCCTTGGGCAAGTCCGTCGCATCCAGGTGAGCGAACTCATCCATCAGGATCGCGCGGCAGGCTTCGGGGTGCTTGATGATGTCGGGCCACTCCGCGGCAAAGGCTGCGAAGGTGGCGGGTCGGCCCGCGGCTTCCCTGATCTGACTTTCCGCGGCCAGTACGTCGGCGACATCGGCATCGGATGGGACGGCACCCAAACCAGCAACCAACGTCGCAAGAGCAACCGCGGCAACGGCGCCATCGGCGGACGGCCCAGATGTCTCGTGGGCGCGCCTCACAAAATCGGCGATGGATTGACCCAATTGGCGAGGTGGAACCCTGCCGAGGGGGTGAGACTGGGTTGGATCATCGTGCGACATTGCTAGTAGTGTAAATGCGGGTTGTGATAGGATGTGACGGAATCGTGAAAGAGTTTTCCAGGAGTGGGGGGTTGCGGAAGCCGCGATAAATGGTTTCCATTTCGGGAGCAAGAGGAGCGGAAACGCCGAGCGCACGCTGGGGGATTCCATGTTGTCGGAGGGTGGCCGGGAAAGCTTCCAGCCGAGAGATGTGTGGGGCGGCACGCAAATCAAAGCCCGCGGAGAGGGCTTGCCTCACCCGCGGGTTTGAGCACGTCGCACTTTGGGTGTGATAATTCTGGAACCATTCGCGGAGCGTTTTCAGCACCCTCCAGCTTCCCATCGCACAAAGAAATACTCGACATCCTGTCCATCCACCCCGCCATCCCGGTTCACATCCGCAGCGTCTGCGCCCGCTTCCCAGGTCAGGAAGAACGCTTCAACATCGGCGCCATTGATGCCGCCATCCTGGTTGAAATCAGCGGGGCACGGGGGTGGGCAGGAGATAGCGAAGAGGCCATCGCCTGCGGGGCAGGGAATGCCGATGAAGCCGGCATCGGCCGATGCCGCGAGCCATGAAGGGGCGACACGCAGATCGACAAGGTCGGCGTCCGTTCCGTCGGCGGTGTTGATGGCGATCAGCTGACCCGACTGTGCAAAGGCCACACCGATGGCGCCGCCGACAGTGATGGAGGAGTTGCCATGCACGACGAAGGCGCGGTTGACATTATCGCGCAGGACCATGCCCGTCGGGTTGTTGGCCATCGTGCGGACCACGGTCATGACGCCCGTGGCGAGGTTGACCTTGGCCAGGTTCTTCGATCCATAGTTGAGCACCCACAATGTCGAGCCATCCGCGCTCACAGCGTTGATGAATGGCTGATCGCCGACGTTGACGGTCCTGAGGAGTGCTGATGCCGCGCCGGCATTTGAGAACTCGGCGATCTTGTCCGAGTCTTTGTAGGACACGTAGAACTTTGCATCGTCCGGGCTGAAGGAGACGTACGTGGGCTGTTGTAACGCGCCAACTGGAATCGTCGCCCGTACCGTCCAGTTGATGGGATCGACCACCGAAATGGAGGGCGTAGAGAATCCGCCGCAGACCACGATGGTGTTGCCGTCATGGCTCAGGGCAATCCCCGAGTTCTGCTGATAGGAATACCCCACCGAGCCCATGTCCGCCGTCGCCAGCTTTCCGCCGACAACGGTGTTCGTGAGCAGGTCGATCTTCCACAGCCCATCCCCGTCGGCGAGCACAGCGACGTACGCATAGCGGGAATCGGGCGAAATCTCGACCTGAGAGGCCCGGCGCGAGATGGTAACATTGGTTGCGGTGTTGGTCGCCAGGTCGATGATCGTCGCCCAGTTGTTATCCAGATTGCAAACCACGGCCTTCGAGTTGTCGGGCGCGATCTCGACCTCGGCGGGGCGCATGCCCGTCTTGACGGTGCCCAGGAGCGTTCCGGAACCATCGTAGATCGAGGCCGAGTCTGAGAAGATGCTCACCGCAACGGCCCTCGACCCATCGCGGCTGATGCCCGCGGTTCTGCAACGGTCGGCCTCAACTTCAGGCCCGCTGAGAATGAACGCCTCGAGGCCCGGAGAAGCCGGCGAGAGATTCGAGACCATCATGTCTTCGCCGAAGACATTGGAAAACCCCGCGCCGCGTGCATTGACGGGAGAGACGCAGCCGAACGCCGCGCTCGCGACGGCGTTGGTGTTGGCCAGCAGCATTCCGGAGCTAAACGAAATGAGCGATCCGTTGAATCCCACGCAAAAAGCGTGCAGCCCATCCGCTGTCGTGTACATCTCGTTGATGCTCGCGGTCCCGAGCGTCGGTCCGACCGTCGCCGTGGCCGTGTCGAGTACGAACGCCGCGTTCTGGATCGCTACCGCGAGTTTCGTCCCCGCCGGGTTGGACGCCAGCGGCCCCGACAAATCCACGCTCGTCGTGATCGTCCGCACGACCGTGTTCGTGGCGAGATCGATCTCCGTGATCCTGCGGTTTGACAGCCAATGTGTAACCCACGCCCTCGTTCCCGCGGCCGCAATCACCGCGTGCGATGGTCCGGCGACGGTGGGAATCGACGTGAGCGTCCCCGTGTCGATGTCGATCACCGCGACGCTGCTCGTGAATCGCCGCGGATGGATGATCCTGCGTCCGGAGAGAGTGAAGTACGAGTAGTAGAGGGAGAAAGAGCCTGATTCGGGGTTGACGCTCGTGGTCGCCGCGAAGTCACCACCGGCGATGCGGCGAACTTCAGTGCGGGAGGCGATGTCAATGATCGAAAAGCTGGCCGAGGTAGTATTCGCGACGACGGCGGTCAGCCCATCCGCCGTGATCTGCACGATGCCGGGAACCCGACCGACAGGGATCACGGCGAGTTCAGCGCCGGTTGCGAGGTCGATGATCGATGCCGTGTCCTCGAGAACGTTGGCCACTACCGCAATCCCGGCGGCGTTGACCGCGACGCTTTGCGGCGACCCCGAGACCGGAATCGCCCGCACAAAGGCCCGGGTCGCCGCGTCCCAGACGATCAGGTTCTTCGATTCGCGGTGGGCCACGACAATTTGCGAGCCATCCGCCGTGAACGTTGCGCCGGCGGGAGCGTCGCCCTCTGGCGGCGCGCCGGGAACCAGGAGCGAGCCGGGGCAAATACTGCGGGGAAAGTACGCGGCGGGCGTGCGGTCGAGGGTCACTTCGCCGGCGGGGCGCGTCATTGAATCGACAAGCATGTCACCGTTTGGGTTGTCGAGCGGGCCATCCAACGGATAGGCGAATGCCGATCCCGCCGCGAAAAGCAGAGCGTGAATGGCAAGGACAACCGGGACGATCGGGGTCCGGCGTGGCATCGGCAAGTGCGTTCTCTCTTTCTTCTGAAATGACCGTACGAGGGAAAACTATACGACTCGGCGCGGGAAGAATGCAAGGGCGGATAGCGACGCTCGCAATCGGGATGGCCAACGGGTTCGGCGCTTCGTCGTGGTCCACCGTTTTCGGCTTGGATGTTGCCGACCAAGCCGGAAGAAGACATCTGACTGACGGAGTCGCACGATGGGCGCGACTGAAGATCGGCAAATGGGTCTGCCCAAGCCCGCGCGAAACAACGTATCACACATTGGTCGATGCGGTTTGCAAACTCAACACCCCCCGGCCTCCCAAGGGATAAAGAATGCTTCAACATCCTGCCCATCTACCCCGCCATCCTGGTTCGCATCCGCGCGCTCATCGTTCCCCGACCACGCGATGAAAAAAGCTTCGACATCAGCGCCGTCAACGCCGCCACTTTCATCGAAGTCGGCGATACAAAGCACGCCCTGGGGCGCCGGAAGGGACGCGCGCCACGCCTGAGTATTGCCCTGGGGATTGATCCCTTCACCCACGATCTCGCGGCTGTTGCGAGAAAGCCCGTTGGCTGAAATCAGCGTCCAACCCTGCAGATCAAGGCCATGTTCGGCGGCGAGCACCGTTTGTAGGTTTTCGATTCCTTCGCCGCGGCGCCAGATGAAGGCAATGCGACTGAGGGTCGGAAGTTGAGTGTACAAGCAACCGACAATGACCGTGCCTTCGTTGTTGACCGCCGTCGGTGTCGCCTTCTGACCGGGCGGCAGCGCGCCCAGGACAACGAGTTCTTCCGAGGCAACCGAGTACATGAAAGCGTCGATGTCCGGGCCTCTGAGGTTGCGATACTGCTCGCCGACAATGAAGCCGCCGAACTCGCTGATGGCGGTGCAGCGGCTGATGTGATAGAACGGCGGCGTGGCAGGGACTTCGCCGATGAAATACGGATCTCGGCCATCCCGCCACACCGTTGCTCGCGCGCCCGACGGGCCTTGGGATTCGCCCACGGCGATTCGCCCGTCATTTGTAACGGCCACCACGGAAGCACTCGTGTATTGCGGCGGCGTGGGCAAGAAGGTCGTCGCTCCGCCCCCCGCAACATCCCAGCGCAGACCCCGCGAAGTCGCCCCATAGAACTCGCCTACGACCGCGTCGGAACTCACCGCCCTCGCCAGCGCGTTGCAGCGCATCGACGACAGGGTATCTGTATGACCCGAGGGCAAACTGATTGTATAGGGGGTCGAGCACGAAGGCCCTTCCCACAAGTTGCACGCGATCCGTGAGCCATCCGCGGAGACTGCGACCGCCTGGATGCTTTCAAATAAATCGGGGAGCGGGTCCGGGTCGCTGCGAAGAATGCTGCTCCCTCCCGAGCCGCCCGTTCGCCCCCAGCGCACGGCGTGGGCCTTTGCATCTGTATCGATAGACGTTCCCACGACGACCGAACCATCGGCGGCGATCGCCAGCGCGATGCTCATCGGCGCGGTTGGCGACAGGTTGCCCAGCGCGTCGAACGTAGCGCCTTGGCCCTGAGCCATCGGGGTGATCGCTCCAAACAAAAGTGCGACGGGGAAAAGCGGTGAGAGGTGGTTGGACATAATGAAGACCCCACGGAGAAAAGGAAGCGACAAAACACATCCGCCTGTCTACATTCGCGGCTCGGTCGGCGGGGATTAACATCCCGCCGTCAAGAGTGTACCCTTTCGGGTCGTTCCCTCCAAGACAATTCTCTCTTCTCCGCGCGATAGGGATAACGCGCCAGTATTCGCAAGCGCGGTATGCGATCACGCGAGTTTGCCCCCGGTCTGTCCCCTTCGACCTTGCTATTTGGCATTTGACCCGACCTGCGGTGCGATCCGAAGCCCGTGAACCCCCCACAAGCCCGAGGTGAACTGCGGCTGCATCTCCGCGGCGGGTCCCAGTGTCACAACATCGCAGTTTTGCGGATTCGCAAGCACTTCGAAGCCCTCAACGCGCAGGTACAAAAACCGCATGACGAAGCAGCGGATGGTAAGACCGTGGGTGGCGATAACGATTGACCGGGGGTTCTTGAGTTGCACCCTGCGCATGAGGGATTCAAGAAAGGCCGAGGTGCGGTCGAAGCAGTCGGCGGGGCTTTCGCCACCATCGAAGCCATAATAAAACCAGCCATGAACCTTACGCATGGCCTCCTGCACGAGGTCTTCGCCGTACCCGCGCTCGACCTCGCGCAGGCGCGGGTCTTCGCGGATGTGCGGGGCCAGCGGACCTCGTGTCTCGATGCCCGCGCCTTCGACCATCCCTTGCATGGCCTCGCGCGTGCGCCGATAGGGGCTTGTGTATAACAGCCCTGAGCGCAGCGTCTCTTCTCCAAGCCGCCGACCGATGGAGCGGGCCTGCTCCCAGCCGGCGGGTGTGAGTTTGATGTTGTGGTCGCCGATGTCCTGACGCCGGACAAGGCCTGCGTTCATTTCGGATTCGCCGTGTCGGATGAGGTGGATTTCCATGGGAATCTGGATGGTGCGGGGTTACGCCGCCACGGCTGAATTGCGGCTTTGGGCGATTCATGCGTGGCAGGGTAAAGGGCCATACGCTCTTGAAACACAGGAGTGACACCATGCAGCCGATTTCCCGTCGTTCGTTTGTTGGATTGTCCGCCGCGGCGTACACGGTCGCGGCTGGATGGCCGATGTTCTCCGTTCACGCCCGCGGCAAGTCGGGCCTTGATGCGCCGGTGCTGGGCGAGGGGAAGCACAAGTACGAGTGTGTGCATGACTGGCTTACGCCGCCCGAGGGGCTGATGTGGGGCGATACGCATGGCCTGGCTCAGGATAGTGCGGGGCGGATTTATGTCGCGCACACGGTGAATGGCCAGAGCACCAAGCCGCACGCGGTGGTCGTGTTCGGGCCGGATGGGAAGTTCCTGGAAGCGTGGGGCGATACATTCCGCGGCGGCGCGCACGGGCTTGACCTGCGAAAGGAGGGGGACCAGGAGTTTTTGTATCACTGCGACACTCAGCGGCGGATGGTGGTGAAGACCGACCTCAAGGGCGAGGTCGTCTGGCAGCGCGAATACCCGAAGGAAGCGGGGGTCTATGAATCTGCGGCGAAATACTGCCCGACAAACGTCGCATTTGTTCCCGCGACTGATGGCAAGGGAGATTTGCTGGTGGGCGATGGATATGGATCGAGTTTCGTGCATCGCTACACCTGCGATGGGAAGTTTGTCAAAGTGCTCATCAAGCCGGGCAAGGAAAAAGGGCAAGTGAGTTGCCCGCACGGGCTGTGGGTCGATGAGCGCGATGGGACGCAGCGGCTGGTCGTGGCAGATCGGGGCAACCGTCGGATTCAATACTTTACCATGGATGGCGAGCACACGGGCTTCGTGGCCGGCGGTATCCGCATGCCCTGTCACTTTAAGACCCGCGATGGAATGTTGCTCGTGCCCGACCTTGAGAGCGTGGTGACGCTTTTGGATAAGGACAACAAGGTGATCGTGCACCTGGGCGATGGGCACCCCAGTGCGCTGCGCGGGCAGCCGCGGGAGAAGTTCATTTCGGGCAAGTTCATTCATCCGCACACCGCGATCTTCCTGGCGACGGGGGATATTCTTGTGGCGGAGTGGGTTCCGATTGGGCGGGTTACGCTGCTGCGGCGGGTGTAAGGCCCTGAAAACACGTTGTTTCCGCGCTGCGCAAAGGCGTTTGCAGAGTGTCCGAAACGAACCCACTGCATTGTCAACCAATCGGGACGGCTTTTCAGGGCCATCAATACCCCGCCGGCGACCCGCCCTTGCGCGGATCGCTCCCTGCCTCCCATCTGCCGCGGCTGGCGCGGATGAGTTGCACCGAGGCGATGGGATCGCGCAGCCCGGTGATGTGCCCCTTGGCTTTGAGCGCTTCCACCAAGTCTGGGCGAGCCAGCAGCGGCTTCTCGAGTTGCAGAATATCGGGGTGCCACTGGTGGTGGAAGCGCGGCTTCTCCAGCGCATCGTTCGCGTTCATGTCGAATAGAAGCACGTTGAGCGTCGCCTGAATCGTGCCGCTGATAATGCGGGGGCCGCCCGCGCCGCCCACGATCAGCACGACGTTGCCATCGCGCTCGATGATGGTTGGCGTCATGCTCGAAAGCGGGCGCTTGCCCGGCTGTGGGCGGTTCAGGTCGGCGTGGTCCAGCCCGAAGGCGTTTGCGTGTCCGGTGCGGGTGATGAAGTCATCCATCTCATCGTTGAGAATAAAGCCATACTCGGGAACGGCCAGAAGCGAGCCGAAGATGAGGTTGATTGTTTCAGTGCAGGCCACAGCGCCGCCCTGCGCATCGACCGCGCACAGGTGGCTGGTCCCCGCGTCATCCGGCAGCGGCGTGGTGGAGCCATACGACTCGATTGGCAGTGTTTGGTTGATGTCAATGGCGGCGGCGCGGCCCGTGATGTACTTTTCGCTCAGCATCGCCGCGGTGGGCGTCTTAACAAAATTCGGATCGCCCATCCAGCGGGCGCGATCGGCGAAGGCGTGCTTGGAGGCCTCGGTAACCAGGTGGATGTACGCCGCGGAGTTGTGGCCCCCCTTCTTCAGCGGATCGCACGCGGCACACAAATCGGCATCGCGCTGGGAAAGGATCGCCAACACCTGCGCCAGCACAATCCCGCCGCTGCTGGGTGGGGGCATTGTCAGGATGTTGGAGCCGGGGAAACTCGCGCGGAGCGGGGGGCGCTCTTCGGTCTTGTATTCCGCGAGGTCATCCATCGTCATATCGCCGCCATCGCGCTGCACCGCATCGACAACCGCGCGTCCGATCGGGCCTTTGTAAAACGCATCGGCGCCATCTTTCGCGATCAGCCGCAGCGCTTTGGCCTGCTCGGGAAGCCGCAGAACGTATCCCTTTTTCACTTCGCCCTTATCGAGGAAGCGGTCCCAGAGGAACGCAAACCGCTCTTGGCGCTTGGCATCCTTTTTGAGCCACGGAATGACGAGTTCATCCTTGTGCGAACTATCCTGATAGTGCTGATCGACCGCGAACCCCTCTTCGGCAATTCTGATCGCGGGGGCCATTACCCGATCACGCGGCATGGTGCCGTACTTCTCCAGCGCGTAGAGCAGCCCCGCGACGGTGCCCGGAACGCACACAGACTTCGCGCCGTGCGTCGCGATGTCGGGGTCCGTCTCTTTTTCGAGGTAGTCGGGAGTCGCCTTTGCGATGCCCGTCTCGCGATAGTTCACCGTTGTCAGCACCTCGCCCAGTTTGGGATGGTTCGGCAACTTAATGACCATGAACCCGCCGCCGCCGATGCCGCAGGAATACGGACGCACCACCGAGAGGGCGAATGATGCCGCGACGGCGGCGTCTACGGCGTTGCCGCCGGCTTTGAGAATCTCCGCCCCCGCCTGCGAAGCCAGCGGGTGGTCGGCGGCGACGGCGGCGGTGGTGAATGTTGACGCGGATTGATTGGGCACTGGCGGGGTGGATGGGGGGCTGGAGGGAGTGACAGGCGGCGAAGTGGGCGTGAACTTGGCAAAGGCGGCCGAAGTGGACAAGGCCATCGCGGCGAAGATGCTCAGGATCATCCCAAAGCGTAGTGCAACAGAAGCGCAGTGCAGGAGGAGAGGAGGGCGACACGGCAAGGGCGGACGGAAAGAGTGCTGGAATCTCGGACGGGGGCACGATTCGCGGTGGAACCTGGATTGAAGCGCGCTGCACGGCGCAAAACCAATCTTGCGATCTTGGGCGTAGGGCTTAAAATGAGTATTGTGCAGCGATTTCAGGGTATCCTGGTTGGATGAGGCGTGAAAATAACCATGTCCCGGCGTGTAGTTGCGTGTCGTTGTCGCCACCGCCGCGCGGACCGTTTGAGCGCGTCGTGCGTTCGCCGATGGGGTTGGGCTGAGTATGTTTTGACGCGTGCAGAAAAACATTGTCCCTCCATATATACAGGGAATGCACGTCCGAAACGGGGGTTATTTAGCGCTTTTGTGCGCCGGTCTAAAAAAAAAATTGGAGGCTAAGTGGTGGGGGGATAAGGGTTTTGGGAAATTGTGGGATGTTTGAAATTGTGGATTTTTGGCGGCGCTCTTGTGTGGTGGACGCGGGTTTCGCCTGGTGGGGACGACCGGGCGACCCAAATGTTCCGCGCTCCACCACCGGGGTTACGGCACCGCAAACACCTTGTCCGGGTTGGCATACACCGTCGGCTCCCCGTGGATATTCTCGTCCCGCACTTCCACGTAGTTTGTCCCATCCAGCGCGCGGGGAAACTCGGTTCCATGCAGCGGCGCGGCGTGGCCATCAGCGAAGACCGTATTCGCATCGCCCCCCCCCTTGCCCGGATGGCGATACCCGATGCGGGAGTTGGTCCGGCCGATGCGGTTGTCTCGCTGGCGGCCGACATACACACCATCGGCGACTGAAACGAGCGTCGAAGGCCGCAGGAACGCGCTGAGTTTGGTTGCCTTCACATACGCATCGTTCAATCCCGGCCCGTATCCCACAGAACCCGTGTAGTGCAGGTCTTGTTCAACGAAAACCGTGCCGCCAACCGGATTGATCGCATTCACCCAGTAGGACACGCGCATGATCTTCTCAAAGCCCAGGTCGGGGATCGCCTGAGGGATGTGGGCCGAGCCGGTGCGAAGAAACGGCCAATCCATCCAACCCTTGGGATTATTGGGGTCGGCGCCGGTCTGGCCGGTCTTGACGCCTTCGACATCGACGGTTTCGGGGCAATAGAACGCGCCCTTGTTGGCCTGTCCCGAGGCCTGAACATACCCATCGCGATCCAGAATCGGCGCCCATCCGTCAAAGGGCGAACTCGATCCATCGGTTCCGGTCATATTGTATGACGGGATGACAAGTTCCTTGTGGTCGTTGGTGTACGTCAGCAGCGCGATGCCCACTTGGCGAAGGGCCGAAAGGCAGACAGTCGCCTTGGCCGTCTTGCGGGCCTTTCCAAGCGCCGGAAGAATCAGGCTCACCAGAAGCGCGATGATGGCGATCACCACCAGAAGTTCGATCAGGGTAAAGGCCCGCGATGCACGCGCCAAGGGTGTTGGTCCGTGCAGGGCGCCGGCGTGATGGCTTGGCTTCAAATAGATTTGCGGCATTGGCACTGCGTCCTTCAGCAATCGTGAATGCGGAGAGATGTATTGGGGCACTGGGATGGCGGAATGGTCTCTCGCCGCGAAGTGTAGTCTGAAATGCGAATCTGAGTGGGGATGGATGACCGCCGCCTCCACTGCCTGCCCACGGTTTCTTATCCGTCCGCATACAGGGGCGATAACCCGAGCAAAGCCTCCGGCGAGTGGGGCTGCGGCGTTGCATCGCCATATTTCCCTTATCACTCAAGCCCTCTGGGACGTATCCCGCGTATCCCTGTTTTCGCCCTCGATTGATGCTGCAGCGCGCTGCGCGGCCCCGATAGAAATGCGGCAGTGCGGGCCCCCACCCCCACCCCCACCCCCAAACCCCTCGCCGGGATGCTG
>Ga0163144_10016696_pt1 | contig 15026 bp, 9 predicted proteins | sample OliLak19BULKMAT1_FD_123175 | JGI IMG/M metagenome (GOLD analysis project Ga0163144, IMG submission 123175) | Freshwater microbial mat bacterial communities from Lake Vanda, McMurdo Dry Valleys, Antarctica - Oligotrophic Lake LV.19.BULKMAT1 | ecosystem: Environmental > Aquatic > Freshwater > Lake... | reverse complement strand
CGGACATTTATTGAGGAAATGTTCGAGGAACTGCCGCATGAATGAGCTTGGAAATCGGGCTTGGAATCTCCATTCCCAGAACCGGTAGTGGAGAAACTTTGAGGATCGGGCGAATCAGCGCCTGCCGTAAGACGACGGGGATCGCTTGGACAAATCCGGCATCTTCTTAAAACGCGCCAGCGGATCGTCCACTCCTTCGGAAACAACAGACGCTGTGGTAGCGGAGGTTTTTGACGGCTGCACCTGGGATGTTGAAGTGGATGCCGACTGCGGAAGATCGACCCTGATGACCGGATTCGAAAGCACGGTCGCGTCTTCCGTTTTTTTCTGCCCGAAAAATGATCCGGTCCCGCCAAATCCTTCAAAGGTTGAAGGCCGTTGAGGAATATTTTTTTCCTGAGTGGTTGGTGAGGCAACAGGGGATGTGATCGGGGGCGGGAGAGCCATTTTCCTGGCTCCCCATGAGAGCCGGGCGGATGGAAGATTTCCAAACGAAACGATCAGTTTCTCGAACTGGAGGTTTTCCAACTCGACTTCTGGGACCGCCGACTCCGCACGCTTTAAGGCGGCCAGGAGCGCCTTTACAACCTTGAGATGCGCGTACCGGGTTTGAAGTGCTTCAAGGGCATGAGGCGAGGTGCTGTTTTTGTTCTTTCGAAGATGGACGTCGAGTTGGAGCGGGTAGGCCAGACGCATCTCCAGCTCCTGAACATCGTATCCCGCCGAGCTGAAAACATCGGCGTGCTGATCGATCTCACGCAACGCCTCGACCATCTGTTCCTGGTCAGGCAGTCCAAGCTCTTTCACCGTGGCTTGAACATCTGCATTCACCATCTGCAACTGGCTCACAGTGGAGGCGACGGCAGCCCGGAGTTCGGCCGCCCTGGCTGGGGCACCATGAACCGCTTCCGCGATTTTTGCGGCTTTCTGGCTGATGTCCTGGATTTTTGTGATCAAATTTTTCATTTGGTTTCCTCTCCTGATGGGTGCGAGCCGGTGATAGGTGGTTCCGGCGTGCTGCTGGCAGGTTTGCCCCCGTTCTTTTCCCCGGTTGCGCTGGAACGTTCCGCCGCAGCTAAAACTTCGTGGAACCGATCGAGGAAAACTTTCTCATTGGAAAGCATCTCCTGGGTGAGATCGATTTCCACCGTGCCTTGGCGTGCTCGGGTCTCAAGCAATTCCCGATTGGCCACCAGATGATCCCTCTGTTGCGCCGCAAGATCCTTCAGCGTCGCCAGTGTGCTGTGCAGCATTTCCATTTCATGGGAAAGACTGTCCACTTGGCGGTTTAAAGTTCCCTCATGCAGATCCGTGATGGCACGTTTGACATCGTCGGCAAAACCTCTCAAGCCCTGGGCCAGTGGAGTGTAGATCTCGCGGGAAGAACTCGACAGTTTTTCTGTTTCGGCGTTCTTTTCCAGGACACTTTTGAGTTCCTGAAACCCCTGGGTCAGGGGGGAAAGATCGATCTGGAAAGGCTGACGCTCACGCGAGAGTTCGTTCTCCAGTGCGCCCTGGATGCCTTCCAAACCCGTTTGGAAAGAGGAGAGCTGCGCGATTACACGCCCCAGCGGATCGTCTTTGTCCACACCCCGGGAGAGCTGGTTTTGTTTGAAGGTTTTTTTGATCTCGTTCCAGCGCGCGGTCTCCTCCGCAGTCGCGAGTCCGAGCATTTCTTTTAACTTGAGAAAATTTGCCTCCGCCCCCGTGGTCAGCGTCTGTGATTCACTCCGGTAATGGTCCAGGATCAGACGTTCCAGTTCCTCATCGTTCATGATGGGAACCACTTTTTCCGCCAGCCGATTCATGTTTCGATAGGAGCCTTGGAGTTTGAACGCCGGTTCGGTCCGGAATTCGTCGGCCTGCCCGGCTGAGCGGATGTATTCCAGGTTCACTTTTAATACGACCTCGCGAATCCGGATCATCTTCTTGAACAGGGAAAGGATTTCCTCGACTTCCTGTGAGGAATAACTCCCCTCAAACACGGAGGGATCCTTGTCCGCACCCCCAGCCATGCTAATGAACGCCCGGACATCCTTCTGACTCTTGTTTGCGAGGGGAGAAAGGAAGGAACTGGAAGTGATCGAGTTCTCCAGATAGGAGGACTTGAACCATTCGTCGTTGCCCCCGACAATGTCGCCTAGGTTATAAGTGTCAGCCCGGTTGGCCAGCATGTCGGGGATTTTGAATTTTTGTCCGCTTTCGGTGTAGGGATTTCCCGCCATCACCACCACCACTTTCCGTCCGCGCAGGTCGTAGGTCCGGGGTTTGCCCTTCCACACTCCCTCGATTTTTCTTTGTCCATCACAAAGCGAGATGAATTTTTGCAAAAACTCAGGGTTACAATGTTGGATGTCATCCAGGCAGATCATGACATTGTCGCCCATCTCCAGGGCCAGATTCAGTTTCTGGACCTCCTCACGGGCCGCCGCGTTGGAGGCTTCCTCCGGATCCAGGGAGGTGACGGCGTGCCCGAGCGCGGGACCGTTGATCTTCACAAACACGATGCCGAGCCTGTTGGCGACGTATTCGACGAGGGTGGTCTTGCCGTAACCGGGAGGGGAGATGAGCAGCAGCAAGCCCATCAAATCGGTTCTTTTTTGCGCCCCGGCTGCTCCCATCTGTTTGGCCAAGTTGTCCCCCACCAGCGGAAGGTAAACCAGGTCGATCAACTGGTTTCGAACAAAAGAGGTCAGGACCTTTGGTTTAAATTCCTGCAACCGGAGCCGTGTGCGCTCGCGGTCGATGATCTCCTTTTTCAAAACCTGATATTGTTCAAAACGGGGGACCACCTCACGCTCGAACCGGCGCATTTTCTCCATGAACGGCAGGTAATCAAAATAATACTTTCCTTCGACAATCGCCCGGTGCAGGCCTCGCAACTTCTTCAGTGTCCTTGAGCTGGCGGCGCGGACCACCAGGAAACTGGAGTTTTCCTGGCAAAAAATCATGGATGAAACCTCCTGCAGAAATCCCCGGCCTTCGCGGTGCTCCTGCAGGAATCCGCCCACCCAGTCGCGAATCATCTGGAGCTGGCTTTCCGGATGGCCGGCCAGTGACTGCACCGATTGCTGAAATTCATCCTCGCCTGACTTGCTGACCAGGTGCCGGCGGAACGCCGCGAGGAGTTGTTCCGCTTCCAGAGTGGCCACGAAGGTTTCACCCGAGATCAACTCCCGGAAAAGGTATTCAGCCGATTGCCCACTGATCGAAACGTCGAAAAGCCCCGTGGTTTCACAGAAGTTTTTCAAGAGACCCCCAAGGCCTTTTACATAATCGGACTGCATGGCGTCCACCGGGAAAAGTTTGGTGCGTGCGGAAAACCCTTTGAGTTTGGCCAGCCAGAGTTTCCGGATTTCCGGCGGCGCAAATGCCTGCCAATAAACCAGGGCTGCGGCCCGGACTGAGGGTTGAAACCTTGCCAGTTGAAGGTGGGCGTGGGACTCAATCAGCGCAGAGAAAATATGAGACGCGTCCTGCTCGTGAATTCCCTTGGTATAACCCTCCTCGTAACGGGCCGACATGAAATCCTGAACCAGCTTCAACCGTTCGGGTTCAGGCATTAAAAGAACTTCATCCTCGGTTTTTCCTTCACCGCGCTCGATTGATTGGAGGAGCCTGAACGCTAGATATTCGGCCCGGTAAACATCGCTGTTTTCTGAAATCAATTCCTGGTCCCAGGCCTCGCGTGTGGAGAGGAATGATGCATCGGAGATGGACTCGAAATAGTTGGTGCTGGTCAGGTGGATCTGGGGGTTTCCATCCCGGATCACCAGGGTGAGATCCAGCGGCTGGGTGTTGACGTTAAATTTATGACGTCCAAGCTGGATCACGCCAACGCCGTCGGCGAAGAGCTCATGCCGGTCCCTGAGCTGCCGGACAGCATCCTGTTGCAGACTTTTCAAACGACCCTGGAGATCATCGGATTTGACCGAGTCCCCGAGTTCAAGAAGTTGCGTGATCAAACCCCTGACCTTGGAAATCATCAGGTCGGAGGCGAGATAGGCGTGTATCTCCTCGACCGAACCGAACATGGCCAGGCGGTTTTGGATGACCTTGAGAATCCTTTCCCCGGCCGTCATCAGGGCCGTGGTTTTTTTATTCCGTTCCTCGACCAGGGCCACTTTTCTCTGTTCAAACGCCTCGTAAATCGAGGTTCGTTTCTCGGAAAGCTGCAGTGTGAAATCTTCGAAATCAGCAAACGCCCCTTCCAGCTCCTCAATCTGGACGCTGATCCGGTTGAGATAATCCACGCACTTTGCGGGCGAATCGCACAGGTCCAGGAAACTCGCCGTGGACTGGCCCAACAATTTCATCTGGGCGTGAAACTGCGCCGACCCCTCGGCGACCGCCAGTTGCTGCTCCTTCTTTTTCAGCGCCGCCTTGACCTGGTTCAGGGTCGAATAGATGCCTGTGATTCCATCGATGATCCGTGTGGTTTCGGTGGCGTCCTCAATTTGCAGGCCGTTGACAATTTCGATCAGGAGCTCCACCTCCGCGCTTGATTCGGACATCGCTTTTTCCAGCTGCCTGGCTTCCGAGGATTTGGTGATCTTTTCCACCCCGGCCAGCGTGGCCTCCGCCTTTTGTCGATGCGGATCGAGGGCGGCCGGCTGGAGCAGGAACTGCACGCATTGACGGGAGAGCTCGTGGTTCTGTGCGCCGACCTCTTTTTCCATCTCCTGGACGCGTGGCTGGTCGATGTAACGGATTTCCCGGGCGGCGATCAGTTCTCCCTGGAGCTGACGCAGGGCTCGAAGATTCTGCACGTAATCTTCCAGCTTGGTGAAGCTGGCCCGCTTGACCGTCCGGAACCGCTCTTCGGTCCGGGTTTTCAGGTCTTTCACCTTTTCAACGGCATCGCGTTGCAGTTTTCTGACCTTCTGAAATTCATCAACCGCCTTGTCGGCAGCCGCCCGCAGTTCCCTCAGCGCCTGGTCGATCTGGAATCCATCCTCCGAGTTGAGCCATGGAAAAGAGTCCAGGATGGCATCCGCCCGCTTCACCAGATCGACATAAAGTTCGGAGTAAGGATTCTCCTTGTTTGAGAGGGAGAGCAGTTCGTTGCATTCTGCCAGGCAGCGGACGACGTCGCGGTTCCCGACTTGGTAGAGGAAGGTCTCCTTCTTTCCCGGAGGTTCGTGGCCGGTCTGGTAAAACGGAGTCTGGCGCAACTGCACCATGTGGTGTTTCTGCGGCTCCTCGTCCGCGCGGAACAAAAGGAGCTGCCCGTCCGGGAACAACGAGAAACCGTGACAGGTGATCCGTTCCTCAATTTTCTGATGGATCAAACGGTAGGGGAGCAGGGTGTACTCACCGGACTCACGGTTGTAAAAGACGTACAACGAATCTTCCCCGTTGATGGCATGAACCGTCCGCTCGAAGATCATCCCCCGGTCTTTCGCCTCAAAAACCTTGAGATCACCGGACGCCAGGTAAAATCCATGCGGGAATATAATGCCATGATCCTGGGGTAGGAGCACGCAGGACTGTCCTATGGAATCGACGCGCACCACGGAATCCAGCTTCTCGTTGAAAATAAAATAACGGGGGTCGGGTTCCTTGTAGGGCCGTATCTTCAACAAGATCAGATGACCGATGATAGCGTAGGCGATCTCGGCGTCATCGACCTTCTGATATTTGTCGTTCACCGGTTCGGAGTAAATTCCTTCACCGGACTTGGTGCTGTCCTCGATTTTGATCGTCAGGTCGCCTCCGACGCACTCGACGAAAACCCGGTCTTCAATCGAGACGTGCGGATGATCGCCATAACGGAAAGACTCCCGGTCAGGAGCGGCCCAGCGGAATTCGTACGGTGACGGGAAACCGATCTTGCGGAATTCCGCCTCGGCCCTCCCATCCAGATAAATCAACTGGCCGCCGTGATAGGCCCATTTAAAAACCGCGATGTCGTTCAAACCCGCCCCAATCTGAAACACCATGTAGAGGTTTCCGTCGATGAGCGAAAACTTGGTCAGGAACGCCCGTTCATAAACGGTGTAGAGCCGTTTGAAATCGGTGAGGAACTGCTTTTGTCGCAGCAGATCGAGCAAACCTTCCTTGAACAATCCGTCCTCCGCCCGCTCATAAATGGCGAAAACATCGACAAGATCGACCTCTTTTTTCAAACCGAACTGGACGTTGAATCCGAAAAGAAACCTGTTGTGACCGAGCTGGATCATGTCCTGCGGAACACAGTTGTGTGCGGTGCTGATCCGGTCCGATTGCAGGAGTTTAAACTCAACCCGTCCAAAAACTTCCTGGCGACGGGCATCGAGTTGGTGCAACCGCTCACGCAAAAGTGCGGCCTGCGTTTGCAGGCGCTGCCGGATGATGTCGTAGGTGGCGCTTCCGAGCGCGGCTGCGGCAGCCGGTTGGCCGGCGGCCTTTTCGCCTGCGGGAACTGCCTGTGCTGCCCCTGTGCTTTGGGCCATGAAAAGCTCCGTGGGTTCGGGCGTTAACTACGGACCAGTGGCTGTGAAACCACCACGGATGCAGGAGTATCGTGCATCCCGCGGCTCTTGAGAGTCGCCAGGGCCGTTTTCATCGAGGTTTGAACCGAGCTTTCATTGGTCAGACCGATCAGTTTTGCCAGAAGGGCTGAGATGGTGAGGTTTTTGATGTCTTCAGATCCGATGCCGAAATCGGCGATCCACTTTTCCATCTGTTGCTTGAAATGAGCAGGGTCACCGTTGAAAAAGGTGTTTTTGATGTCGCTGAGCGTGGCGCTGTTCTGGACCATGCGATCGACTGATTTTCCGGTGCCGACGGCCCGCACCACTTTCTCGAAGAAATCGTTTTCCCCGCCCACAATGTCAATCTTGGCGCTCTTGAGCGCTTCACCGACGATGCGGGAATGGGCTTCCGCAATATCTTTCTGAACGTTGATCGCCGCCAGTTCGACATCTCGTTCCTTGGCCATGCGCACACGGAATTCTTCATGTTGCTGGCCGGATTCGTGGAGCAATTTCATCGCAGCCGCCTTTTGTTCAATCCCTTTGGCTTCGGCCAGCCCGCGGGCTTCTATTCCCGCCGCCACGGCGAGTTCCTGTTGTTTGGTTCCTTCGGCGGTGGCCAGCAAATTTTTCTCCTCGGCGTTGGCGACAGCGTTGCCCTTTGCTGCGATGACTTCAGCCTCGGCCAGGCCGATTTCTTTCTGAGCCGCAGCGTCAATCTTTTTGGCGTTGGCTTTGGCGATGATGACTTTTGCTTCCGCCAATCCGGGAGCCGCCTGGCTTGCGGCGATTCCTTCAGCTTCCTGTTCGGCCACATGCCTGCGTTTGTCAGCGGCCCGGGATTCCGCATCGGCGATGGTTTGAATTCTTTCAGCATCGTGAAGGGCGGCATCCCTCGCCCCTTCTGCTGCGGCGATGATCTTGATCTTTTCGCCCTCGGCCTGGTGACGGTCCGCATCCTTTTGAGCTTCTGCCGCCACCACTTTTTGCACCTGATCACGCTTGGCGTTCATTTCCGCTTCAATCAAAGTCACTTCCCGCACCCGTTCAGCGGTCATGCGTGCCTCAATGTTCCGTTTTTCCTCCTCCTGCTGGACCACGGCTTTTTGTTCCGAGACAACCGTGGCACGTTTCCGTTCCACTTCCACGGCGCCTTCCGCCACCTTTGTATCTCTGTCCATTTCTGCCAGTAAAACGGTTCTTTCCCGGCGCACACGGGCCTCTTCGCCTTCCTGCACCGATTCCTGCTCCAAACGCTGCCGCTCCTTTTTGACCGTGAATTCACGCTCCTGCACCGCGCGATTCATGTCCTCCGTCCGCAGTCGGATCGACTCCTCCGCCTCCAGACGTTTTCCTTCGACTTCCTGGCGTCTGGATTCAATCACTTTGCGGGCTTCGGCCTCTTCATTGGCCCTGACTTCAGTTATGGCGCGATTTTGTTTGGCCGTGTCCTCTTCGTTGCGTCGTTTTTGTTCCCGTTTGGCGATGTCCGCGTCCGCATTTTCCTTTTCTATCTGGACCTGGTTTCTCTGGGTATGTTCATTGGCCAACACCCGTTCGCGCTGGGTGATTTCGGTGATTTTGCGAATCCCTTCGGCATCCAAAACATTGTTGGGGTCGTGCTGCTCAAGGGGCGTCTGCTCCAGATAATCGATGGCGACGTCTTGAAGCAGGAATCCATCCAGATCCTTGCCGATGGTGGCCTGGATTTGTTCCCGAAATTTGATCCGCTCGGTGAACAGTTCGTGAAACTCCATTTGTTTTCCGGCGGTTTTTAACGCTTCGGAAAATTTTGCCTCAAATAATTCCCGCAACTGGTTCATGTCCGACACACGCTCGCTGCCCAGCATCTGGGCCACGTGCCGGACGGTTTCGACATGGGCATCGACCCTGATATAAAAAGCGACATGGATGTCGGCGCGGATATTGTCACGACAGACTAGGCCATCTTTGCCGCGGCGTTCGATCACCAGTTTTTTGACCGAGATATCGACCAGCTCCATGGTCTGGATCAGAGGAATGCGGAGCATCCAGTCAAAAGCCACGCGGATCCCGCCCATGCCGACGATGATCCCGGCCTTGCCCGGCTGGATCTTCCGGATACAGAGAAGGAGGAGGGCGGCGACGATTAGAACGACCACGATAATGAACAGTGCGAGCATAGTCTCAGGTGGTTAGGGTTGCTGCTTCCTTGAAGGGTGAATTGCGAATCGATGTTGGTTGATTTTCGCGGTCCCGACAGGTTGCACTGTTGAACTATCAAAAGTGGTCACCGCTTACGAGTAGAATTCCATCACCGGTTTGTAGTTTTGCGGAGTGCGGCTGTGTGCAATGTGTGCAAAGCACCCGCCCTGGAGTTTAGACATTTTGCAGCCAGCTCCATAGGAGCGCCATGATTAAAACTAGCCGCGCATAGGATTTATTAATTTCAATGGCCCGCCATTGTCATGCCGCTCCGCTGGAGCTTGGCGCTTGTTGTTGGAAACGGGCTATAAACATGTCGCCCCGATGGCGCTGGACCAATGCTCCGTGAAAATCTGAGCCCAATTGTTCCTAATAAATGTCCAAACTCCAGGCCCAGGCCGATGGCCTGGGCTGAAGGATGCCGGCCCGTTGGGCCGGTGATTCAGCGCCAAAGGCGCGCCATTCCTCAGCCCAGCCCAACGGGCTGGGTAATGGACAACCAACAAATCCCGGCGGCCTGAAACGGCGCGATTCAAAAGGGCAACCCTCTGGGTAATAAACCGCCAAAATCCAAAGTTATTTTTCATCGTCACCAAGGTCCCAGCAATTCTAGTTTTGCGGAGCGCGGCTGTGCGGCTGTGTGCAAAGCACCAGCCATGGAGTTTGGACATTTTGCAGCCATGGGCGCCATGTTTATAGATCCAAGCCAACAGAATGACCGAGCTCCGGAGGAGCGGTATAATTTAAACTAGCCGCTTGTTTCAAAGCATTCGTCATGGCAGAGCGCTGCGGGTCACAGACGTCACAGACCCGCGGTCCGGGGAGGCCTCACCCGGGTTTAATCACCCCCCGGCACCTCAAATTAGAATTTTCCACCGGAAAGGAATAATTGTGGTTGACCATTGCTTTGACCTCGTGCTCACGAAGTGCTATTTATTTGTGGACAAAGTCCTCACCTCATTCAAATAGCCAATTCACTGCGATATGACCACTTCATCAAGAATTCAGCCGCTCGGGCCATGCCGCCCGAAGATTTTACGGTCTGGCTTCACACTCATTGAACTCCTGGTGGTTATTGCCATCATCGCTATTTTAGCTGGCATGCTTTTGCCGGCCTTATCGCGCGCTAAAATTAAGGCCACCGGTGCTGCCTGCCTCAGCAATCAGAAACAACTCTCTTTGGCTTTTGTGATGTATGCTGATGACAATCAAAATACAATGGTTACGACGGATGGGAATCCGGGTGGAGGTTATTGGAAGGGGCCGCTAAGAAATGGGACTTTTGCTGATCTTACGACCTCCATAACGATCAAGGAGGCACAAACCAGGATCGAGAATGGCATCAAGGCAGGCCCGCTTTATCAGTATAATCCTGCCACTGGAAGTTATCATTGTCCTGGAGATCTTAGAACAAAGCGGCTCAAACCGGGGCGCGGATGGGCTTACGACAGCTACTCCAAAGCCAATGGAATGAACGGCATTGCGGACTGGCAGGGAGGAGCCCAGCTCCCCTACAAAAAGATTGATGCCGTTCTGGGTCCGTCCGAAGCCATGGTGTTTTTAGAAGAAGCAGATCCTCGAAACTACAACCTTGGCACCTGGGCCCTTGATGTCGACCCTGCAGCAGGTTGGGTCGATCCCTTTGCGATTTTTCACGGAAGCACCAGCACGATCGGTTTTGCAGATGGCCATGCCGAGGCTCACAGGTGGGTGGAGGATTCAACCCTCAAAGCGGCCCGCGATTCTGGTAACGGCAAACAAAGTTTTAACTGGTCGGGAGGCAATAATAAAAACCGCGATTTTCAGTGGGTTTACGAGCGTTACAAACACTTAAAATATGCTCCACTCAAGTGAATTAAGAGTGGGGGGGTGAAGTTTAACGGATCGTAGCCGCAACGCATCGCACTGGCTGGAGATTCTGCACAATCTTTCAAACCTTCCTCCGTGGCGGTTCTGGCCGCGCGCCTCCTTCGCCAACGCGCCGCATCGCCTGCCGTCTTCTCTTGGTCTCCGCCGCCTGGGAGCGAATCCGGAGGAAATACAACACCGACGCATTGTAGCCATCTGCCGGCAGGAAGGCTTGACTCCAATCTATACCGAGGCGTCCGACGACGATGATCGACGGGTGGGGGGATTGGACATCACGCTGCGTTCTGCCCAGACTCTTGGACTGGAACAGGTGGTGCAACGCGGCTACGTTCCGCCCTGAAGGAACCCTGGCTGACCACGATCGTAGGAAACGTCCTGGCTTGCCGGCTTGCCTGGTGCTTTGGGAACAAAGGAAAAAACTGTCCCGACAGGCCGCCGAATCAAGAGGGTAGTTTCACCAGCTGCTTTTCGATTCTTGAGAAATGGGACTTCATTTTGCCGGGCAGCAGAACAAAATTTCCGTCATCAATGGCAAAAGCCTGGTACCCCTGCTGGCAGATTTGCGATACCATTCCGAAATTGCTGGTTTCAACGATGATGCAAGGTTCGTTCTCAGCCAAACATTTCCGGGCTCCTTCGAAAACCAGGTTTTCGGCGCCTTCCACCTCAATTTTCATCAAATCCGGCGGCGGGTTTCCCCTCTGGATCAATCCGTCCACTGTCATGGTCTGGCAGATGACCAAGTTCTTCATCCCATAGGCATGATGGAGGCTGTAATCATTGTCATCCTTGGACGCGATTGAAAGCGCGCCGGTTGCGCCGCTGGCTTCGTCGATGAGAAATTCAGCCGTCCCTTCCTGGTTGGAAAGTGCGACATTTTTCACCTGACACTGTGTCAGCCCGTTCCGGTGAATCGTGGCGTTGAGCAGTCTGAAATTAACGGGGTCTGGTTCGAACATCAGAACTTGCTTGACCGATTTTTTTTGAAGGGAGGCCCACGCGTAATAACCGATGTTGGCCCCGACATCCCAGAAGACCGAAGGTTTGCTGATTTCGCAAAGCAGGTCAAAGGCGGCCAGGATTTCAGTTTCCACCGATTTTCCGCTGACGACCAGGGTGGCGTCCCTGATCATTTTCATGGCCACGGGAATATTGGTCCCCTCGATTCTGCGGAAGACTGTGGGATCGAGTTTCTTTTGAAAGAATCTAAAAGCTTTCGATTTCCTGAGCCGCCAGAGCGGATGCCAGCGCCGCCGAATTTGGAATGCCAGTTTGGAAATCATGATCTATCTGATCTTGGCGATCATAACCCGCCGCGAACGACAGGGTGCAGAAAAAAGTTCATGCCTTGCTTTTCCATTGCCGGAGAATCGATGCAAAATTTAAGTGCGACACACATTCATCTTATAAGTCTGGTTGAGCGTGAAGCAAACAATCGATTCGATCCACAAAATTTCGTTGAAACCCAGGAGTCCAAACAGGTCCAATAAAGTGGTCAACTTCGATCCAAGGAAAACCTCGGGCAAAGAAACCTGGTGGACTGCGGCTTGTTGGGTGATGCGCAGACTAAATTCCATCCTCTCCGGCTGTTCAAGCGGGGCGTAAGGATATCTGTAACATTCCAGGATTTTGCCTGGCGAAAACCGGGACAAATCCGGGCGGGCTGCCGGTCGGGATTACTGTTGAACCACGGTTTTTAAACCCTTTTTCAGGTCGGACACAAAGCGATCGACATCGCTCGCAGAGGTGTCCCAGGAGCACATCAGGCGGCAGCCTCCTTTTCCAATGAAACTGTAAAACAGCCATCCTTTTTCCTGTAAAAAAGTGATGACCGGCTGCGGCAGTTGGACGAAAACCGAATTTGCCTGACGGGGGAAAAGCAGGCTTACATGTGGCAGGTCCGTGAGCTTGTGGCAGAGATACTCCGCCTGGGCGTTGGCGTTTCCAGCGCGTTTGAGCCATGCGTCGTTTTTCAGCATGCCCAGCCAGGGTGCGGCCAGGAATCGCATTTTCGACGCGAGCTGACCGGCTTGTTTGCATCGGTAATCGAACTCATGAGCGAGTTCCGGTTTGAAAAAAACCACGGCCTCACCCAGCGCCATCCCGTTTTTTGAACCGCCAAAACAGAGGACATCGACCCCGGCCTTCCATGTGATCTCTTTGGGAGCGACCTTGAGAGAAGCCACGGCATTGGCAAATCGGGCGCCATCCATGTGAAACCGCAGATCCAACCTGCGGGCCGCCTCTCCGATGCTGCGCAATTCTTCAACAGAATAGACCGTTCCGACCTCGGTTGCCTGCGTGACGCTCACCACGCGCGGTTTTGGAAAATGAATGTCCGTTCTTTTTTTAACAACCTTCTCCAGAGCTTCTGGAGAGACTTTTCCCAATTCACCCGTGATGAGAAGTACCTTTGTGCCGTTGGAAAAAAATTCCGGAGCTCCGCATTCGTCCGTTTCCACGTGGGCGATTTCATGGCAGACGATGCTGTGATATGACTGACAGAGGGAAGCTAGGGCCAGGGAATTTGCCGCGGTTCCATTAAAGACAAAAAACACTTCGCATCGCGTCTCGAAAATGTCGCGGATGCAGTCGGCGGCTTTGCGGGTCCATTGATCCTCGCCATAACTTCGGATATGGCCGCGGTTTGCTTTTTGCAGTGCATCCCAGGCTTCGGGGCAGATGCCTGAATAATTGTCACTCGCGAACTGACGCTGCAAATTCCTTTGGATCGGCATAGGATGGCGTTGATTTACGCCGGGTTGGGAAGGAATGGCAAGCGTGTGAGTGGATGATGGGTGCGACTTTTTCTGTCGGTCAATTTTTTTGCTAATTCCGTCCAGTATATCCAAGCAAAAGTGTAAATGGTGAGGCTGACACCTAAATTCAGGCCACATTTGTAGGAGACGACGTAAGGAGACTCTAACATTCATTCCCAGATGAACACCGGAAAAACCGAATCAGAGTCTGCCAACGAACGGGTGCAGTCTAGAAATTGAAATGTGTTTTATGGTAGTCAGTTACATATTTTGAGGCACCAAGTCGAATTTTAAGGTTTTAGCCAATTTCTGCAGCGCTCGGACTTGCATCTGGTGGATTTTTTCTTGGTACTTGGCGATGCCTTGCTCTACATATTCCCAGCCTTGTGTGAGCACCAGATAGATCAATTTTGCCAGCTTATAGGCGGTTGCCTTGATCGCTACTTTGGCCCCGCGTTTAGCTCGGATTCTTCGATAGAAGGCTGCCAGCCAGGTGTGTTTGCCCACTGCCATGCATTGCACCGCACGGCAGAGGATTTGCCCCGACCGGGTTAAACGCCTTTTCAGCCGCCAGCGGCGGTTGCCGCTTTGACTGCTGCTCGGCGCCAGCGCCATCCAGCTCCCAAAATGCCGCCAGTCTTTCCACCTGCTCATGTCCGAACCAATCTCAGCCAGAAGCAACGCCAGGGTGGATTGATTCAGACACGGGAGCTTGGTCAGATCCTTCCCGAAAATTTGGGCCACTTGTTTATGCAACTCAGGAAGAATAATGGCATTGTGCCGAAGCTCCTTGGACTTCCCCAATTCCGGCACCGGTTTTCCGGCGCTGATAGTCTCAATCACTTCGGCAATCTGGATATCACACTCTGCTATTTGCTTTTGATATGCTTCGTAGCTCTCCACCGCCAGCCTCAGCGCGAACAAGTGCTCTTTTCTCCAAAGTCCGCGCAAGGCCTCTATCATCGGCGCCCGCTTGCTCTTGAGTATTTGCTCATCGCATAACTCCACCAGCTTTTCTGCCTCCCTTTGCCCCTCCAATATCGCTTTGATAATGCGCATTCCACTGCTGCCGGTGATGTCGCTGATCACCACATGAATCTTCACGTTGAGCCGGTCCATGGCCTTTTGCATATGCTGCACATGCTGCGCAGCCATGCTCACCAGATCAGCCCGCAAACGCATGTAATCCCGGAGCCGCCGAATGTCCGACGGAGGAACGAATCCACTCTCCAGCAGCCCATGCGCATGCAAGACTGCCAGCCACTGACAGTCCTTCATGTCAGTCTTGCGCCCAGGGAAGTTTCGGCAATGAGCGCCGTTAACCACCACCACTTTAAACCCCGAATCTTCCAATACGCCATGCAGATTGATCCAATAAACTCCAGTGGCTTCCATCGCCACTGTGCGCACTCCTGCCGCTTTGAAATGCTCGCAGAGTTCATTCATCTGCCGGGTGACCGTCAGAAACACTTTTGGTTCCTGGCCTCCCACAGAAGCAAAAAACTTTTCACTGCCCACATCGATCCCAGCGGCGTGAGGATTAACGATCGGAAGTTCCAGTGGATCTTTCATGGCTTTATCTCTTTCTCCATGAAGCCCTGCGTGCTCGCCGCGCATATTGTTCTATGAACAAGACAAACCTGCCAAGCGGGATATGCAGCCAATTAAATGCCTGCATTCACCAAATCATACCTCTGCAACGCGGCGGAATCATTCTCCTGAACGGGTTGTTAACACCAAGACTCTTATCGACTATGCT
>Ga0163144_10016695_pt1 | contig 15026 bp, 12 predicted proteins | sample OliLak19BULKMAT1_FD_123175 | JGI IMG/M metagenome (GOLD analysis project Ga0163144, IMG submission 123175) | Freshwater microbial mat bacterial communities from Lake Vanda, McMurdo Dry Valleys, Antarctica - Oligotrophic Lake LV.19.BULKMAT1 | ecosystem: Environmental > Aquatic > Freshwater >... | reverse complement strand
TTCTCGGCACGATGCTCGTGATCAACCGTCAGATTTCCCTGGGCCAGTTCGTCGCGTCGGAGATCGTCGTGGTGACGGTGCTCGCCGGGCTCGAGAAGTTGATCCTCGCGCTCTCCGACGTCTACGACATTCTCACGTCCGTCGACAAGGCCGGTCACGTCAGCGATGTGCCGATCGAACCGGCCAGCGGCATGCAGTTGCCGGCACCCGCCGTCCGGACCGGCATGCATCTGCAGCTCCGCGGCGTGGGGTATGCCTATGCCGGCAACCCGCAGCCGGCGATCAGCAGCCTCTCGTTCGACTTCGCGCCGAACACGATGACGGTCATCACGGGCTTCGACGGAGCCGGCCAGACCACGCTGCTCAAAGTGCTCGCCGGTCTCTATGACACCTACTCGGGCACGGTGCTGGTCGTCGGGCTCTCTGCGCGCGAGCTCGCGCGGAGCGACCTGCGCGCGCACATCGGACTGGTGCTCGAGCACAACGAACTCTTCGACGGTACGGTCGAGGAAAACGTGACGCTGGGGCGCCCCGATCTTGGTGTGGCGGATGTGCTTCGCGCGCTCGATGCCGTCGGCATTCGTGAAGAGATCGTGACGCTGCGGCAGGGGATGCAGACGCCGATTTCCAGCGGGGGGCTGCTGCTCCCGCAGACGGTCCAACGCAAGCTGATGATCGCGCGGGCGATCGTGGGGCGTCCGCGCCTGCTCGTCGTCGACGACGTGCTGCAGCATTTCGACACCGCCGCGAAGCGGCAGATCATCGGGGCGCTCGCCGCCCTCGAGCATGGCTGGACGGTCGTCGCCGCGTCGCATGATCCGCTCTTCCTCGCCTCGGCGGATCAGGTCGTGGTGCTCGAGGGGGGCCGACTGCGCAACAAAGGCACCTTTGCGGAACTGCTGAACGATCCGTACTCGGCGGCCATCATCTCCACCGGTGGTTCGCCGGCCAAGTCGGAGGTCGCGTGAGCACGGATCGTGAGCGTGTACCGGCAACCGACGGCGTCGGCGGCACCGGCGTCGATCTCGACGATCTGCCGCTCTATTCCGTGTCGCTGCTCGCGCGGCCCAAAGCCACCCGCATCATCGTGCGGTGGCTCGGCGGACTCGCCCTCGTCGGTATCCTGACGCTCTTCCTGCCGTGGCAGCAGAATGTGCAAGGCGCCGGCTCCGTGACGGCGCGCAATCCGCAGGATCGCCCGCAGTCGGTGCCGACGGTGCTCGCCGGCCGGCTCGAGAAGTGGTTTGTGCAGGAAGGCGATGTGGTGAAGAAGGGACAGCCGCTGCTGCAGATCACCGAGATCAAGGAGAAGTATCTCGATCCGAACCTCGTGATGCGGCTCGGCGAGCAGGTAAGCGGCAAGCAGGCGGCGGTGCAGCAGAAGAACGCGAAGGCCGCGTCGATGGCGGTGCTCATCGAGGCGCTGGAACAGAATCGGGCATTCAGCCTGTCCAAGGCCGAGAACAAGGTGCGGCTCTACGAGGCCGCGCTGCAGGCGGCGATTGCGGATTCCCTGGTGGCTGGCGATCAGTTGGTCCGCATGGAGCGGCTCGCCGACGACGGGCTGCTGTCGGTGAACAGCGTCCAGAACTTTCTGCTGAAGGCGCAGCAGGCCACGGCGAAGCTCGTCGAGAAGCGGCAGGAGCTCGCCAATGCCGGGCTCGAAGTGCTCGGCGTGACGGCCGAATACGGCGAGAAGATCGCGAAGGCACGCGCCGATCAGGAGGCCACGCGCGCCGAGGTCGGCGAGGGGATGGCCGACGTCGCCAAGCTGCGCAACGAGTACGCGTCGACGGAAGTCCGCAATCAGCTCTACCGCATCGATGCGCCCCAAGACGGGCGTGTCGTGCGCGCCACGCGCGCCGGGATCGGCGATGTGCTGAAAGAGGGCGAGGCGGTGGTGACGCTCGTCCCGGTGGCGGAGACGACGGCCGTCGAGCTCAACGTGAACCCGATGGATGTGCCGCTGCTCCGCGCCGGCCGCAAGGTACGCCTGCAGTTCGAAGGCTGGCCGGCCCTGCAGTTCTCGGGGTGGCCCAGCACGATGGTCGGCACCTTCGGCGGCGAGATCGTCATCATTGATCCGGTGGGCGGAAAAGGCGGGAAGTTCCGCATCCTTGTGACCCCCGATCCCGACGACAAGCCGTGGCCCACGCAGGTGCGGCAGGGCACGCCGGCCTACGGGTGGGCACTGCTCGATACGGTGCCGCTCTGGTACGAGATCTGGCGCCGTCTCAACGGCTTCACGCCGACCGTCAATGAGGCTGATGCGGCCGGCGCGCCCTCGGCGGGCGACTCGGCGAAGGGCAACTGAGGATGGTTGGGGCCCTGATGCTGGCGTTGGCGCTGGCCGGCGCGCCGCAGGATACGTTGCGCAGCACGCTCGCGGTGCCGCCGCCGGCCACGCTGGACCTTGCGACGTTTACCCGGATCGTGCGGGCGCGGCACCCGGTTGCGCGGCAAGCGCGGCTGGCGCGACGCGTGGCCGGTGCGGAACTGCAGATGGCACGCGGGGTGTTCTGGGATCCCGTGGCCAACGTGATGTGGGACCGCAAGACGTTCGGCAACATTGCGTACTACGACTACGTCGTCGCCGGGGTGAAGGTCATGACGCCGCTCGGCATCGACCTGAAGCTCGGGTACGAGCGGACAAGCCCCGACGGCGTCTTCTTCAATCCGGACCGCCGTACCCCCGCGAGCGGCCTGCTCGTGGCGGGCGTGACGGTGCCGCTGGCTCGGGGCATCCTGACAGACCCGCGTCGGACGGCAGTGACGGTTAGGTCGGAATTGCGGAATGCCGCGGAGGCCGATCGCCTCGCGATCGTGAACAAGCTGCTCTTGGCCGCCGTGAAGGATTACAGCGCGTGGTACGAAGCCGAGCGGCGGCGCGCGGTGGCGGACACCGGGATCGTGTTGGCGGAGTTTCGGCTCGAGGCGGTGCGGCAGCGTGTCGGTGCCGGCGATGCGGCGGCGATCGATACCGTCGAAGCGCGCCTCGAGCTCGAGCGGCGTCGCGTGCAGGAGCTCGAAGCCGGGGCGGCGGCCAACACCGCGCGGCTCGCCGTGAGCCAGTATCTCTGGGATGACGACGGCGCGCCGCTCGAGCTTGCGGCTGACGCGCGTCCCGATCTCGGCCCGCTCGAGGGAAGCCGGCTCGACGCGGCGACCGTCGACGTACTGCTCGCGCGTGTCCTGCGGCAGCATCCCGACATCCTGAAGGCGCGCGCGAAGCTGCGGCAGGCGGAGGCGGAGCGGCGCCTCGCACGTTCGGAACTGCTGCCGGATGCGTCACTCGAAGCCGCGGCGCTCGGGGATGATGCCACGACGGGGCTCTCCGGCGGCTGGCCGTCCGTCGGCAACAACTACAAGCTCGGCCTCTCGGCGAAGACATCGCTGCTGCTCATCAAGGAGCGCGGCAAGTTCGACGCGACCCGCTTCAAGACCGAGATCGCGCAGCTCGAATTGTCGATCATCTCGCGCGAGGTACGACTGGCGGTGCTCGCCGCGCTCTACGATGTCGGCGCATTCGAATCAATTCTCGCACGGCAGCGCGCCGCCGCGTTCCTCTCGCGGGAACTGCGCGATGCCGAGGTGCGGCGGTTCGAGGCTGGCGAGAGCACCCTCTTCCTCGTGAACATCCGCGATCGCGCGCTCCTCGATGAGACGCTCAAGGTCGTCGCCTTCGAAGCGAAGTTGGCCGCTGCGCGTGCCGCGCTGGCCTTCGCCCTCGGTGAGCCTGGCGACGAGCCCGAGCGCTGAGCAGGGCCCTCGCGGTCCTGCCGGCGGCGCGATAGCTTCGCCGCATGCTCGCCGCCGATCGTCTCGCGCTCATCGCCGCTGCCGTACTTTTCTCTACAGGTGGCGCCGCCATCAAGGCGGCGTCGCTCACCGCGTGGCAGGTCTCCGGCGGACGGTCGGCAGTCGCCTTTGTCGCGCTGCTGGCCGTTTCGGCCACTGCGCGGCGGACGTGGCTCGCCTCGCGGCGCGCGTGGCTTGTGGCGGCGGCCTACGCGGCAACGCTCACGACCTTCGTCGCGGCCAACAAGCTCACCACGAGTGCCGCGGCAATTTTCCTGCAGTCCACGGCGCCGGCCTATCTGCTCCTGCTCGGTCCGTGGCTGCTGCGAGAGCACGTGGAGCGGCGCGATTTCCTCGTGCTTCTGGTCACGGCGATCGGGCTCACCTGCTTTGTGCTCGGCGCTCCGCCGGTGCAGCTCACGGCGCCGAACCCGCGGCTCGGCAACGTGCTCGCGCTCGCGAGCGGTGTCTGCTGGGCGTTCACGATCGCGGGGCTGCGCTGGATGCAGACGGCGCAGGCGGGTGGGAAGGAGCCAGGCACGGCGGTCGGCGCGGTGACGCTCGGCAACCTCGTGACCGCGCTCGTCGCGGTGCCCTTCGCGCTGCCGGCAATCGATGTGAGCGGAGCCGACATGGCCGCCGTCACCTACCTCGGCCTCTTCCAGGTGGCCGCGGCCTATCTCTGTCTGGTGCGCGGGCTGGCGACGGTCCCGGCGTTCGATGCCTCCCTGCTCCTGCTCGTGGAGCCGGCTCTCAATCCATTCTGGGCGTGGTGGATGCACCAGGAGCGGCCGGGCGGCTGGGCAATCGTGGGCGGCGTATTGATCATCGGTGCGACGACGGCGAAGGCGCTGCTCGATGCGCGGCGGCCCCCGGTTCCGAGCACGGCCGTCCCGTGACGACGCTCCTCGAAACCGTGCGGGTTCGGCAGGGCATCGCGCCGCTCTGGGCGTTGCATCGTGCCCGGCTGGCGCGGAGTGCTGCCGCGCTCGGGCTCGTCATGCCGCCGTCGCTCGAAGCCCCGACGGGCGGTGCAGATCGGGTCGTTCGTCTGGCGCTCGGTACGGAGGGACTGGCGGTCGCGTCGCGCGATGTCGGATCGACTTCTCCGGTCCGGCTGCACGTCGTGCGCGTGCCGCACCCGGGATATCGCCACAAGACCACCGACCGCGCGATCTTCGACGCCGCTCGGGCGGAGGCACAGGCGGCGGGCGCAGACGACGCACTCCTGCTTGCGCCGGATGGCACGGTCGCCGAGACCACCATCTGGGCGCTCGGCTGGTGGGAACCTGGCGGCCTCCATTTCCCGGCGCTTTCCGTCGGGGTGTTGCCGAGCGTCGGTCGGGCCCGGTTGGCCGAACTGGGGCCGGTCCAGGACGGGACCCTCACACCGTCGGCGCTGTCGCGACGAGCGGTCGTGGTGGTGAACGCGGTGCGGGGCGTGGTGCCGGTGTGGAACCTGAGTGGCGTGGACCTCCCTGCCGATCCGCGGACCGAGGCGCTGCAGGCCCGGTTCTGGCCGGTACCGGCCAAGGGCTCCGGGTCGGGGGGATCTTGATTTACAGAGGGCGGCGTTTACGTTTGCCCCTCTGTACAGCAACAGGCGCATGGTGGGTATAGCTCAATCGGTTAGAGCGCCGGTCTGTGGCACCGGAGGCTGCGGGTTCAATTCCCGTTACTCACCCTGGATATGACCGAGTGGCGCGCAGGCACCGCTCGCAAAGGTCCGTAGCTCAATTGGTAGAGCACCGGTCTCCAAAACCGGGGGTTGCAGGTTCGATTCCTGCCGGGCCTGCTGCACCTTGTCGGACGCTTGGCGCTATCGTCTAGGGGACTAGGACGGGGCCCTCTCAAGGCCCAAACACGGGTTCGAATCCCGTTAGCGCTATGTGGGTGCACCACGGGCTCTCGGCCCCATCGTCTATCGGTTAGGACGCGACCCTTTCAAGGTCGAGAGACGGGTTCGACTCCCGTTGGGGCTATCGACGGCAGGGTAGGGCAGGACGGCACGACCGCGCGGCGCTAGCTCAATTGGCAGAGCAAGTGACTCTTAATCACTAGGTTCTCGGTTCGATTCCGAGGCGCCGCACTCCAGACGCCACCCCCTCGGGGGTGGCGTTCGGCATTGGTGGACCTGCGTTGGACGACGAGGCGGCGTTTGTGGCGGACAGATGAACTGTTCAACCCGGCGCCTGCTGAACGCGCAACGGCTCCGGCGCAGCCATGCACTTGCGTTCATCCGGCCGGTATCCCGTTCCATTGCGTCGGCCGATCTCGCCGGCGACGTTTCCCTTGCGGGCCCATCCGAATAGTTTGGTTGGAGTAGCCCGGTGCTGCGGCGCTCCGCAGTTGCGTGATTCCCTTGACGATCGGATGCACGATATGGCAACAAAGAAGGCGACCAAGAAGACCGCCAAGAAGACTGCCAAGAAGGCCACCAAGAAGACCACCAAGAAGGCCACCAAGAAGGTGAGCAAGAAGAAGGCGTTCGAGGGGCAGGTCTATGGCGAACACCACGGCCGCAGCCGCCTGACGGAAAAGATCGTCATTCGCCTGCGCAAGCTGGCGGACAAGCTGCGCGAGAAGGGGACCCGTCCCCCGGTGCACGAATGGGCCGAGGAGTATGGCGTGGCTGCGTCGACGATCAGCATGGCGATCAACGGCAAGACCTGGACGTACCTGTAGTCCCCGGCGAGGCCGATCCGTCGCGCCTCGTCCAAGTACGGTTCGGCCCGACGGCGTCGAGTGCTCCAAGCGCTCGACGCCGTCGGGCTTTGCGCCTACACTTGCCAGCATGATTGCTCCTCTGCTCCTCGACGGCGCACCGCTCGGTGTGGCCGACGTCATTGCGGTGGCCCGCGATGGCCGCCCGGTGCGGCTCGACGTCGGGGCGCGTGCCGGTCTGCAGGCGCGGCGCACCGCACTCGAGACGCTCCTCGAAGCCGGTGGCACGCACTACGGCATCAACACCGGATTCGGCTCCCTCGCGCGCCGCCGCATTCCTGATACGGCGCTCGCGGCGCTGCAGCGCAATCTGGTGCGCAGCCATGCCGCGGGCCTCGGCGCGCCGCTCCCGCGTGACGTGGTCCGCGCGATGATGCTGCTTCTGGCGGCCTCCCTGACGCGCGGTGCCTCCGGCGTGCGGCCGGTGGTGGTCGAGACGCTCTGCGCCTGGCTCGACAGCGGGCTGGTGCCGGCGGTCCCCGAGATCGGGTCGGTCGGGGCGAGCGGCGATCTCGCCCCACTCGCACACCTGACGCTGGCGCTGCTGGGCGAAGGCGAGGTGCTCGATGCGGCTGGCCGGGCGGTGCCGACGGCGCCGCACCTCGCCGCGCTGGGGCTGAGGCCGCTCGTGCTCGAGGCGAAGGAGGGCTTGGCCTGCCTGAACGGCACGCACCTGATGGCGGCACAGGGTGCGCTGCTTCTGCACGACTGGCACGCAGTGCTCGGCGCCGCGCTCTGCGGCGCCGCGATGAGTCTCGATTCCTATCGCGGTACCGACCGGCCGCTCGATGCGCGCGTCCATGCAATTCGGCGGCAGCCGGGGCCGTCGCTCGTGGCAGAGCGGCTCCGCGCGCTGCTCGCTGGCAGCACCATCATCCCGTCCCACCGCCTCGACGACGCGCGCGTGCAGGATGCCTACTCGCTGCGCTGCGCCCCGCAGGTGCTCGGTGCGGCCGTCGATGCGATGGCCTACGTGCGGGCACGCGTCGAGGACGAACTTGGTGCCGTCACCGACAACCCGCTCGTCTTCATGGCGGATGACGGCCTCGATCTGGTGAGCGCCGGCAACTTCCACGGCATGCCGCTGGCGCTCCCGCTCGACATGGCGACGCTGGCGATCGCGCAACTGGCCGGTATCGCGGAGCGCCGGATCTATCTGCTCCTCGCGGCCCCCGATCCCGAAAGCGGCCTGCCGCCGTATCTGAGTCCGGAACCGGGGCTGCAGTCGGGGTGGATGATCGCCCAGTATGCGGCTGCGGCCTGCTGCAACGAGATCATCGGCTTGGCGACGCCGGCGAGCGTGTCGAACCTGCCGACGAGCGCCGGCGTGGAGGACTACAATTCCTTCGGGCCGCGCAGTGCCGCCAAGGCGCGACGTGCGCTCGACCTGGCGCGCTACGTGGTGGCGATCGAGTTGCTGGTGGCCGCGGAAGGGTTGGAGCGACACCGGCCGCTGCAGTCGGGCGGCGGTGTCGAGCGGGCGCACCAGGTGGTGCGCGAACGGGTCCCGCCGCTGGCCGACGATCGGCCGTTGGCGCCCGATATGGCGGCGGTGGCGGAGGCGATCGCGGAAGGGCACTTCGTCTTCGCGCATACACTTGCGGGCTGACGCGTCAGCCTGCCTTGGCGATGCGCGGCACGATCCGCGCTGGCACCGACCCAGTAGCGCGACTGAACGAGCAAGGAGCAACCGGAATGCCGACCTATGTCTATGAAGTGGTGTCCGATACCGAGACGGACACCGAGCGCTTTGAAGTCCGTCAGTCGATGAGTGCTGCTCCGCTGACCGTGCACCCGGAGACAGGCCGTCCGGTACGCCGCGTCATCACCGGCGGGCGCGGGCCGCTGACGCAGAGTCACGGCGTCGGTTCATCCGTCTTGCCCCCCCTCAGCGGCGGTTGCGGCAGCGGGTGCAACTGCCACTGACAAGGGCCGCCACGTCAGTCTCGAGATGGTAACGGCAGGCGTGCAGCCTAGACGTATGCCGCTAATTTCGGGGCCATGATCACTCTCTTGCTCGGTGCGCTGACTGCGCTGACTGCGCTGCAGGCCGCCCCACCGCCGAGGCCCAAGCCCGCGTTGGTCGTCTCCCTCGTCGTCGATCAGATGCGGCCGGATTATCTCGATCGGTGGCGGTCGCAGTTCACCGGCGGCTTCAAGCAGCTGCTCGATCAGGGCATCTACTTCCCCGGCGGGCTGCAGGATCATGCCGTGACCGAAACCGCACCCGGGCATGCCAGCGTGCTGTCGGGACGGTTCCCACGGAGCACCGGCATTCAGAGCAATGACCGTGGTGTGCCCGATCCGGCATACGCGATGGTGGGCGCGTCCGGTGCCGGCGCTTCCCCGGCCCGGTTCCTGGGGACGACGCTGTATGACTGGATGCGGGCAGCGGACAGCGGCACACGCGTGTTGTCCGTCTCGCGCAAGGATCGCGGCGCCATCCTGCCGATCGGGCGTGGCGGGCGCGACATCTACTGGCTGCAGCGCGGCACCGCCGTGACCAGCCGCTGGTACGCGGATTCGTTGCCCGCGTGGGTGCAAGACTGGAATGCACGAAAGCCCCTCGACCAGCTCGCCGGTACCATCTGGACGACGCTGCTGCCCGAGTCGGCGTACGCGGAGAGCGATGCGTACGACTTCGAGAAGAGCGGTCGGATGCCGCGCTTCCCGCATCCGTTGCCGTCGCCGGCGTCGGCCCTCGCCGCGGTGATCAACGACTTCCCGTGGACCGATTCCCTCACCTTCGATCTGGCCCTCGAGGGACTGAACCGGACGGGGGTGGGGCGCCGTGCGGGGGGCACCGATCTGCTCAGCGTATCGCTCAGCACCACCGACGCGATCGGGCACGGGTGGGGGCCGGACTCACGCGAGCTGCACGATCACGTCCTGCGGCTGGATCGGTGGCTCGGCGTCTTTCTGGACTCGGTGCGTACGCTCGCCGATGGCCCTGTCGTCGTGACACTGACGTCCGATCATGGCGTGCAGACGATGCCCGAATTTGCGCAGCTGAATGGCAAGGACGCCGGGGCGGTCGGCGTCGATACGCTCATCGGCCGGATCGGCGCCGACCTCCGACGCCGCTACGCGGTGCCGTTTGACCTCGAGATGGACAGCGGCCTCCTCTTCGCCGACGTCGCGGCGCTCCGCGCGCGCGGTGTCGACGTGCCGGCACTCACGGATCGGATCGCGGCAGCGATGCGTCGGCTGCCCGGCATCGCCCGGGTGTACACCCCGGCGAGCCTCGCTGCCGCACCCGCCTCCGATACCGGGGCGCGGCGCTGGCGCCAGCTGCTGGCACCGTCCACGCAGTGGCTCGTCGTGGCAACGACGCGGGAAGGCTGGATGTGGGGCCGCATCGGCGGGTATGCGACGCATGGGACAACGCACGCACAGGACGTGCACGTCCCCATCCTCTTCGCGATGCCCGGCGGCACCCCGCAGCGGGTCGAACGCGCCGTGCGTACCGTGGACATCGGCGCCACCCTCGCCGCATGGCTGGGTGTGCGTCCCACCGAGCGGCTCGACGGCGTGACCCTGCGAGAGGTCATGCGCCAGCGCTGACCGTCGGCATGTCGGACGTGCCCCACCAAACGGGGCATGTCGCGCCGAAGCGGCCTCCCGCGCACATTTGAGACAACCAGACTTCCGGAGTCTCTCGTGCGCCTTGCCGCTCTCGCGCTGTTCGTCCTTTCTCTTGCCGCCTTCACCCCCGCCATGGCCCAGACCGATCCGTACCTCGCACGTGCGGCAGCCCTGCTCGCGCAGCACCCGCTCGTGGACAGTCACAACGACCTGCCGTGGGCCATTCGCGAATCGAAGACGCATCCGATGGATGTGGCCGCCTACGATCTCCGCGGGCGCACGACAGGACATACCGACCTCGAGCGACTCGCCGCGGGCGGCGTGGGGACGCAGTTCTGGTCGGTGTATGTGCCGGGCGAGATCCGGGACTCGGGCTTTGCGCGCGTACAGTTGGAACAGATCGACATCGCACGTCGGATGATTGCCGCATACCCGGAGCGGTTGATGTTCGCCACCTCCAGCGCCGATATCCGGAAGGCGCAGCAGACCGGCAAGATTGCGAGCCTCATCGGCATGGAGGGTGGCCATGTGCTCGAGAACAGTCTCGGCGCACTGCGCGCGTACTACGACCTCGGTGCGCGCTATCTCACCCTCACGCACAACGTCACGCTGGACTGGGCCGACGCCGCGCTCGGCGAGCGTCGGCATCGCGGGCTGACCGCGTTCGGCCGCGACGTCGTGCGCGAAATGAATCGGATCGGCATGCTCGTCGATCTCTCGCACGTGTCGCCGGAGGTGATGAACGACGCACTCGACGTCAGCACCGCGCCGGTGATCTTTTCCCACTCCTCGGCGTACGGGCTGGTGAATCATCCGCGCAACGTGCCCGATGCGGTGCTGCGTCGGCTGCGGAGCAACGGCGGTGTGGTGATGGTCACCTTCGTGCCGGCGTTCGTGTCGAAGGCGGTGCACGCGTGGGAGGACGCGCGTGACGCCGAGCGAGCGCGGGTGAAGGCGCTACCGGCAGGAGAGCGGGCCCCGGCCATCGCGGCGTGGATGGCCGCGCACCCGGCGCCGAAGGCCACGCTCGCCGACGTCGCGGATCATCTCGACTATGTGAAGCGTACCGCGGGCATCGATCACGTCGGCATCGGTGGCGACTTCGACGGCATCGAGTTCGGCCCCGAGGGACTGGCCGACGTCAGCGCCTATCCGGCGCTGGTGGCCGAACTGCTGAAGCGCGGATGGAGCGACGGGGATGTCGCGAAACTGGTGCGGGACAACATGCTGCGTGTGCTGGAAGCGGCGGAAGCGGTGGCCGGCCACTGAACGTCGGCCACTGAACGTCGGCGACGCCGACGGATCACGGCGGCGCGGGCGGCGCCGGCTTCTTGAAGAGGATCACGCCGAGCGTAGCGACTGAAATCACCGCCATCGAGTACCATTGGATCATGTAATTGATGTGGGGCCCGTCGTTGAGCGGCGCGGCTTCCGAAGACCGCGGCCAGCCCGTGGGCGGTCCCGTGCGCTGCACCACGAAGCGGTGCACGGGGTAGGGAAGTGCCGCCGTCACGGCATCGAAGTCGAGATAGCGATAGGTCGTGCCGAGTTCGCGCCGCAGCGGCTGCCCCGAGTCGCCCAACGCCACGATAGGCCGAGCCAAGCCGGTGAGCGTGATCGGCCCGAACTCGTCGAGGTCGTTGCTGTCGGGGTCTATCCCGTTGATTGCCGGGGCAAATCCGCGCAGCACCAGCACGGCCGGTCCGGAATCTGGGACAAGTGGTGTCACCAGTTGGACACCGGGGATTTCGTTGTAGACGTGCCCGCGGATCACGAACTCGTGGGCTCGGTCGTATCGGCCGCCGGCGAGCACGCGCCGTTCGACGAGCGAATCGTCCGGCAGGGTTGAAGGGAGCGCCACGAGGGAGCGTTCCCGCTTGGCGACGAGCACGGTGTTGATGGCGCGACGCTCGAACAGGCGGCGTGTCTGCCAGACGCCGAGGGCGGTGCACAGGACGGCAGCGCCAGCGAGCAGAATGAGGACGATCAGTCGGGAACGAGGCATGCTGTAGGAACGGGACTCGGCGTGCAGGGTTGAGGATACGATACGTCAAGATACCGCGAACCATTAAGGGAGTGACACGAATGATGAGCACGATGATGCGGACCTTGGGCCGAGCGGCCCTGATGGCAGGCCTCCTGGCGTTGGTGACGACGAGCGCTGAAGCCCAGCGGCGCGGGCTGGTGAAGGTACCGCAGGGCGACCGCGGTGGCTTCTGGGCCTCGATCGGCGGCGCGGTGGGCTTCGAGTCGTTGGACCTGCAAGGAGATCTGGATGGAAACGGCCAGCCGCTCGGCTACAGCGACCGACTCGCCAAGCCGGTGATTCAGGCGAAGCTCGGCGGGACGGTGAATCAGAACCTCCGTCTCGGCGTGGAGATCTTCTCGTGGCTCAATTCGAACAACGGCCTGTCGGAACGCACCGGCCACTTCGCGGGCATTGCGCAGGTGTACCCGGCGCGGGCGGCGGGCTTTTTCTTCAAGGGTGCGGCGGGAGTGGCCTTCAGCACCGTGCAGCTCGACGCCTTCGCCTCGACGACCGATCTCGGCTTCTCGTATGGCGGCGGCGTGGGCTATGAAGTGCGCGTGGGGCGCAATCTGTATCTCGTTCCCACGGCCGATTTCTATCAGACCAGCAACTCGAGCGGCCCGCAGGCGAGCTTTCGGGAACGCTTCCTTAATCTGGGCGTGAATGTGCAGTTCCAGTCGGGCCGGCGGCTGTAGCCGACTGCGCCTTGCCGGGGCCGCGTGTTCGGCCTATCTTGACCCGCTTGATGGACAAGCGCCCTGGTGGTGAAATTGGTATACACGCTATCTTGAGGTGGTAGTGCCGCAAGGCATCCCGGTTCGAGTCCGGGTCAGGGCATCGCCATTGTAGCTCAGCGGTAGAGCACCGCATTCGTAATGCGGGGGTCGTGGGTTCAATCCCCACCGGTGGCACCAGCAGAGACGCCAGCAGCATCGGCACCGCGCCGTCCTCATCGGACGGCGCGTTTGTTTGCGGGACAGAGCGGGTCCCGTGTCGGTTCCGGTGCAGGTGGCGCCGCACCGCCGCGCCTGCTCCGTGCACTCGCGCAGGATGGCGCGACAACGGCGCCGCTCGGAGATCGAGCGGCGCCGTGTCAGTAGGCGTCAGCGTGCGGACGAGGTGCAGCGGCTACTCGTCGTCGTCGAGCTCCTGGCGCCACGTGTCCGCGCCGGAGACGAACTCGGGCCAGTTCGGCAGCTCGGCATCGGCTTCCGCGCGCCATGCTTCGGGATCCGGCGGTGACCAGCCGGCTGCGTCGTCCGTCGTTTCCCATGGCAGGTCGCCGCCCTGTTCCCACGGGTGGGTCGTGTCGTCGTCTTTCCAGTCCATGTCGCCCTCCGGGTTAGGCCAGCGTTCCGCCCTCTGTCTAGCAGTATCGGCAGAGGCACGCGCGGCATTAGTGCTGAATGCAGGACTGGCACGGCGGGGCGCCTGTCGGTATTCTTGCCGCTCGAAACGGGACGTAGCGCAGTCCGGTAGCGCACACCCTTGGGGTGGGTGGGGTCGCGGGTTCAAATCCCGCCGTCCCGATTTCTGATGAGAGCGGATCTCCTGCAAGGGAGGTCCGTTTTCGTTTTCCGGCACGTGGACGGGATCAGGACGCCCGCGGCACCACGATGCGGCGCAGCACGATGCGCACGGGTACCACCCGCTCCTCGCGCTCGGCCTGCGCGGTCTCCGGTGCACTCACCAATTCCCAGTCGCCGGGGAGAAGAAACTCGGCGAGGCGGATGCCGACCTTGAGCGCCTTGGGTCGGGACACGCGCAGCAGGAAGTCGCCGTTCGCATTCGAATAGGCAATCTCGTCGTCGAGCGTGATGGCCGCGCCGTCCACCGGGCGCCCCTCGACATCGACCACCGTGCCCGAGACGACGAACCGCGCGAGCGACGGGCTCCCGACCCGGTTGGGCTGCACGCCACCGAACTCACCGAGGTAGAGGAAGGTGCTCCCCGAGGCGGAGTAGCCGACGGTGCCATCGGGTTGGATGAAGGTGCCGAGGCGCGTGGAGTAGGGACCGAGTTGCAGGCGTGCGGTCAGCGTGAGCGCGCTGCGGAACGGATTGAGCGGGCGGAACGGCTGCTGCACGATCTGGTAGTCGACACCGATCTCGCCGAACGGCGCGATGAGCGAGCCGCCCAGTTGGATGCGTGGCCGCCCATCGTTGAGGCTGAGCTGCTGCAGGAGCGTCAAGCGTGGCGAGATCTTCTCGCGCAGGTTCACGAGCGGCACGGTGGTCGCGGCCTGTCCGCTCGGCCGGCTCTGCAGGATGTAGGTCTCGACGTCGAGCCAGCGTGTCACGCTGGCACCGGTGGCCAGATACGTCGCGAGATTGTTGATGCCGGAGGAGCGCGAATCGTACAGGCCGGCACTCATGCGCCAGCCGCGGCCGTTGTAGCCTGTGAAGAGCGAGTTGCCCGTGGCGCGCGCGACTTCGCCCGCGCGCGAGCTGTCCTGCACGAAATTCTGCCGCCCCCCGCCAATGATGAGGCCCGTGACGGGTTCAAGGACGACGAGGAGATTCTCGCGGTCGGTCTCGGCCTGCAGCGGTGCCGGCACCGTGAGACGGCGGAAGCGCTCGGGACTCAGCACATACGACGCTTGGATTTCGATGCCTGTCCGTTTGAAGGTGGCGCTGGCGGCGCCGTAGGCATCATTGGAACCGATGCCGCCGGTGACCGCCGCGCTCATGCCCTCGGCCGGCAACCACTGCAGGCCGGAAATGGCCGTCCGCCGCTCGGCAATCTGGACATGCGCATACGAGGAAAGTCGCGGCGAGAGACGCTGCACGCCGTTGAAGGCGAGCAGCGGCGTCTCCAGATCGAGCGGCTGAAAGCCCGGGCCGCCGTTCGCCGCGCGTACGCTGCCACCCGCGAAGAAAGTGGCACTCGA
>Ga0163144_10016694_pt1 | contig 15028 bp, 12 predicted proteins | sample OliLak19BULKMAT1_FD_123175 | JGI IMG/M metagenome (GOLD analysis project Ga0163144, IMG submission 123175) | Freshwater microbial mat bacterial communities from Lake Vanda, McMurdo Dry Valleys, Antarctica - Oligotrophic Lake LV.19.BULKMAT1 | ecosystem: Environmental > Aquatic > Freshwater >... | reverse complement strand
CGGGGGCTTCCGGATTCGAACGTCACAATCCGAAGGGCTTGTCTCGCGTAGAATCCCGTGTTTTTCAACGCCAAAGCCCCGTACTAATCGATTGCCACCCACAGATTCTGCGGACGAGGCATTCTCTTACTCTGACTCTTAATCTTACTCTGACTAAGATTAAGAATACGAGTACGATTAAGAGCCCCTCACAAAACAGGTAGCTGAATTCGCAAGAATTCAGAAATGGGGCTGAATTCTTGCGAATCCAGCTACGAAGAGTGGTTTTGTTAGAGGTTCTAAGACTCCCCGGCAGGAACAGTCGCATCCGGGTTCACAATCGTTCTCGCAGCCGACATTGATCGTCTGAGAGTCTCGGCCATGTATTCCAGCGGAGCCGGAACGCCCGTGAACAATTCAAACTGCCGCGCGGCCTGGCGGACGAACATTTCGATGCCGCTGACGGTCGGACAACCCCGTTCACGAGCCTGCTTGAGCAACAGAGTCTGCTCGGGATTGTACACCGTGTCGAACACCAGTGTCGTGTCACCCAGCCAGTGCTGTTCAAATGGAGTTTCATCCAGCTTCGGATGCATCCCGACCGACGTACAGTTCACCAGAATCTCGCACGACTCCGCCCCGCGGTTTTCCCATGAGACGAACTGACATCCAAGTTCCAGCGCCAGCGCGCGTCCGCGATCCCGCGACCGGTTCGTGATCGACACCGCCGCGCCATTGCGACTCAATGCATGTCCGACCGCGCGCGCCGCGCCGCCCGCTCCCAGAATTAAAGTCCTGCGACCGACAAGGTCCGGACTTCCGCCGCCTTTCCTGAGCCCTTCCTGAATTGACTCCAGAGCGGCCGGCGCATCGGTGTTCGTGGCGTGCCACTGTTCATTGGCACGATACAATGTGTTTGCCGCTCCAATTGTGTCCGTTTCTTCATCCAGCAAATCGCAGAACTGCAGTACGCCTTCCTTATGTGGAATCGTCACGCTGTAACCGCTCATGCCCAGCCGGTCAAATTCGCGAAGCGAGTCCAGCAGGATGTCGGGAGGAATTCGCAGCGGCAGATAAACGGCATCAATGCCGAGCTTGCGAAACGCGGCGTTGTGGATCATCGGGCCCTTACTGTGAGCGATCGGATCTCCGATGACTCCATACACCTTTGTATCCTTCCCGATTTTGTTGAAATGATACAGGTTTCTGACTTCGGCGAATGAGAGCTGCCCCGGTGCCATTTCCCGTTCGCGGCTGAAGCTGGCATAGGTAAATGGCGCGCCCTCTCGACCGCAAAGTATGCGGCTGATTGTTCCCTGTTCACCCATGCAGAAACCGACTGTCGGAATCTCAGAGCTGCCGACCATCTCCAGGATCCGGACGTTGTCCGCCGGCGAATTGGCCATCGTCACAATTTTGATGACATCTGCATCGCACTGCGCAAGGCGGCGATATATGTCATACAACTCCAGCGGAGTCTCTTCGAAATTGTGGTAGCTGATGATCCGTTTCGTACCGCCATAGCGCCGGATAGATTTGGCCACGTCCTCTTCGATGTCGACGTATTCCGCCCCGCAGATAATGGCTTCCCGTAAAATCGACAGACGCTGATCTTCTGTCCCAAACCAGCGGCCTCGATCGGTGCGGCGGCGACAGGTGACGACCACCGGAGTCGCACGATCCTTCAGCAAAGCGCCGATATCCGGCCGCTTCCGCATGTAATCCACGCGCAGCTCAACCAGTTCGGCCCCTTTTTCTGCCAGAGCCCGATGCTCTTCCCGCATGGACGAAAGCCGGGTTCGTCCGAGACTCACACAAATCATTGTCTGTCAGATCCGCTTTGGGACGGTGTTGGGTTCAGATCATGGTCCTGGGTGGCTCGGATTCTAGGCCATCCCTCGGTTCGAAGTGAGCGAGAACCACCGTGATGCCGGAATTTGCGGACAAAGGGAGTCAAAGATCGTTGGGAGAATTCCAGCCGGCGGAGCGGGTGGCCAACAGGAGTCAACATTGCACTTCGACCGACACAAATGAACAATGGCAGCGTTGACTGCACGTGTTGCCCTTGAATTCTCACCGAAGGAGCCCGTCATGATTCATCAGTATTCCCGACGAAGATTTCTGTCGACGGCAACTGCCGGTGCATCTCTGCTTACGAGCAGCAGTCTGATTGCCGGGCTTGGGCCGCTCTCTGATGAACAGATTAGTGCGACCAGCGGGATTGTCCAGCTGCGGCCGGAGATTGAACCGCTCGTGCGGCTGATTGAAGAGACCCCGAGACAGCGGCTGCTCGAAGAGATCGGTAGCAGGATCCGCAGCGGTCTGAGTTATCGCGAAGTGCTGGCGGCGCTGTTTCTCGCTGGCGTCAGAAATGTGGAACCGTACCCGAACGTCGGATTCAAATTTCACGCCGTGCTGGTCGTGAACGCAGCCCACGTCGCCAGCATGTCGTCCCCCGAAGCGGATCGCTGGCTGCCGATCCTCTGGGCTCTGGATGAGTTCAAGAGTTCCCAGGCTCGCGACGTGACCGAAGGCAACTGGACAATGTCGCCGGTTGATGAAAACAGCGTACCGACCTCAGAAACAGTTCGCGACGAATTTCAGCAGTCCATGCAGCAGTGGGATGTCGCTAAGGCCGACGTCGCCTGTGCTGGTGTCGCGAGATTTCTGGGCGCAACTGAAGTGCTGGAGCTGTTCGCTAGTTATGCCGCGCGCGATTTTCGCAGCATCGGGCATAAAGTGATCTACCTCGCAAATGCCTGGCGGACTCTGCAAACCATCGGCTGGGAACATTCTGAGCCCATCCTGCGGTCTCTGGCGTATGCACTGCTGAACCACAACGGCGAGCCGAACCCGGCAATGAGTGATCTCGCACCGGATCGCTCATGGAAGATCAATCAGCAACTGGCTGCGAAAGTGCGCAACGGCTGGGAATCCGGCAGAATCGACCACAGCGCAACAACCGAACTGCTGACCTTGCTGCGGACCGGAACGCCTGATGAAGCAGCCAGCTGTGTCCTGAGTCTGCTCAACCGCGAAGTTGATCCGCAATCGGTTCATGACGCCTACCATCTGGCGGCCGGGGAACTGCTGATGCGTCAATCCGGAATTGTGGCGCTGCATGCAATGACCACAACGAACGCCATGCGATTTCTGTTCGATACGATTGCCAATCCGCAGACCCGAAAGCAACTCCTGCTGCAGAACGCTTCGTTTCTTGTGCATTTTCGTGATGCGATGGCCGCACGCGGCGCGGTCGGTGAAGCACGCATCGATCAACTGGCCGTTGCCGGCGACGCAGCGGAAGTGTCTTCGTCCATTGATGCGATTTTCTCTTCGGTCGGCCAGAACTCTCAACAGGCGGCTCAGCAGGCGATGAACTACCTGTCGGCCGGTCAGAATGCCGGATCGCTGATGAATGCGGCCCGTCGCTTGATTTTCCTGAAAGGCACGGACTCACACGATTACAAGTTCAGCACCGCCGCTCTCGAAGACTTTTCAAAGATCAGCCCTGCCCTGCGGAACCAGTTTCTGGCTTCCAGCATGTACAACCTGAAAGGTTCGGGAGCAGCAGACAACAAACTTGTCGAACGCATCCGGGCGGCATTGGCGTGACCGGAGCCGTTCCGGCTGCCGTAAGCATCGAGCGGAAAATCAGTGTCGCCTTTCGCTCCGCGAAAGTTGCGAAGACGCTGCTTTCGCGAAGCGAAAGGCGACTCTAAAAGGTCGCACGATGCTAAGTCCATGTTCCGATCGCACGTCATCATTCTGTGGGGCGTCGAGCAACGCTGATGGCAACAATTCAGCTTGTTGGTCATTCCACTGATACCTGACTCATTCCCGGGTGGTCGCCGGGCGGACGTACCGTAGAATGCCGTCATGACTGACGCCGAACGAGAGCTTGCCAAACACCGCGTCCAGGCTTGGGTTACCGCCGCCCCGCTGCTGCAGAAAGTCCGCGATGCCGACATCCGCGCGGCAAAGACCGGTCAGATGATCAACTGCTGCAACAGCGTTTTTCGGCAGACCGTAAAGGACCGCCCTCCGAAACCGACGTCCGGGCTTGTGGAACAGCAACGATGGTTCGCAAGGCGCAACGCGTCGTGAGAGATCTTGTCGAACAGGGACTCCAGCTTCAGGAACTGCTGGCATCACAGGGCTGGGAGTTCTGTTTCATCGGCGGCATCGCGGTGCAGCGCTGGAGTGAACCGCGTTTCACAAAGGACATGGATCTGACCGTGTTGACCGGATACGGGCCGGAAGAACAGGTCGCGAGGTTCCTGCTGAGCCACTTCAAAGCGCGCATCCACGATCCGATCGAGTTTGCCATCTACAATCGAGTCGTACTGTTGCAGAACGAATACGGCACCGGCATTGACATCTCACTCGGAGCTCTGCCGTTCGAGGAAGATGTTGTCCGTCGGGCGACCATTGAGGAATTTGTGCCCGGGATTTCGCTCCGGCTCTGCACTGCCGAGGACCTGATCATCATGAAAGCCTTCGCCGCCCGACCGCTCGACTGGCACGACGTCCGCGGCGTTCTCGTTCGTCAGGGCACAAAGAATCTCGATTGGCCCTACATCTACCGACACCTCACTGTCCTCGCCGAACTCAAAGAAGAGCCGGAGATTGTCACACAGCTTCAATCCCTCCACGCCGAAGTCGCGGGCAGTGAACCGTGAGTAGACTTCGAGTCGCCGCCGCTGCAGCCGCGCTCAATCACAAGCCCGGCGATCAGGAGTGCCGTCCCGGAACGAGTGCCGTCCCGGAACGAGTACCGCCTTGGCCTGAGGACCAAAGGTCCGACCGTCCGATAGACTGGGTCAGAGCCGCAGGCGTCGGCCCTGGAAATCTTCCGATTCCTGCGCCTACGATTCTTCGCTGGCCCAAAGATGCGGTGCCAGGGCATCCGGAGCCGCCACGATTTCACCCGGCTTGAAATACATTGCGATCTCCCTCTGAGCTGCTTCCGGGCCGTCGCTGCCGTGGATGAGATTCATCTGACGGCTGGCTCCGAGATCGCCTCGGATCGTACCGGGTAGTGATTCCCGAGAGTTCGTTTTGCCCATCAGCGTACGCATCACAGTGATCGCTTCCGGCCCTTCGACGACCATGGCGACGACCGGGCCGGATGTGATGAACGCTTCCAGATCCTTATAGAACGACTTCGCAACGTGCTCGGCGTAGTGCTGCTTGCTCAGTTCGGGTGTAACCTGCATCATCTTCATGCCGATAAGGCTCAGACCCTTGTCTTCAATCCGAGTCACAATACGGCCAATCAGCCGTCGCTGCACACCGTCCGGTTTGACAAGAATCAGAGTACGTTCGAGGGCCATAAATGAACTTTCCTGGCGAATGCCGTTCTTGAAGTAGTAAAGTACCGTGGTGATCGAAAGCGAAAAGCCGGGAATGAAATGCGTTGCTTCGGCTTTCGGCTTTCCGCTTTCCGCTTTGCGTCGTCAGACGCGGACACCTTCCATCATTTCCAGGAACTCCCGGAACAGATAGTGGCTGTCATGCGGTCCGGCGGCGGCTTCGGGGTGATACTGAACGCCGAAGGCTGGATGGAACTTGTGGCGAATGCCCTCGACGGTTTGATCGTTGAGGTTGATATGAGTCACTTCCACGTCGTCCGGCAGTGAGTCCGAATCGACCGCGAAGCCGTGATTCTGAGATGTGATTTCCACCTTGCCCGTGCGGCGATCCAGCACCGGCTGATTGGCACCTCGATGTCCGAAACGCAATTTGTATGTCTTGCCGCCGAAAGCCAGACCAAGCAACTGCAGACCCAGACAGATGCCGAAAACCGGCTTCTTTCCGAGCAAGCCCTGAATGGCTTCGATGGCATACGTCAGCGGCTCCGGATCTCCGGGGCCGTTGGACAGAAACACGCCGTCGGGATTGAGTGCCAGGATTTCGTCAGCCGTCGCAGTCCCAGGCACGATGGTGACTCGGCAGCCAATGTCGCGCAGGTAGCGGGGGATATTCCACTTCATACCATAGTCAATTGCGACGACGTGCGGTCCATCGGTTCGTCCGGCACCTGAGACAAAGTCCGCGGGCCGACCGAGTTCACTCAGAGATGAATCCCAGCCGCAGTTTTCCTTCGGCACAACTTCCTGAACAAGATCCTGCCCGGCCATTACGGGTGCGTGCTGAACCTTTTTCAGCAGCGATGCATCGTCAAGGTCCACCGTCGACAGCACACCCGGCATCGCACCCTGAGTCCTGATCTGGCGAACCAATGCCCGTGTATCAATCCCCTGCAAGCCGACGATGCCGTTGCGCTTCAGGTACGAGTCCAGCGATTCGGTCGATCGGAAGTTGCTGGGGATCTCGCACAGTTCCTTGACGATGAATCCTCGCAGGAACAGGCCGCGGCTTTCGACGTCTTCGGTGTTCACACCGTAGTTTCCAATCAACGGATACGTCATTGTCACAATCTGACCGCTGTAGGACGGATCCGTCAGGATTTCCTGATAACCGGTCATGCTGGTGTTGAACACGACCTCACCATGCACTTCGCCATCGGCACCAAAGGCTTCGCCGCAAAAAATCTTCCCGTTGGCCAAAGCAAGTTTTGCAGGACGAGTTGTCATGGTCAGCTGCCCCCAATGTCCGCGCGCAGAATCACCACAGTCGAGGAAAACGATTTCGCCGCGAGTTCTACCACGGCACAGCAGAGCCGAAAAGTCGCCCGATTCCGGCAGTCGGACTTTCGCGAAAATCAGAGTCACCGCGGCGGCGTTGCCCTGCTCCGTGTCCGAGAAATCGGTAACTGGCTTTGTATCGCCCGAGTTCAACAGTAATCTCTGACGGATGCCCTTCTCCCACCTCAATCATAGACGCATCCTCGTCACCGGCTCCACGACCGGCATTGGTCGGGCGATCGTGCTGGAATGCGCTCGAGCGGGGGCTGATGTCGTGATTAATTGTCGTCGGTCGGCAGATCGGGCTGAGGTTGTGGCTCAGGAATCGCGTGATCTCGGAGTTCAGGCCGACGTGATCTGTGCGGATGTCGCGGACGAATCGGATCGGAAGCGGCTGGTGCGGGAAGCGTTTGATTCAGGTCGAGTCGACGCGATCGTCAATAACGCGGGCGTCGATCTGTTGACGACCGAAATGCACAATGCCGAGTTCTCGGACAAGCTGACCGCACTACTTTCGACAGATGTTGCGGGCACCATCGAGCTTTCTCGCGCTTTCGGCAAACGCTTCCGCGAACAGCAGCGCGGGGTCGTTCTGAACATTAGTTGGGACCAGTCGGATCGTGGCATGGAAGGCGACAGCGGCGAACTCTTCGCGACCGCCAAGAACGCGATCGCGGGCTTCAGTCGCTCGCTTGCCGTCAGCCTGGCTCCGCATGTTCGAGTCAACTGCATTGCGCCGGGATGGATCCGGACGTCCTGGGGCGAAACGGCAGGCGAATACTGGCAGCAGCGAGTCCTGCACGAGACACCTCTGAGACGCTGGGGCGAGCCACAGGACATCGCCCACATGGCCCGGTTTCTGCTGAGTGACGAAGCAGCCTATATCACGGGACAGGTCATCAACGTCAACGGCGGAGCGGTGAGGTGATTTACTGTTGTCTCCCGGCGCGCCGGGACTCCGTTGGCCGGGATTCCTCGGTTTGCTTGATTGGACAGCGCCACTTTTTCCGAAATAGTAACCCGAAGCGTAAGCGCGGGAATGAGTTAGGTACAATCCCTCGCTCACGCTTCGGGTTGCAAAAACGCTCGGGTTCCGCAAAAACTGGCGCTGCCCAATTAAGAATTGACAAAGTCACGGCGCAGAACAGAAAACTCCCCGCCGACGGAGCGGCGGGCCAACAGTAGACAACCTCATGCCTTCCGCACCCGTGACTCCTCAATCCTCAATCCTCTTCGTCACCGGTCGTCTGGCGGAAGCGAGTTTGCGGGATGTGGTTGCACCACTCGCACAGCAGCTGGGCTTTCAATACGACATTGCAATCCCCGGTATTCAGGTTGCCGCCCTGCTCCATACGAGTCTGCTGCTGAAGCGGCTCGAAGTCCCGGCACACGTCAATCGTGTCATCCTGCCCGGCTGGTGTCAGGGTGATTTGAGCGAGCTGGAAGCCCGCTTCGGAAAACCGTTCGAACGCGGGCCAAAAGATCTTCATGATCTGCCCGAGTACTTCGGACTCGGCAAACGACGCTCCGTGGATCTGAACAGGTACGCGATCGAAATTATCGCAGAGATCAATCATGCGACTCGAATGCCGATCGACCGAATCCTGACCGAAGCCCGGTCCATGGTCGCATCGGGGGCAAATCTCATCGACGTTGGCGGCGTGCCCGGCGAAAGCAGCACCCGCATCGGCGAGATCGTGTCGGCTTTGCGCCGTGAAGGCATCCGAGTCTCAATCGACAGTTTTGATCGCAGCGAAATCGAACAGGCTGTGACTTGCGGCTCGGAATTGATTCTGAGCTGCAACCATTCCAACATTGACTGGGTCACGCAGTTCGGTGTCGAAGTGGTGGCGATCCCCGATACGCCGCAGGATCTGGATTCGCTCGACCGCCTGATTGATCGCCTGCAATCAGACGGCGCGGCGTTTCGTGTCGACCCGATTCTCGAACCGATCGGCATGGGATTCACTGCTTCTCTGGAACGCTGCATCAGAGTGCGACAGAAGTACCCGGACGTTGCCATGATGATGGGGATTGGCAACGTGACGGAACTGACCGAAGTCGACTCGGCCGGAGTGAACATGCTGCTCGCAGCGATCTGCGAAGATCTCGGGATTCAGAGCGTCCTAACCACACAAGTCATTAACTGGTGCCGCACGGCTGTCGCCGAGTTCGATATGGCTCGCAGGCTGGTGCATCACGCTGTGGCCGCTCGGACGATTCCGAAGCACCTCGATTCGTCGCTGGTGATGCTGCGAGACGCAAAGCTGAGGCCGATGTCACTGCCGTCCCTTCAACAACTGGCCGGGATGCTGACAGATCCCAACTTTCGTATTTTCGCGGAAGACGGTGCACTGCATCTGATGAACCGCGATGGGCACTGGCACGGGACGGATGCGTTTCGGCTGTTCGAACAGGCAGTGATGACTCCGGCTGCCGCGATGAAGAACGGAGAGTCCCCGCCGACGGAGCGGCGGGACAACAGTAGTGAGCCACCCTCGACCGGAATTCGTCGGGCCATTGAGCCGAGCCACGCATTCTATCTCGGCTACGAACTTGCTCGCGCGGAAATCGCACTGCACCTTGGCAAGCAATACGTTCAGGATGAACCGATGCACTGGGGACTGCTCGGCGACCTCAAGGCCTCCTCATCTGCAGCAGTTCATCAGAACCGAGGCGAACAGGAATCAAGTTCTGTCGTGCGGACCCCGGACGAAGCAGGTGCCTGAAGTATCTGGCTCGCTATCTGACGGGCGGTCCGATTTCTGGTTCATTGTGAAATGAAGTGCGCGGGGATTTTCTGAGGCATTTCTCCGATCGCCAATGGTGGCATTCGGGAGTGGTTGCGGATGGAATCCAGCGTTGAGGGAAACGGAGGCGGGCTCTGCTGGGAAGCAACCGGCCACGGGCCTGTTTGCTCCCGACAACCACTGGCCGGCCTCCGCTGCACCAATGGCGTATCAGGCCCTGGCAGGGGTTTCCCGGCCAGGGCTCCTTGTTCTTGTCGAAACATTGGACATCGGAGCCATCCCTCCCAAAATCCAGTCCTGCGAGCGTCACGACGCACGGCGAAGCCCTTCAACTCGCCCTGGTCGCTTTCAGGCGATAATTGCGCGTTTCTATGCCGCGCACTTCATTTCACGATGAACCGCTTTTTCTGGCATGGTCTTTCTTGAAAGCGAAACCATTCTCATGCCGCTGGCTCTTCACAGCGTCGGCAACATGTTGGTGCTTGCCGGTCAAATTGCTGGCTGGTATCTGCAAAATGGAACTGGCTAACTCATAAGGCTTTGACTTCGCGAGTGCGGACGGAGAGCGCGGAGTAACGACCGAGGTTGAGCGGAGTGGGCCTGTGGCGATGAGAGCCCGTCGAGCCGAAGCTCAAGGCATTTGTTCAAGAAGCCCGGTGGTTGAGCGACGCAGGGTGGCGTACGGGAAATCCAATCTCAGGAGGCTGCGTTTCGGCGATTTCATGTAGGTCCTTTCTGCCGGAAAGGACTTTCGCCGCAGGCGAACCGGCGCGATGGGGCACTGGCTAGCGACTCAGACAGCGACAAACCCGGTTCACTGGCGGTCGCGGCGGGGCCGCGAAGTCCTTTCCGGCAGAAAGGACCTACTTCAGCGAAGTCCTTTCCGGCAGAAAGGACCTACTTCAGGACTGGTTGTCGAATGCGGTACTCACAGAGGCGGCTATTTCGGCTGGCCTTTGCGAAGGAACGTCGAGTTCCGCTTGATCTCCGCCTCCAGATCCCGCCGAAGTGAGTCGCACACAAGCTCGCAGATCTTCTGCAACACGGGGTCGTCCAGCCGGTAGAAGACAAACGATCCCTCCTTCCGTCGTGCAAGAAGCCCTGCGTCAGCCATTTGCTTCAGGTGCTTCGAGACGTTTGCGAGTTCGCGTCCAGACTCGCTGACGAGCTGACCGACATTCTGCTCTTGTCCCTCCATCAGACAGCGGAGGATTGACAGGCGAGTCGGATCACCAAGCATCCGAAACTTTTCCGCCATCAGCACGAGCAGTTCGTTGGGAATTGTTTTCCGCTTCACAAGTCCATCCCCCAGCGAGCATGTTCCAAGTGGGATTTCTCGCACATGGTGAGTATGCAAACATTGAGCCGCGCACTTCACAAAAGCTTCACCCTTCCCTCCACCGGCCTGTCGTCCGTTCGGTACAGCATTTGCTGACTTGGTTGATCGGTTGACCATCGTCATCCGACACCGCCAAGCTCACCTGGTCAGCTTGCCGTTGTGGAGTTCGAACCGCCTCGGAGAATGATTACGAACGTTACGCCCTCAAAGCATCCAGGGCGATTTTGAACGTCTTACCGCGCAATCGGGTGCGAGCAACTCGCGTCTCGCAAGCCCAGCGTTCGAGGCAGCCCACACATCGACCGACGAGTTGGTGGCTGAGAGCGCAACCTGGCCGCTCATTGCGCAACGGCAATCCATGAGCTGTGTACGGAAAAAACAGTTTGGTACGGGAGTTCGAAGTATGTCGCTGATTCTTGAGACCGTCCAAACCGAGGGCATTGCCGAGCTCTCCTATTTAATCGGTGATGATAAGTCGGGGACGGCTGCGGTGATTGATCCGCGGCCGGATGTCGAACTCTATTTAGAGCTTGCCAGGAAGCGGAAGGTTTCCATCACGCACATCTTTGAGACCCATATTCACGCGGATCTTGTGAGCGGCTCACGGGAGCTGGCTGAGCGGGTGAAGACAGCGCAGATCTATGTGAGCGTTGAGGGTGGAGCAGAATACGACTTCGCGCATGAAGCGCTCAGGGACGGTGCGGCGTTCGAATTTGGCGATCTGGTCCTTACCGCCCGTCACACACCTGGCCACACGCCGGAGCATATGTCCTATATCGTCGGCGAGAAAAAGCGGGCCCCGAAGGCGTGGGGAGTTTTCACTGGCGACTCCCTGTTTGTGAATTCAGCAGGGCGACCGGATCTGATGGGGGACGACCAGGCAGAAAAGCTTGCCGAGCAGCTCCATGATACGCTCTGCAAGTTTTACCTGGCCCTTGATGATGACATCATCATCTACCCTTCGCACGGGCACGGATCACCGTGCGGAGCAGACATCGGCGATCGGCTCACCAGCACTATCGGGTACGAGCGCCAGTTCAATCCTTTCCTTCAGCACCCGGACAAAGCGAAGTTCAAAGCGTACGCCCTCTCTACTGCTCCGCCGGAGCCGACTTACTACAAGCGCATGAAGAAGCTGAATGCGAAAGGTCCAGAGGTTCTCGGGAATCTGCCACTCGTTCCCGGCCTTCCTCCGAAAGCATTCAAAGAGGCCATCGGTAAAGGGAAGTCTGTTGTGATCGATACGCGCTCGATGCTCGCTTTTGGTGGCCCATATCGAGGGATCGCTCAACATCGCCGGCCTGCCCGAGCTTTCGATCTGGGCCGGCTGGATGCTCGACCCGGAGAAGCCGATTCTGCTCGTGCTTGAGCACGATGATGCCGTAGCGAAGGTGGTGCCTCTCTTTCTCCGCACCGGCTATACGAAGTTTGCAGGGTATCTCGTCGGCGGGATGAAAGCCTGGGACAACGCCGGATTCCCGCTTGGTGAACTGGATCAGATGACGGTGCACGAAGTGAAGAAGCAGGCCAACGAGCTGCAGATCCTCGATGTGCGGTCGCCCGACGAATGGGAGAAGGGCCATATCCCCGGCGCGAAACACATTTTCCTCCCGGAGGTCCCGGAGAAATCATCTGAGCTGAGCAGGAAAAATCCGGTCGCCGTCTACTGCGACAGTGGCTACCGTGCAAGCCTCGCTGCAAGCATCCTGAAGAACCAGGGCTTTGAAGTGCATAATGTGCCCGGGAGCTGGCAGGCATGGCAAAATGCAAAGTATCCGGTCGAGAAATAACGAGAGCGAGAAAGTCATGAAAACGATTCTTCTGATGAGCATTGGCCTTTCGGCATTATCCCCGCTGCTCTTGTCGGCAGTGGCACCAGGCACACATCCTCGCGACTATCCGGGCCCCGCCTGGTCGCCCTATCTCGTCGGCGGGCTGATCGGCGTGTTGTCGATGTTCACGTTTTACTTTTCCGACAAACCGCTCGGCGCTTCGACGGGTTATGCGAGACTGGCGGGACTGCTTGGCAGAGCAGTCGCTCCGAAACACACCGACTCGTTGAAGTTCTACAAGGACAACAAGCCTGCGGTGGACTGGGAAGTGATGCTCGTGCTCGGCGCAATTCTCGGAGCGTTTCTCGCCGCCTGGCAGGGAAATGAGCTGACCGGCGAATGGCTGCCGGCGATGTGGGCCGCTCGTTTCGGCGCAGGCAGTCTTACGCTCCGCCTTGGAGCAGCACTCGTCGGCGGCATTTTTATGGCCTTCGGAGCACGACTCGCTGGCGGCTGCACCAGCGGACACGGAATCAGCGGCACAATGCAGCTCTCGGTCGGTTCCTGGATCGCCGTCATCTGTTTTTTCGCCGGTGGGATCGCGACAGCGCTCCTGATGTTTCGCTTTTGATACCTGCAAATATCGGGAGACTGATTGATGACCGTATCGACTCAACCACATGCACCATCTGCCTCGCTGCCAGTCGACAAGGGCGGTCCTGAACAGGACTCGCCGGCGAAGAGGGAGTTCTCTGCAAATCAACTTCTGCTGGGCGCGTTTTTCGGTGTGATTTTTGGATTCCTGTTGCAAAAGGGCGGCGTTGCGAAATACCACATCCTCGTGGGGGTACTGTTGCTGGAAGATTTCACGGTCGTCAAGGTGATGCTCACGGCAATCATAGTGGGGAGCATCGGAATCTTTTCGCTGCATGCCCTGGGGCTCGTGAAGCTGCACATCAAGCCCACCCGCTATGCAGCGAACATCATCGGCGGACTTCTTTTCGGCGTCGGTTTTGCGCTGCTCGGATACTGCCCGGGGACAGGAGCCGCCGCGCTTGGCCAGGGAAACTGGGACGCGATCGCGGGAGTGTTGGGACTGATGGCAGGCTCGTACCTCTTCGCAGAATGCTCCGCGTGGCTCGGAAAGACCGTCATGAAGTGGGGCGACCGGGGAAAACTCATGCTCCCGGAGCTCCTTGGTATGCGGCTGTCGGCGTTCCTGCTGATTTTTGTACCCGTGCTGATTGTCGTGCTTGTTGCCGTCGACCGATTCACCGCGCGGTAAACGTCCGTTGGAAGGAATCGGTGGGCGGACGCATGTTCGTTCTGGATCGTAACGAATGGAGGCTGCAGTGCCACCAGACTGCTTGAAACTCGAAAGAAGATACGGAACGAAATGCAGCCAGACCAACTTCACGACCCACGCATAGTCCTGGCGGCTGAACGGACGCTCCTGGCTTGGGTCCGGACCAGCTTGGCCATGATGGGCTTCGGCTTCGTCGTTGCTAAGTTCGGGCTGTTCCTGCGTGAGGTCGCTGCGATCAATGGCGCTCCGCTACGGCCAGGTTCGGGACTGTCGCTCTGGATTGGCGGATCACTGGTCATCCTTGGGGTATTGGTCAACGTCGTGGCAGCGATTCAGCATGTCCGGAATATTCGAGGACTGCTCCGTGGGGAACGCTATCAAGTGTCGGTTTGGTCATTCGGTGTCACCGTAACGCTGGTCATCGCAATTCTCGGGTTGGTTCTGACGGCGTATCTGTGCTTCTGGAGTCGCTGATGATGACAAGTGTGTCAAACGTCATGGTCATCCGGGAGGAAGAGCCACTCAATCTGGAGTGCCCCTTCCGGACGCTTGACGGCCTGATCACGCCGATCAATCAGTTCTTCGTCCGCACCCACTTCCCAATGCCCGTGATCGACGCAATGGACTGGCAGCTGACGGTGGACGGCGAGGTCGAGAGGGAGCTGACTCTTTCGTACGCCGACCTGCTCAAGTTGCCCTCCAGAACGGCACCACTCTTGCTGGAATGCGCGGGCAACGGCCGGGCCCAACTGGTGCCGAAGGCGAAGGGACTGCTCTGGGAGTCGGGTGCGGTTGGCACCGCCGAATGGACCGGTGTGCCTCTGGCGGCTGTCCTGGAAATGGCCAAGGTCAAAAAGGGGGCCATCGAAGTCATCCTGCAAGGTGCGGACACGGGAGAGATCGCTGAGGAGCCGACATCGCCGGGAGCGATTGCTTTCGAACGAAGCCTGCCGCTGGCCAAGGCCATGCGGCCGGAAGTATTGGTTGCGTACAAGATGAACGGGAAAGACCTCACGCGGGAACATGGGTTCCCTGTTCGGGCAGTGGTCGGCGGGTGGTACGGCATGGCATCGGTCAAGTGGCTCAACAAAGTCACAGTGACCGCAGCGCCATTCGATGGGTTCTGGCAGTCGCTGGAGTATTCTTACTGGCGGCGGGATCGCGGTCGGCCCACCCTCGTGCCCGTGACGGAGATCCAGGTGAAGGCCCAGATTGCCCGCCCGGCGCATTCG
>Ga0163144_10016693_pt1 | contig 15028 bp, 11 predicted proteins | sample OliLak19BULKMAT1_FD_123175 | JGI IMG/M metagenome (GOLD analysis project Ga0163144, IMG submission 123175) | Freshwater microbial mat bacterial communities from Lake Vanda, McMurdo Dry Valleys, Antarctica - Oligotrophic Lake LV.19.BULKMAT1 | ecosystem: Environmental > Aquatic > Freshwater >... | reverse complement strand
TAGTTATCCTTATATTGAAACAATTTTTTAAATATTATTTGCGCCTCTATAAAATATTTTCGAAAAACTTCTCTATCACCGCCAAAGAAGGAACAATTGGCCTCTGGTCATTATTAGTTTTTACAGCATGCATTTCATCTGATTTTTATAATAATATTTGCTAATGGCGCAATTCTTCCCTCTAAAAGGTATTCAATGATGGCGAACTAATTTCTCTTGGCATTAACTTTACAAAAATAGTTTATCACAAAAAGTCGAAAGAAATGAAATAGTCTTTAATGGCCAAACCAAATTAAAACAAGTTTTTTTAAAATTCCCTATTTTAGATAATAACTATAGAAGATAGAATAAGTATATACTTGTTAATTATAAGCCACTTATATATCATCAGAATATTAACTTGATAACACCTAAGAGACTAAAATTCAGTTCGCTTTGTAGAAGTGCACTATTTATCCACATTAAAAGTCCATTCACGATAAACTTATAATCAAATAGTTGTAAGTTGTTAATAATTATAATTCACAATCAATTAACAATTGACTTATCTTAGTGGACAACTATAAACAGTTTTAGAGAGACTTAAAATTATAGTAAAATTGCAACAGATACCTATGGCACTCGATCCCAATACAAGATTTAAAAAACAACAAAAGAACTTTGAAGAAATAATTTTCAATGGTAAATTACAACCTCAGGCCAAAGATCTTGAAGAAGCTGTTCTAGGAGCCATGATGCTTGAAAAAAACGCGCCTGAAAAAGTACTCGATATTTTAAAAGAGGAAACCTTCTACGAAGAATCCCATAAACTGATTTTTAAAGCCATAGCAGAACTCTTTGTTAGGGCAAAACCAATAGATATCCTTACGGTAACGGAGGAACTTAGGAAATTGGGTGCATTAGAGTTGGCGGGTGGTGCCTTTTATGTAACACAGCTTACAAATAGAGTATCATCGGCAGCCAATATTGAATATCATGCTCATATTTTAATTCAAAAGTATATTCAGAGGCAGATGATAAATATTGCTGGTGAAATAGGAAAAAAAGCTTTTGAAGATACCACCGATGCCTTTGAACTTTTGGATGATGCTGAACGACGATTATTCGCCATCAAGAACGATACCATGAAAAAAGGTCATATTCCTTTGGGCGATATTTTACATCAGGCTATAAAAAATATTGAATTCCTTAAGAATAATGACAACCAGTTTTCAGGTGTTCCATCTGGTTTGACAGATTTAGATAGGCTAACTGGTGGCTGGCAAAAATCTGATTTGGTTATTGTTGCTGGTCGCCCTGGTATGGGTAAAACGGCTTTTGTGGTGTCTATAGCACGAAATGCTGCTGTTGATTTTGGAAAAGCTGTTGCTTTGTTTTCGCTTGAGATGTCTTCTGTACAGCTTGTTACGAGGCTTATTTCCTCAGAATCAGAAATTGCTTCTGAAAAAATACGAAAAGGCGATTTACAGGATTCAGAATGGGAAATTTTAAGAGCACGTACTGAAAAATTATCTGAGGCTCCAATTTTTATAGACGACACCCCATCCCTTTCAATTTTTGATTTTAAAGCAAAAGCCAGAAGACTAAAATCACAACATAATATTGAACTCATCATTGTAGATTATCTTCAACTGATGAAGGGTGATGATAAGAACATTGGAAATCGTGAACAGGAAATAAGTTATATTTCACGAAGTTTAAAAGCATTGGCAAAAGAACTTGATATCCCAGTAATAGCTTTGGCCCAGTTGAGCAGAGCCGCAGAAAAAAGAACTGATAGCCGACCTCAACTTTCCGATTTACGTGAATCCGGTTCTATTGAACAGGATGCAGATATGGTTGGTTTTATTTACAGAGCAGAATATTACGGCCTAAACGAAGATGAAAATGGTAATTCTACCCAAGGCATTGGCGAATTTATTATACAAAAACATAGAAATGGGCCAACGGATGTCATTAAAATGCGTTACCAAGGAGAATTTACTAAGTTTTCAAATTTAAGTGATTCAATTATTAACGACTCCTTTAGCTTTACCGACCGAGGTGGCGATGCTGGAAGTTATGTAATTGGCTCTAAAATGAATGATATGCAATTGCCTCCAGAGAACGACCATAGACCACCTTTTTAGAGTGAAGATAATTGATAAATCTCAATAGGGGTTTTAGCTTGCAATAAAAACTAATCACATTTTTTTTAGTGTGTAAAAATGTCCAAAAGCTTGATTAAAAAATCATTTGTAACCTAAAATTGAAATCTATCTAAATAATCCACTTACGTTCTATACTTCAAAAGTTCGTTAAATTTATCTGAATCTTTTTCACTCAACAAATAATCTTTCACTGCAACCAACATCGCTTTATTCGAGGTAAAAATTTCTCGATTAAAATTAAGTGCCGTTGTTATATCCAAAACATCCGTATTGGCATTTTGTGCATCTTTATAGAAATTTTCAAGTGCCGAAGTGTAGTTTTTTTGAGTAACTATAAAAATACGATTTAGTTCCTCAAAACCTTCCTCATTCCATTCGGCGAGAAGTTTGTTCAATTTTTGGTATAAAATTTCGGTCTCTTTCTTATGATGTAAGAAGAAATCAAACTTAATATTTTTTGAAGATTGACTCAGATTTGATATATTTCTTTCAACATCTTTTATGCTCTTTACCGAATGCATGGCACTGCGCAATGCTGAAATTAGCTGATTGAGCATCGAAACTTGTTCACCTTTTAACAGGGATCGCAATTTTAAATAGAATACCTGTAATTCTCCTTGTAGCTGTTTCAGATAATTATACTTTTCATCGGGCGTTTTTGAAAAGTAACCTTTTTTTTCATTGATTTTAATAAAATCAGGGTTTGTTTTTAGTGATTCATAATTAAGTTCAAATAATTCAAAGATAAAAACCATCGCATTATGAATAAAAAATGCAGTTTCTCTTCTAAATAAATCTAAGGCTGTAACAGTTTCCTTGATGCTGGCATAACTGATATATGTAGATGCTGAATCTTCTACATTTTTATACATTTTCATGAAAAGCTTTACAAAAAGGTTTAAAAATGGAAGAAATATAATGACACCAACTACATTTACAAAACTTGAAAAGGAAACCAAACCAATGAGTGGATCTTTGATATTAAAAGTATTGGAAATAAGGCCAATAATTTGTTTTATGAAAATAAAGGCCAAAACAGTTGAGAAAATATTAAAAAGAAAATTACCTAGTGCAACTTGCTTTTTCGAAGCATTGCCACCAATAGCACCTACCATAATTTTTATAGAAGTTCCAGTTTCAGATCCCAAAACAATAGCGGCAGCAGGAAGAAATGTAATAGTATCTGCATTTAAAGCACTGAGCGTAAGCGCCATAGTAACAGAACTTGATTGCACAATAAAAGTAATTATAAACCCAATCAATAAATAAACAATGGTTGGCAAATTACGATACTTGGAAAAATCGAATGTATTGGCTTCCATGGCTGTTTTCATGAAGGATAGTGCAATAAACAACAAACCAAAACCTAATAAAAAGAGCGCTAAATTTTTTAAATATTTTCGATTATCAAAAAGAATGAGTACAAAACCACCGATAAAAACAGATGGATAAGCCAATATTTCTATATTCATTTTGAAACCTAAGGTAGCCACCATCCAACTTGCCAAGGTTGTGCCAATATTGGCCCCAAGAATAATGGCAAGCGCATTTTTTAAACTAAAAATTCCAGCACCAACAAAGGCAAGAACCATGAACGAGACCACCGAACTGCTCTGTAAAATGGCAGTTATTATTGCACCGCCAATTGCAGCGCGTAAGCTGCTTTTGGTTATTTTTTGTAGAAATATTTTAAAAGTACGACCAGATAAATTCTTTAATGCATCTTCAATCAGATACATTGCAAACAGAAATAAACCAACGCCGGCTGATAATTTTAAAATACTAAGAAAAATATCCATAACTGCCGTAAAGGTCAGATTTTTTTTCTAAAAAAAACAGAATAAATGAAAGTAGATTCAATCTTGATTAAATTGTTTATAGAAAGCGACTTCTGCAAGGGCAATATTCTATTTTAAATCTATCACAGCATTCCAGTTAAACGCTTTTTGCTGATCATGCGACACATAACCGAGTTGATTGGTAAGCAGAGAGGTATTGCCAATTTTAAACTCAGGTTTATTAATATGGTTATGTCCATAAATCCAGTAATCGGAATAGGAGTCTTGGATAAAATCATGAAGTTCTACTGCAAATGCCTCCCATATTACGTCAGTTATAATCTTACGAGGAACATGTAACAAAGTAGGTACATGATGAGAAACAACGATAGTCGGCACATCTGCTCTTATGGAAAGTTCTTTTTGAAGAAATAGTTTACTTTCCTCATGCAACCTATTAAAATCATGAGGAGTGAATTTTTCTCCCCGATTTTTAATCGCATAAAAATCCGTTACACTATACTGCACCTCTAATTGATTGGGTGGCGAAATATGTGACCAAAGGGTTGAAAAAACCATTTTCACCCCGGGCAAATGCTTTGTGAAGTTATTTACAAGAAACACATTGCTTCTGATGTTCTCATTCAGTAAGCCGGTTCGTTGGATTATATCCGAACGATAATACTCATGATTGCCAGGAACCCAAAAAGTATATTTAAAATTATCAGATAAATAATCAAAAAAATCCTTGTTCTCAGCTATTTGTTCAAAATATAATATATCTCCAGCCAACAAAAGAATATCACCAATTGGCTTTAAAGGATTTATTTTTAGAAAGTCTTTATTTTTAGGAAATTCTAAATGTAAATCTGAGCAATATTGAACTTTTAATGGCATTTCAAATACCCATTAACTGTTGGCCTTTTATCTCGCATGTCTCTTATTTTTTGCCTTTAAAATTGAACAAATTAAAGAATTTATGAAAAATTTCATTGTTTTCATACATGCCAGTAAACTCCTCCGCACCAGGACCAAAAGCAAAAACGGGTACCATCACACCGGTATGCTCGCCTGTTGTAAATTTACCTTGAACCGTTTTATTTTTAATTGAACCGTGGTTCAATGCGAAGCCACCTGTTTCATGGTCAGCCGTTACGACAACAAGGGTATTTCCATCCTTTTCTGCCCAATCTAAAATTAATCCGATGGTAATATCAAAATCAAGCATTTCTCTTGCAATGTAATCCGTATTATTATCATGGCCTCCCCAGTCAATCTGAGAGCCCTCAATCATAAGAAAAAAACCTTTCTTATTTTTGGAAAGTACATCAATAGCTTTCATAGATGCTTTTTCAGAGAAATCTCCCCTCCCGTTTTTCATCGATGGAAGATGATAATTATTGGTAAAAGCATAGAACTTTTTAACATCTAATTTTGCAAAATCTATTGTGCTATCAACTACTGTGTACCCTTTATTTTTAAGTGTATCAAAAAGATTCATGCCATCCTTTCTGTTGTCGAAGTATGATTTTCCTCCACCAATTACCACGTCTATATCGGTTTTTGTATAGTCATAAGCGATTTCAAAATTCATAGTCCTACTTGGTTGATGGGCGATGAATGAAGCAGGGGTTGCATGGGTCATAGCACAGGTAGCTACCATTCCAGTTGACAATCCATTTTGTTCTGCCAATTCAAGTATTGTAGGTTTTGATTTTTTAAGACTATCCACACCAATGGCACCATTGTAGGTTTTTTCACCTATCGAAAAAGCCGTTGCACCAGCCGCACTATCCGTTATAAAATCATCAGAGCTTTGGGTTTTACTAAATCCAACATATTTGAAACGAGATAGATTTAAATCTCCACCTCGGTAAACAAGCCCTGCACTAATTTGCGAAAGTCCCATCCCGTCGCCTATCAGAAATATGATATTTTTAGGGGTTTCTTTGTTTTTCTTTTTGTTTTGTGCTTGGCTATCAAAATTCCAGCCCAATAACAGGCATACGAATACGAAGGTATTGATTTTCAATATGAGTGAAATTAAAGGAGTGATAGAAAGGTTTTTATGCTAAAAACTTTAAGAGTTGATCTTATAATGCACCCCATAATGAATCCTGAAACTTATTCCTCAGTTTCCTTTGGTGCATTTTTAATATATTTTACTTTATCTCTAACAAGAAATACATTTTCAAAATTCTTGGATAGTGATTTTTCAGCAGGCTTTCCATCACTTTCTTTTATGAAATTACCTACCCGTACCTTATAATTAGGTGATTGATAAACAACATAAACCTGATCCGCCCATTCAGGATATAGCCTTATTACTTTATCTTTCATGGCATAAGCTTTTTTTCTGTCGTTACCAAAGAAAACCTGAACCCTGTAGCCTTGAACAATCATCGTATCAGGTTTAGCATCTGCTGCCTTTTTTCGTTCATAGCGCACTTTGGCTATTTCTTCCATTTGTGAATCAACTATTACTTCAACGCTTCCCTGAGAAAATGTAGCCAAAGAAATCATACTAGCGAGAGCTATAGATAATATTTTTTTCATTCTTCTTTCATTAAAACAATGTTATTCAGCGTCTTTCCCATGACATTTTTTATACTTTAATCCACTGCCACAAGGACATTGGTCATTGCGACCAATTTTTGGACCTGCAATCAGTGGATTTTGATGAACACGTTCTTCCGTTGCAGCACCTGTTGCTAATTGTCTCTGGGGATTTGCAGCACCAATATCATCACGCCCTGTTTTCATTCTACTCATATCCGTTCTTTTTTGTTGGCGCGCTTCTTTTAAGTCATCTTCATTCGAAGACTCAATAATTCCCTTATAAATCATGGAAAGAATTTCTTGATTAAGCGTTGAAATCATCTCACCAAACAAATTAAAAGATTCTTTTTTATAAATGAGTAAAGGATCTTTTTGTTCCAAATAAGCGGTTGCAACGGCTTGTTTTAGATCGTCTAATTCTCGCAAATGCTCTTTCCAATGATCATCAATGCTTGCAAGGGTGATATACTTTTCGAAATTACTGATTAATTCTCTCCCATCTGTCTCAATCATTTTAGCGACATTTGATACCACATTAAGTGTTTTTACACCATCGGTAAATGGAACAACGATATTATCTATTTGTCCGTTTTTCTCCATTTGCATGCGCTTAAACACTGGAACGGCTGACTGACGGATATGCATTGATTTTTCATTGTAATGATGATTCAGCAAATCGAACAAACGATCAGATAATTCTTCATCTTTCAGTTTGTTATAATCTTCTTCTGTTACTTCAGGATCATAAGCCATGTTTCTTAAAATTTCCATTTTAAATTCATGATAATCGGCATTCTCCCGCAGTTCTGCAATTTTCTCTTCTGTCCATTGAAAGAGCATATTATTTAAATCTACTGAAAGACGGTCTCCAAAGAGGGCATTTTTTCTTAATGAATAGATAACCGTTCTTTGTTTATTCATGACATCGTCGTATTCCAATAAACGCTTTCTGGTACCAAAGTTATTCTGCTCCACTTTTCTTTGAGAGCGTTCAATTGTTTTGGAAATCATGGAATGTTGAATCACTTCACCCTCTTTATAACCGAAACGATCCATTATTTTAGAAACACGGTCACTTCCAAACAAACGCATTAAATCATCTTCCAAACTCACAAAAAACTGTGAACTTCCAGGATCACCTTGCCTTCCTGCCCTACCGCGCAACTGTCTGTCTACCCGTCTGCTCTCGTGACGCTCGGTACCAACAATTGCCAAACCTCCAGCTTCTTTCACGCCTACGCCAAGTTTTATGTCGGTTCCCCTGCCCGCCATGTTGGTGGCTATGGTAACGGAGGAGGCTTGTCCCGCTTCCGCCACAATATCGGCCTCACGTTGATGTTGTTTTGCATTCAATACATTGTGCTTAATTTTTCGCATTGAAAGCATCTTACTTAAAAGCTCGGAAATTTCAACAGAGGTGGTACCAACCAATACCGGACGACCTTTAGCAGTAAGGGTAACAATTTCATCAATGACAGCATTGTATTTTTCACGCTTAGTTTTATAAACAAGATCTTCCCTGTCTGCACGAATAATTACTTTATTAGCTGGAATTACCACAACATCCAATTTATAGATTTCCCATAATTCACCAGCTTCCGTTTCGGCAGTACCAGTCATACCTGCAAGCTTGTGATACATTCTAAAGAAATTTTGTAATGTTACAGTAGCAAAGGTTTGGGTTGCGTTTTCAACCTTAACATTTTCCTTGGCTTCAATTGCTTGATGCAAACCATCAGAATAGCGTCTGCCGTCCAACACACGGCCAGTCTGTTCGTCTACAATTTTTATTTTACCTTCTTGAACAATATATTCAACGTCTCTTTCAAAAATTGTATAGGCTTTTAAGAGTTGATTAATAGAGTGAATCCTTTCAGATTTAATTGAAAAATCACGCATCAATTCTTCTTTGCGGATTGATTTCTCTTTTTCATCTGTAATTTCTTTCTCTATTTCTGCTATTTCTGAACCAACATCGGGAAGAATAAAGAAGCTTTTGTCTTCTCCAGATGAAGTTATCATATCAATGCCTTTGTCAGTAAGTTCAATACTGTTATTCTTCTCATCGATAGTGAAATAAAGCTCGGCATCTGCCTTTGGCATTTCCCTTTGCTGATCGGCAAGGTGATAGCTTTCAGATTTTGTCATAATAGATTTTATACCTGTTTCACCAAAATATTTAATAAGAGCTTTGTTCTTTGGTAATCCTCGGTGACATCTCAATAGCGCGAGCCCTGCTCCCTTATCATCACCAGCTTCCACTAATCTTTTGGCTTCTGCCAAGGCTCCATTCACATATTTTTTTTGTGACTCAACTATTTTTTCTATCCGTGGTTTCAGATTCGCAAATTCATGTTGATCACCTTTTGGTACAGGTCCCGAAATAATTAAGGGGGTTCTAGCATCATCAATCAAAACAGAATCCACCTCATCCACCATCGCAAAATGATGTTTGCGTTGCACCAATTCTTCAGGATCATGACACATATTATCTCTCAAGTAATCAAAACCAAATTCGTTATTGGTACCATAAGTAATATCAGCCTGATAAGCTTTGCGACGTTCGGCTGAATTAGGTTGATGATAATCAATACAATCTACGGTAAGGCCATGAAACTTAAACAAGGGTCCATTCCATTCACAGTCGCGTCTGGCGAGGTAATCATTCACTGTTACTATATGTACACCTCTTCCGCCAATGGCATTGAGATAGGCAGGTAAAGTAGAAACGAGGGTTTTACCTTCGCCTGTTGCCATTTCCGATATTTTTCCAGAATGCAGTACCATCCCTCCTATCAACTGCACATCATAATGAATCATATTCCATTTCACAGTTAATCCAGCGGCATCCCAGGTATTTTTGAAAATTGCCTTATCACCACGAATTTCTACGAAATCTGCTTTGATTGCCATATCTCTATCGTTCGTTGTAGCTGTAACGGACAATTCATCGTTTTCAGAAAAACGACGACTTGTTTCTTTTATAACAGCAAAAGCTTCAGGCAATAAATCTTTGAGAACTTCTTCAAGCAATTGGTCTTTCTCTTTTTCTAGCTTATCAATTCGGTCGTAAACATCCTGTTTGCGAGATACTTCTTCAGACAATAAGTTTTCAGATTCATGTTTTAAGGCATTGATTTGTTCATCAACATCCGTTAGATATTCGGTAATTCTAAGTTTAAATTCTGTCGTTTTCTCTCTCAGTTCATCGTTGCTGAGAGTGGCATAACTGTCAAAAAAAATGTTTATTTCTGCCACTAGGGGCCAAAGGTCTTTTACGTCGCGTTGTGATTTATTTCCAAAGAGATTTGATATACTTTTTACTATGCTTGCTATCATGATGGGGGCTTAACTCAAATTGTGTTCCAATATATAATTCGGCAAATATCGTAGAAAGTCGCTTTACTTTTATAACAACTCTCTGTCATTTTGGAAAAATTAAAGCAATTTATTCATGCATCTGTGGCATAAAAATAAGGTAATTGGGTCAATAAACTAATTATATTTCTAATTTCAATAAAAAAAAAGCACATTTTGATTCAATCTACAAAAATCTTTTGCAACACTTTAAAATTAGAATTAAGAAAATTCTATGGATAAGTTCTCAAACATTTTTTGTTATCTTTATCCGATAAAAAATAATTTTGCAGCAGATGATGAGAATTTTGATTTTAGGCTCAGGAGGCAGGGAATGCACCTTCGCGTGGAAACTTTCGGGTGAACTTCCTAAAGAAAACATATTTATTGCCCCAGGCAACGCAGGCACTGCTAGCTACGGAATCAATATTTCTCTCTCGCTCACCAATCATAATGCCATTGGTGAATTTTGCATTGAGAACCAGATAGACACCCTTTTACCAGGAGGAGAAGATACCCTTGTTGCAGGTATTCGCAATTACTTTGAAGAAAAGCCTGAGCTTCAACATATTTTCGTATTTGGTCCTGACAAAACCGCTGCAATGCTCGAAGGAAGTAAGGAATTTGCCAAGGAGTTTATGCTCAGGCATAGCATACCTACTGCCAGATATCAATCCTTTAAAAAAGGAGAAGAAAAAGAAGCCAAGGTCTTTTTAGAGCAAATGAATCCACCTTATGTCATTAAAGCTGACGGATTGGCAGCCGGTAAAGGAGTGGTAATTCCCGAAACCCTTGCAGAAGCAGAAGCCAATATTGATGATATGCTAAAAAATGATCAATTTGGGGAAGCAGGAAATACCATTGTTATTGAAGAATTTCTAAAAGGAATAGAAGTATCTTTCTTTGTGATAACGGATGGTAAAGATTACATGCTCTTGCCAGAAGCCAAAGACTATAAACGCATCCGAGAAAATGACACAGGACCGAACACGGGCGGTATGGGGGCTGTTTCGCCAGTACCTTTTGTCGATGAAATTTTCAAAAATAAAGTCATACATAAAGTAATTAAACCTACTATTCAGGGTCTCCAGATTGACCATCTCAATTACCGTGGTTTTGTGTTTTTCGGGTTGATAAATGTTGATGGTGAACCTTTTGTAATTGAGTACAACTGTAGAATGGGTGATCCCGAAACTGAGGTTGTTTTTCCAAGACTGGACAATAGTTTGAGTGAAATTATTACCACAATGAAGGCTGGTTTGTTTACTCAACTTAGTGCCAAGATTAGCTCGGAATACTGTTGTTCAGTCATGCTTGTTTCCGAAGGATACCCAGGCGATTATACCAAGGGGAAACAAATTGAAATAAAAGAAATAACTGAGAGCTTACTTTTTATCGCAGGTGCAAAAATCAAGGACAATGAAATGCTAACCGATGGTGGCAGAGTGATGGCGGTTACTTCCTATGGAGATTCAATACAAGAAGCCCTAAACAAAAGCTATAAAAGTATTGAGAACATAAAATTTGAAGGCATGAATTATAGACGAGATATTGGGAAGGATCTTTTATCATAAATCTCTAAAATTAAAATTAATTTTAAACATTACTAGATTTAGGTTGTTTAGATAATTCAGCCGACGAAACTTATATTTGAATAATCAAGATTCAAGGCAAAAGCTACTTAATGGAAATATTAAAGAAATTATGGGGTTATATAACCCTAAAAAAAGACAAGGATGCGGATGGAAATTTTAATCTTCGCATGATGCATGGCATTAACAAAATTTCCATTGCCATGTTTTTGGTTTGCATGATGATATTAATCTATAAATGTACCCGTTAAAAGACTTGAAATGAAAATTTATACCAAAACAGGAGATGCCGGTGAAACTTCACTCATTGGTGGGGTAAGGGTTAAAAAATCTAACCTGAGAATTGAAGCTTATGGCACGGTTGACGAGCTCAATTCGTGGTTAGGCGTTTTAAGAAACATAAATGTACTCTCAAATCAAAATGGCTTTCAATCTATTCAGGATTTATTGTTCACAATAGGGTCGCATCTTGCCTCTCATCCTGAAAAAGGAAGAATGAAATTGCCTGAAATACTAGCGGATGATATTTTATATTTAGAGAAAGAAATTGACGCAATGGATTTGGAATTACCCCCGCTTCAAAATTTTGTTCTACCTGGAAGTTCCATAGAAAATTCGTATTGCCATTTAGCAAGAACAGTCTGTAGAAGGGCAGAACGGTGTGTTGTTGAATTGTCCTTATTCGAAATTGTTGAGCCAATCCTTATCATCTACCTCAACCGATTATCAGACTATTTATTTGTGCTATCGCGTTATGTATCACTGAAGCAAAATCTGAATGATATACCTTGGCTCCATAAGAAGTCCTAACACCATGGAAGATTGAATGACATTTTCTGCAATACATGTTTCAATCTCCGTATACTAAATTAAAATTTCAGTTTTGGCTTTTAGGACTTTTCTTTAGAATCTAACCAAATTGTTACAGGTCCATCATTCACTAATGAAATTTTCATATCTGCCCCAAAAGTGCCAGTTTCAATTTTATTTTTGAGCAATTCAGAGAGTTGTTTGATCATTAGTTCATAAAGAGGAATAGCCTTTTCAGGTCTTGCAGCCTTAATATAGGAAGGGCGATTACCCTTTTTGGCACTTGCATGCAGTGTAAACTGACTTATCAATAAAATATCTCCCTCAATATCAAGCACTGAGAGATTCATTATACCTGAATTATCATTAAAAATGCGGAGGTTTACCATTTTATTTGCCAACCAATCCACATCCTCCTTTGTATCAGAATCTTCAACACCTACAAAAACCAATAAACCTTTGAGAATACTAGCTTTTATTTGGAAATCTATCTCAACCGAGGCTTCTGAAACGCGTTGAATCAATATTCTCATGACATTCAAAAATAGTTCATTTAATTAGTATTTCTTTTTGTGGTAAAGAATATTCGGGCTTTTAGTAATTCAAAAATAAAATATCTGATTTATCCAATTTTTTTATCAAAGTATTTTTCACAAGCTACCTGAATAAACCTAATATTGCAAACAAAAAAAATTATGTTTTTAATCTTTATAGGAATCTTAGCACTGGCAGCCTACAGTATTGTTGGTAAACAAATACCCAATCCAAAATTGGCTAGAGGAATTCAACTTTTTGGAATCATATTGATATTGGCTGGACTAGCCGCCAGTGGCATCAAGCAAATAGATGCAGGAGAAGCAGGTGTAAAAATTCTCTTTGGAAAGGTGCAGAGTGATATTCTTCCGAGCGGCTTGCATTTTATCAACCCTTTGCTGGAAGTAAAGCGTCTTGATATCAAAACACAAAATTACACCATGAGCGCAGTACACGACGAAGGAGACCTTAATGGTGATGATGCTATTCGTGTGCTAACATCTGACGGTTTGGAAGTGGTTATTGATCTGACTGTGCTTTATAGGGTAATCCCATCTGAGGCTCCAAATATTGTTAAAAAGTTGGGGGTTGAATATTTAAACAAGGTAGTAAGACCAATTACCCGAACCAAAATCCGAGATAATGCTGTTTACTACGACGCCATTTCTCTCTATTCCAAAAAACGAGATGAATTTCAACAACGCATCTTCAAAAGTATTGAGAGCGATTTCAAAAAGAGAGGTTTGTTGTTAGAACAACTTTTAGTGAGGAATATTACCCTTCCACAATCGGTTAAAACAACCATTGAATCTAAAATTAACGCAGAGCAAGATGCCCAAAAGATGCAATTTGTTTTACAAAAAGAAAAGCAAGAAGCAGAACGTAAACGTGTTGAAGCCCAAGGTATTTCTGATTATCAACGAATCATAAGTGCAAGCTTAAGTGATAACCAGATAAAGTATGAAATGATAAAAGCTTACAAGGAAATGGCCACCTCAAACAATGCCAAAATAATTGTATTAGGAGATGGCAAAGCACCCATAATTATTGATGGGAAATGATGTAAGTAAAATTCACTCAATACAGTCTACTTTTTTGCTAGAAGTTAAATAGCAGTCAGTATTTAATACTACGTCTTGCTTACTGTTTTTGCTTTGCCAAAATAAGAAAAGGAAAGAAATGCACAACGCTATTTAAGGCGCTGAAGTCCAACATAAAATGTCGACTTTTTAAACCTTCAATAAATCAAATAAGCAATTTGTCTAAAGTAATCAGTTAGTTAAATATTTTAACTGACTAAGGCATAAACCAGCGGCTTCTTGATTTAGGAGGATTTATTTGAAAGTGACACCAATTAGGGGTTTTGTCAAAATGTTCCATCCATAAACCAATGCTTACAAGCATAGGTTCATTGTCCTTACACCATTTTTGCAATTCCTTATGAGGATCTGAAATATCAACCGCTCTACCATAGAGGTGATTCGACATCATTGGTATTTTAGATTTATCGGTTATTCCCTTGTCGGCATAAATTTTGAGATGATGTTTCATCGTTCGTAAGCCTGAGGTTATGGTCATTGGCTTTGCCCAACTTTCTCTCACTTTATTAATTTTAATGAGCAGTTCGTTCAAATTTTTTTGAATATCAGGCGCAAGATCTTTAAGAGTTGCCTGATTACTAAGGAGTTCATTCATTGTAATCATAATTGCTATTTTAGGTTATTAGATTTTTGATTGTGCTTCTATCAATGCAATGATAGTGATTTAATTAATAAAGTGTAAACATGTTAATTATACCCACCCTTTAATAATAATATTGGGGGTAAAAACAACTTGATGCCAAGTTCTTCCAGATGCAAAAAGGCTAACTTTTAAATTAAACTTTGCCGCGGACCACAATATTTTTCTAATTAACTCTTTTATTGGATTTCTAACCTTTATTAAACTGGCAGACACTTCAGATTTACTATATCCGCATGAGTTCATTAATTGCAAAGCTGAACTTTTATTCAAAAGACATTCATGGGTGAAATCACCATATGAAAAAACACTCGTGAGCGGTGCATCCATATTAGGGGTTCTGAAAATTAATAAACCTCCAGGATTGAGTATCTTTTTAAGATTGAGCACCAATTCTGTTAATTCATCTTTTGAAAAATGCTCGATGATATCCATTCCACTAATAAGGTCAAATGTTTCATTCCTGTCATGGATCAGATCATTGAGATTGCCATAAAGAACTTCGGTA
>Ga0163144_10016691_pt1 | contig 15030 bp, 13 predicted proteins | sample OliLak19BULKMAT1_FD_123175 | JGI IMG/M metagenome (GOLD analysis project Ga0163144, IMG submission 123175) | Freshwater microbial mat bacterial communities from Lake Vanda, McMurdo Dry Valleys, Antarctica - Oligotrophic Lake LV.19.BULKMAT1 | ecosystem: Environmental > Aquatic > Freshwater >... | reverse complement strand
TCGGCGAACGACGACCTGGAGCGCCGTTCCCGTGCTCTCCCGCGCCCGCCGCCAAAACGGAGTTTCACCTCACTGGTCCGTTCGCAAAGCGTTGCGCGAACTTTGGGAACGAGAGGCAAAAAAGGCCGCCCTGAGCTTCCAGGGCGGCCTATGCTGAATCTTAGCTTGGGAAGGGTTACTTCTTCGGCTTCTTAGCCACGGCTTTCGGGGCCGTGGCCTTTTTGACTTTCTCCCACTTCTTAGTCTTGGCGCTCTTGAGGACGGCGTCGCAGACGTATTGGGTTTCCAAGGCGTCGCGGAAGGTGGGAGGCAGGGACTTGCCGGCGGCGGCGGCTTTGAGGAAGTCGGCAACCTGATGGGTGAAGCTCTCGGCGTAGCCGATCTGGAGGCCGGGCACCCACCAGTTTTTCATGTAGGGCTGGTCGCTGTCGGAGACGTGGATGGAGCGCCAGCCGCGGACGATGCCTTCGTCGCTGTGGTCGAAGAACTGGAGGCGGTGCAGGTCGTGCAAGTCCCAGCGGATGGAGGCGTTGGCGCCATTGATTTCGAGGGTGTAGAGCGCCTTGTGGCCGCGGGCGTAGCGGGTGGACTCGAAGAGGGCGAGCGACCCATTGGCGAAGTGGCCGAAGAAGATGGCGGCGTCGTCGATCTTCACGGGCTGCATTTTGCCGGTGAGGGTGTGCTTGCGCTCTTTGATGAAGGTCTCGGTCATGGCGCTGACATCCACGATCGAGCCATTGAGCCAGAGCGCGGTGTCGATGCAATGGGCGAGCAGGTCGCCGGTGACGCCGCTACCGGCGGCTTTGGCGTCGAGCCGCCAGAGGCCGGCGCCGCCCTGCGGGAGGTCGGCGCTAATGGTCCAGTCTTGGAGAAAGTTGGCGCGGTAATGGAAGATCTTCCCGAGCTTGCCGGAGTCGATGATCTGCTTGGCAAGGGTGACGGCGGGGACGCGACGGTAGTTATACCAGACGGTGTTGGGCACGCCGGCTTTCTCGATCTCGCGGACCATTTCCTCGCCCTGCGCGCCGTTGAGGGCGAGGGGTTTTTCGCAAAGCACCATCTTGCCGGCGCGGGCGGCGGCGATGGCGATCTCGGCGTGGGAGTCATTGGGAGTAACAATGTCGATGGCGTCGATGTCGGCGCGCTTGACGAGCTTGCGCCAGTCGGTCTCGGTGGATTCAAAGCCCCAGTTATCAGCATAGGCTTTGAGCTTGGTGGCGTCGCGGCCGCAGGCGGCTTTGAGGACGGGGATGAGCGGAGTGTCGAAGAACTTGGCGGCGTTGTGGTAGCCGTTCGCGTGGGTGCGGCCCATGAAGCCGTAGCCGACGATGCCGATATTGAGGGTCTTTTTTGCCATAGGTGTGGGAGTTAGGAGTTAGGAGATAACAGGCTGTTAATTTTGCCTCACGCCAAGGTCGCTAAGGCCGCAAAGGAATATGATTTCGGAAAACTTTGCGTCCTTGGCGTTCTTTGCGTGAGGCACTTAAAGATTAGGAATTTAGAGTTAAGGGTGTTACCAGCCGTGGGCGGCGCGGACTTTGATCATGACGTCGAGGATGGCGTTCCAAGTTTGCGCCTGTTCGAGCTTGGCGTTCGGGAACATGCAGCCGTCCCAGCAGATGTGCTGGATGCCGCGGGCCGAGGCATCTTTGAGCCAGTAGCCGGCGCATTTCACGATGTCGAGTTTGCCATCGGGATCGTCGGCGGGGCAGTGCTTGCCGGTCTTGTCGTGCGCGCCAGCGCCGTGGACGTGGCCGTCGTTTTGCGCGACGTGGAAATCAATCGTCCACGGACGGAGCTTGTCGGTCATCTGCTCGTAGGCCGCGTAGAATTCCGCCGTGCTGTAGCCTTCCTGCACGAGCGCGTGCTCGGGGGCGTTGTAACCGAGGAGGTAGAGGTAGGTGTGCGCGAGATCGGCTTGGAAACCGACGGTGTTCGGCATCCCAACGGCTTCGAGGAGGTCGAGCATGTCTTTCCACGAGTGCATGCCGGCCCAGCAGATTTCACCCTCGGCGGCGAGGCGTTCGCCGTGTTGCTCGGCGATCTTGCCCGCTTCGCGGAAAGTCTCGGCGATCTTCGCGGTGTTGGCGGTGGGGTTTTCGCCCCACTTGTTCACGCCGAACTCGGCGGAGTCGATGCGGATGACGCCGTATTTGCGGACGCCGTGCTTGTTGAAAATGCCCGCGATGCGGCAGGCCATCTTCACGGCGCTGAGGAATTTCTCGCGCTGCGCGGCGTCGCCCATCGCGGAGTCGCCGACGGTGCCGCCCCACACCGGCGCGACGAGCGAGCCGACGTTGAAGCCTTTGCCCGCGATGAGATCGGCGATTTTCATCAGTTCGTCGTCGCTGGCCTCGGGGTTCGTGTGCGGGAGGAAAAGGAAGTAGTCGATGCCCTCGAACTTCTGGCCGTTGACGTTGGCGGCGGCGGTGAGGTCGAGCATGTGTTCGAGGCTGATCGGCGGTTCCTGGTCGGGGCCGTCGCCTTTGCCGACGAGGCCGGGCCACATGGCGTTGTGCAATTTGGGAAGGGTATGGGTGCTCATGGTTGATTTAGGGTTGTGGGGTTCCGCCGCGCGCTGGCTTTTTGCCGGGAAAATTCCGCGCGGGAGAAGCGCGGTGTGGTGTGCCGAAAAGGTCCGGGGGCGACAAGTTCTTTTCGCGGGCGCGAACGGAATCGCCGGCCTTAGCGCGGGGTTGTGGGCGGCGGCGCGTTCGGTCCGGGGAGATAAACCTCCGGCATCGGGCGCAGGGTCTTTTCCCGCAGGACGGCATCGACGCGCCAACTGACGAGCGCGATGACGATGAAGAGTCCGATGGAGAGCAGGGCGACGAAGCGGCGTTTGAAGAGGATGCCGTAGAGCCAGATGAGCTTCAGGTCGAAGACGGGGCCGAAGAGCAGGAAGGCGAGTTTCGCGGCGAAGGGGAAGGCGGAGAAGCTGGCGGCGATGAAGGCGTCGGTGGTGCTGCACAAGGCGAGGACGGCGGCGAGGCCCATCATGGCGACGATGGCGAGCGGCGGGTTGGTCGCGAGGGGTTGGATGATTTCCTGATTCACCGCGGTGTTGAAGACGCTGGCGATGGCGGTGCCGAGGATGAGGAAGAAGGCGACGTCGAGGAAGTCGGCGGTGGCGGACTGGACGGCGAGGAGGAGTTTTTTCGGGAAGCTGGCGGTGGCGACGACGTCGGCGAATTCCGGGGACGCGGGCGTGCCGTCGGGCGCGGTGGAAATGCTGAGGCCGGCGCGTTTGCGGGCGGCGGCGGGATTGACGAGGTCGGCGCGCAGGACGGCGGTGATGGGCAGGCGGTGGACGATGAAGCCGACGGCAATGGCGATGAGGTAGCCGATGCTCAGGCGCAGCGAGGTCATGAGCAGCGGGCTCTGGCCTTTGAAGGCGGCGTAGGTGCTGAGGGCGACGAGCGGGCTGACGATGGGCGCGGCGAGCATGTAGGCGGTAGCCGCGGAGAGGGGCAGGCCCTTTTTAATGAAGCGCCGGATGACGATGACGCTGCCGCATTCGCACATCGGGAAGACGAGTCCGAGCAGGCCGCTGACGGCGATGGCGGCGGCGCCGCTTTTCGGCAGCATCCGCTGCATGCGGGCCGGCGAGACGAAGACATCGACGAGGCCGGAGATCAGTGAGCCGAGGAGGAGAAACGGGATGCCCTCGAACAGGACGCTGAGAAACGAGAAGGCGAAATCGTCGAGGCGAAACGAAAACCAAGGCATGGGGCAGCGGGTGGCTTATCCGCCGTAGGACTGCTCCACGCGCTGCGCGACGTCGAGGTAGCCGTAGTCCGCCTCGTAGATTTGCTTCATGCAGGTCAGCGACTCTTCCTTTTTGCCCATGCGGTCCAAGACGAGGCCGAGCTTGTAGAGGACTTCCTTTTTCGTGGCGTCCATGGCGAGGATTTCGCTGGCGCAGTCCTGAAATTGTTTCACCGCGAGATCGAGCATGCCTTTCTCCGTATAGCACTGGCCGAGGAGGTTCATCGCCTTGAGCCGGGCGTTGGGATTTTGCCGGGCTTTTTGGAGTTCGGCGATGGCCTCGGTGTACTGTTTGGCGACAAAGAGTTGTTCGCCGAGTTCGAAGCGGAGCTGGAGATCGGTGGGGTTGCGTTCGACGCGCTTGCGGGCCTCGGCGACGAGCAGCTCGGCTTTCTGCGTCTTGAGGTTTTCGAGTTCGGCGACGTAGGTGGCGGCGTCCTCGTGCTGGTCGCCACCGGCAGCGAACCAGTCTTCGAGCTGTTTGATCTGGAGGTCGAGCTGCTTGAGGTGGAGGTCGCCGAGCTTGCGCGCCACGGCGGGGTCGCTGCCAGAGACGAGCGTGTTCGTGTGTTTGTAGTAGGAAAGCGCGGCGTCGAGGCTTTCGAGGTCCTGCTTCTGCTCAAAGCGGTCCTCCCACAGCCTGGCGATGCGCCGCGAGAGATCGACGTTGTCCTGCGCGGCCTCCCATTGCGGGTAAAGCTCGTTGAGCTGCTCGTCGATCATGTCGGCGCTGCGGACCACGCGGCCTTTTTGTTCGAGCGAGATGGCCTCCTCCTTGTTCTTCATCACGTCGCGGTAACTCTGCGCCTGCTCCCAACCGCCGCTCTTCATCGAGGCGGTGGCGGCAGCGTCCTTGCTGTTCTTCACGGCCTTGAGGTCGGCGGGGTTCATCTCGGCGATCTTGCTGTAAACGGCGACCGCCTGATCCGGCAGGCCCATCGTGAGATACAGCTCGCCGAGTTCGTGCATGGCCTTCATGTCCTTGGGATCGGCGTCGATGATCGTCTCCAGCGCGAACGCCGCGATCTCCGGCAGTCCCGCCGCCTTCGCGGCCTCTTTCAGCAGATGATTGATCTGCGGATTGGTGGGATCGGTTTCGAGACTTTTCTCGGCGAGTTCCATCGCGGCTTTCGGGTCTTTCTTCATCACGCTCGCGCCTTTCAGCGAAGCGGTGGAGAGGCCGGAGAGAAAGCTCTTCTTGCCCTTGGTCGCGGCGATTTCCACCTTCCGCAAAAGTTTGCGTCCGTCGAGAAAAGCGGGGTTGTCCTTGAGCACCGCATGGATGAGCGAGATGGCGTAGCCGTAGTTGCGCAGTTCGACGGCACTGCGGGCTTTGAGCCACAGGGTGCGGGCGTTGTCGGGGAGTTCTTTTTCGGTTTGAATGGGCATAAAATCCGGGGCGCGGAACCTAGCACCCTCGATTCTGCTTTGACAATGCCCCGTGCGGTTGCGCGTGAAATAGTTCGCGCCCGCCCGTTTTTCCGCCGCCCGCCCGCCCCTCCGGCCCGCCGCTTAGTGCAGCTTGTCGCTGCTTTCGGCCTTGCGCTCAGACTTCTTGCCAAACATCGCGGAGAGCGCCTCTTTCTCTTTCTTGGCGTTCGCGAAATAGTTCATTGGGCCGTGCTCGAAGAGGACGGTGAAGGCGAACGTCGAGAGGACGAAGAGGGTTCCCCAGAAGGCGATGCGGATGAGAGCCATGATGTCGTTGGTTTGGAGTTGGGTATTGCAGAAGCCGTGCCGTCGCAATGGGGTTTTTGCCGGTTACGGGGCAGGCGGAGCCGGGGGCACGGGCGCGACTGGAGCGGCGGGCGCGGGCGCGGGCGCGGTGGGAAGAGCGAGCGGGGGCACCTGGCCGGCGGGCTCGATCGGCGGCGTGGGTGCCGGGGCGTTCGGGAGAAAGAGCGGCTTGCCCTGCAGGTCCGTGAGTTTTTGCACCAGCGTCTTGTAGATTTTCCACGTCCCATTGTCCGGCCGCAGGGTGTGGATGCCCTCCTGGATGTTGTCCTTAAACTCGGCGGGGCCGCCGGTCTTGGTGGTCTTCTGCACGAAGCTGATCTTCACCTCCTCGGGCGTGACGCTGACCAGCTTCAGGTCGGTCAGCTCGTATTTCAGATCCAGATTTTTGAAGACAAACTCGACCGCCTCGCGCGTGTCGGCAAAGGCCGGGCTGGTCGGATGGATCGTGGACATAACCGTCGTCACGTCCTTCTTTTCAAACGCGTGGACGTGCTCGTGGACTACGCCGAAAAGCGCGTCTTTGTCCGCGAGCGGCTGGCTGCAGGAGACGAGGGCGACGGTGAGCGCGAGCGCGAGCGCGCGGAGCAGGATGGAGGCGTTCATGCGTTGGAGGGGACGTGCATAGCCGGACGCGCGCCGCGGGCAAAGAGGAATTTTCCCGCGCGCGATTTCCCTTGTCCGCGCCGCCGAAACCGCGCGCACTTCGCGGCATGTCCGATCACTTTGCCTCGCTCGCCCAGCCGCGCCGTCCGTGGCTCGATCCAGCGGCGCTGCGCGAAAGTTTCCACCGCGCCGCGGCGGTCGCGCATCCCGATGCCGGCGGCGACGCCACGGCTTTCGCGGCGCTCAATGCGGCGCAGACCGTCCTCGGCGAACCGGCGTCGCGGCTGCGCCACCTCCTCGAGCTCGAAGCGCCCCAACTCCTCGCCCGCGCCACGCCGGTGCCTGCCGAGCTGGCCGATCTTTTCATGCAGCTCGCGACCGTGCGCCGCGCGGCAGAGGACTGCCGGAAGAAGCACGCCGCCACGGCCAGCCCGCTCGCCCGCGCTTTGCTCGCCGGGGAAAAAGTCGGCGTCCGCGCCACGCTCGCCGCCGCCGTCGCGCGCCTCGCCGCCGCGCAGGAGCAGGCGCTCGCCGAACTGCGCGCGCTCGACGCCGCGTGGGCCACCCCGGCCTGGGAGCCGCTCGCCGACCTGCAAGCGCGCCTCGCCTTTCTCGCCAAATGGAGCGGCCAACTGCGCGAAGATCTTTTCCAGCTCGGCCCGTGAAACCGCGCTCGCCGGGGCGCACGACTGCGCTACTTTCGGCGCAGCCCACCATGAAACTCCCGCCTTCCGCCTTCCCGCCCGCCACCAGTCGGCGCGATTTTTTGGCGCGGGCGGGCGCGGGCTTCGGCGCGCTGGCGCTCGCCGATTTGCTGAAAAACTCCGCGCTCGCCGCCGCCGTGGACGACCCCCGCTCCATCACCCAACCGCTCGCGGCGCGCGTCCCGCATTTCGCCGCGCGGGCGAAAAGCGTAATCTTTCTTTTCATGGAAGGCGGGCCGTCGCATCTCGACACTTTCGACCCGAAGCCCGCGCTCACCGCGCTCGCGGGGAAACCGATTCCGGCGAGTTTTCGCCGCGTCATCACGGCGATGGGCGAGTTCGATTCGCCGATCCTCGCGAGCCGGCGGCAGTGGCGGCAGCACGGGCAGAGCGGCACTTGGGTGAGCGACTGGCTGCCGCAAATCGCGACGTGCGTGGACGACCTTGCGGTCATCCGCTCGTGCTGGGCGGACGGCATCAACCACTCTTCCGGCGTGTGCCAGATGAACACCGGCTCGACGCTCGCGGGCCGGCCCTCGCTCGGCGCGTGGGCCAGCTACGGCCTCGGCACGGCGAACCAAAATCTGCCCGCTTTCGTGGTCATGCAGGACAACGCCGCGAGCGTCATCAACGGCGCGCGCAACTGGGGCGGCGGCTTCATGCCGGCGGTGTATCAGGGCACGCGCATCGTCGCCGGCAGCGACCCGATTCCAAACCTGCACCCGCCCGACGGCGTGAGCGCGGCGGCGCAGCGCGGCAAGCTGGACTTCCTCGCGCAAATGAACCGCGCCCACGCCGCCACGCGCGAGCAGAGCGAACTCGAGGCGCGCATCGCCAGCTACGAACTCGCCTTTCGCATGCAGGCCGAGGCGCCCGAGGCGGTCGATCTTTCCCAGGAAACCGCCGCGACCCGCCAGCTTTACGGGCTCGACGAAAAGGACACCGCCGACTTTGGCCGGATGTGCCTGATGTCCCGCCGGCTCGTGGAGCGCGGCGTCCGTTTCGTGCAGCTCTACAGCGGCGCGGGGAGCAAGTGGGACGCGCACGCGAAGATCGAGGAGAACCACTCGAAACTCTGCCGCTCGGTGGACCAGCCCATCGCCGGGCTGCTCCGCGACTTGAAAGCGCGCGGGCTGCTGGAGAGCACGCTCGTCGTGTGGGGCGGCGAGTTTGGCCGCACGCCGCAGAGTGAGAAAGGCGACGGCCGCGATCACAATCCGACGGGCTTCACGATGTGGATGGCGGGCGGCGGCGTGCGCGGCGGGCAAACCATCGGCAGCACCGACGAGGTCGGCCTGCACGCCGTCGAGGACCGCCTGCACGTCCACGATTTGCACGCCACCATCCTCTGGCTCATGGGCCTCGACCACATGGGGCTCGTCTATAAGTACAAAGGCCGCCCCGAGCGCCCGACGATCAACGAGGGCGAGGTCTGCCGGAAAATCGCCGGGGTGTAAAACGTGGGCCGGGGAAATAAATGAGGGATACAACCGCGCGGCGAACTGTTACGAAACGCCGTCAAACCGGGCTCGGCCCGCTTCATGAAAGTCGTGTGCTCCATCTCTCAACTTGAATTCGCCGGCGCCGCCGGTAGCGGTCGCCCATGGCCAGCGAAGTAACTCCCATTCTGCTCGTCGAGGACAACGCGGAGCACGTCGAGTTCCTCCGCAAACTTCTCGCCACGCCGGAGCTGAGCCACTTTCACCTGACCGTGGTGGACACGCTGGCCGCCGCGCTGGCGTGGCTGAAGACGGGCCACGCCGCCCTGATCCTGCTCGATCTCACGCTGCCGGACAGCGAAGGGTTGGAGACTTTTCTGCGCGTCTTCGAGGCCGCGCCGCAGGCCGCGCTGGTGGTGCTGAGCGGCATCAATGACATCGCGCTGGCCGTCGAGACCGTGCAGTTCGGCGCGCAGGATTATTTGGTGAAAGGGCGCGTGGACAACCAACTGCTGATGCGCTCCATGGCCTACGCGCTGGAGCGCAAACGCGCGCAAACCGCCCTCCAGCAGGCGCACGACGCCCTCGAAGCGCGCGTGCGCGAACGCACCGCCGAACTCGAAAAAGCCAATACCCAGCTTCTCGCAGAAGTCGCCGAACGTGGCAAGGCCGAGGAGGCGTTGCGCGCGACCAACGTCCGGCTCTCCGCCGCGCTCACCGAGCTGCGCGCCGCGCAGGAGGAAATCGTCCAGCGCGAGCGCATGCTGGCGCTCGGGCGCATGGCCAATGGCATCGCCCACGATTTCAACAACGCCCTCGCGCCCATCCTCGGCTTCAGCGAGCTGCTGCTCATCAAACCCGAGACGCTGGCCGACACGAAACGCGCCCGCAATTACCTCGAGATGATCCACTCCGCCGCCAAGAGCAGCGCGCGTGTGGTCAGCCGGCTGCGCGAGTTTTACCGCTTTCGCGAACCCGGCGAGGTGCTCGTGCCGGTCGCGCTCAATGAGGTCGTGCGGCACGCCATCGACCTCACGCAACCGCGCTGGAAAGACCAGGCGCTGGCCGAGGGCGTGACCATCGAGATCCGCACCGACTTCGGCGAAGTGCCGGAGATTTCCGCCAATGAAGCGGAGCTGCGCGAGATTCTCGTCAGCCTCATTTTCAACGCCACCGACGCCATCCGCCAGCGCGGCATCATCAACCTCCGCACCGAGGTGCGCGAGGGACGCTTCGCCGTCCTCACCGTGGCGGACGACGGCGTAGGCATGTCCGAGGAAGTGCGCGCGCATTGCCTGGAGCCGTTCTATTCCACGAAAGTGGATCGCGGGGCCGGGCTCGGGCTCGGCAGCGTGTATGGCGTGGTCCGTCGGCATCAGGGGCAGATCGAGATTCGCAGCGCGCTCGGCGCGGGCACCACCGTCACGGTTTCCTTTCCCCTCGCGGAAAGCGCTGCCGCCACCCCAGCCGCGCCCTCGCCGAACGGCCATCCCGAGGGGCTCCGCATCCTCGTCGTCGAGGACGAGGATCTCGTGCGCGAAGTGCTCGAAGTCTATCTCACCGAGGATCACCACACCGTCACCACCGCCGTGAATGGCCGCGACGGGCTGGAGAAATTTCGCGCGGGAACTTTCGATCTCGTGATGACCGACCGCTCGATGCCCGAGATGAATGGCGACGCCTTTGCCGCCGAGATCAAAAAGCTGAAACCGCAGCAGCGCGTGCTGCTCCTCACCGGCTTCGGCGACCTGATGAATACCGCCGGCGAGCGCCCGCCCGGCATTGATCTCGTGGTGACGAAGCCTTTCACGCTCACCAGCCTGCGCGCCGGCCTCGCCGAAGTCCGGGCGAAGTAGCTCGCCTCCGCCCGCCGCCTCCGCAATTCTGCGCGCGTGCCGCCGCCCGCCGACTCTCCCAAAAAACTGCGCGTCCTCCTCGCCGCGCAGCATCCCGGCGATGTCTTCCTGCTGCGCGAGATGGTCAATGAGGAGCCGCACTCCCGTTTCACCATCGCCGCCGAAGCCCGCTCGCTCGCCGCCGCCGTCTCGCGCATGACCGCCAGCGAGGCCGATGTCGTCCTGCTCGATCTCGACCTCACGGACAGCCAGGGTATCGACACTTTCACCACCGCCCGCAACGCCGCGCCCGAGCTGCCCATCGTGGTGCTCAGCGACGTGGACGACGAGGAACTCGGCCTGCAAACCGTCCAGCTCGGCGCGCACGAGTATCTCGTCAAAGGCCGCATCGTCCCGCATCTGCTCCACCGCGCCCTGCGCTACGCCGTGGAGCGCGCGCGCGCCGACGCCCAGCTCACCCACGAGCGCAACCTCCTCCACACGCTGCTCGATAACGTTCCCGACCGCATCTATTTCAAGGACCGCCGCAGCCGCTTCATCCGCGTCAACCGTGCGCTCACCGACTTCTTCGGCCTCGCCTCGCCCGGCGCGGCGATCGGTCGCACCGACGGCGATTTTTTTGAATCGGCAGCCGCGCAGCAGATGATGGCCGACGAAAGGCGCATCATGGAAACCGGCACGCCCATCCTCGGCAAGATCGAGTCCAGGACGCTCACCAGCGGCGAGAAATCCTGGACGCTTACCACCAAGCTCCCGCTGCGCGACCGGCAGGGCCGCATCATCGGCACCTGCGGCATCTCGCGCGAAGTCACGGCCATCAAAACCATGGAGGAGCAGCTCGCCACCGAGCGCCATCTCCTCCGCGCGCTCATCGATAACCTGCCCGACCTCATCTTCCTCAAAGACGCCGCGGGCCGCTACCTCCTCGACAACGCCGCGCACCTCCGCTTCCTCGGCGCGAGCGAATTCTCCGAGATCAACGGGCGCACGCCTTTCGATTTCTACCCCGACGCCATCGCCGCTGGCATCCACGAGGAAGACATGGCCGTCATCCGCACCGGCCAGCCGCTCACCAATCACGAGCAGGAAATCACCGACGTAAAAGGCCGCAACCTGTGGGTGCTCACCACGAAAATCCCCTGGCTCGACGAGAGCGGGAAAGCCGTGGGCGTGGTCTGCATCAGCCGCGACATCTCGCAGCAGAAACTCGCCGAGGCCCACCTCAAGCAAGCCAACGCCGACCTCAAAGCGCGCCGCTCCGACCTCATGGCCGCCGTCCGCGATCTCCAGGAAGCGCACGAGGATTTGCGCTCCGTCCAGCTCCAGCTCGTCGAGGCGGAAAAAATGAAATCCATCGGACGCCTCGCCGCCGGCGTCGCCCACGAGGTAAAAAACCCGCTCGCCATCCTCAGCATGGGCCTCGAATACCTCACCGCGCACACGCCCGCGGATGAAACCACAACCGTCATCCTCAAGGAGATGACCGAGGCCCTGCACCGCGCCGACGGCGTCATCCGCGGCCTCCTCGACTTCTCCGCGCCCAAGCGGCTCCATGTCCACCGCGCCAGCCTCAACGTCGTCATCAACCAGGCGCTCCGCCTCATCCGCGGCGAACTCAAGGGCGCGCAAATCCACCGCGACCTCCAGGAAGATCTCCCGCTCCTCGCTCTCGACACCGACAAAATCAGCCAGGTCTTCGTCAACCTTTTCACCAACGCCCTCCACGCCACGCAAGGCACCGGCACGCTCCGCGTCCGCACCTTTTCCAGACAGCTCACCGGCATCGGCAGCAACATCGCCGACCCGCGCTCCGAATCTTTTCGCGTCGGCGAAAACATCGTCGTCGCCGAAATCGACGACACCGGTCCCGGCGTCCCCGAAGAGCAGCTCGGCAAAATCTTCGAGCCCTTTTTCACCACCAAACCGACCGGTCAAGGCAGCGGCCTCGGCCTCTCCGTCGTGAAAACGATCATCGACCTGCACCGCGCCACCATTGATCTTCGGAACCTCCCCGACGGCGGTGCCCGCGTCACCATCATGTTCCAAGTTTAGCCACCACCCATGTCCACCAAACGCATCTTCATCATTGACGACGAAGCCGGGTTCACCCGGCTCCTCAAGCTCACCCTCGAAAAAAAGGGCGACTACCAGGTGCTCGAAGAAAACGACGGCACCAACGCCTGGCTCCAGGCCCGCGAATTCAAACCCCACATCATCTTCCTCGACATCGTCATGCCCAAAATCGACGGCGGCGACGTGGCCCGGCAAATCCGTTCCGACCCCGCCCTCGCGCACGTGCCCATCGTCTTCCTCACCGCCATCGTCTCCCGCAGCGAGACCAAGAACGAGATCGGCGGCTACCCCTTCCTCGCCAAACCCGTCAGCCTCGACGCCATCGTCACCTGCATCACCGAGCACCTCGGCCAATAACGCCGGAACACCAGCCGCTCACCCCTTCGAGCCCGGCCCGACGGCATCGCATGGATGCGTTGCGCGCTCGGTATCGTGAGCAACAGTCGCGGCCACTTTCCACCGCCACCGGCTCATCAGCATATCCCCTCCCCTCACCCGCATTGATCCTCGTTCCGCAACTCCAGTTGCGGAACGCACTTGTCCCGGCAATTCCACTGCCCTGCTCGCGCGCCAGCGAGAGCCGCAGACTCCAGTCGCATGGGAATTGCACAGACAGGAACCTGCCGAAATCGAGCTTCGGCAGGCGCGGGGAAACGATCGGCAGCGCGCCAGTCCGCCTAATCCGTGAGCCCGCGCCGGTGGCAAGATTCTTCTCCCACAGCGGGGGTTTCCGGCTACAGTCCGCGCCCTTTTCTTATGTATCGCACTCATCATTGCCAGCAGCTCCGCCCTTCCGACATCGGCCAGACCGTCACGCTCGCGGGGTGGGTCAATTCACGGCGCGATCATGGCGGGGTGATCTTCATTGATCTGCGGGACCGGGAGGGTCTGACGCAGGTGGTGTTTCGCCCGGAGGAGCATCCGCAGGTGGCGGAGGCGAGCCACGGGTTGCGGAGTGAGGATGTGATTCAGCTCACGGGCGTGGTCGCGGCGCGGTTGGCGGGTTCGGAGAATGCGCGGCTGGCGACGGGGGCGATCGAGATCATCGCCAGTGAGTTGAAGGTGCTGAACAAGGCCGACGTGCCGCCTTTCCCGCTGGATGATCCGAGCGTGAATGAGGATTTGCGGCTGCAATACCGCTATCTCGATCTGCGGACGGCGCGGATGCAGCGCAATCTGCGGCTGCGGCATCGCATCACGAAGGCGACGCGGGACTTTCTGGATGACGCGGGTTTCTTGGAAATCGAGACGCCGATCCTGTCGAACCCGACGCCCGAGGGCGCGCGGGATTTCCTGGTGCCGTCGCGGCTGACGCCGGGTTCCTTTTACGCGCTGCCGCAGGCGCCGCAGCAATACAAGCAACTGCTGCAGGTGGCGGGGCTGGAGAAGTATTTCCAGATCGCGCGGTGTTTCCGGGATGAGGATTTGCGGGCGGATCGGCAGCCGGAGTTCACGCAGATTGACGTGGAGGCATCGTTCATCACGGAGGTGGAAATCCAGACGCTGATCGAGGGGTTGCTGGCGCGCATTTTCCGCGAGGCGAAAGGTGTGGAGATCCCGGTGCCGTTTCCGCGGATGGCGTATGCCGATGCGATGAACCGGTTCGGTTCGGATAAGCCGGACACGCGGTTTGCGATGGAGCTGGTGGAGCTGGCGGACATTTTCGGGGAGTCGCAGTTCAAGGTGTTCCGCTCGGTGGTGGATGGTGGCGGGGTGATCAAGGCGCTGAATGCCAAGGGCGCGGCGGCGCTGCTGAGCAAGGAGCAGCTCAAGAAGTGGGAGGAGTGGGTGAAGACGGAGTTCGGCGCGAAGGGGCTGGCGTATATCAAGTGGAGCGTCGGCGGTGAGTGGGAGTCGCCGATCGTGAAGTTCTTCAGCGACGCGGAGAAGGCGGCGCTGGCCGAGCGGATGGGTTTTGTCGAGGGCGACGTGCTGTTCTTCGGCGCGGACTTGAAGCTGGAGGCCGTGTGCGAAGTGCTGGGCCGGGTGCGGCTGCGCTGCGCGGAGTTGCTCGGGCTGATGGCGGCGGCGAAGGATCAGCTCAACTTTTTGTGGGTCGTGGATTTTCCGCTGCTGGCGTTTTCGCCGGAGGACAACCACTGGGTCGCGGTGCATCACCCTTTCACGCGCCCGAAGGACGAGGACATGGCGCTGCTCGACGCTGGCGATTTCGCCAAGGTCCGCGCGGTGGCCTACGACGTGGTGCTGAACGGCGTGGAGCTGGGTGGCGGCTCGATTCGGATTCACGAGAAGGATTTGCAGGCGCGGATGTTCGACGTGCTCGGCGTGACGCCGGAAGCGCAGCAGCTCAAGTTTGCGCACCTGCTGCGGGCGTTCAGCTTCGGCGCGCCGCCGCACGGCGGCATCGCGCTGGGGCTGGATCGGCTGGTCATGCTGATCGTCGGCGCGGAGTCCATTCGCGACGTGATCGCGTTCCCGAAAAACAACCGCGGGACCGACTTGATGACGCACTCGCCCGTCGAGGTGGACTTCAAGCAACTGCGCGAGGTTTACATCCAGAGCACGGCGAAGAAGGGATAGGGGAGCGCGGGGAGATTCAACTTAGTGCCACGCACGTAATCCTGCTCTTGCTCCTGCTCTTGTTGCCGGAAGAGCAGGAGCAGGAGGCTGGCACCGACTTCAATCACAACCGAGCGCGGACTGGAGGCCGGTGAGTTGGGGTGGGGTTCTGCTTTTGTGAGGTGAATGGGCCCGGTTTCCATCGCTACCGCATCCGTGCGCCGGTAGTCTCCGCGCCCTTCCCAAATGAGCGGCAACCACTTTCAAAACATCGAGCAGCTCGAAGCCAGCCTGTGGGAGGCGGCGGATCAGTTGCGTGCGAACTCGAAG
>Ga0163144_10016690_pt1 | contig 15030 bp, 11 predicted proteins | sample OliLak19BULKMAT1_FD_123175 | JGI IMG/M metagenome (GOLD analysis project Ga0163144, IMG submission 123175) | Freshwater microbial mat bacterial communities from Lake Vanda, McMurdo Dry Valleys, Antarctica - Oligotrophic Lake LV.19.BULKMAT1 | ecosystem: Environmental > Aquatic > Freshwater >... | reverse complement strand
GGATACGAAACCAATTGGCAGGGACAGGCAGATGACATCAGCGACGCAATCGCATGGGTTTACCAGAATGCATTCTCGATCGGCGGAGATAATCGAAATATTTTTGTACTCTGGCACTCTTCTGGAGCGCACATGACTGCACTTTTTTCGATGGATGACAGCTTCGGCGTCAGTGAAAAACTCAATTAAGCCAACCTTCTAAGTGCGGCAATACAGTCTGGTGGTCAGTCCAGGGTTGAGCAGTATGGTACGAACGATAGTCACGAATCAATCAACGGCAACATTGGCGCACCAGGGTATGCCTACACGGCAAAGGTATCGGATTTTTTTGGGCTCGCTGGTGACTGTCCTATCTCCGGGGTGTTGATTATCTACATGATTTGCAGTCTTTGATAAGGCTCGGGTGCCGCGATCGACAGCTGTCGACGTACTTGGTCCAGCGGCAGTGGCAGCATCGCCTCCCAGTCTACGGAGACCAGTAGCGATGCAATGCGCCCTCGACGTATCGCGTTGCGCAGATAGCCGATCCCCTCGAAGCGTCCTCTCGTCGCGAGACGGCCATTGGCGAGCAGACCGAGCATGAGCCAGGCCCAACCCCCGAGTTGGGCGTAGCTGTAGCCCAGCAGATGGATCTCGCCGAAGATGTCCGAGTCCCAGCCGTTCAGGACGTGCCAGAGGTCGTGCATGTCGACGACTCGTGCCCCCATTATCGCGCGAGGGTTGTTGAGCTTGCGCCCGACCTGGTTGCTGATCTCGTCTGCCAGACCATCAGCGCTGAAATCGCGTGCACTGGTCCAGTCGAAATAGGTCCGTCCGAAAGAACCGGCAGGCAGGGCAGCAAGATAGGTGCGATTGGCAAGCGTCGCCCGCAGATCACGCCTTTCCTGGAGAATGCGGCGACCCACTGGATCGTTCCAAACCTTGTGGAACAGTCGGTCGGCTGATGGTCCGGTGAGACTTCCGATAAACTCCCCGACCAGGTCTGTTCGATTCGGGTTCTTCATGAGCTCACCGAGAACGCTGAACGCCCTGCGGATGTCCCGCGCGTGAACCCAACCCCTGTCAGCCCCAATAGACTGCGCCGAATGCTCCCGACCAGTATTTTCGTTGCCCAACTCAATTCTCCCTTGGTTGTTGATCGTTTCTCCGCAAGGTTTTTCAGCAGAATTAATCATCCGTTAATAGCCAAAAGCATAGCTTAAAAACACACCCACCGTCGCCTGATTTTCTGCGCCGCGCTGCTGTACAAGCGGCGAATCACCGGCATCGCCCGCCACGCGGGCATAACCTGCAATCCATGTTGCAGTAATAGTATCGGTAATGGGAAGAATCGCCGTTGCGCCGATGCCGTAGGAGATCAAGCCACCTTTGGCTTTGTACTGCGATAAGCCGGAACGTGCCGACTGAGCTGCGTCAATGCCGAAATAGGTTTGGTTATAATCGCTATCCACCAGCGTTGCACGCGGGCCGACTGACACGATCAGTGGGGGGCCTTGCGTCCAGAAGGGTGAATGTACAGTCGTTGTGTAATTGGCATTGAGATCGGTGACAAATCCTTCATGCCCGTCTACACCCTGCCGTGCTTCCGCTTTGGCACTCCATTCCCTCCACGTATATTCCGTAAAACCTCCAAGCTCCAGCGTGCCGTCGACATCGCCCAGCCCTCGCAGCGCATCGGTTTTCTCTCCGGCAACGCGAAAGGGATTGTTATCATTCTCCTTCCGCTGCATGGCGTATTTCGCTAGCGGCCCGATACGCCAGCCGTTACTGCGAATAACATTGTAGCCGATGCCAGTTGGCACCGAGGCAAAAAACCGGTCTTTGTATTTCACGCTTAGACTTGGCACGGCTGAAAGCTGATAATCTTTTGATCCAAGAAAAGCCGGAGCATAAATCGCGCCCGCACCGACACCGATTTCCAGGTCTCTTTGCGGCGGCCCGTTGCGATCAGCGGCGAATGTCGAGGAAGCGATCAATGTGCATGCACCACTCAATCCCAGCGCGAGTATGATTTTTCTCATTTGTATTCCTTTTCAATACGTTGATAAGCTATCTTGAGGGGCTGATACCCTGATCGAGGTGATCGAGCACCTGCGCCAGCAGCGGACCGCCCAGCGCGTGGAGCCTGAGCTGCGCGAACTGGTCGGCGCGGGTAACGCCAGGGTTGATGATCGCCACGGGTTTTCCCAGCTGATGGGCGCGGCGGCAGAAGCGGTATCCCGAAAACACCATGAGCGAGCTGCCGATGGCCAGTAGTGCATCGGACTTCTCCAGTGCATCATGGCAGGTTTGCACGGTTGACGCCGCCACTGTGCCGCCGAAAAAAACCACGTCTGGCATCAAGCCTCCGGCGCAGTGCTGACACCGCGGCAGTGTGATCTGCTGCAGCATGTCATCAGGCACGTCCATGTCACCGTCCGGGCGCGGCTGGTGGCCAGCAGTCGCCGGCCAGCGATTATCGCGTGCCAGTAACGCCTGGACACTGTCGCGACTGTGCACGGCAGCACACTCCAGGCAGCGCACGCGATCAACCCTGCCATGCAGGTCGACCACATCGTGGCTGCCTGCACGCTGGTGGAGTCCATCGACATTCTGCGTTATCAGCAGCTCGATGTGGCCCTGTCGTTCCAATTGCGCCAACGCTAAGTGGGCCGGGTTGGGCAGCGCATCACGGATAATCGGCCAACCGTACCAGGAGCGCGCCCAGTAGCGCCGCCGGGTGTGTTCGTCGCGCAGGAATGCCTGCTCCAGGATGGGCGCGCAGTGCTGCCAGTTGCCCAGTTGGTCACGGTAGGTCGGTATCCCGGATGCGCTGCTGATCCCCGCCCCGGTCAGTACCACCACCCTGGGGTGAGCGACGAGGAACTGTGCCAGCGTTTGTGCATCCTGTTGCAGTGTGTTCATAGTGACAGTATACGGCGCGCGCCAGTGCCTGGATGTCCGTACGCCGTTTTGATCCGTTGCGCTGCGCTGGCGTACATTAGTAGTGGTTACAACAGAGGTGTCATTATGCGGATTTTACTGACTGGCGGTACAGGCTTCATCGGCACGGCGCTCAGCCGGGCACTGCTCGATGGCGGTGACGAGGTGATTATTCTCAGCCGGCAGCAGCACAGTGACCTGCTCCACTGTCGGTTTGTTCGCTCCCTCGACGAAATAGCCCCTGCCGAGGAACTCGATGCCATCATCAATCTGGCGGGCGCCTCCCTGGCCAGCCAGCGCTGGAGTCCCGCCTACAAGCGGGAGATCGTGGCCAGTCGCCTCGATACCACCCACCTCCTGCTTGATCTGTGCACGCGGTTGAATCGCGCTCCGCCGGTGCTGTTGAGCGCCAGCGCCATCGGCTACTACGGCCATCACGCTGACGAGTGCCTGACGGAGGTATCAGCCGTAACGCCCGGCTTTGCTCAAAAGCTGTGCGCTGACTGGGAGTCCCTCGCGTTGCAGGCACAGGAACGGGGCGTGCGCGTTTGCCTGCTGCGACTGGGTGTGGTACTGGATCACGGCGGCGGCGCGCTGGCAGAGATGGCGCAATCGTTCCGCTTTGGCGTTGCCAGCTGGCTGGGTTCCGGCAAGCAATGGTTGAGCTGGGTGCACCGGCAGGATGTTATCCGGTCAATGCTGTTCCTGCTGGCGCATGAGGATATGCGCGGACCGTTCAATATCACTGCACCCGAGCCCGTGATCGGGCATGACTTCGCCACGGCCTTACAAGCGCATCATCGCACCTTCATGCGCGTGGGGGTGCCGGCCCCGGTCATGCGCCTGCTGCTGGGGGAGATGGCGCAAGAGCTGTTGCTGAACGGCCAGCGCGTGATACCACAGCGGCTGTGCGCCGCTGGATTCGACTTTGACTATCCCGACATTGCCACAGCGCTCGCGGCAATTTACTGTGATTAGACCGCGCCCCCCGCGCACTAATCGACCATCCCATAGTCCCGATAGGCTGCTACCACGCCCTCATCGTTGCGCAACTTGGCCAGAGCAGACGTTTCCAGTTGTCGCACCCACTCGGTCGATACATGCATTTGCACCGCGATCTCTGCCCGGGTCAGCGGCGGGGTGTGATCCAGACCCCAGCGCTGGATGACGACGCTTTTTTCCGCAGGCTCCAGCACTCCGATCCTTTGCATGAGGCAGCGATTCAGGGATATCTGCTCGGCCCGCGCTGGAGTCGACGCGAATGGGCCGCCCCCGAGTGTGTCAGCCATTGCCAGCCCCTCGGTGTCGCCATGGAATGGCTCATCCAGGGAGATAGCGAGGTTGCCCACCTGTTGCAGCCGCTGCAGCGCATCAGGTTCTATCTGCAGCCGCTGTGCCAGTGTGAGAAGGTCCGGCTCGCGTCCGGTGGTGCTGATCAGGTGCATGCGCTCCCTGTGCATGCGGGAAATCTGCTCATTGACACCGGCGGGGTAGCGGACAATGCCGCGCTGATCCTCGATGGACTGGCGTATAGACTGGTTGATCCAGTTATACGCATAGGTACTGAAGCGATACCCTTTGTGATGCTGGAATTTCTCTGCAGCGCGAATCAGGCCGACGACGCCGTTCTGGATCAGGTCCCGGTAGGAAACGCCCCGGCCGGTCATGCGCCCGGCGAGGGCAAAAACCAGCCGCAGGTTGTGGTTTACCAGCTGCTCGCGGGCAGCATAGTAGTGCGCCAGATGTTGACGCATCTGATCCAGTGTTTGGGCGTTGATTGCACCCTGCACCTGCTGCGGTTGCTCGCTCCAGACCGGGTGCCAGTCGCGCAGGGCCGCCGCCACGCCGCGGGGTGCGGATTCATCGGCCAGTGTTTCCGCCAGTCCTGCTATCAAACTCGCCGGCAGTTGCAGCGCAGTGATTGCCCTGATATCGCGTGTTTCGTTAGGCGGTCCCGCGATGCGTTTGCTGAACGTGACCAGTGCCGCCCGCTGACCACCCCCCTCCACCAGTCCGACCAGTTCCCGCCGGAGCAGAAGATAGTGCTCGCGCAGGGCGAAGTCATCCAGGCGCGGCGGATTTTTCAGTGTATTGGTTGCCCACAGGCGCAGGTAAGTCCGGCAATGCTTGTCGGTAAGCCATTGCTGCTGTAACTGTTCCAGGGCAAGCCATTTTCCCCCGTCGATTGCCTGTTCTTCATCTGCGCTTAGCAGCGGATATTTGCGCGCCTTGGAAAACAGCCATTCCAGCGCGGTATCGTCATTGTCTTTAGCCAGTTCTGTCATTAGCGCGGTTCCTCGGTCTATGCCCTTATCGACGCATTGTTGGACATGATAGATACGCCAGTGCCATGCTTTTCCGACCAACTTTGCGTGACATTTTCAAGGTAAAGGCGGGTCAAAACCTGGACAAAGCATCCAAACGGTAGCGCCTGTCGTATCTACACTGACAACATGCGAGGAATGTGAGATGGGCGCGATCGAGTTACAACGCAGGCCGTTATACGGCATTGGTACGGTGGCGCGACTCACGGGAGTGAAGACTGATACCTTGCGTATCTGGGACCGGCGTTACCAGCTAGGCGCCAGTTACAGATCGTCTACCGGCAGAAGGCTGTTTACACAGGCGGACCTCGAACATCTGCAGTTGGTCGCAGCGCTGGTTGCCTCTGGTACCCGCATTGGTGAGATCGCCGCGTCCGAGCGTCGTACGCTAGAGATACTGTTGCGGTCCCGCGACCAGGGCGTGGCGACCACTTTAGCGCAGCGCAAGCCGAGGGTCGTATTCGTCGGTAATGCGCTCTGTGATTGGCTTGAAGAACACCAGGGCTGTCTGGCGAACGTCGATGCGCTGCTGGCGCGGTGTCCTCTGTCGCAAATTGGCAGCAGCGCGTTTGATGGTGTGGGCGAAGTCGATGGCTTGGTAGTTGAAATCGGCAGCCTCGACGAATCGATTCGGGAGATGCTGGCCTCGTTAACTGCGACTCTGGATACCAGCAATGTGCTGGTCATGCATCGTTTCAGCAATGCGCGCCGGCTGGAAGAACTGACACAACAGGGTTATACCCTGGCGAGCTTCCCCCCTGACCCGGCGTTCCTGGCCTTTCATCTGAGACTCAGTGTCGCCGTCAAGGATGCGCAACAGGGTACGGATAATCTGGGACAATTGGTGCATGGCAAGCCACGACTGTTCGACGAGGCGGGGCTGTCCGCGGCCCGCCGTGTACAGAGTGCCCTGCAATGTGAATGTCCCCGTCACATAACCGATCTGGTGCGTGCCCTTGTCGCATTCGAGGACTATTCCGCCAACTGTTCCGTGGAGAACTGGCAGGATGCATCCGTGCATGCTTGTGTTTACGCCTACGCTGGTCAGGCGCGTTGGTTGATGGAGAAGGCGCTGGGTCTGGTGACGGACACTCACGCAGCATAGCAGTCCGGATAGCGTGCTGGTTCGTCCAAACCAGGGCAGGCGTTAGCAAAAATGCAGTTACAGCTCGGCCACCAGTCTATTTTCAGGCAGCTGGCTTGAATAGTGTTTTTTTTTCTGCCATTCTCACCTCCGGTCTGTTGGGGATGCTAAATCAAACCAGAAACCGGGAATCCCATTATGCGACGCCTGCTTGCTTTCCTCCTTTTCCTGAATCTGTCGATGGTTGGCGTCTCGCTGCATGCAGCGGCGGCTGAGCCTGTGGGCGCGGGATTTTTTTATGGCGTTGTCACCTCGGCGGATCAGCCTGTTAAGGGCGCCATGTTGACTTTTTTCCACGGTCAGCCGATTCATTCGCTGAGTGTGTTTGCCGATGATCAGGGGCGCTTCCTCTCTCCCGGAATGCCCTGGGCTGACGGGTACACAGTCCGCGTGCGCCGGGCAGGATGGAAAGACGTGGTTCTGGAGCAGCAGCGCCCCGCAGCGGATGGCCGCTGGCTGGCGATTGACATGGTGCGCATCAGCGATCCGGGCGAGATGATCCAGCAATTGCCCAGCAATTACTGGATGAACCTGGTACTGGAGGAGTTCACCGACAAGGCGCATTTGCTGGAATACAAAATGCAGTGTACCTATTGCCACCAGCAGGGCTCACCGCTGACCTCCAGGCGTAAGTTCACGCGCGAGCAGTGGGTTGACATCATTCGCGATATGGCGCGGCGCAGTGCCATCATCAGCAACAGTCTCAAGGCCGAATTGCCGGATCACCTGGTTGCAGCCTACGCTGATGACAACGTGCTGAAAAAGCTGCCGGCTTACGATGGCGAGAACGGTCCGCTGCCGCTGCCGACCGCCGAAGCGCGTCGGGCCGTCATCGAGGAGTGGGATCTCGGCGGGCCGACATCGGGGCAACACGACCTGATGGTCTATCATGCGGATGGCTCCATCTGGACTGTGGATGGCCCTATGGATACGCTGCACAAGATCAGTTTCGACAAGAATCCCGACGGCGATCGCACCAGCTACCTGATCCCGCATGGCGACCTCAAGCCGGGCGGCGTCTACTGGAAAATGGAGAAGTCGACGGGCAAGGAAACGCCGAACTACCTTGCCCCGCACTCCCTGCAAACCGGGCCGGATGGCATCATCTGGTTGACGCTGGCTTCGGGCAATCAGTTGGCGGGTTTCAATCCCACAACCGAAACCTGGGATATCGTCGACCTGGAGGAGGGTATCAACCCCCACACCCTGCGCTTCGATAAGAAAGGGCGCTTGTGGTACACCGTCACCGCCACCAACCACGTGGCCATGTTCGATCCCAGGACCCGTGTACAGAAATTTATCCGGCTCGAATTCCCGGATGTGACCACGCAACTTATTACCTGGTTTACGCCGTTTTTCATTGAGCACGCCGACCTGTTCAACCTGGAAGACCGCTCGGCGGACATGGACGGAGTTACCATGCCCATGCCTTACGGCATCGACATCAACCCCATTGATGGCAGCATCTGGTACAGCCAGCTGAACATGAGTCATATCGGTCGCATTGATCCCGATACCTTTGAGGTGACGTCCATCCCGACACCCTTTGTCACGCCGCGTCGCCTGCGCTTTGACTCCAGGGGCAATCTGTGGGTGCCCAGCTATTCCGAAGGCACCATCAATCGTTTCGATACAAACACCATGGAATGGAAGGAAAGCCATGTCATACCGGTTGAGCCGCTGGGCAGCGAAGTCCCGTATGCGGTTTTCGTTGATCCCAAAACCGATCACGTGTGGATTACCGGCACACAGAGCGACACCCTGATCCGCTTTGAACCTGAGCGCGACCAGTGGACAATTTATCCGCTGCCGACCCGCGTGACCTACACCCGCGAGCTGGACATGGACAAGCAGGGCGATGTGTGGACCTCGCATTCCAGTGCTCCGGCCTGGCATGTAGAGGGCGGGATTCCCAAGGTGACCCGGCTGAACCCCACGGGAGCGCCCGATATCGAATCGTCTGGCCTTTTTAACGGCAGCCGTGCTGCGCGTGCGGAAAACATCGACGCCGTGTCGACGGAGCCTGGCTCGCCGTAGCCCGCTGCAGAATTAAACAGCCGATGAGAAAGTGGTTTTTCCCGTTGCTTGGTCTGTGCGCGACGCTGAGCGTGCAGGCCGAGGTCAACACGGGAGGCTGGCCGGTGTGGGGCGGCGATGCCGGGGGAACGCGCTTCTCGCCGCTGCGCGACATCACTCGAGAAAACGTGGACCAGCTGCAGGTCGCCTGGGAGTACCACACCGGCGATTCGTCTGAATTGAAACCCGGCATGCCACCCAGCTCGTTTCTCGCCACCCCGGTGCTGCACAACAACACGTTGTATTTTTGTTCGGGATACAGTCGCGCGTTTGCGGTCGATGCCGAGACCGGGCAGGAGCGCTGGGTCTTTGACAGCAAGTCGAAGATGGGTGGTAGCGGCACCGCCAAGTGTCGCGGCGTGGCCTTGTGGAAGGATCCTACAGCGCGGCGCAAGGGTGAGAATTCCACTGGTGATTCCGCAACGCCCTGCCGGACGCGAGTGTTCATGGGCACGCTGGACGCACGGCTGGTGGCGATCGATGCAGAAACCGGGAAAGCCTGTGTGGATTTCGGCAACGCGGGCGCGATCGATCTGCGCCAGGGAATGGGCAGGGTCCACGACCACGAAATGGCCATGACCTCGCCGCCCGTAGTGATCAACGACCTTGTGGTGCAAGGCGCGCTGGTGCAGGACAACCAGCGCGTTGACTCACCGGGCGGCGTTATTCGCGCCTGGGATGCGCGCACCGGTGAGCTGCGCTGGGCGTTTGATCCGGTGCCTCCGGGCGCGCCATCGCCTGCGGCACTGGGCGCGCCGGATGGGCAGCGCTATCATTTCGGCACACCCAATTCGTGGGGCATTTCTTCCGCCGATCCTGCGCGCAATCTGATCTTTGTTCCCTTTGGCAGCCCGGGCCCCGATTTTATTGGCGGCCATCGCACACGGGATGGTTTTGACCTCGCCTACTATGCCAACTCTGTGGTTGCCCTGAACGCGCTCAATGGCGAGGTCGCGTGGCATTTTCAGGTGGTGCACCAGGACCTCTGGGATTACGACATCGCGGCGCAACCGGTGCTGATCGACCTGGAAAAAGACGGCAAAACAGTTCCCGCACTGGTGCAGGCAACCAAGCTCGGGCATCTGTTCATACTGAATCGCGAAACCGGCGAGCCTCTGTATCCGGTCGAGGAGCGGCCAGTGCCGCAGACCAGGGTTCCGGGCGAATACACCTCGCCGACCCAACCGTTTCCGACATTTCCCTTGCCGTTACACCCACATAAGTTGAGTGCAGATGACGCCTGGGGCCTGACGTTTTACGACCGGCAGGCCTGTCGCGACAAAATAGAAGCAGCGAATAATGAAGGCATTTTCACGCCGCCGGCACTGAACAAGCACAGCATTGAATATCCCGGTGTTGCCGGGGGACAAAACTGGGGCGGCCTGGCCTATGACCAAAATAACAATCTCCTCATCATGCCGCAGAACTATGTGGTGACCTACAACGAACTGCTGCCGCGCGAGCAGGTTCTGGAAAATACCGATGACGCGGATGACTACTCGCCCAATCTGGGTACTCCCTATATCGTCAAGCATGAGATTCTGCTGTCGCCGTTTGGCGTTCCGTGCATTGCTCCGCCCTGGGGTACCCTGCTGGCGGTCAGCCTGGACACCGGCAAGATCAACTGGGAAGTGGCCTTCGGTACGCCCAGGGATATGGCCTCGTCTATGTCCTGGTTCCCGTTCTTCCCCACCATGGGTTTGCCCAGTGCGGGCGGTCCGATTGTGACGGATACCGGCCTGGTTTTTGTTGGCGCCGCTATGGACAATTACATCCGCGCCTATGACGCAGCCAGCGGTAGCCAATTGTGGCGCCACCGCTTGCCTGCAGGTGGGCAGGCGATGCCGATGACCTATCGCGGTGCACGCAGCGGCCGGCAATTCGTGGTTATCGCGGCCGGCGGGCACGCCACCATGCGCACGAAACTGGGCGACACGCTGGTGGCGTTCAGTCTCCCGGAACAGCGCGCACCGTAATTGGCCTGCGTGGCCCCGCGTAGCCGGGTTATTTTCAGGCACCTGACTTGAATAATACTTTTTTTTCTGCCACTCTGGTTTTGTCTACTTTTCCAATGCGCAGTCGTCAAAGTCGTTGGAGCGCCGACCAGAGAGGGTTGCCCAGTGTCTACATTCAAACAACCCACGACACCGCAGGAACTGATGTCCCTGGGACCCATTGATCCGGTTGAAAACCCCTACGATATTTTCAGGACACTGCGCGAAACCGCGCCGGTTGGTAAGCTTGGGCATAGTTACTACGTCGCGTCTTTTGACCTGGTCTCGCAGGCACTGCTGGACGACGAGTCGTTTTCCAGTAAATCCAACAGCCCGGATTATCCAGGCATCGGCATGGTCTTCGGTCAGACCATTGTCGGTATGAACGGCAAGGAGCACCTGAAGCACAGGAATCTGATTACGCCGGCACTTAGGCCCAAAGCCATGGGTGCGGAATTCAGACAGCGCGCCCGCAACACTGCCGACCGGTTGATCGATGCATTCGCGGACAGCGGGCGCGCCAACCTGGTGCCGGATTTTACCTTCCTGTATCCACTGTCCGTGTTCGTACAGATCCTGGGATTGCCGGAGGAAGACGCCGGGGACTTTCACCGCTGGGGCATCGATCTTACGCATGTCGCGGCGGATCCGGCGCGTGGTTTGCGTGGCTCCGCCTGCCTGGCGAAGTTCCTCGATCCGGTGGTCAAGAACAAACGTGAAAATCCCACGGGTGACCTGATCTGCCGCCTGATTGAAGCAGACGTCATGGGTGAGCGTATGACGGACGAGGAGATTATCAGTTTCCTGCGCCTGTTAATCACTGCTGGCGCGGACACCACCTACCATCTGCTGGGCAACGTCCTGCACACGTTGCTGAATGACGCGGCGTTGCTGGAACTGGTAACGCGCGATCGCAGTAAACTGGAACCGCTGCTGTGGGAATCCCTGCGGTGGGAATCGCCGGTGCAAATTGTGTCACGCCAGACGGACAGGGAGACGGAAATCGGTGGTGTCACTATTCCCGATGACTCACCCGTCACAATAATGCTGGGTGCGGCCAACCGAGATGAGAGGGCATTTTCGCGGCCGGAAGTCTTCGATATTAATCGCGACCAGGGGAAATCCCTCGCCTTTGGCTACGGCCGTCATTATTGCGCAGGGGCGGATTTTGGTCTGACCGAGGCCACGATCGGGCTCAACGCGCTGCTGGACAGACTACACGACCTGCGCTTCGATCCGGCGGCGGATGCGGTGAGCAAGATACGCGGCGTGGCCTTCCGCGGGCCGTCGCACCTGAGGGTGTTGTTTAATACCTGATAAGGCTGTATTCCTGATGAGAGCAAAATATGGAGCAACTCGAACAATTCCGGGCAGAAGTCCTGGCCTGGCTGGAGGAAAACTGTCCGGCGAGTATGCGCACCCCGCTGTCCGGCGACGACGATATCTGTTGGGGTGGACGCAAGTTCTCTTATCAGAGCCCTGAGCAGAAGCTGTGGCTGGAGCGGATGGCGGCGCAAGGCTGGACAGTGCCGGATTGGCCAAAAAATTACGGCGGCGCCGGCCTAAGTCGTCCTCAGAACAAAGTATTGCAGCAGGAAATGGCCCGCCTTGGCTGCCGCGCGCCGCTGACCAGCCTGGGTATCATTATGCTGGCCCCGGCCTTGTTCAAGTTTGCCAGCGAGGCGCAGAAACTCGAACACCTGCCGCGCATTGCCCGCGGTGAAATTCGCTGGTGCCAGGGTTACAGCGAGCCGGGCGCCGGTTCCGACCTGGCCAGCCTGCAAACCTCGGCGCTGGACAGGGGCGATCACTACCTCGTCAACGGCGCAAAAATATGGACCTCCTACGCCAATATGGCCGACTGGATTTTCTGCCTGGTGCGCACCGATACGAAAGCGCCGAAACGCGATGGCATCAGTTTCCTGTTGTTCGACATGGCGTCCGAGGGTGTCAGTACTGCGCCCATCCAGTTGCTCAGCGGTTCCTCGCCTTTTTGCCAGACTTTTTTTGACAATGTGCAGGTCCCGAAGGAAAACCTGGTCGGCGCATTGAACAAAGGCTGGACGGTCGCCAAGTACCTGTTGCAGCACGAACGCAATATGGCAGCGTCCATGGGGCGCAGCGGCTCGGGTAAGAAGAAGTCCATCGAGCAGCTCGCGCTGCAGACGCTGGGTGCGAAAGAGGGCGTGCTCGCGGACCCGGTGCTGCGCCAGAAGCTGGCCCGCTGCCAGATCCGCGAGCAGGCGTTCACCCTGACCATGCAACGGGTGGGCGATGAGATGAAGGCCGGCGCCGATCCGGGGCCTGCTTCCTCTCTGTTGAAATACTACGGCTCGGAGCTCAACAAGGAGCGCCAGGAGTTGCACCTTGCCATCGGCGGAATGGACAGCCTCGGCTGGGAAGGGGAGGTGTTCGATGAGGGCCGCATCGCGCGCAGTTGGCTGCGTAGCAAAGCCAACTCCATCGAGGGCGGCACCTCCGAGATTCAGTTGAATATTATTGCCAAGCGGGTGCTGGGTTTGCCCTCCAACACCTGAATTGCAGCAAGGTACAGCGGTATGCCACTGGTACTGAACGAAGAACAAACATTGCTCAAGAGCACGGCGGAGGATTTCTTCCGGCGCAAGGCACCGGTCAGCGCGCTGCGGGCGCTGCGCGATGCAAGGAGCATCGACGGTTTCAGTCGGCAACTGTGGCAGGAGATGGTCGCCATGGGATGGCCCGGCGCCTTTCTTCCCGAACAGTACGGCGGCCTGGATTGCGGCTTCACCGAACTGGGGGTAGTGCTGCAGGCCAGCGGCAGGACGCTGGTCGCGAGCCCTTTGTTGTCCAGCGTCGTGCTGTCGTGCAGTGGTATCCTGATGGGCGGGACTGAACAGCAAAAGTCCGCCCTGTTACCGCGCATCGCCAGCGGCGATCTGCTGATGTCGCTCGCACTGGACGAAGGCCCGCATCACTACCCGAGTGTTATTGCCACTACCGCTGTGTCGCACCAGGACGGTTATGTCATCAATGGCTGCAAAGTGCATGTCATGGACGGCCACGTCGCCGATCAGTTCATTGTGGTCGCGCGTACTGCCGGCGAGTGCGGTGACGAGCAGGGAATATCCCTGTTCCTGGTGCAGAGCGCCCAGCGCGGTGTTGCGGTCACGCGCCGGATGATGGTCGACAGCCGCAACATGGCTGAAGTTCGCTTGCAGGATGTCGCAGTATCGACAGCGAACCTGCTCGGTGAACTGCACCAGGGCTACGGTCTGCTCACCTGCATTCTGGACCGGGGCAATATCGCACTGGCGGCGGAAATGCTCGGCTCCCTGCAGGCGGCCTTTGAGCGCACCCTGGATTACCTGAAGCAGCGCGAGCAGTTTGGTGCAATGATCGGCAGCTTCCAGGCACTGCAACACCGCGCTGCCAAAATGTTCTGCGAGATCGAGCTGTCAAAATCCGTGGTGCTGAAAGCGCTACAGGCGATTGACGAGGACGCCGTGAACCTGTCCCTCATGGCCAGCCTGACCAAGGTGCAGGTGGCGGAGACGTTCCGGCTGGTCAGCGACGAAGCGATACAGATGTTTGGCGGTATCGGTATGACTGACGCAGAGGACATCGGTTTTTACCTCAAGCGGGCGCGGGTCGCCCAGCAAACGCTGGGGGATGAGCACTACCATGTGCAGCGCTATGCTACCCTGCGGGGCTACTAGCGGGAATTTGCGATCGCCCGGACCTGGCAGGTCGCGTGAAAAGACATGGCTTTCGGCATTCAGGCCCATTATAGTTCCCACACTCGACACATCCAGCGTGCCATCGTGCCGTAAAGCACTGATATGAAGTACAGATCTAAAATACTGCTGCTCTCCCTGTGCGTCCTGTTGCAGGCCGCCTGCAGCAACAAAGCCATCTACACTGATGAAAGTTTCGCCTACGACAGTCTCTTCAAGCTGCGAACCGACGGCGATGTCATCATGGCATGCGAGAGCGCGCGGCGCTCCCTGCTCGGGCAGGGTTACCTGATTGCAACCGCCACCAGTGAGGGAGTTGTAGGGCGCAAGGCGTACAAGAGCGAAGATAAACAGAACACCTTCATCGAGATGAACATCGTTTGCCTGCCCGAAACCAATGGCAGCACGGTGTTTGCTACCGGTGTGCTCAGTACTTATGCACTGAAAATGAGCAGCAGTTCCGCCAGTGTCGGCGTCAGCGCAATAGGTTCGATCTCGCTGCCCATTGGCCAGAGCGCCGATTCACTGGTGAAGGTTTCGGAAGAGACCATCGACGATAAGGATTTCTACAGGCGTTTCTTCGCTGCGGTCGACACCATCCTGAGCGATATGCAAGCCGGGAAGGTAGCCCCGGAACCCGTGGCCGAGCCAGTAGCGCCTGCTCCGGCAGTGGTTCCCGACGCGATACATACCGTACCGACGACGGTGCCGGAGCCTGTCCCGGTTCAGGCGTCGCCACCTGTAACGGCGCCAGAGTCGTTCCCTGCGCAAATACCTGTGCCCGCGCCAGAACCGGCGCCCATCCCGGCTCCGACTCAGGTGAAGGAGGCGCCAATGACGGTACCAGAACAATT